>Ga0105104_10001465_pt1 | contig 17769 bp, 15 predicted proteins | sample PPLLaktember2015_3_FD_87034 | JGI IMG/M metagenome (GOLD analysis project Ga0105104, IMG submission 87034) | Freshwater sediment microbial communities from Prairie Pothole Lake near Jamestown, North Dakota, USA - PPLs Lake P7 Core (6) Depth... | ecosystem: Environmental > Aquatic > Freshwater >... | reverse complement strand
GTGAAGTAGCGCTCGATGAGCTGCCTCTTTTGGGCAGGTTCGTCGAGATCGAAGGCCCCGGCGTGCAAAAAATAGCCAATGTGCAGAAAAAACTGGGTTTGCAGGATATTACGCACATACACCATAGTTACGCCCTTTTGATGGAAAGAAAGTTGCGGCAGCTCGGCAGAAAAACCAGGAGAATCTTTTTTTAACAATTCCTCAACCCCCGGTGAAACCGGGGGCTAAATATATAAAATGATGAAACCAGATGATGGATATATCGCTTATATAGTCAATCCCAAATCCGGCGCAAGCTCCGGCGAAAAACTCCCAGGCCGGCACTTCGAGCAATACCTCAAAGACAAAGGTTTTGAAGTTCGCGCTAGCAAGACAAAATCCCTCGAGCACGCCTGCCAACTGGCGACAAACGCCGCCGTCGATGAAAATTGCGCAATGGCCGTAGTCGTCGGAGGCGACGGTACAGTCCGCGAGGTCGCCCACGGCCTTATGGGCAGCAACAAGCCGCTGCTTATAGTCCCCGGCGGGACGGAAAATCTTTTGGCCAACGAGCTTGGACTTGAAAAGACGCTTCCGGTTCTGGCCAAAACCTTCGAGGAAGGTTCTATCCGGATGTTCGATTTAGGCAATATCAACGGGAAGTTCTTTACTTCAATAACCGGTTTCGGTTTCGACGGCGAGGTCGTCAAAAGCGTAAGTTCTCATCGCAAAGGCCACATCGATTATTTCGACTACTTCTGGCCCCTGTGGCGGACGTTCTGGAAATACAGTTTTGACCCTATGACCGTTGAGGTCGATGGCGAAAAGATTTTCGACGGCAGGGGGCTTGTCTTTGTGGGCAATATTTCCAGATACGCCCTCGGTCTTAATATTCTCGGCCGGGCAAATTACGGCGACGGTCTTCTCGATATCTGTTGTTACAGATGCGCAGGCCAGATGCACTTAGTCAAACATTCGATAATGACAATTTTCCAGCAGCACCCCCGCGGCCGGGATGTTGTCTATCGCCAGGGCAAATTTATAAAAGTCAGCTCAAGCAATCCCGATTTACCCGTCGAGGTCGATGGCGACCCCGGCCCAGCGCTGCCGGCGCAGATAACAGTCGTCCCCAATGCCGTCCGGCTGATGGTCCCCGAAGGGGCAAAACCCGCCGGTTTAAGAAAACAGATAATGCGGGCCTTGCGATAGCCCTTTGACAATTTGCCCGCTAACGCTGATAATATCAATATGAAGACCGCGAAATTCAAAATCGGTGAAGTTGAAATCGGGCTAAATAGCCCTATGTTTGTTATGGCAGGGCCTTGCGTTATCGAGTCAAAGGCAATCTGTCTCGAAATCGCCGGCCGGCTGGCTGAAATCGCTTCCCGGACGGGAATCGGCGTCATTTTCAAGGCCAGCTTCGACAAGGCAAACCGCAGCTCCATATCCAGCTTCCGCGGGCCGGGGCTTGAAAAGGGTCTTGAGATTCTCGCCGCCGTCCGCGAGAAAACCGGATTACCGGTTATGACCGATGTTCATCTGTCCACGCAGGTCGAAATTGTCGCCGAGGTCGTCGATTGCCTTCAGGTGCCCGCGTTTTTGTGCAGGCAGACGGATTTGTTAGTCGCCTGCGCCGAAACAGGAAAACCGGTCAACGTCAAAAAGGGCCAGTTCCTTTCGCCCAAGGAAATGAAAAACGTTGTCGATAAGCTCCGTTCCTGCAAAAATGACCAGATTCTGCTTACCGAGCGGGGCTCGTTTTTCGGCTATAATCGCCTCGTAAACGATATGACGGCTATCGAAACAATGAAAAACCTCGACTGTCCCGTCGTTTTCGACGCCACCCACAGCACCCAGCAGCCCGGAGGCCTCGGAACAGCAAGCGGAGGTCAGCGCGAGCTTGCCCCGATATTAGCCAAAGCCGCCATAGCCGCAGGCGCAAATGGCCTGTTTATCGAAACCCATACCCGCCCCGACCGGTCAAAATCCGACGCCGCCACGATTATGCCTATCGAATGGGTTGAAGACCTGATTGTTACCTGTAAAAAAATCTTCGAGATAGTTGGCGGGGCCGGACGTGGCTAATCGTGGTAAATATCTATATGGCCCTGTGCCTTCCCGCCGGCTGGGCCGCAGCTTGGGCGTCGATATCGTTCCCTTCAAAACCTGTACTCTCGATTGTATTTACTGCCAGTTAGGCAAAACCACATGTAAAACGCTCGAGCGGAAGGAATACGTTCCCATAGATGATGTTTTGGCCGAGATTAAAGGCCTTCTCGATACAGGCCTTGACGCAGATTACATCACAATAGGCGGTTCCGGCGAACCCACACTTCACAGCGGCCTTAGTCGATTGATTTCGGGCATCAAAAAGCTGACCACTATCCCGGTTGCTTTATTGACCAATGGAACATTGTTTTTTTTACCCGAAGTCAGGGCAGAGTGTATGGCCGCCGACGTGATTTTGCCTTCCCTCGATGCCGGCGACCAGAAAACCTTCGACGCGATTAATCGCCCCGACGCCCGGATTACTTTTGACCGCTTAGTTGATGGCTTATGCGCCTTGCGGAGCGAATATCCTGGTCAGATATGGCTCGAGGTCTTTTGTATCGAGCGTTTTAATACTGATAAACGCGCACTTACCCATCTTGCCGAGTCGATACAGAAGATAGCCCCTGATAAGGTTCATCTAAATACCGCCGTTCGTCCGACAGCGGAGCCGGGAGTCGAGAAAGTCGCCCCCGAAAAGCTCGATGAGATAGCCAGGAATCTGGCGCCCAATTGCGAGGTCATCGCCGATTTTGTCTCCAGCCATTGCCAAAAAACCACCGGCAATATCCCCAAAACCCTGTTATCAATACTGAAAAGAAGACCCTGCTCCTTAGGCGACGTATGCTCTGTCCTCGGCCTCGATTCAGGAGACGCCGCCGGCTATCTTGAGGGACTTCAAAAACAGGGGCTTATCCGGACAACCCAAAAGCAGGGCAAGACCTTTTACTCCGCCCGATAACCTTTCCAGTCGTCCGAAAACCGCAATAAAATCCTATAACATATTCCTCTATTTAACCGCAATTTGTAAAGCCCACAGCCCTATTGGCCGATAAAACTTCTGTGGCGTTCTCGACAGCGGCGATATTATCGACGCATCGAGAAAAAAATTTTTATCAGCCCTTTAGTCGGCCCGATTAAGACCGATAAAGAAATGGGGAAGTTACAGCGGACGTTACCCCGAAAGTAAATGAGGACAACAGGGTCAAATTGACGTGAGTAAAGCGAAAAAACAACTCATTCTTAAAAAGGGCAAACAAAAGTTCATATTCCGCTATGAAAGCGGCTCTGAGGACAAGCTCCTTGACGTTCTAATCGAGCAGGCAAAAAGCGGCAGGACCGACTTCGACTGGTTCGATGCCGCCGTCCTCAGCTTCAAACTGACCCAGTCGCTGATTGGCCAGGCAGATCAGCTCATCGGCGATAAGGTAAACCGTCAAACATCAAACAGTGAGCTTTAGCGGCGACGCGGAGCTACGAATTTTTTTGTCGATTGTTTAGGGGTAGAACGATTATGGAAGACAGCGTAATAATTCAGGACTTTCTAAACTACCTCCAGTTTGAGAAGCGTTTCAGTCCGCATACGGCCAAATGCTACGGCGTGGACCTGATTCAATTCGGCCAGTTTCTCACCTCCCACGGCGATGGTTGCGCACCTGCCGGGGATATGCAGGTCTCCGGCGACCTGCTCGGCTCAGGCGATACTGCCACGGCCACGGCGACAGCCGTCGAAACGCACACAAAAGTCGATATTGACCAGCTTTTGGCAGGCGCCGATGTCAACTACATAAGGGGTTATATGGCCTCGCTCAACGACAAGCAGTATTCCAAGGCCACTATTGCCCGCAAGCTGGCTACTCTTCGCAGCTTCTATAAGTTCCTCGTAAAGAGAAACCGAATAAGCTCCAACCCGGTTATCGGCATACGCACGCCCAAGCAGGAAAAACGCCTGCCGAAGTTCCTCGAATATGAAGAAATCAAACGCCTGCTCGAAACCCCGCCTGCCGATTCCTGGCTCGGCGCTCGAGATAGGGCGATTATGGAAACCCTTTACTCTACCGGGATGAGGGTTAGCGAGATTGTCGCGATGAACCTCGAGGATATCGATTTCTTAGGCGAGGTCGTCCATATCAGGGGTAAGGGCAAAAAGGAAAGAATCTGCCCCATAAGCTCGTCGGTACTGCAAATAATCCAGCACTATATGGAATTCCGCAATAAACGCGCCCAGCACAACGGCAACTTCGACGGCAAGGTGCTTTTCGTAAATAAGCACGGCAAACGCCTCAGCACACGAAGCGTCCGCCGGAAAATGGATAAATACCTCAAAATGGCGGGCCTCGACCCGTCCATTAGTCCGCATACCCTGCGGCACAGCTTTGCCACCCATATGCTTAACCGCGGCGCAGACCTCCGCAGCGTCCAGGAATTGCTTGGCCATCAGTCGCTCTCGACAACCCAGATTTATACTCACCTGACGACCAAAAAACTAAAAGACGTCTATTCTTCCGCCCACCCCAGAGAGACCGATCAGCCCGACACAGACGTCTAAAAACAGTTTCCCGAATAAATGCAAAAGGCCGGCTATGTAGCCGGCCTTTTTGTTTTGTATTGTCCAGCCGTTTTGGGATTATGACTTTTGATTGTTGCCGCCGATGTATTCGGGGACAAGCTCCTTGATTTTGGCGGTTATCGCGGAGTGGTCGCCGTCAACGGCTAAAGCGACGAGCTGCTCGATTCTTTGCCGCAGGTTGTCGCGGTCCATCGGGATATTTTTCCATATACCGATTTTGGGATGTCGCGTCTCCTGCATATCCTCGCCTTTTATGGAAAGCTCCTCGAAAAGTTTTTCCCCGGGTCGCAGGCCCGTGAAGGTAATTTCGATATCCTCGCCGGGTCGAAAGCCGCTAAGCGTGATAAGTTCCCTCGCCAAATCGACAATCTTGACCGGCTCTCCCATATCCAGCAGGAAAATCTCCCCGCCTTTACCCATAGTGGCTGCCTGCAAAACAAGCTGGCTGGCCTCGGGGATGGTCATAAAGTAGCGTTTCATTTCCGGATGCGTAATCGTAACGGGGCCGCCATTAGCTATCTGCTTTTTGAAAATCGGTACAACCGACCCTTCCGAGCCGAGGACGTTGCCGAACCGCACGGTAACAAAGTGCGTCTTGCTGGTTCTATTCAAATCTTGAACGTATATCTCCGCGACGCGCTTGGATGAACCCATTATGCTTGTGGGGTTGACCGCCTTATCGGTGCTAATCATAACGAAATTGCCGGCCCCGAACTTATCGGCGGCGTCGGATAACGTGCGTGTGCCCACGACGTTATTTTTAATCGCCTCGCCGGGGTTAAGCTCCATCAAAGGCACGTGTTTATGTGCGGCCGCGTGAATCACGACTTCCGGCCTGTATTTATCAAAAATTCCTTCGACTCTCGCTTTGTCTGTAATATCACAAATAACGGCCGTCATCGAAATACCGGGGAATCTCTCGCGAAGCTCACGTTCGATATAGAAAAGGGGATTTTCCGCCTGCTCGACCAACAGCAGCAATTTTGGTTTATAGAAGCAAATCTGCCGGCACATCTCCGAGCCGATTGAGCCGCCCGCGCCTGTTACCAGGACGGTTTTCCCCCTGATAAACGCTTCTACCGCCTCAGTATCGAGCTGCACGGCCTCTCTGCCCAGAAGGTCGTTTATATCAACGTCGCGTATCTGCGAAACCCTGAATTTACCCGCGGCGATATCGGTCATCGAGGGAACGGTTCTAAAGTGGACTTTCGTGCCCTGGCAAACCTGGACGACGCGCCTTCTCTGAGGCACTGTCGCCGAGGGCATCGCTATGGCGACTTCCTCGATATTTTTCTCTTTGCATATCGCGGGAAGCTGGTCAACTGTTCCAAAAACAGATATACCGTGAATATTCAAACCCTGTTTGGCGGGGTTGTCGTCGATAAAGCCGATTACCTCGTATTCGGCGACAGGCATACGCTGGATTTCCCTCAGTAACGCCTCGCCTGTGTTGCCTGCGCCTACAATCAAAAACCGTTTTAATCTGCCGCTTTCGACGGTGCGGAATTCCTCGTAGTAAAGCCGAACCGCCATTCGAAGACCGGCCAGAAGGAAGATTGTTCCGAATAAATCCGCCATAAATACACCCTGACCGACTTCTGATATGACGGGAAGGGTTTTTCGAACCATATCGGTCTGCATCGCCGTGTACCACAGGGCCACTATAATCAGGGTGCTTATAAGAGACGCACGGATTATACCCGTCAAGTCCGATATTCCGACGTAACGCCACCACCCCTGGTATTGCTTAAAAACTCCGAAAACCACTATTTTGACGACGATGAAAAATACCAGCAGCACAGGGTATTGCTCCCAAAACCACTCGGTCCTGAACTGCATGTTCGTGGTTACAAGAAATGAAAGAAGCAGCGACAAGGCAAAGACAACCATGTGCGCAAATACTATCAGCGGCCTGCGAAACCTGAGTAACAAACTCGTTTCAGAGGGAAAACCGGCCGCATCTTTTGTCTGTAAGTCAGATTTAGTCATAAACAAATATCGTCACGCTTACCCCCCGGCATTACCTTATAACAGCGATTCTATTGCCCTTTTTCAGGGGTGTCAAGGGTGTAGGCCGAGAGAATCCGCAAAGTATTAAATACGGACTTTGGCAGGCAGGGGTTCTTCTTAAATTACTGCGGTGTCAGGTCCGGCAAAGCTCCTGATGGCTTCTGTTCGGAATAGACCTCCTCGATGGGAGTATTATCGACTTTATTTCGAAGCAGGGCATAAATCACGGTGCTGGCGGAAAAATAGAAGCTGATTATGAAAGAAACCACAAGCCCGACGACTATAAGGACGAATAAATAGACCATAATCGCCGCTGCCGACTCCGACCAGCTTCCCGCGGCCGTCGAATACTCCGCCAATCGGTAAAAATGCGGCTCAGCCCATATAGCCGATACCTTATCGGGCAAACCCTCAGCGCTATCCAGAAAAGCCCCGATTCGCAGCACCCGGTAACCCGACCATAGCAGTAAAAAGGCGAAAAACCGCACAAAGACATAACAAACCGCGCCATAAACTGCGGCCGCGATTGTATAAAAGCCGAGTCGCCAGGGCCTGACCATTACGTAATTGAAAGCCCTGCTGACCGCGTCCAGCCCGTCTGAACCCTCATAGGCGACCGCCGGAAACATCAGGTTTAGCCCCACAAGCGTTCCCGCCAGGGCTATCGCGATAACGGCCCCCCCGATAAGCACAACCGGGGTAAAAATACCCATTATCAGCTCGCCTATCCCAAGCGGGATATTGCCCGCAAGGCCTATCAATAAAATCAAAGAGCCGGCAAAAAGAATTATCACCGCCGGCACAAGGGGCGTTGTGAAAAAGCTCGTGAATTTTTTGCGGCTGAAAGCGATTGCCTCGGTGATGCCCGGTTTTTCACCCCTGGCAAACTGCAGCGCGGCTATCCGGCAAATCGCCCCTCCGAAAATCGAAACAAGACAAAGCGTTATAAACCCGAATATCGCGCAATAGAGCGTGTGATGTTTTATCGCCCAGAGCATCGCCCGCAGGTATTCTCCCGCGTTTTCCATTACGCCGGGCATATTCAGCGAAAACAGCGACCGCAAAGCGCCGTGTAATTTATCGTGCGAAAAGCCCCACAGGGTTGAGAACACCCCCGTAAGCTGGTTCGATTCGGAGTATCTTTCGATGTATGACTCGACCTGTTCGGGATTGGTTAAATAAATATTCATTTCCGTCTCACGCCCGTTTGTTCCCGGCGTGGTAACGACGGTCTTGGGCAAATCCATAAGCCAGCCGGCAAGACCGACGGCGGCGATGAGTAAAAACGATATTATCAACTGGCTCGGCTGAACCGCCAGGCGGAAACTGCGGAAAATCTTCCCGAACAGAAATCCTTCCAGAATCTTACTCGCCTGATTTTCCCTTTCCATAACGCTTCCTTTCAAAACACCGCCTTATTATCCCCCGCCCCCTTTTGATTGTCCAGCGTTTTAATCAGTCCTCCGTCATCCGTCATCTGTCTTCTGTCCTCCGTTTTCGGGTTTTGTCTCTATTCTGTATTCGCCGTCCAGCCACCTGCCCAAATCAACATATTTACAGCGCGCGCTGCAAAAAGGATAAAATTTCCCCTTCCGGCTTTCCTTCTCATCAGCCGGCTTAATGACCTTTTGACATATTGAACATCTGCGTGTCATAGCGTTGATTAGTTTAACAGCCGCACTGTTTAATATAAAGCTTCTTTGTCCTGCTTGACACCCATCGCCGCTATCCTTATATTTGCCTGAAATACGATTTCTTGCGGAGTGATACCAATGGCTAAAAAAAGTTGGGAAAAACGTTTGGGCGGCTCGCCGGATAAGTTAATGGTCGATTTTGTCGAGTCGCTGAGCATCGACAAACGGCTGTATAAATACGATATCGCCGGCTCGCTGGCGCATGCGCAGATGCTGGCAAAACGAAAATTGATTACCAAAGGCGAATTGGCGAAAATCCAGCGGGGCCTTGCGCAAATCGAGGATGAAATCTCACGCGGAACATTCAAATTCGACAAGACATACGAAGATATTCACATGGCGATTGAAAACGCCCTTATTAAAAAAGTCGGCGACGCCGCCAAAAAACTGCACACCGGCCGCAGCCGGAACGACCAGGTTACGACAGACCTGCGCCTGTGGCTACGCGACCAGATTGACCTTCTCCAGGCCAAAATCACAGGACTTCAAAAAGCATTAGTCGCCCAGGCCGCAAATTACACCAATGACGTTATGCCCGCTTATACGCATCTTCAGCGGGCGCAACCCATCGTCATTGCTTCATATCTGCTGAGCTTCGTCGAGCAGCTTGAGCGCGATTTTATTCGATTAGGTAATTGCCGGAAATTGGCTGATATTTCTCCGCTGGGTAGCGGCGCGATAGCCGGCTCGACTTTGCCTTTGGACAGAAAATTAACCGCTAAGCAGCTCGGTTTTGCGGATATCGCTTATAACAGTATCGACGCCGTCGGCGACCGGGACTTCTGCGCGGAATTCATTTTCGATTGCGCTCTAATCTCGACGCATTTATCCCGGCTAAGCGAGGATTTGATAATATTCTGCTCCAGCGAATTCGGGTTTGTCCGAATCGACGACAGCTTCTGCACGTCGTCGAGTATGATGCCCCAGAAGCGAAACGCCGACGCGCTCGAACTTATCCGCGGCAAAACCGGCCGGCTTTTCGGTGCTTTGACGGCAATGCTGACTATCCTCAAAGCCCAGCCGTCGGGTTATAATCGCGACCTGCAAGAAGATAAAACCCATATCTTCGCCGCCGCCGATACGATTTCGCAATGTCTCGATATGGCGTCTGCCGTCATATCGCATACGGCTTTTAATACAAAGCGAATCGCCGCAGGTCTCGACGCGGGTTTCTTGGATGCGACCTCGCTTGCGGAGTATCTCGTTCGAAAGGGTATCCCTTTCCGCGAAGCACACGGCATCGTTGGCTGCGTCGTCGCGCACTGCGAAAAGCACGGCAAAAAACTCGCCGATATCGAACTAAGCGAATTCAAAGGATATTGCCCGGCCATTAAAGCCGATGTTTATAATTCTCTGGGCGCCGTCAATGTGGTCGAGCAATACGTAACCGAGGGTTCCGCAGGCCCCAAACAGGCGAAAATGCAAATCGCCTTCTGGAAAAAACAACTGTCGAAACGCGGTTAATTGTCATTCCCGCGCACGCGGGAATCCATAAATTATGACAAACGGCGAAGACCAGATAACCGATTGGTTCAAAAGGCAGCGAAACCTGCCCGCGGGTGATTTCCCCATAGGTATCGGCGACGATATGGCCGAGGTGCGCCTGGCTGAGGATGCTTCTGTTCTTATCACAACCGATATGCTCTTGGACGGCGTTCACTTCGACCTCAAAACCGCGACGCTCAAACAAATCGGCTACAAATCAATGGCGGCCAGTTTAAGCGATTGTGCCGCGATGGCCACCGTCCCAGTCGCCGCAGTCGTCAGTGTGGCTTTACCTGAAGATTTCGGCGCCGAACAGTTAAAAGACCTTCACTCAGGCATAATCAGCGCTTCCGACAAGTTCAACTGCCCCCTGATTGGCGGCGATATCACAAAATGGGCTGATGCAAGTAAATTTGCAATCAATGTCGCAATGCTTTCCCGGCCCGCCGGCCATTCGCCTGTTCGCAGAAATGGTGCCAAAATCGGCGACGCAATCTGTGTTACCGGCTCCTTAGGCGGTGCGATTTTAGGCAAGCATTTAACCTTCACACCTCGCGTCAAAGAAGCCCTGAAAATTACCTCCTTAGTCAATCTAAACTCAATGATGGATATAACCGACGGCCTGAGCTGTGACCTCAATCGCATCTGCACCCAAAGCCAAGTCGGCGCCCTCATTGAAGCCGCAAAAATCCCAATCTCCAAAGAAGCAAAAAAGGTTCCTGACACCTTTTCCGGGTTTTTGCCTCTTTTTGCAGCGCTAAACGACGGCGAGGATTTTGAACTGCTTTTCACGCTCACCGAGGATAATTGCGATAATCTCCTGAAATCCTGGAACGATCCCTTGCCCATCACTCGAATTGGAACAATAACCGACACCGGCAAAATGCAAATAAAAATGCCCGACGGCGCAGCCGGCCTTGACGGCGAAGTCCCCCTTGGGGGTCAAATCACAGATTTGATACCCTCCGGCTATGACCATTTGAGGTAACTTATGAAGATGAGGTCAAAAATCATTTTTTTTGTTGTTGTTATATCGTTGGCTGTCGCGGCTCCTTGTCTTGCCGATGGCATGGCCTATAAGGGCAGAGATTTTTCATCTATGCGTCCGATTGCTCAAAACGAGCAGCGGGCCGTCATAACACACAAAAATGGCGTCGAGAAAATGCTGATTGCGATTTCTCTTGAAATGGAAGATGAGGACAACGCGATTTGGATTTTCCCGGTTCCTGGCCGGCCGCAAGATGTTAAAGTCGATGTTCTTGATTTGTTCCCGCGCTTCTCAGGCAAAGAGCCGCTGGTCGAGGCATACGAAGTTCTTACAGGCATAAGAAATTTATCGCTGTTGACGCAGATATATCCTGGTTTTACCTGTTGTTTGATGCCCGCTCTTTCAAGAGCCGGAAAGTTCGCTGAGGTATCTGAAATAACCGTCCATGAATCGATTGAAAAATGGGGAATACGCGCAGAAACAATAACGGCCCAATCACTGGAGGTCTTATCCGATTACCTCGCAGAAAAGAAAGTCGGCCTTAATAAAGATGAGCTCAAAACCTTTGAACATTATCTTGACGGCAATTATGTTCTTGTGGTGGTTTGGATTGAATCGAGGGCTAATCTGCTCAAGCAGTTTCCTGATTACGTATCGAAACGACATCCGGATTTAGGTCGCTGGCCCTGTTTATACGTTGAATTCTCCTCTCAAAGAGCGTTTTATCCCCTGCTTGCAACCAGTGCCTATGGTGATTCTAAAATTCTCATAAACCTCTTTGTTCTTGGATATGTTGCTCCCGATGCCAACAGTCCGCTAACCGATAGCTTTCAGCGTAAATATTTCATTCAGGATTCCAAGCTCAGGGAATTTCCTTATCAAATGAAAGTTTTACCATATAGAGATTTCCAATACACTCGTTTGACGTTTCGCGGCTCTGCGGGAGATTTAAAAGATGATTTGTGGCTTAAGCCGGTATCGCCGCCGGGGATGTGGTTTGCCGAAATACTTCTCGATGTATCGGATAAACCGTTTATCTTATTTGGCCCGATTCTTCTTTATATAGGAATCCTCTCGTATCTCAGCGCCGGTATCGCCGGATGGATACTTTATCGAAAATGGCAGGGATTCGACATGCTCGGTTTCTTCAATTTATTCACCCTTGTAGCTGTGATTTTTGCGGCGCGATGGGCAAGAAATTTACTCACGGGGCAAATACAAGACACCGGTAAGGTCTTTAGTGTCGGAAGGTTTGCATTTGTTTTTTCCATTACTTTTGTTGCTCTTGATCACTTGTTGATATGGCTTATTTGGGGTTGGGCAGTTTATTTAGTCGGAGCGTGATTTAAAACCGATGGATTTGCGATTCACATCATATTCCGCGGATGAGACGATTGGCCTTGGCCAAAAGATTGGCTCGCAGTTGAAGGGCGGGGAGGTTATTGCTCTGGTCGGGCCTTTGGGAAGCGGCAAGACGCATCTGATTAAGGGAATCGTCAAAGGGCTTGAAGCGGAAGGAACCGCTAATGAAGTAACAAGCCCGACGTTTGTTCTTGTCAATGAATACACAGGCCGGCTCGATGTTTTTCATATCGACGCGTATCGTCTCGATTCAATCGCCCAGTTCGAGCAAATCGGTTTTGACGATTATTGCTATCCCGGCTCAGTCGTCCTCATCGAATGGGCGGACAAAATCGAATCCGCGATTGTTGGTATCAACTATATCAAAATTGAATTGTCGCATCTCAATCCCACAAGCAGGGACATCCGCATCACCAGCGCCCCCGGCTATATCCGCCTTTAGCCGGTATTTTCGGACCTTGTTTAAAAAAATGTAGCGCAAGGTCCGATATCGTCTCCCGAAAATTTGGAATCACCACCCGCGTAGCTTATACTTTAATTGAACACAGGTCATACATTCCAGGCAGGGGGATTCATCGAGATTTTTCTTAAGGCGCCGGCCGGGATGGTCGTATCGAAAAGTATAGCCGGTTTTGTGTTCGAGCCGCTTTTACAGAGGGGAAAGCTGTCATTTACAGCTTAGGGGGTATTTATCTTATGACAAAAGCGAGAATCGGTTTTGCGATGATTCAGGTTTCACTCATCGGGGCCATCTGCAGCGTAGGCGCGGGTATCCTTGCTCCCGATTTCAGTGCCCGCGGCACAGGGGTCGAGGAATCGAGGTTCCTCGCGGACCTGCAGACGGTACGTTGTCAGCTCGAACTGTATAAAATCCAGCACAACGAGAAGCTCCCGCCAACGGAGAGCTTCGCCACTTTCGAGCAGGCCCTGACGACTAAGGACTCAGGCAATCACGGTCCTTACCTGGTGAGTATGCCCGCGAATCCCTTTAACGGCGACAAAACCGTTCGCTTCGAAACCGGCCGGAGTACCGCCGGTTCCGGCAAGGCCGGCTGGGTCCTCGATATCGCCTCAGGTGTTATCAGGCCTGACGACTCAGCCGAGCACTCGGCTTTATAAAATCTCTTTAACGCCTGGCCGGTTTTTTAACAGAATTAAATCGGAATAGGGGGACTGGCTGAATTGTTGACCCGCCGCAATTTTTTCTTCGGCGGGTCATTCTTTTTACAATTTTTAACCGCGTATTATCGGCCCATACCCGATTTGACGCAAAAATCGTTGTTTTGACTGGTTAAGCACGCCCCCCGTCTGGACGAAGAAATTACTGGTGCTTTTTTATGTAAACTTTGTTTGGTGATAATCAGTGCGTATGGCACGGAAAGGACAACAACGATGTCTTTGAAGAAAGTTCTCGTCGTCGATGATGAAGTACACATCGTTCACGTCGTTGCTATCAAGCTTCGCAACAATGGCTACGAGCCAATCGCCGCGGGCAACGGCGAGGAGGCGTACGACCTGGCCTGCAGCGAGCACCCCGATATCATAATCGCCGATTACCAGATGCCCGTGATGACCGGCCTGGAGCTTATCGAAAAACTGCGCGCCAACGACAAGACCAGAAACATACCCGTAATACTGCTTACCGCAAGAAGCTTCGCCATCGACGAGGCCCGCCAGCACGAGCTTAGGATTTCCCAGTGCATAACCAAGCCGTTCAGCCCCAGGGAGCTGCTCAGGACCATCGAAGATATCGTCTATCAGGGACAGTTGGCGACGCAGGCGTCTTAATCAAAAGCACGCCGGCCGGTTTATGGAGAATTTATGCCTGACATTTTAGCGGCATGTTTGACCGCGTCTGATACAATCGAGCTTAAGGATTTCGGCGCCCGGCTCAATAACCTCGGCGTCAGTTTCGCCGTCTGCGACGCCGCCGGCAAAGTGGTTTTCCATTGCCCGCCTCGAACATTCGAAAGCGACCCTGCCCATCTTGCCAAAGCCGTCCGCGATTGCCTGCGAAATTTCGAAAAGAATAAAGATAAGCACGGAAACAGGTATCTCGCTTCGGTTCTCGTTTCATCCAACGGCGCAAAAAATCATACAGGCCTTGTGGCCGTCATTGACCTCGGCGACCGCCGCGATAATCTGAATTCGCGACAGGCGGTTTTGCTTGGCCAGATGCTCGATTTATTCGCGGAAAAATTTGTCGCAAGGCGTCAATCCTCTGAGCAGATGGATATGATTGGCGCGGAGCTTTCTCAAAGCTACGAAGAGCTTGTCCTGCTCTATAAAATCAGCACCAATATGGAAATCGTCGAACCCGACGCCAACTTCCTCCAGATGGTTTGCGACAGCGTAACAGAAATCGTCAACGTCGAGGGAATCGCCATCCTGCAGGAAAAAATGGTAAATGAGCAGCCGCGTTTTGTCCTCGTCGCCGGCGCGGGCGTCATCGATATCGATAGCCGAATGACCGCCCTGATTTATAATCGCCTGCGCGAGCAAATCGACGCCGGCAAAGAAGCCCTGCTCGATAGCGAAGTTGACGCCCCGTTCAAATATAACTGGCCCAAACACATAAGAAACATCATCGTCGTCCCTCTTTGCGGCAAAGAAAAACCGGGTCAAAACGAATCATCACCGGCCGACCGCCTCATCGGGATGCTCGTCGCTGTAAACCGCCTCGATAAACCTGATTTCGACTCAACCGACGTCAAGCTTTTCACATCCGTCGCAAGCCAGTGCGCGGTCTTCGTCGAAAATAACCGCTTGTTCAGCGACCTCAAAGACCTTTTCATCGGCTCGCTCAAGGCCCTTACCAGAAGTATCGACGCCAAAGACCGCTATACCCGCGGCCATTCCGAAAGAGTCGCGTTCATCTCGAAATGGATTGCCCAGCGTCTCGCCCAGACCGAACACCTCGACGAAGAGCAAATCCACAAAATTTACCTCGCCGGTCTTTTGCACGACATCGGCAAAATCGGTATAGACGAAAAAGTCCTCTGCAAAACCGGCCGGCTGACTAAATGCGAGCGAACACGCCTGAGAATGCACCCCTCAATCGGGGCAAATATCCTCGGCGGCATCAAACAGATGAGGGATATTATCCCCGGCGTCCTTTGTCATCACGAACGCGTTGACGGAAAAGGTTATCCCGGCGCCCTCAAGGACGGCCAGATTCCCCTTATGGGTAAAATCGTCGGTATGGCCGACTGCTTCGACGCCATGACCTCAGACCGCTCCTATCACGACGCCCTCAGCGTCGATGAGGCAATCACCGAAATCGAGGAACGACTCGGCACGCAGTTCGACCGCAAAATCGGTGAGGTCTTCATCAACAGCGATATTTACCACCTCTGGGACCTTATGCAGGATGGCGCTATGAAAACCTACGGAGCGGAGGACTTCTCTCATTACGGCGCCGTCGCCGTCGGCACCCTTATCAGATAATCACCCTGTTTTTCATTCAAACTTTTTGCTTAATCTCCCTTGCAGGCCGCAGGAATTCTGCTACAATACTCCGCTTGTAACTTTTAACTTGCAGGGCGGGGTTCACCCCGCCGGATATTTTGAAAGGTAAATGTTAAAAATGTTGGCAAAAACAAAAAAACTCAAAATCGTTCACGACTTCGAGATGCACCAGGGCGACACCGGTTCGCCTGAGGTCCAGGTTGCGCTGCTTACCGAGAGCATCAATGAGCTTACCGAGCATTTGAAGACCCACCGCAAGGACCATTCCTCGCGACGGGGCCTGCTGAAAATGGTCGCGACAAGGGCCTCGCTTCTCAAGTACGTCGGCAAGAAAGACCCAAAACGGTATCAGCAGATAATAACCCGTCTGGGCCTGCGTAAATAAATTATTGATGATTGATTATTGATAAATGATTATTTGCGGATTCGTCCGCATTTAATAATCAATAATCAATTAACAGTTATCAATTTAAAATGAGGTAGCTTATGTTTAATGTGGTCAAGGTCGAAAGTCAAATCGGGGGCAGAACTTTATCAATTGAAACCGGCAAAATCGCCCGCCAGGCGGATGCCGCGGTCATCGTCCGCTACGGCGAAACGATGGTCCTCGTTTCCGTCGTATCGGCTCCTCCTCGCTCCGAGGAAATTGACTTTTTCCCGCTTTCCGTCGAGTATCGTGAAAGGCACAGCGCCGCGGGCAAATTCCCCGGCGGCTTCATCAAACGCGAAGGCAGACCCAGCACAAAAGAAACCCTCACCTCCCGGATGATAGATAGACCGTTGAGGCCTCTGTTTCCGGAAGGGTATTTCAATGAAGTCCAGATAATCGCAAACGTCCTTAGCGCAGACCGCGAAAACGACCCCGACGTGCCCGCTATGATTGGCGCAAGCGCGGCCTTGACAATCAGCAAAATCCCCTTTATGGGTCCCATCGGCGCCTGCCGGGTTGGACGCGTCCAGGGCCAGTTCGTTATCAATCCCACCCATCAGCAGCTCGAAGAAGGCGATTTGAACGTTCTCGTCGGCGGCACAAATCACTCAATCAATATGATTGAAGTCGCCGCAAAAGAGCTATCCGAGCAGGTCGTCGCCGAGTCAATCAAGACCGCTCACGAAACCATACAGGTCATCTGCGGCCTTATCGACCAGCTTCGCCAGCAGGTCGGCGTCGAAAAAGAAAAACCCGATATCGTGGAAATTGACGCTGACGTTTGTTCCAAAATCCGCTCACAGATAGCAGGCGACCTTCGCAAGGCAAAATTGACTTCGGGTAAACAAGAGCGGGCGACTGCCGTTAAACAAATCCTCGAAAAGCTGTTCGAACAATACGCCAATCCCGAATTAGAATCCGCGGTGGACAAAACAATGGTCAAGCGGATTTTCGATAAAATCGAAGGCGAAATCGTCCGCGACCTTGCCCTGCAGGGCAAACGCCTCGACGGCAGAAACTTTGACGAGGTCCGCGAAATTACCTGCGAAGTCGGACTCCTTCCCCGCGTTCACGGCTCGGCCCTTTTCACTCGCGGCGAAACGCAGTCCCTGGCTACCATAACTTTAGGCACAATTCGAGACGCCCAGATTATCGACGGTCTCCAGGATGAATATGGCCAGAACTTTATGCTCCATTATAATTTCCCGCCTTTCTCCGTCGGCGAGGTCAAGCCCGTAAGAGGCGTAGGCAGACGCGAAATTGGCCACGGCGCACTGGCAGAACGCGCGCTCGAACAGGTTCGCCCCCCCGAAGATGAATTCGCTTATACAATCAGGATTGTTTCCGATATTACCGAATCCAACGGCTCAAGCTCTATGGCTTCCGTCTGCAGCGGCTCACTTGCCCTTATGGATGCGGGCGTCCCCCTTAAAAGGGCGGTCGCCGGTATCTCGATGGGCCTGGTTACCGGCGAAAACGGCAAATATGTCCTTCTCACCGATATCATCGGCGACGAAGACCATCACGGCGATATGGATTTCAAAATCGCCGGTACCACCGAGGGAATCACCGCCGTCCAGCTCGATATCAAAGCCGAGGGACTGCCTCACGATATTATGATCGCCGCGATGGAAAAGTCGCGCCAGGCGCGCCTTAAAATCCTCGACACTATGTCAAAGGCGATCGCCGCTCCCAAACCGGAACTCAGCGTCTATGCCCCCAAACTCATAACCGT
>Ga0105104_10001464_pt1 | contig 17777 bp, 17 predicted proteins | sample PPLLaktember2015_3_FD_87034 | JGI IMG/M metagenome (GOLD analysis project Ga0105104, IMG submission 87034) | Freshwater sediment microbial communities from Prairie Pothole Lake near Jamestown, North Dakota, USA - PPLs Lake P7 Core (6) Depth... | ecosystem: Environmental > Aquatic > Freshwater >... | reverse complement strand
GTCCCGCAGGGGTACTGGCCCGTCGAGCGTCACATGGAAAAGATCGCCCGCGCCCTCCAGCTCGACCCGATCGAATTCCGCTTGAAGAACGCAATTCACCCGGGCGAATATCATCCGTTTTCCACTGCCTGGAATGAAGGCCGCGAGCCGCGGCCTGAGATCATCCACACGGTTGGGTTGGAACAATGTGTGGCACAGGGAAAAGCCGCGATCGGGTGGGATGATAAATACAGAAACGAAGATTGGCATTCTTTCCATCTTTCTTCTTTGGACAAGCAGGAAATAGGAAAGAGGAAAGAAGGTAAATTGCGCAAGGGGATTGGCGTTGCCATGGTCATGCAAGGCACCGCCATTCCATACCTGGATATGGGCGGCGCCTCGATCAAGATGAATGACGATGGCTCGTTCAACCTGCTCGTCGGCGCGACCGATCTGGGCACCGGCTCGGACACGGTCCTGGCGCAGATGGCGGCAGAGACGTTGGGTGTCCCTGTCGAGGACATGATCACCTACTCGTCCGACACGGACTTTACGCCGTTCGACAAAGGCGCCTATGCCTCATCGACAACGTATATCTCCGGCACCGCGGCAGTCAACGCGGCGAAGATCGTGGCAGAGCGGATCAGGATCCGCGCGGCAGCGATGTTGAAGCTGGAGAATCATGAAGAGATCAAGCTGGCAAATCGCAAGGCAATCGCACCGGATGGACGCACTGTTTCGTTTGCCGAAATCGCGTTGAACGCCTTACACAAAGAAAACCAGGAACAGATCATGGGCGTGGCAAGTTACGTCTCGCCGGTCTCGCCGCCTCCGTTCGCGGCGCAGTTCGCGGAAGTCAGCGTGGATACGGAAACCGGCGCGGTGACGGTGGACAGGCTTGTGATGGCAGTTGACTCGGGCGTGATCGTCAATCCGCTGACGGCGAGCGGCCAGATCGAAGGCGGCATGACGCAGGCGCTCGGCTACGCGATCTGTGAAGAGATGCGCTACGACGAAAAGGGCAATGCCATCGAACGCGACCTGGACCGCTATCACATCTTCCGCGCCGACGAGATGCCCGAGCTCGAAACCATCTTCGTCGAGACGTTCGAGCCGAGTCATCCGTTTGGAGTCAAAGCAGTCGCCGAGATCCCCATGGATGGCGTCGCCCCCGCGGTGGGGAATGCGATCCTCGATGCAATCGGCGTAAATGTGGATGAGATCCCTGTCACACCGGAGAAGGTATGGAAATCCTTGAAACCAGCACGGTAAATAATGGACTTGCATCTTTAACGGGATAGCCCAAAACCTCAGCCGCGAATTCACACGGTTTTTTAAACCATTCACGAAAATTCGCGGCAAAGAACTCGTGGCGATATGGCACACCATGTCTCACAGTCACTCAAAACGGAAGAGCCTAAATAATTGGTGAATAAAAATCTTATGCCAGACAAAACCTACGTGATCGGACACGTCAACCCGGATACCGATTCCATTGCCTCTGCGATGGGATATGCGTGGCTCCTGCGCGAACGCGATGGAATGGATACCCTCGCCGCACGCGCCGGCGCGCTCAATCCGCAATCTGCCTGGGTGCTGAAGGAGCTCAAGCTCGATCCGCCCGTGCTGCTCACCGACGCCTCGCCGCGCTTCGAGTCGGTCATGCAAAGGCTCGACAGCATCCGTCCGGAGGCACAGCTCGGCCTGGCATGGACACTCGCCAGCAAGACCGGCGGGATTGCACCGGTGGTGGATGAAGATGGCAAACCTTATGGCATCGTCAATGGCTTTAGCCTCTTTAAGTATTTTACCGAGGTGCTCGGTCCGCAGCCCGGGAACACCACTGTCCGACAGATGATGTCTGCCCCATGCAAAGAGGCGGCAGACACAAGCATATCGAAATACCCTGCCAACGGGCACATCCGCGACTTTCTCAATCGGATTTTGCGCGATGAAGCGAATGAGCATTGGGTCGTCGATGAAAACGGACTTTACAGTGGCATTGCCCGTCAGCGTGACCTTCTCAATCCGCCGCGCCTCAAGATCATCCTGGTGGATCATAACGAGCCAAGCCAGGCGATCCCGGCCCTCGAAGAAGCTGAACTGTTGGAAATTCTGGATCACCACCGTCTCGGCAATCCATACACGCACACGCCGATCCGTTTTACCGTGGATATCGTGGGCTCGACCTCGACTCTCGTCTGCGAGCAGACTGCGGAAGCGGGACTCTCCATGCCGCCGGCCCTGGCGGGTGCGCTGCTCGCGGGACTTCTGGCGGATACCCTGATCCTGACGTCTCCCACCACCACGCCGCGCGACAAACAGGCTGCCGAACGACTCGCGCGCTGGGCATTCGCAGGAGGCAGCCCGCTCAAAGGCGAGACGATCGAGTCGTATGGAAAAGCCGTCCTTTCCGCAGGCGCGGGATTGTCGAACCGCAAGCCCGAAGAAGTTGTCAGCAACGACATCAAGCTGTATGAAGCGGGCGGATTCAAACTCGCGATTGCCCAGGTCGAAGTAACCGATCTGGTGCAGCTTGCAGAGCATCTCACGCCGCTTGTCAAAGCGCTCGATGACCTGAGGGACAGACGTGGGCTGGATTTTGCCATGCTGCTCGTCACCGACATCGTGCGCGGCTCCAGCCGGCTGATCATTTCTTCCAACGCACCGCCCCTCCTGGACGACCTGCCCTATCCTCCCCTTCCCGATGGCACCCGCCAAGCCTCAGGAGTGGTATCGCGGAAGAAGCAGCTGCTGCCGGTTGTTTTGGGATTGCTGGAGAGATAAGGGAACTTCAAAAACCGGTTAACAGCCGCGCTCCCAGCGCCGCCCCCGGCGCTGATCCTTACTGGTAATCGCCGCCGTGACGGCGGCGTGAGCAATAGTAGTGCCATAATTACCGGAGAGCTAATGGAATTTCAAAAATTGATCAACCGGGCAATGGATCTTCGCACCCAGTACGAGAAAAAAGAGAAACAACTTTACGGCTCCACCTCGACCGACGAAGACATTGCCCAGGGACTCCTGGCAGATGCAAACAATCTGGTAAAACTGGTCATGGCAGAGCACGGCAAGCGTGAGATTTTGCACAGCGCAGAAAAGCTTGGATCGCATCTATCGCATTGTCTGTGGTCGGTGATCGTCCTGGCAAAGATGCACAACGTTGACCTGGAGCAATCCTTCATGGAAACAATGGACAAGCTGGAGACCCAGGAGTAGCATCACGATCCCAGATCTGGAGAAAGAATGGAATTTCAAAATATCATCGACAGAGCCATGACAATACGTCACCTTTATGAGGAAAAGGAAAAACAGCTTTATGGTTCACCCTGGACGAGTGAAGAGATCGCGCTCGGCTTTGTGGGCGACGTCGGTGATCTGGCGAAACTTGTCATTGCCGAAAATGGCAAACGCAACATCTCAGACAGCAAAGAAAAACTTGGGCACGAACTGGCTGACTGTTTGTGGTCAGTCATTGTGCTTTCCAATCTACACGGTATAGACCTCGAAGTGTCATTTATGGAAACGATGGACAAGCTGGAAAACCATTTACTGGAAACGCAGGAGTAGACGATCATGCCAATGTCTGCCAGAGCCTTCGCAGCACTGAAAGCGGTTGCTGAATGGAATCCATCCACAGCCAAATTCCTGATGTATATATTGAAAGATACGCCTTATGTAGTGAAATACAAAAATGATCTGTATGGACCGCTGACGCTGGTCCTGATCGATGATGTGATCAGAAAGCCAATTGCTCGAAAAATAGGCACATCCACCAGGCCGCCTGCCTTTTCATACCTGGATGAGGCCGGCACGTTCGCGAAGCGCCCGCCTTTTCCTCAGGAAAAACTCGCCGACTGCGAAGTCTTTGGCGAGGAGTGGCGGCAACGGAAATTCACAAAGAAGGAATTCGCCGATGCGCTCGAGCAGGTACTATCAAAATTGCCGTAATGGTTCCCATCCGCGTCATTGTGGACTCTGACGGTAAAATAGAGCAATGGATAGCATTTATCAAGCCCTCTCCGAAATCGAAAAGAATAACGAATCCGCGGCACTGTGCACGGTGGTGAAGAGCGAAGGCTCCACGCCGCGGCATGTGGGCAGCAAGATGCTTGTCTACCCGGACGGGAAGTTCATTGGCTCGGTTGGCGGCGGGGACCTGGAGCACCGCGTGCTCGATGAAGCCTGGATCGCCATGGGCGACGGCGAATCCCGCTTAATCACATATCGAATGTCTGATCCCTCGCGCGGTGATGTAGGTGTGTGTGGCGGAACTGTGGAGGTCTTTGTGGAACCGATCCTTCCCCCTGCGATGCTCGTCGTCATCGGTGCCGGGCATGTCGGCAAGGCCGTCGTCCATCTGGCGAAGTGGCTGGGATTCCGCGTCGCGGTAAGTGACGACCGCCCGGAGTTTTGCACTCCCGAGGCTACGCCGGGTGCGGACGCGTATTATCCCGTCGAGATGGAGCAGTTAACCGAACACCTGAAGATCAACAAACAGACATACATCGTCATCACCAGCCGCGGGTCGAATGTGGATCAGGAGGGACTCCCGAGCCTGCTCGAGACGAATGCCCGATACATCGGCGTGATCGGCTCCAAGCGCCGCTGGATCACGACGGTCAAGGGGCTGAAGGAAAAGGGCGTCCCGGAAGAGAAGATCGCGCGCGTCCATTCGCCGATGGGGCTTGAGCTGAACGCTGAGACTCCCGAAGAGATCGCGGTGAGCATCATGGCGGAGATCTTAATGGTAAAAGCGAAGGGGACGGGCAAGCCCATGAAAGGGAAACAGGCGGATCAGTAGTCAGTGTGTCAGTAATCAGTGTGTCAGTGTTCAGTAGTCAGTGTTCAGTAGTCAGTGTTCAGTAGTCAGTATTGGGTCGGCGTGATTTCCCGTGGCGTGAAACGAGAGCGGCGGAAATCCGTATAAAATATAAGGAAAAGGATCGGCGCAGAGCGCCATCTTCGACTTGTAGCGCGTTCATGCATGGACTATAATGAATTTGCTACCACTTTCAAAGGAGAAATCTCATGGCTAGAATTTTCGACGTCATTGAATACCCAAGCGAGATGAAGGATGAGATCGTCCATCGTTTCCCCGAAACGGGCATCGGTGACTTTCGCATCGGTTCACAGGTGATCGTGCGCGAGGCGCAGGCGGCGGTGTTCTTCCGGGATGGGAATGCACTGGATGTGTTCCGTGCGGGACGTCATACCATTACAACCGCGAACATTCCCTTGTTGATCGACCTCATTGGCAAGGCTTTCAATGACCGGACGCCCTTCCCTGCGGAAGTGTACTTCGTTTCGATGAAGGAATTCGCGAACGAGAAATGGGGCACGCCCCAGCCGATCATCGTCCGCAACCCCGGCATGGGACTGGGCGTGGCTTTACTGCAGGGGTTTGGCACCTATTCATTCCAGGTGAAGGACCCGCAGCAATTCGTCACCCAGATCGTGGGCACGCAGGGCGCGTATCGCACGGCGGATATTGAAGAGCGCCTGCGCACCATCCTGCTTTCCAAGATCTCGGACGTGCTCGGCGAGACGACAGCCGCCAACAGCGTGGTGGAATTGATCGGTCTCACCGAGGAAATCGGCGCAGCGGTGCGTGCCAAGGCACAGGATGATTTCGAAGCGATTGGCATGCAGTTGAAGTCGTTCTACATCGGAAATCTCAAGCCGTCCAGCAAATCAGCTCAGGAACTGCGCGACATGGGCATGCTCGACATGGCAACCTACACTCAACTTCAGGCGGCGGATGCGATGCGCGATGCTGCACAAAATCCCAGTGGCGGCGCAGGTCTTACGGCTGGCATCGGTGCCGGGATGGGCATCGGCAATTTGATGCAGCAAGCCACTTCGGGCGCGATGCAAGGGCAGCAGGGCGGCGCGAAAGCTGCGGCGGGCATTCCCGACGTGATGACCCCCGCAGAAGCTGCCGCGATCCTGAAGGTCTCAGAAGAAGATGTGATCGCGGCGATCAATGACAAGAGCCTGAAAGCCAAGAAGATGGGCAACGCCTACCGCATCAGCAAGGGCGCATTGGAAGAGTTTTTGAAGGGGTAGTAGGAAAAAAGAGGAAAGAAGAAAGAGGAGTCTGCAAGTCAGACTCCTCTTTTTGATTCCTATTCGGTGGTCGAGTAGGCGGTGTTTGTCCGAAAGGGCCGTATCGAGACCAACTGTAACAAACGACTTCTTGTTATTGGTGGTCTCGATACGGTCTGGGGAGAGCGCCCAGCCCTACTCGACCACCGGATATTCCTGTTATTCCAAATCGCTCAGCACATCGCTCACCGAATCCAACACATCGCCAGCCAGCACGGAGATGGTCGTACCCAGATCGTCCGCCGCGTAGAGTCCCGCCTGGGCATGGATCCACGCCCCGGTGACGGCAGCGTCGAACGCCTCGAGTCCCTGGGCGCGCAAACCGACGATCAAGCCTGCCAGCACGTCCCCGGTCCCGGCGCGCGCCAATGCAGGAGAAGCAACAGGAATGACCGTCGTGCGTCCATCCGGCGAGGCAATCACCGTAAACGCGCCTTTGAGGACCACCACGTGCCCCCATTCTTTTGCATACTTGCCGGCAATCTCCTGGCGGTTCTCCTGGATCTCCTCCTTTGACAAGCCGGTCAACACAGACATTTCGCCGGGATGCGGCGTCAGGATGGCAGGCGCCGGGATGAGTTTGTGCCAGTCCGAGATCCTGGCGAGCAATTTCAATCCGTCCGCATCGAAGATCATGGGGGGCAATTCCGAATTGGCTTCTTCCTTCTTTTCGCTTTCCTGATGGACAAAACCGATCCGTGAGGTAGCCTTCCTGGGTGAAATTTTGCCTTTCAACAAATGCTCAATGAACTCCCGGGTTGTATCCTCGGTCCCAAAGCCGGGACCGATCAAGAGGGCTGTGGCACGCTCAAGATTTTTTGCAAACACTTCCCAGGCGTCACGCGAGATCACTCCCATTTCATGGGGAAGCAAAACCCAGGTGGCTTCCGGGAAACGACCGGAGAGAGCGCCATGCAACGGAGCCGGGACTGCCAGTGTGACGAGTCCCGCGCCAACACGGTATGCTGCCTCTCCCGCCAGGAGGACGGCTCCCGTGTAATTGACGGAGCCCGCGGCAATGAGCGCGGTGCCAAACGTCCCTTTGTGTGAATCGAGGGGCCGCTCCGGCAAAAGCGCCGAAACTGATTCCTCATCGGCAACTTCAATCTTTAAATCCGTGAAAGAAGACAAGTCGTTGGGCAAGCCAATGTCCACCACCTTCAGATCGCCGACGTACTCGAAAGCCGGCAGCTCCAGCATCCCCTGCTTGACCGCCGCCATCGTGACCGTTAAGTCCGCGGGAATGGCTTCGTCCGCCACTTCGCCGGTATCACAATCCACGCCCGATGGGCAATCCACGGCGATGATGAACGGAGGTTCATCCAGCCCGTCGAGAACGTCATTGACTTCCGATAAGAATTCAGCCACATCTTTTTTCAGCGGCAGCTTGATGCCTGTGCCAAAGATACCGTCCAGAAAGACATCCGCGGTTTCGATCGCCTGTGCCAGTTGCTCGAAAGGATTCTCCTTGGAAAGGACCTCTCCACCGGCTTCCAGAAAGCGTTTGACCAGGTCATCCTTCTTGCGTTTGACCAGATAGGCACGCGCCTTCCAGCCCTGCGCGGCGAGCGTGGACATTGCCACGAGCGTATCGCCACCATTATTTCCGGGTCCAACCAGTCCGAGAACCTCTGCTTCATTGTCTTCCGTAGAAATACTGAGAATGATATCGGCCAGTCCCTGGCCTGCGTTTTCCATCATCTGGTCATACGTAAGACCGCCAGCATCGGCTTCCTTTTCGATAGCCTGCATTTGGGATACAGTGACAAGTTTCATTTATATTCTCTCCTGTGATACCAGGATTCTACTGCAAGAGAAATGAAAAATCCCCTTCTCATGCCGGGCTCTAACAAAAATCAAATGGCGGGGTTGCCCTGCCGTTACAGCCAAAGAATCTGGTTTCGCGCTGGACGTTTTTCTGTATAATACATGAAATACCCTACAAGGAAACTTTAGATGATCAGAATCATAAGAACCAACTCAGACAATCAGGATTTTATTCAACTCGTAAGGCACCTGGACGCCGACCTAGCCGAAAGAGACGGGGAAGACCATTCGTTTTACGCTCAATTCAATAAGATCGACAAAATTAAACATGTGGTCGTCGCCTACGAAAATGACCAGCCGGTCGGCTGCGGTGCAATCAAAGAATACGCGCCGGACACGATGGAAGTCAAAAGGATGTACACATCCCCCGAAAGCAGAGGCAAAGGCATTGCCAGCAAGGTTTTACGTGAGTTGGAAGTGTGGGCCTCTGAATTGGCCCATGAAAAGTGCATCCTGGAAACCGGAAAAAAACAACCGGAAGCAATCGGGCTGTACAAAAAGAACGGATACAAAATTATTCCAAACTACGGACAATATGCTGAAATCGAAAGCAGTCTATGTTTCGAGAAGCACCTTAGTAATCGTGCAAAGGCATAAGTTTTGAGAGTTGTCATGACAAATACAGTCGAAACTTCGACGCCGGCGAACACGCCGACGCCAATCGGACCCTACAACCACATTGCAAAGGTCGGTACGTTTATCACTATCGGCGGGACCGCCGGCGTCAACCCGGCGACCGGTCAACTCGCGGGGACAGACGTGTACTCACAGGCAAAGCAGATTCTTGAGTCGTTTCGGATCATGCTGGCATCTGTCGATTCCGACTTGAATCACATCGTTCATGTAAACGTCTTTTTGAAGGACATGCACGACTTCGAGGAAATGAACCGCGCCTACGTCGACATGCTGGGCGACCACCGTCCCGCGCGCACAGTCATCGGGGTTGCCGAGCTTCCCAAACCCGGTGTCCTGCTCACCATGAACTTAACCGCGGTGACAAGGGGATCATAAATCAGCCTACAGATTCAAAGACATCGAGGCAAAACTATGAAAAAACTCCGCTTCAAAAAAATTGACGCGTTCGCTTCCAGGAATTCCTCGGGAAATCCTGCAGCGGTCATCTATCTTAATAAGCTGGAGGAGTTATCCGATGATGAAAAGCTGCAGATCGCAAAGGAGTTAAAGGGGTTTGTAAGTGAAGTAGGGTTTGTTTGCCCCGGAACGGAAACGGATTACAAATTATGCTACTTCTCTTCCGAGAGAGAAGTAGCCTTTTGTGGTCACGCAACAATCGCCATCGTAAATGATATTGTTGCGAACAACGAGTCGTTGCATTCGAAGACAACATTATCGATCGCGACGCGGACCGCTCATTTACAGGTTGAGAATCGCTACCAGGACGAGAAGAGCGTTTATGTCTCGGCACCGCCGCCCAGTTTTTCCACGAAAGAGATCTGTGCGGCAGAGATTGCGGTGGCACTGAATAGCCGCCTCGACGACCTGGATGCATCTCGACCGATTCGGATCATCAACGGCGGGCTGGAAACGTTGATCGTTCCCATGGCGGGGTTAGCGCCCATTCTCTCCATCACTCCGGAGCTTCAGACACTTAAAAAATTCTGCCTGCAGATTGGCGTGGACATTGTCCTTCTTTATTCCTCGGAAGTTGCATTTCAAGAAAGTCAGTATCGGACGCGTGTTTTTGCCCCCATATTTGGATATTTGGAGGACCCTGCAACGGGCTCAGGCAATTCAGCTTTTGGTTATTACCTTCTGGCACACGGCATGTGGCAAGGAGAGAAAATAAAAATAGAGCAAAATGGATCTCGTCATGCGCCAAACTTTGTCCAGCTTTTTTCCCGAAGAACTGACACAAGCGATATTCGTGTCTGGTTTGGTGGGAGCGCGATCGTAAAAATTGATGGCCAATATCATCTTGAATAAAAATCCGGGACAGGAATTGTGAAATTGAGAAGCATCAAAACATATTCAATATATCGCTTGCAGCTTTTTATCATACCCATTGTATCGTTCATACTTTTGACTGGATGTGTCGGGAACTCAAGTACATCATTTCCTTCACCAATGGCTATTACAGCTGCAGTCTCGGAAGACAAGTTGGAGCTGGAGAAATATTTTCAAGATTTTACCGGCGTGTTCGTGCTTTACGATCTAAATAATGACCACTACAGTCGCTATAACCCGGCGCGATGCGCTGAGAGGTTTCTGCCGGCTTCCACGTTCAAGATCCTGAATTCGTTGATCGGATTGGAAACAGGTGTCATTCCCAACGAAGATTACGTGATCAAATGGGATGGGACGCAATATGAGAATTCTGCCTGGAACCAGGATCACACATTAAAGACGGCTATTCAGAACTCGGTCGTATGGTACTACCAGGAACTGGCCCGGCGTGTCGGCACAGAGAAAATGCAATATTATGTAGATGCAGTCGGTTATGGGAATAAAAACATCACCGGGAAGACAGATACATTTTGGCTGACTGGGGCGCTGAGGATTTCTGCCGATGAGCAGGTCGAGTTGTTGAAACGACTCTACTACAACGATTTACCTTTCTCGCAGAGGTCGATGAAGATTGTCAAAGAAATCCTGGTGCTGGAAAATACCGATACTTACCGGCTGAGCGGCAAAACCGGCTCAGGCCTGGTAGGCACTTCCTATATCGGGTGGTTTGTTGGTTATGTGGAGGCAAGGGATAACGTCTACTTTTTCGCCACCAATATAGAAAGCTCAAGTTCAGAGGCCGACGGTGTCAAAGCGAAGGAAATCACACGTGACATTTTGCAGGGTTTAGAGTTGCTCCCATAAGCTCTGCGCCTGCCGCGCTTCATAGTACGCGTCTACAAAAGTCCGAACAAAGTCCAAAGGGAATAAGCAAAGCTGCCGTTGAAAGAGATGAGCACAAAGGCATTTAATACAACCCTGGCTCAATTTGCCGACGAGCAGTAAAACAATCCGGCTAAACCTGGTTCAAATCTTTGAGCAGTTCGTAGGGATAGGGCATCCGCTTGTCACTGGCTTTGTTAAGCCGCTCCATTTGTTCTGAAGCCAATGACCAGCCAACAGCGCCAAGATTATCTTCGAGTTGTTCCATCGTCCGCGCGCCGATGATGGGTGCAGTCACTCCGGGGCGCTGCAGCAACCAGTTCAATGCCACCTGCGCCGGGCTTTTGCCGACCTCATGTGCAATTGCCAGAAGCGTATCGATCACATGCCAGGTAGCATCATGACTGTAATTCGTCCATTCTTCCGTCCAGGTTCGCTCTGACGGCTCGTTCATCCTGATCCGTGTATCCTCGCGAGGCGCAGCCATATCCCGTTGGAATTTGCCGCTCAACCAGCCTCCTCGCAGTGGGCTCCAGGGAATGATCCCCAATCCTTCGTTGAGACAGGCCGGGATGAGCTCCCATTCGGTTTCGCGGTCAAGCAGGTTATAAAGTGGCTGCAAACAGCGGACAGGCTCCCAGCGCATCGCACGGCAGACGTCAATGGTCTTTTGAAGCTGCCAACCACTTAAGTTGCTGACGCCCAGATAGTGGATCTTACCACTCCGTACAAGGCCATCGAGCGTGCTCAAGGTCTCATCCAGCGATGTCGAGGCGTCCCACATGTGAATCTGATACAGGTCGATATGGTCCGTGTCCAGCCGACGTAAGCTGCCTTCTATGGCATGTAGAATATGCTTGCGGCTCAAGCCTCTATTGTTCAAACCACTGCCGAATCGAACCTTCGTAGCGATGACAACGTCATGCCGCGCTCTTCCTTTCAGCCACCTGCCCACAATTTCCTCCGAAGATCCACTGCTGTAGGCATCTGCAGTATCGATAAAATTCCCACCCTCCTCAGCGAAACGATCGAGCATTTGATGGCTAACCACCTCGCTGCTTTCCCGCCCAAAGGTCATTGTCCCCAAACAGATACGACTGACTTGTAAACCGGTACGGCCCAAATTAGTATAGTCCATGGGAATTCTCCTGGAAACTGTTAAATTCCGCAGTGTGAGGCATAGTTTTTACACATCCATCAGTGGCTGGCGTGCACGCCTCCTGCGCAACTCGGACTATATAACTTTGAGCGTGCTCTAAGTCAAGGGGTAATTCAAGATCCCCACAAATCTTCCGCGATATCCTCCAGCCCTAACTGAGATAACCTTTCACGCGTAGGCTTACCGGTCTCCGGATCCCAACCGCGCGCCTCGTAGTAAGCAGACAACATCTCCGGCAGATCAGGTTTAAAGCCCGCGGAACCGCCATCCGGGAATGGCTCGAGCAATGCTTTGGGCAGTTTGTCGTTGGCGCGCGTCAGCCCCATGCGATTGTTGATGGCGCGTTTGAGATTCCAGCCGCGTTCCCCACATCTCAGCATATCCTCCACCGTCCAATCCAAACCACAGGCAGCGTTGATCAGTTTGACTTGCATTTCAGGTTCCGTGTTGGCAAAGATGCACATCACGATGGAATTGAAGACTGTCCGCCAGTCCTGATGGCGCGCGACATTGGCGGCTTTTTCTCCCTGCGCGTGGCGGTCGAAATAAGTGATCCCAAGGCTGTCATTGGTGTGGCCCCAGTCCACGAAGAAATAATCAGACTGGTTGTGACACGCGCCGCGCGGGCTGGTGGCATACGACAACGCCATCCCTGAGACTCCGCGGGGGTCATGGTACGCCACCTCGAGGCCGTTGACCTGAACCGCTTCCTCTTCTGCCTTGAAATGCGCGCCAAAGCGACGCGTACCTTGTGCCATGAGGTCACCGATCCCCGCGCGGCGACCGATCAGATTCACGAGTTGTTTGATCGTGTCCACATTGCCCCACTCCAAAGCAAGCCCACCCGTGTCGACAGTAGAAATATCTCCCTTTTCAAATAAATGGAAAGCCAATCCGATCGTGTTCGCGCAACTGATCGTATCCATGCCATAACGGTCGCAAAGTTCCCCAAGATCCACAATGGCTTCGAGATCGTCGTTCAATAAATTCGGGCCAAAGCCGACGATCGTTTCGTATTCCGGTCCCTTGCGTTTCGCCTGATCTCCAATCTTCACCACCCGTCCGCAGGCGATCACGCATCCCTGACACGCACTCCGACCCGCGAGGATCGTCTCGGTCATTTTAGGACCCGAAACATTATCCACATTTTCGAACGAACCATGGGTATAGTACTTAACCGGCATCGAGCCCATATATTCGGAGTAATTTGCCGCGCTGGCAGTGCCGAGTTCGCGCAACACTTGTGCTTCATTGTCCTGTTTCAATGTCCGATTCGCTTCCGAGCGCAACGGCGCATACTGCGCGAGATCGAATACCGGAATTGGATCCGTGCCGCGCACCGCGATCGCCTTGAGATTCTTGGCACCCATCACCGCACCCATGCCTGTACGCCCCGCCATCCGGCCGTGATCGCACAGGATCGATGCGAACAGGACTTGGTTCTCCCCCGCCGGCCCGATCACGCAGACGCGCGCGGACTTCTCGCCGATCTCATCCTTGACTTTATCCTGTGCAGTGTAAGTGTCCTGTCCCCATAAATGCGCCGCGCTCCGCACCTCGAGGCGCTGGCCTGCGACCGGAGGGAGTGTCGAAGGGCTGCTTCCGTCTAACCAAAGATAGACCGGCGCCTCAGCCTTGCCTGTGATCCACAGACCGTCGTAGCCCGCCGCGCGCAGCTCGGGACCCCAGAATCCGCCCATGTTGGACTCCGCCCAGAGACCGGTGGCAGGTCCCTTTCCGCAGACGACGAAGCGTCCCGTGGTCGGACCGGATGTACCTGTCATGGGACCCATCATGAACAGCAAAGGCGCCTCCGGCGAAAGCGGATCCAGTTCGCACCTGAGGGATGAATACAAGATCCGGGCAGCAAGCGAGGCGCCACCCAGGAAATCCCTTTCCCACCTTTCAGGGATTCGGTATTCTTCTGTGTTGCCAGTCGTCAGGTCTATTTTTAGGATAGGTTGCATAACTTTTCTGCTCCCAACGCCGTCCTCGGCGTTGGCTGATCGCCGGGGACGGCGACCAGAGCATTAGACTACAGAATTTCCGTTGTCACTTCCCGCGCCACGCGGACAAAATCCAAAATCGTTGGAACGTTGCGCATCATGTATCCCATACTGCCCTTCACTTTCAACTTGGAAGTCATCATGGCCGTCATGGGGCTGAGGGCTCCTGTCAAAATGGCGGTAATGTTTTTATAGGAAGCAGTTAATTTAAATGCCGGGTTGGGATGTGATTCAGGCAGCGGCTTGTATTCCGCGCTTCGACAGCGACCATGCCAAAGGTCAAGATAGAACGTGAGACTTTCTTTCAAATTGCCTTCGGGCTCAATGAAAAACAGCAGGTCACCTTCCCAGTTTTTGGCAATCTCGCTGTATTTGTCATCAGAATTCAGGCTTTTCTCCAGATCCCGGAGCCATGCTTCGCTTGGGAAAATTGCAGCCATGTAAACGCCTCCTGAAGTGTAATGAGTTTATTTTACCATTCCAAAATGGCAGCCCGATTGCAGCTGAGCTTCTCGAAATTGCAACTATGTCACAACACGGGTGTTTAAATATTAATCACTCAATCGCCAGATCACTAAATCACTCAATGACGAAATCACCGAAATGCAACGCAACCTGCATATAAGAATTTTCCCCGTTCACTTGCAGAATTACCCAAAATAGTCTATGCTTAACACGTTGTATTTTGTGAGAGGAGGTGCCTGGCGCCGATACTTTGTTCTGTACATGACTGCAAGAGAAAACTACTTTCACACGACATTTGGAGGAGAAATTTCATGAAAAAGATGTACATCATTTGGACGGTAATGCTGGTTGCCTCACTGCTACTCGCCGGTTGCGGTGCAGCAACCCCTGCTGAGACAGAAGCGCCTGCTACAACGGAGGCAGCTCCTGCGACCGAGGCGATGACGGAAGCGCCCACAGAAGCATCCACGGAAGCACCGACAGAAGCAGCAACCGGTGATGATTTACTTTCAACAATCCTGGCCCGCGGCACGCTGATCGGTTTCACTGATCCGGCATATCCCCCTCAATCCGCACTAAAGGATGATCCGCAGCGTACCGAGGGCACGAAATGCGCCGCAGATCAGAAGACTCTCGGCGAACTGGAGGGTATTGATATCGATGTGACAGCAGCCATCGCAGAGGCACTGGGTGTAGAGCCTTGCTTTGTTACGCCAGACTGGGGTATGCTGGTGGCGGGCGGCTGGTCGGATCGCTGGGATATTTCTGTAGGTTCCGTGACCATCACCCCTGAACGCGCCGAAGTGCTGGATTTTGCCCAGCCTTATAAAAGCATTCCGGCCGTGGTCTACGTTCACACGGACAACACCACCTATACCGCACCTGCCGATTTGAGCGGCAAGAAGATTGGCGTTTGCAGTGGGTGTACATATGAAAGTTACCTGAGTCAAACACTGGTCATTCCCGGCGTAGAGACTGAGTTCGTCATCACCGACGCCGAAATCGCTGGGTATGATACCGACACGACCGCTCTTCAAGACCTTACCCTGGGTGATGGCATCCGCCTGGATGCCGTGATCACGAGCCAGACAACGGGTGAGCAATTCATGAAGGATGGCGGCCAGATCAAGCAGTTGGGCGAACCGATCTACTACGAGTTCGATGCCCCGGCTTTTGACCGCTCTTCGAGTCTGGATACAACCTCGTTGATCGCCGAAGTGAATGAGATCATCCAGGGGATGCACGCGGATGGAACTCTTCAGGAACTCTCCACGCAATGGTTTGGAGTGGACTTAACCTCCGCTGCGGCAGAGTTTGATGTCGCGGTGCTCGAGAAATAAGCTTACGATCTTGATGAGAGGCCGTATCAACGACCTCTCATCATTTCATTCCGGCCAAATCCAATGGTTACAAACAGTCTTCCCGAAAAAAACGCCCCCGGCGCTTCCTTGAAGCCCGACTCGCCAGAACAAAGCATGGGCGCTGCGCTTGTGGCACTGCAGCAGCGGCAGCGCTACATCCACAGCGTAAAGGTCACCATTGTTTGGCTGGTCCTGGTTGCCGTTCTGATCGGCGGCTTGCTGCTGATCCGCTTCCAGCCAAGCTACATGCTGGAGCATTACAATATTATTCTGCAGGGCGCGGGTGCCACGCTCGGTGTTTCGCTGGCTTCCATCGCCATCGCGACCGTTCTGGCTCTCTTTGGCTCTGTCGCCCGCCTTTCCTCCAGTGCCATCGCCCAGGGGATATCAGGGTTCTATGTGTCGGTCCTGCGCGGCACACCACTCCTCATCCAGATCTTTATCATTTACCTTGGCTTGCCGCAAATTGGCACTCAGCTGATCAGATTTGGATATCCCGAGGTGGGCAGGCTGTTCATTATGGATGCCATCCCGGCAGGGATCCTGGCTCTGAGCCTGAATTATGGCGCATACATGACCGAGATCTTCCGCGCCGGACTGCAGTCGATCGGCTATGGTCAGCGGGAAGCAGCCATTGCCCTGGGCATGACCCCCTGGCAGGTGTTGCGGCGGATCATTCTCCCTCAGGCAATCCGTATTATTATTCCCGATGTGGGCAATCAATTCATCGCCATGCAGAAGGACTCGGCGCTGGTGTCGGTCATGGGGGTCTGGGAGATTACCTACCTCGCCACACGTTATGCCAAGAAAGACAGCAAATACATGGAGATGTTCATCCTTGCCGCAGCTGCCTATTGGATCCTGACCATCGTGTCGTCGTGGTTCCAAAACCGAATCGAGAAGCGGATGTCACGAGCCTATGAACGCTGAACCGATTGTCCGTATTTCCAATTTGCATAAGTGGTTTGGGATGCTGCACGTCCTGCGTGACATCTCCCTGAGTGTCCAGCCGCGCGAGGTGGTTTGTATCATTGGCCGCAGCGGGTCAGGCAAGAGCACTATGCTGCGCTGCATTAACTTCCTCGAAGAACCATCGGATGGTGAGATCGAGATCTATGGGCTGAAGATCCCGGCGGGGGGCAAAGGCAAGGAGCATAACAGGCTCGTACACGAAGCGCGGCTGATGACAGGCATGGTCTTTCAGGAATTCAATCTGTTCCCCCACAAGACGGTTTTGGAAAACGTGATCGAGGCACCGATCATCGTCAAGGGTATGTCGCGCCCGAACGCGATCCAACTGGCAGAAGAAAAACTTGACAGTGTCGGTTTGCTCTTCAAGAAGGATGAATATCCGGTGCGGCTTTCGGGCGGGCAGAAACAGCGCGTGGCGATCGCCCGCGCCCTGACCATGGAACCGAAGGTAATGCTCTTCGACGAACCCACCTCCGCGCTCGACCCGGAGTTGATCGGCGAAGTGTTGAACGTCATGAAAAAACTCGCAAAAGACGGCACCACCATGCTGGTCGTCACACACGAGATGGGGTTCGCCCGCGAAGTTGCCGATCGGGTGGTCGTCATGGCTGACGGGGAGATCGTCGAAGCGGAAAAGCCTGAGGAACTGTTCAGCCACCCAAAAGACCCGCGCACACAGGCGTTGATCGACCGTTATCGCACCGGCGGTGGTTAAAGCCACATGGTCATTGCCATCACACGGGAAATCAGCCCGCGCTTCGACGAGTGCGAGATCACCCACATCGAGCGGACGCCGATTGACCTGGACCTCGCCCGCCGCCAGCATCGTGCCTATGTGGAGGCTCTGAAGCAACTCGGATGCCAGGTGATCGAACTCCCCGCCGAGCCCGATCTGCCCGACTCGGTTTTCGTGGAGGATGCGGCTTTTATCCTGCCGGAAGTGGCAGTCATTACCCGGCCCGGAGCTGACTCTCGAAAACCCGAAACGGAATCCATCATCCAGGCATTATCTCCTCATATCGATCTGGTCCATGTCTGTGCGCCAGCGACGGT
>Ga0105104_10001463_pt1 | contig 17784 bp, 16 predicted proteins | sample PPLLaktember2015_3_FD_87034 | JGI IMG/M metagenome (GOLD analysis project Ga0105104, IMG submission 87034) | Freshwater sediment microbial communities from Prairie Pothole Lake near Jamestown, North Dakota, USA - PPLs Lake P7 Core (6) Depth... | ecosystem: Environmental > Aquatic > Freshwater >... | reverse complement strand
TGGAAGTAATATGAAACGCCCCGCATGTTTGAGAAATCCATTGTCTTTTAGTTCTTGGCATTTAGTTTACCATCCTTGCCCTCACCTAAAAGTATCTCAGCGGACAGGGCGACCCTGAGACTGAGAAATTTATAAATCTTTTGGATTAAAAAGTCAATACCTTTTTATCTTTTTTTTATTTTTTCAACTATTTTCTTGACTGTCCCCTTTTCGTCAACTATTTTCTTGACTGTCCCCTTTTCGAACCTTCCCAAAACTGAATAGTTACCGCAAAGATTATTGACATTTTGCCGCCTTAAAGCTATAATTCGCTTCTCTTCTTTTGATATGATTACCTGGAGGTGATTACTTGAAAAATAAACAGACGCGTAAACATATGACGATTGCTGAAAAAGCAATTTTATCCTTATTAATGGGGTGGTTTTCGTTTTTTATCGCCTGCGGTATCGAACCGCTCGATGATCCGGATAATAAACCGATCATTTCGGTTTCGATTCTACCGCAAAAATATTTTGTCCAACGAATCGTTGGAGATAATTTTTTTATCAATGTAGTAATCCCACCTGGCCACGATCCCCATACATACGCTCCCACTCCGCACCAAATGCGAACCTTGAGCCGGTCGATTCTCTATTTTCAAAACGGCAATATTCCTATTGAAACCAATTGGGTTAAAAGAGTTGCAGAATCCGAACCGTCGATTACCCTTGTCGATACATCGAAAGGGATTGAACTCATCCCTGGAACAAATGAAGAGGATGGAAAAAAACATGATCACTCTGGTTTCGATCCCCACACATGGTTATCACCAAAAAACGTGAAAATAATCGTTCAAAAAATTTATCAGGCAGTTATGAAAATGGAAAAAAATCCCGCCAACCGCCAAACCTATGAAAAGAACTACCTTCGATTTATCTCGGATATCGACACACTGGATCGGGAATTTTCTTCGCTCCTGGCACCGTATAAAAACCGGAAATTCATGGTTTTCCACCCCGCCTGGGGGTATTTTGCCCGGGATTATCACGTGCAGCAACTACCCATCGAAGTGGAAGGAAAATCCCCATCCATGGCCGATTTTAGGGAGGCTATCGATATTGCAAAAAAAGAAAATATCCATATTATTTTCATTCAAAAACAAACCGATACCCATGTAGCTCGTGCAGTGGCAGATGAGATTAATGGGCAAGTTGTCGTACTGGACCCCCTATCGGAAGATTGGTTTAAAAACATGAAGCAAATCGCTGTCACTCTCAGTCAAACATTGAAACTGGCAGAACCCCATGGCAGATAAACAAAAACTTGTGGAATTAAACTCCATTTCCGCCGGATACCAGGACCGACTCGTTCTGGAAAATATAAACCTTACTCTATTTGAACAGGATTTCCTGGGAGTAATCGGACCCAATGGGAGTGGTAAAACAACCCTTTTAAAAACATTGTTGGGTTTGATAAAACCTTTCAAGGGAAGTATCCGGTTTTATTTCGATCACGATAACGATCACGATCCCCGGAAACGCATCGGTTACCTTCCACAGCAAACCATGTTCGACCGGAAATTCCCTATTACAGTTAAAGATGTGGTTTTCTCCGGTTTATGTTCCAGGGTAGGTTTGTTTAAAGCCTTTTCAAATCGGGACCGAGAGTTGGTCGATCATACGCTTGAAAGTATGGGGATATCCGAATTAAAACACCGTTCCATCGGCTCGCTTTCCGGTGGTCAAATGCAGCGCGTATTCCTGGCGCGTGCCCTCGTCTCTTCTCCGTCTATTTTAATCCTGGATGAACCCGATACCTTCGTCGATCAAACCTTTGCTCATACTTTTTATGAAACTCTCAAGGAATTAAATCGACAAATGGCCATTATCCTGGTTTCGCACGACCTGGGAATCATCTCTTCCCATGTAAAAACCATAGCTTGCATCAATCGAACTCTTTACTATCACGACTCGAATATCATCGATGGAAAACTTTTAGAGAGTTATCATTGCCCCATAGACCTCATCACCCACGGTGACCTTCCCCACCGGGTTCTCAAAAAACATGGAGAATAACGATGTTGGAATTATTCCGGTATGATTTTTTTATTCACGCTTTGCTCGCTTCCTTCCTCACAGCCGTCACGTGCGGTGTCATCGGTACTTATATCGTTGCCCGCCGTATTGTCTTTATCAGCGGCGGCATCAGCCATACGTCCTTCGGGGGGATCGGAATCGGGTATTACCTGGGAATCAACCCTATATTATGTGCGGCTGCTTTTTCTATTCTCAGCGCCCTTGGTGTCGAATCGCTTTCAAAACGTTCCGACCTTCGCGAAGACTCCTTGATCGGTATGATGTGGTCTCTTGGAATGGCTGTGGGAATTATTTTTATTTTCCTGACCCCCGGCTATGCCGCTAATTTAATGTCATACCTTTTCGGTGATATTCTCACCGTTACCCGTATGGATATCTACTTGATGGCGGGTTTGACTATTATCATCTCCGGTGTATTTTTCCTTTTCTACAAGGAGATTCTCTTTTTATCCTTCGACAGGGAATTTGCACAAACCCAACGTATACCCGTCTCATTTATCAGCTCTCTTTTGATTAGCCTGGTGGCTTTGACCATCGTCATCAACATTCGAATCGTGGGGATTATCCTCGTCATTTCTATGCTGACCATTCCCCAGGCCTCCGCGAATCTCATTTCGCAAAATTTCAAGACGATTATTTTTTATTCCATCGCGTTTGCTTTTCTCTCATCCATCATGGGACTTATTGCCTCTTATATTATCAACATACCTTCCGGGGCATCCATCATATTTTCAGCAGCAATCATTTACTGGACCTTAAAAGGCGTTGTTTCGCTGGGGCATCGGATAAAAAAGAGAAAAAGTCTCGATCAATTACCGGGTTAACATTAATTGTGTTTTTCCCTCCGTAATCACGTCGACCTTACCCATATCCATTTTAATCACTTTATCTGCCACATCGAAATAGTGATCGTCGTGAGTAATAGCGATGACAATTTTCCCTTTTTCTTTCATTTTAACCAATAATTCTCTATAAAAGAATTTTCGAAATTCCGGGTCCTGGTCAGCAGCTAATTCGTCGAAAAGATAAACCGGTGAGTTTTCAAGGTAACATTGCAGTAAGGCCAAGCGTTTCCGCTGACCGCCGGAAAGGTCTATCGTACTAAACGCATTATCGTTTATCGAGACTTTTTTGTCCAGGTGCAGGACTTTCAAATATTCTTCCGCTTCCGGTTTCTTTTCTTTCAAATCGATATTGTATAATTTCTCAAACAGGTAATAGTTGCTGAAAACTGTTGAAAAATATTCTCCCAACTGGAAATTCTTTATTTCTTTTCCATCCATGAAGATCGAACCACCGTGTGGAATATAAAGACCTGTCAGCAGTTTGGCTAAAGTCGTTTTCCCGCTGCCGTTGCCGCCGATAACGAATACAATTTCACCCTTTTTAGCTTCGAAATCGATGGGTCCTACGGTAAAGCCTTTGTCTTCACTTTCTCCTTCATATTCAAATACTACACCTTTTGCCTGGATATGATTGACCTCTTTCACATTCACGTTGAGTGCTTCTATTTCTTCCGGGCTGATATTGGCGGGGATATCTTTTTGAAACTTTTTTACCCGGTCCCATGCTACTTTTAATTGCATCATATGGGGAATTTGGGACAAAATACCATTGATTGGGCCAATCAAATACAGCAGTATCATGATAAAACTGGTCAATGTAAAAATTTGAATCGATGGGAACAATTTAGGAATAGCAAAACCGACTGAACCCAGGATCGCAATCAGCATCGATTCGCCAATCATAAAAGCATTAACAAACTTATTCATACCCACGATTGTTTTATTTCGAAATTCATCGGTAGTCCGTTCAAGGTCAGCGCGGTATTCTTTCCGTTTGATTAGATGCAGGCTCAACTCTTTGAATCCGTCGATTAATCCGTTCAACTCACGCATGTATGCATCCCGGGTATCGCGTGCCGCTTCTAAGAATGCACGGGCTCTTTGGCTGACAATCGAATACAGCACAGCAATCAAAATGATAACCGATACCGTAACTAATGTCGCCCAAAATGCTATCGTGGACAGATATACGAAACAACCCACTACCGTTATCATATTAGAGACCAGGGTCACAAATACGGTGGCCGATGTCCCGATTTGGCCCGTATCATCGTTCAAGGTGGCAAATACCCGCCCACGGTCCATTTTTTCAAATTTCTGGTAGGATGTATAGAATATTTTTTCGATCAAGCTCATACGCATATCATACACAATATTGTAAGTGATATGCATCAAACGGGTTTGGATTACTTTTCGGCCTAAAAGGTAAAGAAGCATAGCCAGACCGAAATAATAGATCATATAAATCAAACGGTCCCCGGCATACAGTGCCCCATTAATTAAAAATATGACGATAGCGTTGGCAATACCGCTCAAAATACTCAGCATAATCAGCATGGGAAGCGATTTCAAATATTTATTCTTTTGAGGGAATATCGAGGATAGGATAGTTCCCACATAACCGGCCACCATCCCAAACAAAAGAAGGATAACCGCTGTTTTTAAACTTATCGGCGCCCAGGCCAATGCCGTTTCCCACGTTACCCCCCCCAGTACCATCGGCAGCAAGTTGATCCCAAACAGGAACGGAAGGAGAAACAATCCTCCCCCGACTAACTTCAAAAGCTTTTTTGAAGTAAAAGATTCATATTGTCTCCACCCTTTTATCAGACCCCAAAAAATACTCAATATATAAATGAAAACGACAATGCAAAAAAAGAACAATATAATCGACACCACAGAGGTAGCGCGGTCAAGACCGCTGTACGGCTCATGCTCTTTTTTGGGAGTGATGCCCAGAAGAGTATTGATTACTTTGTTGGCGATATATGAAGAATAGTCGCTGTTGGAATTGGTCATCACCGCTACAGCGGTTTTTGAACGCACATCGAGGATGATATAAGACATATAATTGGGATTATACCCTCCATGGAAAATGCGCCCGCTTCCGCTGAGTGATACCAACCACCCCGCTGCATATGAAGCCATTTCTGCCTGGCTCAGAGGTACCATATCATTCCGCGCATGACTCTTTTGGATTAATGGAGATAATGGACTTTCCAATATCCCCATTTGATGCTTCAGCCAGCGGGCCATGTCTTTCCCATCGGTTACAACGTATCCTGCAGGACTATTTCCCCTGTAGGCCGGTGCATCGTAACGTCGGGGCTTAAAAAAACTGATTTTGTAACCTGTTGTTTTGTTAACTGCTTTATCGGGCGGAACCCGGTCCATTCCTACCGTTGTATCGGTTAGACCCAGTGGAGAAAACACGTATTTTTCCATATAAGTTTCATATTTTAACTTTGTCGCGACTTCCATCGCATATCCCAGTATATCATAGTTTACTGTAACATACTGGTATGTGGTACCCGGGATTTCTTTGAGTTCGATGTTTTTTAAATTCCTGACGGTTTGTTCCAATGCATCGGTGTCATTGCCCAACGGAACATAACGGATGGAATCAAGGGGAAGACCGCTGGTATGGTGAAGTAAATGGCGGAGCGTAATTGGATAAGGCTTATTTTCATATGTGGGTTGAAACCACGGTACATACATGGTCACAGGAGCATCCAGGTTAATAAGGCCTTCCTGCTCTAAAACCAGTGCAGCCAAAGCCGTAAAGGCTTTGGAACATGACCCGATCTCGAATAATGACTCTGCCGTGACAGGTGTTTTTTTCGATATATCGGCATATCCGAAGCCTTTAATGTAATCGGGCTTCCCCTCTCTCAAAATGACCAGGCTTAAGCCGGGGATATTCCCTTTTTCCATCAAAGCCGTCACTTTTTTCTCTAACGCTCCGGGTACTTCCATATTGCCTTTGGTTTCTCCCGGGATCGAAAACAAGCCGAACAATATAACCGGCAGCATAACCTTATAAAAAAAGCAAAAAAATACTCTCTGTTTCTTCACGGTGTCTCCTTTTTAAATCGAAATTCTATTATTTAATATTAAAACTATTTTCCTGCTTGGTCTGTCATGTTTTCCATGATTTTGATATCTAGCGGTATGCCTTCGATTCGTTGGCTCACGTAAAAGGATTTCAAGAGGCTCAGCCTGGATGTACCGGCTTTTGCAAATACTTCTACGATTGCTCTTCTCCATCCTTTCGAATACTTGACGAAGGCAATTTTTGATGATGCCCTGTATCCGAATTTCGATGTTAATACGATCCGTTCGTCGCTCAAAGCACCGGGTTTAAGGGGTTTTTTGAAAGCCATAACAAAACCTTCACCCAGTGTTTTAGCTTGGTCTACCAGTCGAAAAATCCCCAAGAAATAAACATATTCCAGGTTTTTTTTCCCAACGTTTCGGACTTTGAAAGATATTTGTGGGACCAGGATTATACCTTTGAAATCGGGTGTATCGACTTTTTCTCCGACCACCCACCGGCTGTCGACTTGAACCAATTGGGTGGAAGCCAATAATTCTTTGGGGTTTATCATTTTATCGATGACATTGACTTTGTAGTAATAGCCCAGGATTATCGTTGAAATCGCCATGAATACCCAGACCCAGAATTTGGGGTTGAACCGTTTCGGTTTCAAATACTGTTCAAAAAAATCATCATTGGATTCAAAATGATCTGTTTTTCTTTCTTCATTAATCATGTAAACCTTCCCGGGACTTTTGTCCCTTTTTTTGTGAGGTTAAGTGCTAATTATATCATACTATATCGAATCATTAAACCATCTTTGAAAAAACCGACTATTCATTTAAAAAAAAAGAACAAGCTGGGCCGTTTCAGCTTGGCCAGGACATTATTTCAAAAATCTCAAAAATCCCGGAGTCAACAAATACCGGCAATTAGGGAATATATCCCGGCATTGCTGCGTTTTTTTTGACTGTCCCCTTTTTCGTTTCCCGCCGTGCAGGATTTCTTGACTGTCCCCCTCTTTTCTCTCTACTATATTGACGTAAAAAACGTTTCATTTTATAATATCCTATGAAAAAAAAAATTATGATTATCTACGGTACCCGGCCAGAACTGATAAAACTGGCCCCTGTTATCATTGAACTCAAAAAATACCCCGAAGACTTCGAGGTCTTCCAACTGGCAACTGCCCAACACCGGGAAATGCTGGATCAAATGCTGCGCATTTTCGAACTCACCCCGGATAAAGACCTGGACCTCATGGTGCCCAACCAAACGCTGGAACAATTGAGCAGCAATGTCATGCTCAAAGTATCGGAGGTTTTCGCCGAAATCAAACCCGATATCGTGATGATCCAGGGAGATACCACCACCGCTATGATCTCCGCCCTCGCCGCATTTTATAAGAAAATCGCCGCTGCCCACGTTGAAGCCGGCTTACGAACCCACGATATTTATAACCCTTTCCCCGAAGAAATCAACCGTAAAATCATCGGCACTGTCGCCAGCTACCACTTCCCCCCTACCCAAAAAGGAGTTGAAAACTTAGTAAACGAAGGCGTCCCGGTAAAAAATATCCTGATGACCGGGAACACTGTTGTAGATGCCCTCCGTTACATCGAACCCAAACTCGACGGTTTCCCTCTCCCTGTGAAACTCACCCCAGGGAAAAGACTAATCCTGGTTACAGCCCACAGGCGGGAAAATTTCGGCGAACCCATGGAAAATATCTGCCGATCCCTCATCGATATCTCGGAAAAATTCGAGGACGTGGAAATCATTTACCCGGTCCACCCCAACCCAAACGTCAGAGAAAAAACCAATAAGTGGCTCCAGGGCAAAGAAAGAATCAAACTACTGGAACCCCTAAACTATATCGAATTCCTGGTGCTGATGAAAAGAGCCCACCTGATCCTCACCGACTCAGGCGGCGTACAGGAAGAAGCGCCTACTTACAAAATCCCGGTCCTGGTCATGCGCCTGGTCACGGAAAGACCCGAAGGCATCGATGCAGGTGTTTCCAGGATCGTGGGAACCAGCCGCGAAACAATTACCCAGGAAGCTTTCAAACTCCTCCAAAACAAGGCCGCTTATAACTCGATGTCAAAAGGTGCCAACCCCTACGGCGACGGCCACGCCTCCCAAAGAATGGCTCAATTCTTGAAAGCAGTTTAAAGTAGTTGGGAGTGTATAATATGTTGTGTAAATTAGTAAAGTGAAGGATTCCGAGTCGATTTAGCCACAGTGGAGGCGTGCCTGTATTCCCCGGATTAACAGATGTAAATCGAGAATTAACAGATGTTGATCGGGTATCAACAGGTGTAAATCGAGAATTAACAGGTGTAAATCGGGAATTAATAGATGTAAATCGGGAATTAACAGATGTTGATCGGGTATTAACAGATGTAAATCGGGTATTAACAGATGTAAATCGGGAATTAACAGATGTAAATCGGGTATTAACAGATGTAAATCGGGTATTAACAGATGTAAATCGGGAATTTAATAATGATGGAGGCCCCCCATGAATTTACACAAAATACCTGGCGCACTCTTAATTTTCGACAGGGGGAGAAGATAGCGACATGTACTGCACAATCATACTGTATAAATACGGTATTCCCAGTATCGCCAACGGTAAAGCTGCAGGGATTATATTGATTTGAACTGCGGGAACTATGTAAATTATTCGCTCCACCATTAAGCCGGACAAAACCGACAACGCGGCAGCCGACACAACCCGGGCATCGGCTTTCATTTTCCGGGAAATCAGCCCGAGAAACGGGACAAGGAAAAGACTTAAAAGGGTATATAATCCCATGTTCTTAATGGCAGGGATATGCATTCGCTCGGCTATATAAGAAACCTCTTCCGGGATGTTTCCATACCAGATCACCAGGTATTGAGAATAAAACAAACCGGCCCACATCAACGCAAAACCCATAATCATCACGGTTAAATCCTTAAAAGCAGGAAAAAAACACTCGACATCTCTCCGCTTAAACAACCCGGCTAAAAGTACGGAAAAAGCAATTCCTGCATACAACGACTCGACAAAAAAGAAACCGCCGAACAAGGTATTGACCCAGGGGTACTCCAGGCTCATGACAATCTCGAAAGCCATAAACGATTGAGAAATCACAAATGAAAGAAGATACAGCCCGGCAAATAGTTTAATCCTGGGCGATTCTTTCTCTAATGAACGCGCATAGTACCGGGCCATAATAAGAGGAAACAAGAGAGCTGCGGTGTTTCGTATAATGAAGAACGACGGGCTCCACCAATACCCCTCGCCGGTATTCCAGGCATAAATAGTAATATGACGCGAGTAAACGAGGAAGACTATTGGAAATATAGCCAGGTAAGGATAATAATCCAATAAATACGGCCGGATATTTTTGATCCATTTCCCGGAGGCAACCTCTGCCGCTGCCGACAACGCAATAATCCCCTGGCCGACACAAGCCCAAAACAAAAGAGCAATCAACATCGAACCATCCGACCTCTCCGCTGACAGGAAATCCACGGCCCCGACTAAAAAGGCAGCCGCCAAAACCTGGATAATCTTGGGAACTCCTTTGATTTCTAACGGTCTCATTTCCCCCCCCCCATATCGTGGATAATCAGGAACTTATTCCCGCACTCGCGCGGATCGATTATTCGCCTGATGTCGGGCAAACGGTTTAAATGCAGGAAACCCAGGAGCGAAACAATCCCACCGAATAATATCGTGCATTCGAAAGCCACAATTATAAATGCAGGAATCGAAATCAAGGGTTTCCCCCCGGTAATAATCGGCCAATCCATCACGGTAAAAACCATGAACATAAAACTCAATATAAAACCGGCAGCCGCTCCCAGCAGCGTAAAATACCGAAGCTCGCTGGGCCTGGTTTTAAATATATGGTCCACTTCATGCACATGAAAGGGCGTGAGAGTAGTGATAAATTCCGATTTCACCCCTGCGTCGACTATTTCTTTTAATTTGGCGATAAACTCTTCCTGCGTATCGAACTCAAATTGTTTCATTTCCGACTCCTTGCTCTTTTATTTCTGAAATAGACAGCATTGGGAGAACTTTTGAAAAAATAAGAAAAAAAGTGAAGAACATTCCAAAACTCCCGACAGTAATACCGATTTCAATTAGGCTCGGTGTGTAAGTTCCCCATGAATAAGGAATATATTCCCGGCCCAACGACGTCACGATAATAATAAAACGCTCCAACCACATCCCGATATTGACAAACAGTGAAAAAACAAAAAGATATTTGATGTTCCGGCGCAATTTCCGGTTGAAAAGGGTTAAAGGCATCACTACATTGCAAAACATCATCAACCAGAAAAAGTATTTATAATCGCCGGTCATCCGGTAATAAAACACGGTTTTTTCAAAGATATTCCCGCTGTAAGCCGCCATCAGGATTTCCACGATGTAAGAAAAGGAAACGATCAGCGCAGTGACCAACAAAACCCCGGCAATTTTTTCATAGTGGTCCACGGTGATGTATTTTTCCAGTTTGAGTACTTTGCGCATAGGGATGGTTAACGTAATCACCATGGCGGTTCCTGAAAATATGGCACCGGCGACAAAGTAAGGGGCGAAAATGGTGGAATGCCAACCGGGCACGATACTCATGGCAAAGTCCCACGAAACGACGGAATGAACGGAAACCACAAGCGGTGTGGCAAAGGCGGCTAAAAACATGTAGAGGCGGCTGTAATGCCTCCATTGATCCGTTGTGCCTTCCCACCCGAGGGATAAGATACTATATATACGCCTGCGGATGCCGGTAAAGTGACGGCGCGCCGCTGCAAAGTCCGGGACCATCCCGACATAGAAAAAAATCACACTGACGGTGAGATAGGTGGATACGGCAAATACGTCCCAGATCAAGGGGGAACGAAAATTCACCCACAACATGCGTTGGTTTGGATACGGCAGCAAATAATAAAACCGCCATACCCTGCCCAGGTGGATCAAAGGAAATAAACCGGCGGTCATGACCGCTATAACGGTCATGGCCTCCGCTATGCGGTTAAACGCACTGCGAAACCGGGCCCGGAATAAAAACAAAACAGCGGAAATCAACGTCCCGGAATGGGCAATCCCGACCCAAAATACAAAATTGGTGATGTATACCCCCCAACCGACAGGATGCGTAATCCCGGCTACACCCATTCCTTTGAGAACCTGGTAACCCCACAAAGTCATACCGCCGCCAAAAGCCAAAATCGATGCCCCCAGCGCGATCCAATAGAACACCCCCGGTCTCTTCATGGCCCGGATCACATCGAGCTCCACCTGCCCATAAAAAGCCTGGGTTTTCATTCCCTCTTCCCCGGTTACATTCTTCCTCTTTTCCATGCTTCATTTACTCCGCATTTTTCTTTCTCTTGATATAATAAACCGCAGGCTCCGTTCCTAACAACTCCAGGACCCGGTACGCACCTTTCGACATGGCCAGGGCGTATACTCTTGAATTCACATCCAACAGGTTCCCGAACGTAATCGCGTTCGCCGGGCATGTTTGGGCACACGCCGTAATCACTTCCCCGTCCATGATGGAACGGTTCTCGTCCCCGGCTTTATCCCTGGCTGCCCTGATCCTCTGGATACAAAACATACACTTCTCCATGACACCCCGGGGACGAACGGAAATATCCGGGTTGAAAGCACTAAATAGAGGCAAGGAATGGGAACGGTCAAACCAGTTGAAACGGCGGACTTTGTACGGGCAATTATTGGCACAATACCGCGTTCCCACACAGCGATTATATACCTGGGCATTCAAGCCCTCGGGGTTATGATATGTGGCAAAAACAGGGCAAACCGTCTCACACGGCGCATTGTCACACTGCTGGCACATTACGGGAATAAACTCCGGTTTCAACGGGTCATTGTAATATCCTTCGATCCGCAGCCATGACATCTCTCTTCCTTTCAAATGTTCTTTGAGCCCCACAATCGGCACATTGTTCTCGATGTAACACGCAGCCGCGCAGGCCGAACACCCGGTGCACGCATCCAGGTCGATCACCAAACCCCACCGGTACCCCTTGTGCTCATGCTCCGGGTAAAGTGTCGAATGCCCCTTTTTGTGATTATGACGGTTAACCGCATTTTCTTCTTCATCCGGCAGTATATGCCGCTTTCCCGTTATTTGTGAAGCAGACAACATCGCCAACCGCTCTCGCTCTCCTGTCTTTCGCAGCACTGCGCCTTCTCTACAAAACATAGAAAAGGCCGCATTTTCCCCAACGGAAAGGTCCATATCCCCCAGGCAATCCATATACAACGTCGCCACACCACCCGGTAAACCCGGGTTAATATACGCCGGTAACCGCAGCAGTGCCTTTTCCAAACCAGGTTCCACAGCCATTTCCACTTCTACGATATCCCCCATTTCCAATTTAAGGCGCTGGGCGAGCTGTTGTGAAATTGTCAACCAACGGCCATATGAAATAGAACTCAAAGGATCGGGAATCTCCCGGAGCAGTGGGATATCCATACTCCTGCCGTCAAAACCCCGGATAGAGGGAATAATATAGAGCGTTTCCCCTTTATAAACTCCACCCGGTAATTCCAATTTGATCTCCTTTTCCCAATTCAAAATCTCTTTCGCTGCACCGTTATCTGCCGTTGTATCATCGATTTTAAACCCCTTGCTCACCCACTCTTCGTCGATTCCCCCGGACTTGAACACCTCGATCATATAGTCCCGGTAAGAAACCGAGAATCCTTTCCCCGATAAAGCCGATAAAATATCACCTTCGCTTTTTGCTTCTCCCAAAGGTGATGCAGCCGGCTGGATCAGGCACCGAAGCCCCCGCCGCGGTTCCGTATCGCCCCAACTCTCCAACGGGTGCGCCAGCGGTAAAACAAGATCGCACTGCCGGGTTAAACCGGAAGGAACCTGCGATAAAACCACCTTAAACGACACCTTTTCTAAAAAAGAAAATAAATGCGGCAAGGTATCATAACCATGAAACCGGGAAAACAAAACCAAACCGACGGTGTTTTTCTCAATGGCTGCTTTTAAACCATATAAATCATCCATTGTTCCCACACGATCCGCACTGAAACCATGTTGCATATCCACAGTCCGGCCTATCATACCCAGGGACCATTGGAGCAGGAGCGTATAAATCGCAGTAATATCGCCATTCCGGCCCATAATCGAGGGCCCCCCGCTAATCACCAAAGGCCGCTGCGATTTTTCCAACGACTCCACGAGCTTTTCTATATTTTCCCCCCCAATACCCGTGGATTCACACACCTCTTTTTTCGTTACTCCCGGTATTTGCTGCAAAATGCCTGCCGGCAAACCCGAACATAGAGAAATATTCTTGAGTAAGAATGCCAGCAGGTAAGGTTCGCTCCCCGGTTTGCACGGGATTCTCAGGTCTGACGCTGCGCCCGTTAAGGATAGATTCGGTTCGATGTGAAACCACTTAAAGCTATTCTTACTCCGGGCTTCACCGATTTGAGCATGCCACTCCACCGGGCTTAAAAAAGTCTCCAACAGGTCGGCCCCCACCGTGATGAGCACATCGGCCCGGTCGATTCCATATGTAGGCAAAAGAGACCGGTTGAACAACCGCCGCGAGGCCCCTTTAATCGGCCCATAATCCATGACCTCCACTTCTTTTAACCGATCCAAACCCGTTTCGCCGCAAAACCCATCGATAAAACCATCCAATGTCCCGGTAGTTAACCCGCTTAAAAATACGTTACGAAGCCCCTTCCCCTTCACATCGTCCATCGCCCTGCGAAATACTTTCACCGCTTCTTCCCACCCAATCGCTTTGAAAGAACCGTCCTTTTGTTTCAACATCGGAGCTGTAAACCGTTCCGGGTTGTACAACCGGGATAAAGATGCCTGGCCCCTCATGCACAATTTCCCTTTATTAATCGGGTGATTCTCATTTCCTTCCAATTTTACCGGCCGGTCATCCCGGATTTTTACCCTCAAACCGCACGACGCCGTGCACTCCAAACACGTACCGGTAATATAACGGGGTGTACCGGGAATAATTCCATCTTCCGGCGGCACCAAGTACGGGAGCAATCTCCGGTCCGCATTGTCGATTTTACACGCCGTTAACGCAGCACCCGAAGCTATACTCATCATCTTAAAAAAATCACGCCGTCTCATATTCGCTCCATATCCAAAACCCACCCACCTTTTTGTAAAAAGGTGGGCCAAAAACTTTTGTTAGGATGACTAAGGTTTTCTTCTTTATTTCAAGGAACTCATCGATAATCGTTAATTGAAAATTAATAATTGATAATTTAAAAAAATATTGTAAGGCGCTTAAAACAATAACACGAAACTCCACAACCCCCACACGGCAGCACCGACTAATCTCGCACAAGGATATTTTCATCATGCACCACCCTCCCGTTATTTATGACAGACCAGGCAATCGGTCGAAGCATTGTTTTTCCTGTGACAATTCACACACCATCCCATTTCCAGGGAACGGACCTTACGTACCGCATCCATCACTTTAACATCACCGTGACAATAGGTACATTCGAAACCCACTTTTATATGCCGCTTGTGATTATAATAAACGTGCCACGGCTGGACATGAACTTTTATCCAGGGTATCGGTTCTTTTTTGTCCCAATAATGCTTCAATTTCTTTATTTCCCCTTTGTCAACAGCCACAGACTCATGGCAATCCATACAAACCCCAACCGCAGGCAAACCGGCACGCGAGGATCGATCCGTGTACGGGTGACAAAAACTGCACTCCAGCCCTACTTTTTCCATGTGGAGATTATGACTGAAAGCAATCGGCTGCACGGGCTTACTCCCGGTAAAAAACCAGTGAAACCCCATACCCGCTACCAACAAAACCCCTCCGACAGTCAACGCGACAAAAGCCAATGGAATTAACTTCTTGAACACCGGGTTTTTATTAATCACGTCCACCTCCACCCTCATTCTTTTCCTTTTGCTCTTCCCTCTCCTCCAGGGGTTTTGCTCCGATTTTAATCATCAAGAATCTAACCACGGATTTAACCTGGATGGGCGAAAGCCCCGGGCTCGGCATCGCAGGATACTGGGGATCGACTTTCACCGGGTTTAAAATATAAGCGATTAGCCGTTCCTGGTTATCGATATACTTTGGCAATACACTATTGTAAGGAGGCCCTAGCACTTTCTTATCGAAACTGTGACACGCCGTACACCGTTCATTGAAGATTTGCTCGCCCATTTTTTCATCCACTTTCATGGATTTGGAGTAAATCGCTTCCCGCCTTGATATCTCCTTCATCATTTTTTTTTCTGCTTTCATCTCCCCGGCTCGAATCGTCTCAAGGTTCGCGGTAGTCTCCAGGACCCTTAGGCTCGCCGTTAACAACCCGGTGATTACCAAAGCCAGGATAAACGATAATAAACCGAACCGCGGCGTTTTACTCTCCCTGTCCATCATCATATATATCGATAAGTACCCAGTAATTCCCAATACTACTATTGAAAAACCATCCTGGACAAATAAAGCGATCGAAAGCGCATGCCCCGGTATATTAAATAAATCCAGCAGAATACCCACCGGCAGCGCCAATGACCCCCCCAACAAAAGAACGTACGCATGAACCTTTAAAAAATTCCTGTACGCAACATCCTCATCCAATTTCTTCTCCCCCCAATGAAAACCCAGGAACAATATGATCCCCCCCGTCAATAATGCCGATAAACACAGGAAATTAAAAAACTCAAAAACAGTGTTTACCGTCATTAATGGATCCGGCACCAACGCCTGGACGAAAGGCCATTTTTCCGGGTATAGCAAAAGAGAAAATACCCCGGTGAGATGAATCGCATAACCCAAAAAAGTCAATAGCCCCAATACTCCCGCTATCACAAGATGTGTTCGCCGGTAAATCGCTAAAAACACAAACCCGATCAACATCATACCCAATAATCGAATAAAAAAAAGATGAACGGAAACCTGCATCGCCGATAAAAGCATTTTATAGAGCAGCCCCAAACAAAACATGGGTATCATCCCGAAGATAATCCATACCCAATTGTTAGGAATAACCAGGGAGACCAGGTACTTCGACATTTCCGGTTTCCGCTTATGATAGATGACTGAAAGAAAAGCTGTACCCGCCGCCATCCCCATATAAACCAGGTTAACCAGGAGCATCAAAAAAATCACCGGCGATATGACCGGGAAATATCTCAGGATCGAAGGTGAAAAAATTTCATTAATATTAAGTCCATTTAAATTCATATTCTTTTTCCCCCTACGTTACCAGGCCGGGAAGTCCACTAACGTATACAACATAACGGCTATTAGAAAACAAACAGCCCACGACAGGATGGTTTTAAACACACGGTCTTCATGGTTAATCGGCATAAAAAACCGAACCACGAGGTAGCTCTGGATCCCTGCAACCAGGATAACGGCTATTACACCCCAATGGCCCAAATTCAACCCGTCTTTAGGGATTGCTGCAGCCATCGTGATGGCCAAACCGGTCAGGATCACCAGTCCCATCCACACCAGTATCGCTGTTGAAAAAGAAACCATACTCGCATCTTCCTTCTTTATTTCTTCTTTCTCCGTTCCGATTTTACTCATCGTTCATCTCCGCTCCATAAAGCCCGTCCGTGATGGGCAAAAAGGGTTTGGTCTTTTCTCTCTTCGATATGGGTAATGGCGTAAAGGTGTTGCGGTTTCATGTGATTAGGTAGAAAAGAGGGAAAAGAAAAATCCGGGTGATAGTAACCAGGTGCCAGTATAGCCCGGAGTTTTCGACCCACATTTCCAGGGTTTTCGCGTCGATTCCTGTTTTTCCCGCTTTTTTCAGAATTCCTATCAGGACCACTGCCAGGATAATGATACCGATAACGACATGCAAACCGTGGAGGCCGGTCACCAGGTAAAAGAGATTGTAAAAAATATTCTCTCCCGGGGTGTGTTGTTGAAGTATTTCCGAATTGGGATAGAGTCCTTGATGGAATTTGGCGGACCATTCCAAATATATATTTACCAGGAATGCAAAGCCCAGTGCCATTGTCAACCCGATGAATGCAGCCCCGGTTTTTCGATTTTTCTTTTGGATGTGGATCACCCCGATGGCCATAGTCAGGCTGGTAGTCAGGAGGATCACCGTGTTGATGGCCCCTAATGAAATATCCAGTGTACCGGTGCAATAATGAAAATCCGCCGGGAATTTAGACCGGTAAACCGCATAAAGCAGGAGCAAACCGCAAAAGAGCAGCACTTCGGTAATCAAAAAGAGCCACATCCCGATGCGGCCGCTCACCTGGCCTCCTTCCAAATGTGCCGGTGTCGATTGTGCCTGGGATATATCGCTCATAATTTCACACCTCCATCATCGTTATAGCGGTTGGCCCGCATTTCACTTCCGGCATCGCAGGTAAATTTCCATGCCAGGTAGTGGTGTGGTTTGCCATTCCACTGGTGTAGTCTTTAATTATATAAAACCTGGAAAAAAAATTCAAATAGCATCGAAATTTTTTGCCGGGAAAACTGGATTGACAAAAGATTGGATTTAGTGTTAAAATAGAAAAAAATTAAACCGGCAGCTCCACTTAAATTGGTAAAGTGGAAGGCGGCCCGGGCTGGATGAATATCCTTTTCGCCAGCACATAAAGCTTTTAAAAAACGTTCTATTTATCGTTGACCGATGTCTTGTTTACTTTTTTTTAAGTGTCAAATAATAAAAAAATAAAATAAACAAAGAGGAAAACCATGAAGACAAGAAAAATCGAAAAGAAGTTAACTTTGAAAAAGGAAACCGTCACAGACCTGGGAAGATTTGTGATGAAAGATGTCC
>Ga0105104_10001462_pt1 | contig 17792 bp, 11 predicted proteins | sample PPLLaktember2015_3_FD_87034 | JGI IMG/M metagenome (GOLD analysis project Ga0105104, IMG submission 87034) | Freshwater sediment microbial communities from Prairie Pothole Lake near Jamestown, North Dakota, USA - PPLs Lake P7 Core (6) Depth... | ecosystem: Environmental > Aquatic > Freshwater >... | reverse complement strand
TTGCAAATCACGGCCAAGCTCTGGCCGCTGATCTTGATCGTTTTGGGGGTGCTGTTGCTTGCTTCCGGTTTGTTCCGGCGGAGATAAGATCAGGTCTCGAGTGCAGCCACCCGGTTTCGCCCGGACCGTTTTGCCCTGTACAACGCCCGGTCTGCCTGGTGGATCAGGGATGCCAGGTCCGGTGTTTCCTGGCTGACCTCGACCACTCCCAGGCTGACGGTAATGCTCACGTCTGCCTGATCGGTCCGGATGGTATTCCCATCGAAACTGGAGCGCAGCCGTTCAGCTACCTGGAGAGCATTTTTCAAGTTATTCTCGATTAACAGGAAAACAAATTCCTCGCCTCCATAACGGCCGCCGATATCAATCCCACGGATCAGTTCCCGGCAGCGTTTACCAAGCACCTGGAGAACCTGGTCCCCGGCGTAGTGTCCAAACGTGTCATTGACCAGTTTGAAATGGTCAATGTCCATCATCACCACAGACAGCGAGCGGTTGAATCGTAAAGCACGTTCTACCTCCCGATTGCCGATCTCAAATAAACCGCGGCGGTTATATAACCCGGTCATTTCATCGGTAACCGCCAGGCGCTGGACATCGCTGTAGAGGCGCGCGTTTTCCAGGGCAATGGCTGCCTGGCTGGCAAAGATCGCGAGAGCCGGCAGGTCAGATTCTTCCAGATCCTCTCCCCAGAGGATCAGGATCCCAATCGTCTTTTCTTCGGTCGCCAGGGGTAAAACGATCGACTTTGTTTGCGAATCCGGCGGGAAACCGATTACCGAAAGCGCTTGATTAATTATGAATGATGGAATCTTTGGCAGGAAGAGGTTGGCCAGGCTGCGCAGGCTGGTTTGAAAACTACCCATATCGCCCATCCAACCTTTCAAGGTCTGGAACTGCTCTTCGGAAATATGAAAGTTGCGCAGGCTCAAACCGATTAATTTTTCCACTTTACCAATCAAATCGGGGTTCAAAGATAAATATTGGACGACCAGTCCATCCTTTGGAGGTTCGACCAGAGCAATAACAGATTGTATGTTCAGCCTGGATAGCTGCTGGCCGAGCGTATCCATCATACTATCCGGATCGGGGATATTCTCAATCTTCGCCGCCACGATGCCGAGAGCCGTGATCAAGGTATTCTTGCGGGTGAGCAGGGCTGTCTGCCTGCGTTCTGCTTCCAGAAGCTGAACCTTTGAAATAGCCAGCGCGATCTGGCTGCCAACCTGCTCGGCCAATGCGATCTCGTCAAAGGTAAAGCGGTGAAGGGTCCGGAAACTGATCAGCGCGGCTCCCAATTTCTTCCCATCCGCGATCAACGGAACACCCAGGAGTGATTTTTCCGGATACTGGCTGGCGATCTGCGCATCAATGTATGGGGAGTGGAGCACATCATCGGCAGCCAACACCCGCTCAGCACTCAGTACGGAAGCAGTCAACGAATGTTCACCCGGTGTCGCGGCGGTCCTCAGATATTCTTCGGCCATTGGACCATAAGCTGCAGCAGGGATCGCCCTTTTAAGATCCGGATCCCACAGGGTGATATAGGCTCCATCCGCATTGATCAATTCACCCAGGCGGTTTGCCAGGATATCCAGCATGGTCTTCAAATCGGGAGCGCTAATAGCTGCATGGGTGATTTCATTGATCAGGGCTAACTGCCGGGCCCTTTTTTGGGTTTCTTCGAACAGCCGGGCATTCTCGATCGCGATCCCGGCATGGTCCGCGAATGCCTGGAGGCGCTCCGCGAGCAGCAAGTTAAAAAAACCAGGGATGCTGCTGTCCAGGTTCAAGAAACCCAGCAGGCTGCCTCTCACCTGGATTGGCGCCGCCGCATACGAACGCAGCCAGGAAACCTCTGGAAAAGTAATCCACTTGGGATCGGTGATTACATCCGGGATGGCCATGGGAAGCCCCGTGCTGGCCATTTCGCGTAAATTCGCCACGCTGTCAACCAACATCTCCCAACGCTCGATATACTCCTGAAGCCCGCGTTCGAGGTAGCCCTTCGAACGCACGATGCGCGCCACGCCCTGTTCTACCATCATGATCGTGGCGCATTCGTGGGGTACAACCCGCCCGGCAATATCTAATATTCGATCGAGAACTTCATCCAGGCGAAGCGTGCTGGTAAGAATCGAGATGGTTTCATCCAACGCTTCGGCCAGGATGCGCTGCTCCCTTTCAGATTCTTCTAAACGGGTACGTTCGCCAAGTTCGCGCTGCACTTCTTCGTACAGGCGAGCATTTTCCACAGCGATCGCGGCCTGGTCCGCGAACAGGCTCAAATACTGCAGGTCATCCTCCCGGATAACAGCCGACGGATGCGATCCGGTAACATTGATTACACCGATCACCCGGTCTCCCACTTTCAAGGGGACTCCATATACGGGTCCCAAAACCGATCCTCGATAGATGGGGGATTGGTCCTGCCAGGTTGAGTAATCGTGGACGTACATCGGTTTACCGGTCTTGGCAATTATCCCTGAAAGACCCTCTCCGAACTCCAAGACCGATCCCAGGAAGTCGCCCGGCAAATTATATGAAACAACCAATTCTAAAGAGTCTCCATCCGGGCGGACCAGGTACAGCCCTCCCATTGGCATCCCCATCAAGGAGGCCGCTCGGGCTGTGATCGCCTGAAGTACTTCGGTCAGCCCCAGATGCGCATTGATTTTCAGGGAGTTTTCATAAAGAGCTTCCAGCATGCGTTTCTGACGGGTTTCCTGATCCTCTGTCGCTCTCCGTTGGGTAATATCACGGTTGACCCCGACCGTTGCGATCATTTTTCCAGCACCATCTCGCACGGGGAGGACCACGGCTTCACAGATTCCCCGTTCACCATTCTTACCGATGAAAGGCACCTCGCCTTCCCATAGTCCCTTTTCTTTGACCGACGCGATGATCTCATTCTGGAGATCGGGTACTCGTTCTGGTGTATGGATAAACGCAGGGGTACGCCCTTGGGCTTCAGCCTTTGAATAGCCAAATATTCGCTCCGCAGCCGGGTTCCAATCGATGATCCGGCTTTGAAAATCAGTCAGGATCACCCCGTCGAACATATACTCAAAAGCAAGAGCCTTGAGATGCTGAATTTCAGTAAAAGCGTGCTGTTCGGCTGAAGAACCGGGGTCCTTGGGAGTGAAATCCGCCATACGGCTAGTCCAAATCGTTCTCAGAATAAAAACATTAATGCGCGAATGTTTTCAATGCAATTATACGAGATGTTGCCTGGTTCAAGCGGGCTCTGAGCAAAAACTAATCCTCCCCCTCAGGATCTTTATCATCCTTGAGAAATAATGAGGATATTTGTGCATCATCGAACTGCAAATCCACCTCGGCAACCAGTTCCTGGTAGATCTCTTCTGGGACGATATTGTCCCGGTAGAGTTTGGTCAGCGCGCTCCTTTGCGTGCGTAAATATTCTCTCCAGGCATCTTTAATTTCTTCTTCTTGCAGGGCGGGATCTTCTTCCAACACTTCACGAACTTCCTGGGCTTTCTCTCGCGCCTGGTCCTTGATCAGCGGCGACAAGGTTTGCCAGGTGAAATCCGTGATCAGGCCTTCTGTATTTAGCCGTTTGAGATGGACCTGTCCGGAACGGACTGCAATGGCGCGGGCATGCCGGCGTTCGTATTCACGCTGCGACTCGCTCAATCGGGTCAATCCCATCCAGCGGACCAATGGCCCCATGGTCAATCCTTCAACCACTAAAGTAAATAAAACCACCCCAAAGGCCATGGCCTGGATCTGTTCGCGGTTGGGAACATCCGCGGTAAGGCTCAGGGTCAAGGCCAGTGAGATTGCTCCGCGCAGCCCACCCCAAAACAGGACATTTTTCCATTTCATGGGTGTGCGCTGGCCTAACCACGACAACCCATAAATGGTTACTGCTCTAGCCGCCAGAACAGCAGCAATAGCCCACAGGATAGCGGTGAGATTGCCAAATAAGAGATTCAGATCGATCTGCAAGCCGATTAAAAGGAAAACAAAGGAGTTCGCCAGGAAGGCCAGGAATTCCCAGAAATTAAATAACACAATCCGGGTGGTCGGGGACATCCCCCGCGGACCCAGGTTGCCGGTTGCCAGGCCTGCCGCAACTACTGCCAGGACTCCGCTCACCCCAAATATTTCTTCGGCAATCAAATATGCGCCATAAGCCAGGACCACAGTCAGCGCCGTTTCGACCAGGTAATCATCGATCCGGTTGATCAACTGGGCAACCAGCACCCCCATTACTGCTCCAATCAGAATCCCGCCGCCCGCGACAACCACAAATTCACGCAGGCTGTCCGGCAAGCTGAACTGTCCGGTCAATGTGTAAACCAGCATTAAATTGAAGATCATGATGGCCGTGCCATCGTTGAGCAAACTCTCGCCTTCTAATAAGATTTGCAGCCGTTTCGGTGCACCCAGTGATCGAAATAAAGCGATGACAGCCACAGGATCCGTCGCAGCGATTAATGCCCCAAAAACCAATCCTGTCGAAAACTGGAGCCCGGATCCAATGGAGACCACGACACCGACCAGGAGCGTGGTCAAGATCACCCCTGGAACGGCCAGGACAAGGATAGAACCCAGCATCCTGCGCAGTTCATTGAAGTTGAGATGGAATGCTCCCTCAAAAATCAGTGGGGGGACTAACAAAGCCAGGATCAGCTCGGGGGCGATTGGCTCAACCGGGATACGCCCAACAAAGGCCAATCCCAAACCAACTACAACCAACCCAACCGTATAAGGGATACGCAACCGCTGGCTTACGATACTTACGCTTGCCGCCAGAAGCAAGAGACCGATGACGATCTCTTCATTCCGGATCAATTCTTCGGATTGGGCTTCTGCCTGCGCTGAAGGCGCGGCGGGAGTTGGTATACGGTTTGGATTGGTCCGCAGCACTGTAGAACAGCCCGTCACGGAAAATAGTAGACATCCCAGGCTGAGGACAAGCACCATCCATCGCCTGAGCCTTGCAACTGAAATACCCGGTTTAATAGAGCGATTGGATGGTAGGGGCATCGAAAAATCCTGGAATATCTCCTGGTCATAAGTTTAGCATATCTAAGATAAGTTAAGGGAATTAAGTAGTTTCACTTGCGCAGCAGCCAGGCTCGGGTATAATCAGGCAGTTAGATAGAACACCAGTTCTTTTATGTCTACCGAGGATCAACAATCTATTGATGACCGGGACCAACAGCATGCATATCTCTCTAGACGCTGTACGATCGATCCAGCTTGCCGCACAGGGCTTGCTGGCGCCATTTCCAGGGCCAGCCACAAAATCGGATGTACTGGCAGTCATTCGCCAGATGGGCGCACTCCAGATCGACACGATCAATGTGGTCGCCCGCAGCCCTTACCTTGTTTTATGGAGCCGGCTTGGAGATTACCAACCGGTTTGGCTGGAACAGCTCCTCGAAGAGAGGGCGATTTTCGAGTACTGGGCTCACGCCGCGTGTTTTCTGCCGATCGAGGATTTCCCCCTCTTCCGCAATTGGATGAAGGATGGGCACCGCGGGTGGGTGGATTCGCGCCGCTGGATCGAACAGCACGCAGAAGTTGTCGACCGGATCCTCGGCCATATCCGCGAGCACGGACCCGTCCGCTCGGCCACTTTCGAGCGTTCGGACGGCCAGGCCAGCGGGTGGTGGAACTGGAAAGAAGAAAAGATCGCCCTGGAACAGCTTTTTAATGTCGGGGATTTGATGATCGTCCGCCGGCACAATTTCCAGCGGGTGTACGACCTGGCCGAACGCGTGATGCCAAATTGGGATGAAGCCGATTCGATCCCCTATGAAGAGACCTTTCGAGAATTTATTATAAAAACCGTGCGCTGCCTGGGGATTGCCCTACCGGCCTGGATCCCGGATTATTTCCGGCTTTCTAAAACCGTCACGCGCAGTACTCTCCAGGAGCTGGTGAGGGATGGGACCCTGGTCGAAGTCACAGTCGAAGGCTGGGAAGCCACCCCGGCCCTGGTTTTGCCCGCGGATCTACCCCTGGTAGAGGAGGCCGCAGCCGGCCGGCTGAGCCCCAGCCTGACTACTTTATTATCCCCCTTTGACCCATTGATCTGGGACCGCGCGCGGGTCAAAGCGCTGTTTGGTTTTGACTACATGATCGAGTGCTATACCCCCGCTCCCAAGCGGATCTACGGCTACTTCAGCCTGCCGATCCTGCATAAAGGCCGCCTGGTGGGAAGATTGGATGCCAAGGCCTACCGGAAAGAAAAAATATTCGAAGTCCGCTCGGTCCACCTGGAACCCGGGATTACGGCGGATGACGAACTGGCGCAAGATCTGGTAGGAGCGATATCGCGCTGCGCGGGGTGGCACGGCGCCTCGCAGGTCTTGATCCGCCAGGCCAACCCGGCGGAGCTCCTGAGACTGCTGGAACGAGAGATCCGGCAAGTCAGTTAGGGGTCAAGACAGCCGGTGTTGTAAGGCCCCGACCTTCAGGGGGGGTCTGCGCGAGGATGGTTGAGGTTGCGCAAGGATGGTTGGGGTTGCGAAAGGATGGTTGGGGTTGCGCAATTATTGTAGGGGCGAAGCATTCGGAGAACAAATTGGTTTAGATAAGCCCCGGTCCCTTCCGAATGCTTCGCCCCTACGTTAGCATGTAGACCCCCACGCCGGGATTTCAAACCGATCGGGGTAGGGCAGAGGCCATGGCCCACAAGGGTCCCAGACAACGGGTGTCAGAGCAGGCAGCATTTACTCACGCAGCTGTCGTTCTAAAAATTCCTGGAAGGCAGCCGGCGGGCGGCCTAAAAGGCATGTCAAGGTGCGCGGGTTCCCCCAAAATCCATAGCGCTCATAGTAAACAAACATCTTGAGCAGGGTATTCACGGCAAAATCCGCCATTCCCCCGGCCCGGACGCGTTGTTCCCAGGTATCTCGCGGGATCGATTCTGCTCGCACCGGCCGCTGCAGCACGCGGGCCAGAATCTCGGCAACCTGCGCCTGGGTCAGCGCTTCAGAACCTGCCAGCTCATAAATCGCACCTGCGTGCTGAGATGGATCGGCTGCTGAACACACACTGGCCGCGGCTTCGGCCACATCCTGCAGATCGACCATCCCCAGGCGGGTTTCTACGGCATATGGAACGGCATAGATACCTTGCTGGGTGATCGACTCCCAATATGCGAGGATATTTTGCATGTAAGCCGCAGGCTGCAGGATTGTAAAGCACATCCCGGACTTGAATAACATCTCTTCGGCGCGCATTTTGTTCCAATGGTGGGGCATATCCTCCACCTGCGGGTGGAGCACCGAATGATAGACAAAATGCTGTACGCCCGCAGCTCGAGCCGCATCAACAGACATGCGGGTAATCTCCACCTCGTCTGGGGTCATATTCGGACAGATATGATAGACCGCCCGGGCACCGGCGGCTGCCCGGCTGAGTGTTTGCGCAGCGCGCAGGTCGCCGGTAATAATCTCAGATGCTCCCGCGGCGGTGAGGACATCTACCTGGTCGGGTCTACGCACCAGGGCGCGCACCTGAGCACCCCGCCGCGACAGAGCCCGGGTTAGGGCCAGACCGGTTTTACCACCGGCGCCTGTAATCAGGATCATAGCAACCTCAAACTTTTAATAATATCAGGCTCCCGAGCCTGGATTAAGCCGGGAGCCTGAGCAAGAGCAGACCTTAGCCAGTTGTCCGGGCTTAGTCCGTGCCGACAGCGGCGCGTTCCACCGACGGCTTGAAGATCAAGAAGACGAGATTGAGCAGGATGCCCAACACGGCTGCGGTCGCAATGGCGGGCAAACCGTTGGGGAAGAGACCCTGCAGGATCGGGAAGGGCAGGAAGCCGCCCGGGAAACCGATGTTGCCACCGATGCCAACGATCAGGATAACCGCGCCCATTGCAAGCTGCTTGGGATCGAAGAGGTTTACCTTCTCGGACATCATCAGCGCAATACCCTGCATGCCGATCACGCCGAACAGGTAGATCGACAGACCGCCAGATACCGCGGTCGGGATAGAGGAGATGACATCGGCAAGCGGGCCGATGAAGCCCAGCAGGATGGAGATCGCACCGGCGGAGAGAAGCACCGGGCCGGAGTAGTTGCGGGTGATCACCATCAGGGAGTTGTTTTCACCGTAGTTGGTGCCAGCAGTGGAACCGAAGATCCCATTGACCATATCGTTCAAACCATCCAGCATCAGGTTCAAACCGATGTATTCGGACAGGTGGAACTTCTTGACGCCTTTTTCCTCGGCCAGGTGGTCAACGTACAGGCTGATCTGGTAGAGGTGAGCGGTGGACTCTGGGATTGTCGCGATAGCCATGATACCAACGCCGAAGATCACGGTCAGGGTCTGAGGATCATTGAAGATCGGGAGGGTGATCTGGGGAGCCCGCAGTAAAGCGGATGTGCCAATGACCGCGAAGTTTACCAGGCCGAAGGGGATCGCTACGACATAGCCAACGATGGCGCCCAGGAGGATGGGCAGCAGGCCGATGAAGCCTTTCCCTTGCAGGTATACTGAGAAGGCAATCGCTGCGAACAGGGTCACCAGGGAGACGATCCACCAGTTGATGGCGCCGGTGGCAATCCCACCCGCGACACCGGAGGCCATCTGCAGCGCGGAAGCGCCGAGGCCGATACCGATGGTGCAGGCCACAGAACCGGTGACGACTGGGGGCAGGATCTTATCGACAGCCTGTTTCCCACCCGCCAGGCGGATGATGAGGCCAACGATTACATTGATGATACCAGTGGCCAGGAAGCCTGTCTGCACGACTGATAGCAGGTGCGGATCCGCGGGTACACCAAAGGTGGGCTTGGTGATCGCCGTGACTGCGGCGATGTAACTGAAGCTGGAGCCGTAATACAGGGGGATAAAGCTGCCCATGGCCAGCTTCGAGCCGATCAAGGCGGTAATGGTGCCCAGACCGGTGATGGTCAGGACGGTGCTCACTGGGAAGCCCATCAGCAGAGCGCACAGTACGGTCGCCGGGAACATGGTGATGACGTGCTGCAGACCCAGCAGGAGCATTTTGCCGATCGGAGGAGTATCATTCGGCAGATAACCTTGTACTTCGACTTTTGTCTTTGCTTTTTGGAGGGTAGTGGCCATTTGTTTCTTCCTTCCTTAAGGGTGAATGTAGTCCTTCCAAAAAATATGTAGGGAAGACGGTATTTCTATTACTTTGATTGCAACCCCGTTCCTACTGCGATAGACGTACTCCCCGTTGGTCTGTTATTGATTCCACCTCCTTTCACCTTGCCGGTGGCGAGGCTGAATGAATTTCCAGGGCGACCCAGTCATTCTTGCGTTCCTGGGTAAATCCCCATGGGGCTCTGCAGCCCCATGGGGATTGGCAACCTGCAGATGGGTTACCCGCCGCAGTTGGATAAAACTGCTGCAATGACAATGAAAATAATCGCTACGGGTATCACGTATAAAAGCATGCGAACTTCAGCGATTTCATTCCATTTTTTCTTTTTGTTGGGATCCATTTGTTAAATATCTCCTGGTAGTGATGGATTGGGTTGGACAGGTTGGTCCTTCGAAAGGGCGTTACTCAAAGTCGCCCAATCTGCAAAATTTCGAAAAAGATCTGCTAGCCCTTCGCTTTGGCGGCAATCCGTTCAGCAAGCGTCTTATCGAGCGACTCAAATCCTTTTCGGATCATGCTCTTCCCAACGCTGTCGATCAACCTCTGGCCCACACCTGCCAGCTTACCACCAATATTTAATTCACCGGTATATTTGAGGAGCGTCTTACCACCCTCGGACTCTGAAAGGTTGACGTGACCCACCCCTTTCGCAAAGCCTGCCGCACCTTTTCCTTCAACGGTCAAGGTGCAGTGCTCAGGTGGAACCTCATCGGATACAGTCAGCTTACCGGCAAACGTTCCGTTCACTGGGCCAATGCGGATACCAATTGCGCCTTCGTACTCGGTATCACTAATTTTAGTCAAACTTTGTGTTCCTGGCAAGCATGTAGCCAGTACATTTGGGTCGCGGACCATCTCCCAGACTTCATCACGGGGGCCGTTGAACAGGTAATCACCTTCAATTTTCATTTGCTGTGTCCTTCCTTTATAACACTTTTTTGCCTTTTGCGGTGTGTTTTCGTGATTTTTCAGGCGGATTCCGCCTCTTTAACCAGCTCATAAAGACGGTTTGGGCTGAGCGGAGCTTCCAGGATGGTCAGATTATATTGGGCCAGGGCATTTTCTACTGCCTGAACGAAGCAGGACGGGGTCGGGATCGCACCGGCTTCGCCCACCCCCTTGATTCCCAGGGGATTGAGCGGTGAGGGGGTCACCAGATGGCCGATCTCGATGCGCGGCAAGTCCGTAGCGCGGGGAATGAGGTAATCGGTCAGGGTCGCGTTCATTAGCTGGCCGTTCTCATCGAAATGGAGCTTCTCAAAGAATGAGTTGCCTACTCCCAACTCGAACCCGCCGTGGATCTGACCATCGACGATCATCTGGTTGAGTACGGTTCCACAATCGTGCGCCATGACGGCCCGGTTGATCTTAACCATCCAGGTCTCCGGATCGATTTCGACGATCATGGACATAGTTCCTGCTCCGGTCGCTCCGTATGGGGGGCCATAGTAGGCCGTAGATTCGAGCCCGGGTTCAGCGCCCGGCTCTACCGCGCCGCGCATGGGGTTGGCGCGCACGGCCAATTCAGCCAGAGACACCTTGTTTTCGGGGACCTTGATTTCCCTGGCCATGCCTTCTACCAGCTCGATCTCTTCTTCGGGAACTTCAAGGACCTTGCTGGCATTTTGGAGGATCTTGGCGCGCACGTTGGCTGCTGCTGCGTTGATAGCGCTGCCCGCCACGGTCGCGCCGCGGCTGGCAAATGTTCCGGCGCCCCAGTGGAACTGGTCGGTATCCCCGGTGACGACAAAGATATCTTTGGGGTCCACGCCAATCTGTTCGGCCACAACCTGGGCGAAGGAGGTGAAGTGTCCCTGACCCTGGGTGCCAACTCCGGTCGCCACGCTGACCTTGCCGCTGGCCTCAACCGTGACCCTGGCCCCCTCGTATGGCCCTACCCCACTACCCTCGGTAAAACTGGTGATGCCTATCCCGACCAGCTTCCCTTCAGCGCGCAGGCGAGGTTGTTCTTCCTTGAGAAACTGATCATATCCGATCAATTCCTTCGCTTTTTCCATGGTGGCGGGATAGTTGCCGCTGTCCAGGATGTTCTTCGCGAAATCCTGGCCGATGATACCCGTACGGTAAGGGAACTCATCGGGCTGGATATAGTTCCTGCGGCGGATTTCAGAAGGGTCCATTCCCAATTTCTTGGCTGCCATATCGAGCAAGCGCTCCATGACAAACACACCGTACGTACGGCCTGCGCCGCGCACCGGGGAGGTCAGGATGCGGTTGGTAAATGATACCCGGAACTCCGAGTAGAAATTCGGTACCCGGTACGGCCCCATGGTATGGGTCTGGGTGTTTAGCGGGATGGTCAATGCGTAGGAATTGTACGCGCCAGTGTCGTGCACAAAGACATCTTTTACTCCCAGGATATGCCCTTCCTTGGTCAGGGCGATTTCCGCATAATGCACCTGGCTGCGTTCCTGAGTAGTAGCCAGGAAGTTCTCCTGGCGGTCTTCGATCCACTTGATTGGTTTTCCCAATTTCATGCTGGCCCAGGTCAGTAAGATCTCTTCAGGCTGGTACATCATGATCTTGGGGCCAAAACCACCGCCCACGAATGGGGCGATGACCCGCACCTGGTTCTCTGAGAGCCCCAGGATACGCGCCAATCCATTGCGCAGCGGGATAGGCGCCTGGGTCGTCGCCCACAGGGTCAGGCGCTGCTCCTTTGAGTCCCAGGAAGCCACATAACCGCGGTTTTCCAACGCACCCGCGATACCCCGGTCGATGTACAGGCGGGCCGAGATGACCACATCGGCCATTTCTTTGGCGGCGGCGTAATCTCCGTTCTCCTGTTTGACATGGGAGGCCAGGTTGGTACCCAGGTCTTCATGCACCAGGGGAGCGTCCGGATCCAGGGCTCTTTCAATATCCACCACAGCATCCAGCGGGTCCATATCCACCACGATATCCGGCAGGGCATCTTCGGCGATATAGCGGTTCTCGGCAATCACCACCACCAGAGCCTCACCTTGATGGCGGACCTTATCCCTGGCCATCGGTACCTGGGTGCGTTTGTTGAACACAACCCCGGGGATCACCGTAGGCGGCGGGACCAGCAGAGGTCCAGGCTGCCACACATCACCCAAATCCTGGGCGGTAAATACCGCAATAACCCCGGGGCGTTCTCGCGCGGCGGACACGTCGATGCTGTTGATGCGGGCATGCGCGTAATCCGAACGCAAAAATGCCGCGTGCAGCATACCCGGGAGTTCGATATCATCCACAAACAACGCCTGGCCCGTCAGCAGGCGTGGATCTTCATTACGGGTTAATCTTTGACCTAGATACTTCTTAGACACGGCTCACCTCGTTGCAACCACTTGATCACCCGCCTTGGCCATCTTTTCGGAAGCCAGTTTGACCGAATCGACGATATTCTGGTAGCCCGTGCAGCGGCACAGGTTCCCATCGATCGCATCCCGGATCTCTTCCTCGGTTGGGTGTGGGTTCTTCTCCAGGAACGGCACTAATGACATCAACATTCCGGGAGTACAAAACCCACACTGGACGCCATGGGCTTCCATGAAAGCTTCCTGCAGAGGATGTAAGTTATTAACCGTCCCCAGGCTCTCGACGGTACGGACATCGTGCCCGTTCGCCTGGACTGCAAGCATCAGGCAGGAGCGCACGGATTCCCCATCCAGAATAACAGTACAGGTCCCGCAAACACCGTGTTCGCAGCCGACATGAGTCCCGGTCAAACCCAGGTCGTGACGGATAAAATCGCTCAACAACCGGCGGGTTTCTACTTCTCGAGTATATTGGGCGCCATTAACAGTAAGGGTAATGGTTCTTGTTTGGCTCATCTCATTCTCCTCAGCGCGCAGCGCGCTCCAATGCTTCCGTCAGCGATTGACGGGTGAGCACGCGCGTCAGGTGCCTGCGGTATTCTGCACTGCAGTGGATATCACCGCCCGGGTCGATATCCACCGTGGCGGCCGCTTCGGCAGCAGCAATAATCGTATCCGCAGTCAGCACCTCGCCAACCAACAGGCTGATGGCCTGGTTGGCCATGACGGGTACCTCGCCAACACTGGTCAGGGCAATCCGGGCTTCCATGACCCGGCCGGCATCGTCCAGTGTAAGCACGCTGGCCGCGCCAACCAATGCCTGGGCGCCAACCTGGCGGGCTACCTGCCTGTAGCTCGAACCGGTGCGCTGAGCCATCGCCGGGATCTCAATCTCGATCAGCATCTCATCGGGTTCGATGGCCGTGGCAAACGGACCGGTATAAAATTCTTCCGAAGATATCCAGCGGTCGCCACCTGAGCCACGGATATGGTAACGGGCATTCAACGCAGTGACCACTGCGGGCAGTTGAGCGGTAGGATCGGCATGCGCCAGGCATCCACCAAAGGTGCCGCGGTTGCGGATTTGGGGGTGAGCTACATGGGGCATGGTCTCACTAACCATTGGCGCGCGAGCTTTGACCAGATCGCTAAACTCTACCGCGCTGTCGCGCGTCATCGTCCCGATCAAGATTCCACCTTCATCGGTGGGCCGGATATACGAGAGTTCAGGTACGCTGTTCAGATCTACAAGCGCAGCGGGCAGCGCCATCCGGAAATTCATTGCCGGGATCAGGCTTTGCCCACCAGCCAATACCTTACCGTCATAGCCGAGTTGCGCCACGGTCTCCAGCGCTTCATCCACGCTGGTCGGTGCGTAATAATCAAACGCAGCTGGCTTCATGGAATGATAACCTCCTAATATTCTGCATTAAAGTACCGAGATACACTCCGGGCTGTCCCCGCAAATCCTTCGGAAACAGCCCGGTTCTATAGTTATACTTTATCCTTCTTTGAAGGCAACGAAGCGGCCCCACATGGATTCCGCTTCCATGGCTTTCTGGACGAAACAGCCGATATAATAGCGGCCGCTGGGGGTGTCGCCAAGTTCCCAGCCCAGGTTCTCAGCATGGACGATGCGCTTGGGGAAGAGATTGAGGTGCATATCCTGGTAGTATTGATCCAGCGGGAACATCTCATCCCAATCCTTGCCAAAGTCGCGTTTGAGCTTCTCATTTGCTTCCGCGAAGGTTTTGGGATGCCAGATGCGTTGGATGGTGTTCATCGGGTGGTCCGCGGCGACACAATCGACCCCAATCCACTTGATTTTCTTCTCGGCTGCCCACTGGGCGAAATCGGGAGAGGGCCCTGGGTGCTTGATCATATAGCGGAACTCGTCGGATTCGGAGCTGCACCAACCAAACTTATACCAACCGGTTTTAATGATGAGGATATCACCCTCGTGGATATCGACCACGCTCTCGATCATTTCCGGCGTATAGACGCTGGAGTTGCTGACCAGGTGGGAGATATCGGCGATAACGCCCGGACCAACCCATTCTTCCAGGGGAACCTGGCCGATGGTGCGGCCGGCCGGCCAGAAGTGCTTCTCGCCGTCCATGTGGGTCGCCAGATGGATCGAAGCATTGCAGATCGAGCCATTACGGCCCATGCCAAAATGCTGTCCACCGACGCGCTTGTTATAAGTTACGGTCAGGGGGACATAATTGGCCCACTGCGGACTCTGGACGCTGAACGGAACGGACATATCGATCAGTTTGCAAGAATCCATCGCCGTGAAGAACTCTTCCGCGGCCATATTTTCCGGGGCCTGGTAAGCAACCACTCGCGCCCAGGCAGTTTCGACTTCCATGTAGGGAATCGGCTGGACTGTGATCCAGGCGCGCTGGTTGTTCAGCTGGTCGATATCCCCAACGATGCATTCGACAAAGAGCAGGTGGGCTTTGGGCAGGGTAATATGGGTCAGCTCGTAATACCAGTCCTGGGGATACATTTCATCCCATTTCTTTCCGGTTTCGCGGCACAACTTTTCTTCTGCCTTGGCAAAGTCACGTTCGTGCATGCGGCGGATCGGGGTATTCATGGGGTGCTCGGCGCAGCCGCAGTCGACGCCGATCAGCTTGAGTTTCATATCCAACGCCCACTGGTAGAACTCGGGAGAAGGCCCCGGGTGTTTGACCAGGAAGCCAAATTCCTTGGATTCTACCCCACCCTGGGCATTCGGGTTGAGGGTATCCGGTTGGTCCCAGGAGTAGCGGTGATAGCCGGTGTTGATGATTAGAATATCGCCTTGCTTGACTTCGGCTTTCTTCATAATCATCTCGGGGGTATACAGGCTGTAATCGGATACCTCGTCAGAAATATCGACGACCACGCCGGGACCGCTCAAGTCAGAGAGAGGGATATCGGCAATCGCCCGGCCGCCGGAATGGAAGGCGCGCTCGCCCACCAGGTGCGTCCCGACGGTATTGCTCCAGTTAAGAATTTGGCCGTTTGCGCCCTGACCGCCGCCAAAAGCGCCGGTAAGGCGTTTGAAGAAGTGGACTTCCAGAGATTTCTCTCCCGGCCAGGGGGGTGTAAAAATACTGCAGCCCTGGGTCAGGTCGAACATCCTGGCATCCGCCATCATTTTGATGAATTTTTCCCGGTCCATCGATTCCTCCAGTTAGGATTTTAATGTGAGTTCTAGTAGCCGTATTTTTCGGCAAAAGCAATCAAAGCGTCTTCAAAGATATTGGCGGGCGGAGTGACCACGCCAGCGCCGACCTGGCCGACACCCGGGTCCTTGTGGGCTACACCGGTGTTGACGCGAGGCAGCAAGTTTTTATCCACTACCTTGCGAATATCGATACCGGTGGGCGTGCCGCGGAAATCGAGATAGGGGATGGTGTAATACTTATGCTCCGCATAGGTGATCTCGTACATGTCCATCGTGGTATTCACCGCATCTTTGGCAACGCCGCCGATAAAGGTGACAATCGCCGGGGCAGATGCCATGGCAAACCCACCGATCCCGGACGTCTCGGTGATGGTGCTGTCGCCAATATCGGGGTTGGCATCTTTCTCGGTATAGCCGGGGAAGTACAGGGCTTTCACCTGCTGGGCCGGACCGCAGAACCACTGGCCGGGCAGGCCGCTGACGCGGATACCAAAATCAGTGCCGTTGCGGGCCATCACGGTAACGACCGTGCTGCCCTCGATTCCTTCAGCAGCCTCGGTCATGGTCTTGCAGGCTGCCATCACGGGGTTGAGGATGCTGAGCGCGTTGTCCCCGAGGAATTTGATAATCTCGGAGGCAGTCGCAGGGTCTTTGGCCGTCCTGGAAATATAGGGGGCCAGGGCATTGGTAAAGAGCATCGAGGCCGCATCCAGGCGGTTGTGTCCGTCATCCCCCATATGGAGGGCTTTGCCCAGCAGGCTGCGCAGATCCACGCCGCCGGCGGCTTCCAGGGCTGCACCCACCGTCGGTCCAAGGACATCGTTCATCCAGCGCAGTTTGGTGATGACCTCCTCGCTGTATGCGCCCATGCGCAGGACTTTGCCGCGGCCTTCATTCAGCCCGGAATAAGCCCGATTCCCATGGGTCTTGTTTTCAACGATGTATACCAGCATGGACGGAGAAATCACACCTGCCATGGGACCCACTGCTGAGTGATGGTGGCAAGGCGCGAATTTTATTTTTCCGGTTGTGATCAGCTTTTCAGCCTCATCCCAATTTTTGGCTTTGCCTTCGAAAATCAAAGCGCCTACGACTGCGCCCTTCAGCGGGCCGGCCATGCGTTCCCAGGTAATCGGCGGGCCGGCATGGAGCAGGAGATCATCGCGCATCCCTGGAATCACGTCGATGGCGCGTCCTACCCCCAACAACACGGGGCGGGCTTCCATCATCCGCTCGACGGTTTGCTGGTTGGCTTTTTCGATCGTCTCCTGGTGATCCTGGAGCCGTTCGAGCAGGTTCATCATTTTTTCATTGCCGCCAGCCGATGGTCTCCAATCCACGTGGACGGTGGGGACGCCCTGGGCAACCAGGGTCTCGGCAAAGGATTCCAGGCCAACATTGATGGCGGAAAGGGGTTTCTTAACGGTTTCCAGGTCCACCGGGGTAGTTTTGGTTGGTTCAGCAGCCGTGGTTTTGGTGGGTATGGGCTGCGTTACAGCAGGGCGTGAGGCTGGGGTGCCAGAACCCGCCAGGGCGTTGAGCAAGCGGCCGGCATAGTGGACTACGGCTTCGTTGCTGGTGCTGACCCATGCGCCGGCAGCTTCGAGCTGCGAGATCTGTTTGTTCAGGTTCTGGGGATCCTCATCCGTACCGGTTACCACAGCCACTACTTCCAGATAGCGCCCGGCTTTTTCTGCAATCTGTTTGGCCTGGGCAATGGCAGGCGCCAGCTCGCTGGCGGGATCCGGGTGAGAACCGTACCCGATGACCACATCCAGCAAGATCACCGCTACCGTGGGATCCTCAGCTTCTTCGAGGATGCGGCGGATGCGCAGCTCGTTGTCCATCATTGGGTGCAGACGGCCAACGGTAAATTCATCTTCTCCCAGGTCAACGATGGTGTGCTCCTGGCTGACCAGGGCGTTGGCCAGTTTGTTCTCTTTGTTCAAGGGAGCATTTGCCCAAACCCTGGGCAGGTAGTTGGTCAGCAGGAACTGACCTTCATATGCCAGGGTGCCCCCCGAATATAGACCGCGCAGGTATTTCTGTTGGGCCGTAAACCGTTTGAGATCGGGCAAAGCAGCGCCTTCGTCTGTAGCGGCCTGGATGGTTTTGCCCTGACCCAGGTTTACAGCCAGACGGGCGGCGTCATCCAGCCCTTTAGCAAAGAACAGGTTATCTT
>Ga0105104_10001461_pt1 | contig 17798 bp, 22 predicted proteins | sample PPLLaktember2015_3_FD_87034 | JGI IMG/M metagenome (GOLD analysis project Ga0105104, IMG submission 87034) | Freshwater sediment microbial communities from Prairie Pothole Lake near Jamestown, North Dakota, USA - PPLs Lake P7 Core (6) Depth... | ecosystem: Environmental > Aquatic > Freshwater >... | reverse complement strand
CCTAGACCCGCGGGGTGGTCTTCTGTTCCTTCGTTGGTATGTTCTGGTTGGTGGCCCAGCGGCTGGGTCTCGTGTGGTGTTCGGCACGTGCCGAGACGAGCGGAGGAGCGGGGATGGTCAGCCCTTGTCAGGAGAGGTTGTCTTTTGTGCACGTGTTGCACGACTGGCGATCGTGGTGGCGCGCGATGCCAGACGTCAAGGCATTGGTCGGCAACTAGTCCAACGGGCGATCCGCCTGCGTGGGGTCGAAGTGGTGGCAGCAGAGGTGCATCACGCCAACATCGCGTCGCAGGCGTTATTTCGGGGGATAGGCTTCGCGACGGCTCCTCTGACTGGGTGGTGTTCGAGGTACCGTCCGAAGGGCATCATTCCTCCGCTCATAGAGGGGCATCGGGCGAAGAAGGCGCCGTTCCCCCATCCTCGTACGGTTGAGCCATGGTTGGCCAGCTGATGAGGCATTGAGAAGGTACCGATCGAAGATGCACGATGCGCAGAATGCGCACAGGTGCGAGGGCGAAAGGGCACCGGGGGCGCTGCACGACCGTGACAAACGTGCCCACGGCGTGTCATGCCGATAGGCAGAGGCGTCCATCGTCTGGGGCCTTGTCATCTGACGAGCTCCAGATGCGTCATCGTGCAGATGGCTGATCGTCTATTAGCGTGATACAAAGGGTATCATGTTGTCTGGGGTATCCACCGTCAAAAATTCTCCCCAACGTGCGTCGCCGAAGGATGATGACCTGTGAACCGCCGCACGGTTGAGAGGATGTGTGTCATACAGCATGGCCGTGGCCCACCGATGTGCAGCGATTGGCGATGAGGAGACGGCCCGGTTGGTCCATTGATCCAGACATCTTCGGCATTCGATGGCTGGGGGATTTGCCGCATCATGACGGAGCCTGCTTGATCGTGATCGTCTTAGCTGCCGAGCGTGTATCACCGTCCAGTCGCCAGGCTCTCTCCCAGGCCATATCGGCTGGTGGCTTGATGAGGGCAGCCTGCTGCTGATACCGGGCGACGTGTCGCGGGCGCATCATGGCCTGCGCTTCCTCGCGGAACGACCGGCGTGCCAATGCCACGTCCTCCACCTGGGGGCTCACGATGAGATGGCGTGCCGTCTGCCGCCGATGCCCGACCCATCCGGCGCGCCCCCGGCTGTGGTGTCACCCAAGCCTTATGAGGACTTTAACCGCACATCTTCGTAAGGCGCGGAATAGGCGAACGAATCCGCATGCAGCCCTGATACTGCCACCCGGGGCCCTGAGACACACAAGAAGGCGTTCTCCCAGATCGGCATCAAGCGCGCCTCGTCGTACACTTTCTGCTGGATCTTATGCAGCCAAGCCTGGCGCTTCTGCGGGTCGCGCTCGGTCATCTGCTGTGTATACCAGGTGTCAATATCAGCGTCGCGCAGAAACGACTGGGCTCCCTGACTGTATATGAAGGCCTCGATGCGAGTGGCCGCATTACCAAACGCGCCACTGCCCTGGCGCGTCAGGTTTTTCACCGTCTTCTCTTTTTGCGCCGTCTGGATGGCGACACGCTCCATAGAGCGTGCCTTGGCTCGAATACCCACAGCAGCGAGATCATTGACGATCGATTCGATGACGGTCGCATATGGCGTGTCGGTGCTGCACTCGCCGGCGTCAAAGCCATGGGGATAGCCGGCCTCTGTAAGCAGTTGGCGGGCTTGCCTGGGGTCGTAGCCGTATGGTTCCAATGGCAGCGTATAGGCAAACTTGCGCGGGATAATGCCTCCGATCAGGGACGCCAGCCCAAGGTTTTCGGCCTCATTGATGGCCGGCCAGTTGACTGCATGATTGGCCGCCAGACGGACCCGTCTGTCCGACCAGGGGGACTTGGCGTCATATTGGTCGACGAAGCTCACCCACTGCGTCGCCTGTCCGCGCAACGCTTCCAGCTTCAGGTTGGGATCGCGACGCACTTCCTCGGCCAGCGTCCCAAAAATTCCGTAGGCCACGTCGGCTTCCTGATGTTTCAGCATGGCCAGGCGTGTGGTGGCCTCAGGGACACTCTTCATCACCAGGCGTTTAACATGCGGCGTCTGACGCCAGTAGTCTGTGTTCGCCTCCAGGACGACTTCTATCCCTGGCTGGTGGCTGATCAGGCGATAGGGACCGAGACCCACGGGTTGATTCTTGAAGGCGTCGGTCCCGATTTTTTCGATGTATTTTTTGGGCACAATCCAGCCAACGCCCGTGGCCATGGTACCGTAGAAGGTCGTGAAATCAGGCCAGGGCTCATGCAGGTGGAAGCGGACGTGGTGGGCGTTGACTATCTCGACGGCCTTGACCTTTTGCTTCAACTCCCCGGCGCTGGCCCCCTTGTAGCGCTCGAATGTGAAGTGGACGTCTTCGGCGGTAAACGGGTCGCCGTTGTGAAACGTCACGCCCTGGCGCAACTCGAAGTCATACGTCCGGCCGTCCTCACTCTCGCTCCACTTGGTGGCGAGTGAGGGGGACATCGAGTTGTCAGGCATGGGCTTGAGGAGGGCGTCGTGCACCGCATACAGCAGCATATACGGGGTCGCGAGGGCGAGGGTCTCTGACGGATCCAGCCAGATCGGCGCGAGGGTGACGTGGATGGTCCAGGTCATCTGGCCGCTGGGAGTGTTCTTCTGGGCGGCAGCCCTCTGGAGATGCGGCCACCCCTGATACCAGGCGATCAGGCCAGCAGCGCCCCCCAGGGAAGCCTGCAGCCAGCGACGGCGTGTGAGGGACGTGTCCATGAGCGAGGATTGGTGCAGCATCTAACACCTCCTTGCGGATCTGGCCGCTCCCGTGGTCCATGCTCGCAACAGACAGACCTCAAGACGACAGCAAGAGCTTCATCGGCAACGGTGTCCAGGGCGGCGGCAGGGTCGCGGGACACGGCCGCACGAGCCGGCCGCGCTCGGAGCACCCTGAGCAAGGCACCCGGACGACGTGTCGAACACGGTCGACATCAACGCCCTAGTATACCTGCTCCCGGAGGGCTTTGTACATCTCCGGTGCCGCCACTGTGTCATCGTCAGCCCGGTGCCTTGCCCCACCTGGGGGGCCTTCGTCATGTTCCGTGAGCAGGGGACCGGCACCATCACAATTTCCTTGAGCGACTGGGCATGTGCACGACGGATGGCGCCATGGCGACAGCGGCTGCAAGGGGAGCTGTGGCTGATGAGAGGCCAGCATGAGACGAACAGTGTCGCCTCTGTTCACGACGCCATCACCGCGGATCGACACCTGCAGCCCACATCACTGGAGCGACGGATCACCGTGAGGCTGAGCCGGCTGTGGTCGCAGCAGGGCAAACGGGATGAAACGCGCGCATGGCTCCCACCCCTCGACAGCTGGTTCACCGAGAACTTTGACACCGCCGAACTCCAAGAGGCCAAGAAAATGCTCGAAGAGCTGTCATGATGTTGCCCCGTACCGTTGCTCCAGCTTTCAGAACGGGTTTACAGGGCCATCCGTCAGCCTCGTGAAGGGCTCTGATGAAGCTGAAGGTTCGCAGGTGTTCTGTGCATAATCTCCCGAGGCTGGGCCCCCCAGGCGCAGGAAAATCGATGTTGGCCAGCCAGCTCACCACCATCCTGCCGGCCATGACCCTTACCGAAGCAATAGGAACCACCCGCATCCATCGCGTCGCGGGCCGCACCGGCGGCTGCCCCGCCTGCCTCACGATGCGTCTACTACGAGTTTTGCACGACATGTTCGTCGAGGTCTGGCTGCGTGGGACCGGGCAGATACGTATGCCGGGGGATCCCGCTGGCGCGCCGACATAGCATCAAGGCAACCCTCGCCTCCCGGCGTGCAGTTGTGTGAGTCATCCACCAGTCTCGGAGCTGCTGGTACCAGCCGGTCACGTGTCCGGAGCGGCCAACCCCGATGTGAATCCTCCAGACGGTCGTGTGTCCATGGGTGTGCACCATGATCTCCTTGATGTTGACCACGATCATCGGTCGTGTACGATCCGATCTCCCCACTGCTTGATAGAGGATATCGTCCCTGACCAGTCCACCATACAACGAATTGTTTGCAGGCAATGCATAGGAGACCATTCATGGATGAGCTGCGTGTGGTCGGGCTGCGACGGCCCTCTGGTCGCGATCACGGATACGACAATAGATGATCTCCGATGCCAAGGCGACGCGGCCAACCCCAGGGCCAGCCGTGGTCACACAGCTCGGAGTCCGACCACGGCAGACCCGATGCTCGGAGCGAGAAGGCGTAGCAGTTTGGAAGGCTCTGTCACTTCTCGCGTCACAAGGGTAAGTCTGGTCATAAGAGCCTCCTAGACTTGGTCGATGCGGCTGCCATCATCTCCCGCGAGTGGGTAACCCGTTCCTGATGGATGTACCGGCGCTGGGCAGGCGTGAGGGATTGATTGCGGGAAAAATGAGGGCGGAGAAACGCGCGGAGCTCATCAAAGGCACGACAGAAGCGTGCAGCTGTGACAGCGGTTTTGAAGCCGCATGTGGGATGATAGCGTTTTTAATCCGACATTCCGCACCATCGCTCGCATGTTCATGAATAAAACGCCTGATAGGATTGCCCGAGGAGTTGGAGCAGGTGCTCGTGCGTGTCCGTCAGATTGAGTACCAACGGCCATTCCCCAGGCATGAGGAGCAGGTGAATCCCCACAAAGTACTGGAAGACCCATCGGGCCGTGGGGTTCTGGATCGGTTGCCCTTTTTGGTCGGGAAACGTTGCCTCATGCTTCCTGAGAGTTGTGCGGATGCGATGCTCCAAGGCTGCGTATACCAACAAGCACACAGTCATGACCATCAAGAGGGCCATGATCCGCTGCGGTTTTTTCAGGTAGAGCGACGAGGCCAGAAAGAGGGGATCTTTGAGAAACCGAAAGCCACGTTCGGCATACTTTTGGCCTTTATACCCGGCCAGGAGTGCCTGCGGGGACAAGGCGCCTTCGTCGAGTTCGTTGGTGGCGAGAATAAAACAACTGTGTTGCGCCACCAGGGCGTCACGGACCGCTAGAGAGGAGGTCAGGGCCCCTTCGATGTGGTAGCCTCGCTCGGCAGGCACCGTGGCTTTGCCCGGGCGGCCCCGCGTGGTATAGCGTAGCGTGGGCCGAATGGTGACCTCGCGGAGACTGGTGGCTTGCAAACCCTGCGTAAAGGTGGCTAACGCCTGCTGCGCATCGGCTTCACAGGCAAACGCCGTGCGGCTCAATTGCTTGAAGGCTTTGACTTCGGCGGCACTTTGCCTGAGCAGCTGTTTCTCAACCGTCCGCTGGGCCTGGGGGCGGCGGTGCTCTGAGTAGATGAGCGCCCAGCGTTGTGCCACGGCGCCATAGGAAGCCCCCAGGATGTGATAGCGATAGCCCTCCATCAGCGGCTCCATCGTTTCGGGATCAGCAGCAGCCAGCGCGGCTTGGGCCTCGCTCAAGGTGGCCGGGACGCGGGTGATCCACTTGCTCTGCGTGTAGGCCAGCTGCTGGAGGTTCTCTTCATTGTACAGGGCGCTATCGGCCACCAGGTAGGCTGTGCCGTAGGTGATATGCAGCTGCGCAATGTGCTCGGTGACGACGTGCCTGAAGTCGATCGCATCGCTGGTATTGCCGCTGAGCGGTTGCATCAGCAGCGGGATACCGGCCTGATGCTCCACGATCAAGTCCAGCATGACTTGATTGAGGTCGGGCCGATGATCGCGGCTGTAGCCACGAGTGATGTGAATGACGTTCGTATCCGGTTCCTCAGCACTGTTGTACCGCCCGTCGACGTGGAAGGAGGTGCTGTCCAGATGGGCAAAGGTCGGCGTCAGGCCAAGGCGTTGGGCCGCAAGGGTCGCAATAAGGCTGTAGAGTTCCGTCACGCCATACTCATAGAGCGTATCCAAGGCCCGCCCTAACGTGTCATCGTTGAGGTGCTTGGCCTCAATGCCCGGGGCAATGAGCCGGTGGGTCGGCTTGTTGTGAAAAAACCTCGGCATCAGGTAGAGCTGTTGGTTCACAAAGCCCAGGCCATTGAGGACCATCGCCTTGACGGCATGGCCCACGGTGACAATCCGGGTCTCCGGGTTTTGCTGGGTGGCCTGGTCAATGACGGCGGCAATACCGAGTTCATCGAACATTCCGGCCACCAGGCCGAGATGATCCAAAATTTGACTATGATATGACTGTGGCATAGGTGGCTCCTCCGGAGAGGAGATTCTACCAACACGTCAAAATTACTCCAAGAGTTTCGGGGTGGTGCGGAAAGTCGGTTTAATACCCCGATGGTCCTGCGACAGACGATTGCTCAAGTAGCAGTTCGTCCGGTGTGTCACCTGCGCCCCGAACACCGTGCGGATCACCCGCACATAGGCATCATGGCCATCGGTGGTGATACAGTCCGGCGTCGCCCCGGTCACCATCCAAGCGGAGCGGAACGGAAGAAGGTCTCCACCGCAGCCAGATACCGCGTCTCGCTGCGGCGCACGTCCACGAGAATCCTATCTCGATCAATGGCACGGTATAGATGGCACCTGCGCCCCTGAACCCTGATATACGGATACCGTTGGCGAACCTATTTCAATGCCCAAGGCCGACTTTTCTGCACGGGATTTCCTAAGCTCTCTATGTTCGAAGGAGCTGGATACGGGGTGAAATTTCCGGTTCTTCGGGGTTCGCCAACAGTATCTATACGCCTATCGACATACCAACCGTTCCCGACGGTGCCATGAGGTCGCTTGCGCAGCACCTCATCCAGGAGTGGGGCCAGCTTCATCTCCTAGTTTTGGACAGCTTCGTGCGTAACGATAATACCCCACGGGAGAAACATCTCCACCAAGTCCCTCAGGCTGAGCTTGTAACGGAAGCAAGACAGCACCACGAGGCAGACCACATCGGTGTAATACTGCACCCGATTGAAGGGCGTCCCCGTACGTTCATTGAAGATAGGGTGACAGTGGCGGCAGCGAAGTCGATCATGCTCCAACTCCGTCGGATCAGAGCGTTCAGTGGTCGCAGTCAACTCACAGTCGGGGCACATCATGTTCTCATCATCCTTTCAGAAGGGAGAGTGTCCATGCTGTGCCAAAGAAAATGAAGGTGGCGTGAGTTCTGACAGAACCATGTTGACGCAGGCCCCACTGGGAGAGTCATGCGTGTTCACGTTTCAAACGCTCGACCCAGGGCTCTACGTCTATCATTGCGCCACCCCTATGCAGGCTCACCACGTCGCCGATGGCATGTACGGGCTGCGCTTGGTGGAGCCGGAGGGAGGGCTTCCCCGCATAGCCCGGGAGCTCTACGTCATACAGGGCGAACGCTACACGCAGCGCCCTTTTGGCCAGCACGGACCTCAGGAGTTCATCCCAAAAAAACTCTTGGCTGAGAGACCTGAGGACGTGGTATGAATGGCGCCGTGGACGCGTTCACGCAGGCACACCCGCGGCGGTCCCGGGTGAGGGAGACGATGCATCTTTTTTTCGGCGTCGGCGGCTCCAATCTCATCTCTTCCTTTCACGTCGTCGGTGAGATCTTCGACCGTGTATCCCAGCATGTGGTGCTCACGTCACCCCCCGATGACCGATGTCCAAACGACTCCGGTGCCACCCGGGGGAGCGGTTGTGGTAGAGTGCATGCTCGAGGTTCCGGGCTGCGCCATCCTGGTCGATCAAGCGCTGGCGCGTCTCGAACGAGGTCTGGTTGGCTTCCTTGTCGTACAGAGTGCGGAGAACCTCGAGGTGTTCCGTTCGGGACGGCGGGAGGAGCCCCGCGGGCGCCATCTCGGTTGGGCCAGACTCCCTGGGCCCCAGATTCGTCAGGCCTGGCCGCTCGGCCGGGGGATAATAGCTGCAGCGCCCGTGTAGCATGGCGCTGATCTGGTCACGTGGAACGGAGTCCCTAATGAACGCCCAACGTCCGCTGCGTGTGGCGTGCATGATGATCGGCATGATAGCCCTGCTGACGGGGCTGTGGGCTGGGCTGTTGCGCCTGGGGTGGCCGTGGCCACCGCTGCGTTCGACCCTGCCGGGTCATCACGGTCCCTTGATGGTTTCAGGGTTTCTGGGTACCCTGATTGGTCTCGAGCGAGCTGTGGAATTGGGTAGCCGGTGGACTTATGTCACGCCGCTGTCGACCGCGGTGGGTGTCCTAGCTTTCCTCATAGGTGGTCCTGGGAGCATGGGACCGCTCTGCATGACCGTGGGCAGCCTGGGCTTCGTGGCCAGTGACAGTGCCATTATTGACCGTCAGCCCACCCTGGTGACGATGACGATGGGTCTAGGGAAACTCGCGTGGCTCGTCGGCAACAGTCTGTGGCTTATTGGGTGGCCGATCTACCAGGTAGTGTGGTGGTGGGCCGGGTTCCTGGTCCTGACCATTGCTGGAGAGCGCCTAGAGCTGAGCCGAGAGCCGAGGACGACGCATGGTACCGAGGCTGCCTTTCTTGGCGTCACCGGCGTCTTCGTGTGTGGGCTCGTCGTCACCACCATCTCCTTGGACATCGGCGTACGCGTGATGGGTGTGGGCATGCTTAGCCTGGCCCTATGGCTGTTACGCCATGACCTCGTTCACCACACCATCAGTCGAGAGGGACAGCCTCGATTCATCGCGATCTGCCTCCTGTCCGGCGCTCTGTGGCTGGCAGTGAGTGGCGCGCTCGGGTTGCTTGCTGGTGGGGTCATGGTGGGGCCTTCCTATGACGCCGTCCTACACGCCCTTTTCCTGGGGTTCGTCGTCTCGATGCTCTTTGGCCATGCCCCTCTCATCCTCCCATCGATTCTAAACCAGCCGGTCCCCTTTCAACGACGCTTCTACATCCATCTCGCACTCCTGCACTTATCGCTGCTCCTGCGGCTGGTGGGTGATCTGGCCCTCTGGTGGCCCGGCCGGCAGTGGGGTGGTCTGCTCAACGCGATGGCGTTCTTGGTCTTTCTCGTCAACACGGGATATGCCATCCGAACGAACACGTCGCTGACGTGATTGGTCCACTGGGACAGGTCATGAGGCCAGCATGGGACGCGGGGAGGGTGGAGCGACGCACGAGGATTCCCACGGGGTTTTCTTAATTTATTGGTAATCCTGCGGAATCATCGTCTTCCTTGACATATGTTTACAGGCTCAGTAGCCTGCGGCGCAGAGGCAATCGGACCTGCATCGATGCGACGCCTCAGCAGGCGCCGCGGGGTCTGGGGGTGCATGAGATCACGATGGAGGTGTGAGGTGGTCGAACAGCAGACGCCAGCAGCAGGGACTTGGGTGCGCATCCTCAGCGGCATGATTATCGCGCTCATGATCGGTGCGCTTCTCTACGCCACCCTGATCGGCCTGCTCAATCTCCAGCGCATCGGGGTGTAGCGTGCGAGCGGATCGCACTGAGGTGGCCATCGTCGTCCTGGTCATGGCTGCGGCAGGCCTGATCCTGGTGGCCCCCCTGCTTGGGCGGAGTGGATTACCTGGCTGGGCGGACATCGCCATGGGGTTCGCCTCAGGGGCGGGCGTTGGTGCATTTGTCCTGGTAGCCGTGCACACATGTCGTGCTGCCACGCGCCGTCGCGATCGAGGAAAGGGGGGAAAGCTGTGACCAAAGCTGTCACACGCCGCTTTTTCTTCATGGGCACTGCCTTGTTCACGCTCGTATTCATCGCTCTTACGATCCACACCCATACCACCATCGCCAGCCGGACCCATGCGGATCGTCTCACTGACGAGGTACGCCGGGGCGGACATGTGTGGGCGAAATATAACTGCGAGAATTGCCACACCCTGCTCGGTGAGGGGGCCTATTACGCACCGGACCTGACGCAGGTCGTACAACAGCGGGGTGCCGCCTACCTCGCCCAGTTCCTCAATAACCCGGCGCAGTTCTATTCCGAAACACGTGACGGTCGGCTGATGCCCACCCTCGGCCTATCGTCCCAAGAGATCGCTGACGTCATCGCCTTCCTCGACTGGGTGGGGCACATCGATACCAATGGCTGGCCTCCCCGACCGATCCTGGTGTCAGGCGTGGCTGTCCGGGCGATGCCAGGAGTCGCCGGCGTCGCCAGTGCAGCGGACCCGGTGAGCCGGGGCAAGGCCCTCTTCAACGGCACTGGAGGGTGTGCGAGCTGTCACTCCGTGGAACCGGGGGTGCTGCTGGTGGGGCCATCCCTTGCTGGGGTGGCCAAGACGGGTGCAGCACGGATTCAGGACCCACAATATCATGGCACGGCACATACGGCGGCAGGATATCTGGAAGAATCGATCCTCAACCCAAGCGTCTTTATTGTTCCCGATGGCCTGTATGCCAGCCCTCAGCACGTGTCCTTCATGCCGGATACCTTGGCCAAGACACTGACGCCTGCGGAAGTGGCGGACCTGGTCGCTTACTTGATGACGCTTCAGTAACGGAGCGAGGAGAGCAGCCATGCCATATCAGTCCCAGCGTGTCGCCTACGCCTATTTCCTGGCGGCGGTGCTGTTGTTTGGCTTGCAGGTCGCTTTCGGCTTCTTGAGCCTTGCCAAGTATCTCGGTCCCGACCCACTGCTGAACCTCCTCAACTTCGCGACCTCCAAAGCCATTCATACGAACCTGCTCCTGGTCTGGATTCTCACCGGTTTCATGGGGGCCACCTATTACATGGTCCCTGAAGAGTCACAAACGGAGATCTACAGTGTCCGGCTGGCGTATGGCCAACTCGTCCTCTGGCTGGCGATTGGGGTGGCAGCGGTGGTGGGATATCTCTTCGGCGTGACCACTGGGCGCAAATTGCTGGAGATGCCGCAGCCCCTCAAGTATGGGGTCGTGGTGGTCATGGTGCTCTTTCTGTTCAATATCCTCATGACGGTTCGGCAAGCGGGGCGCTGGACCACCACCCAAGGGGTCTTAATCGGGGGACTCGCGTCAGCCGCTCTGCTATTCATTGCGGGGATGATTCCTTTCGACAACTACACGTTGGACCGCTTTTATCGCTGGTGGGTGGTGCACCTGTGGGTCGAGGGTGTCTGGGAACTGATCCTCGGGGCCATCTTGGCCTTTCTGTTGATCCGCCTCTCGGGGGCTGACCGCGAAGTGATGGAAAAGTGGCTGTACGTCATCGTGGGGCTGACCTTTCTCTCAGGCATCCTCGGCACGGGGCACCACTATTATTGGATTGGCGTCCCGCGGTATTGGCTCTGGATCGGTGGCATCTTTTCAGCATTGGAGCCGCTCGCCTTGCTGGCCATGGCGGCCTATGCCTATAGTATCATGCGCCGATCCGGCCTGGCGCATCCGAACACGCTGGCCTTGCATTGGACCATTGGGTCGGCCGTCTTCTCGATGCTCGGAGCGGGCCTCTTGGGCTTAGCCCATACCTGGCCACAGGTGAACCAGTGGACGCACGGCACCCACATCACGACCATGCATGGGCATATGGCCTTCTTCGGCGCCTATGCGATGATCAACCTTGCGATGATCACCTACGCACTGCCAGCCTTTGCTGGTGTCCCGGACGACGCTCGCGACATGCGACTGGGGCTCTGGGCGTTTTGGCTCATGATCGGCGGCATGTTCGGCATGACCATGGCACTGGCCGCTGCCGGCATCACGCAGACCTACCTGGAACGCATCATGGGCTTCGGCTACCTGGAGACCCAGCAGAAGATTCAGGTGCACTACCTGATGTGGCTCGTCACGTCCATCATGTTCACCGGCGGCGTTGTGGCGTTTATTTGGGACTTTGCCAGCGTCGGTCTGCCACGGGCGCTTATCAAAAGGGCATAGAGGCGGGGGTGGGCACAGGCGTATGGGCCGATCGAGCCTGGGAACGTAGGGTAGGAACGCGATGCCCGCGATCACCCGTTGGTTTATCAAGGCTGGCCTGGCATATTTTCTTGCCGCACTGTTGCTCGGCGTGATCTTGGCGGCCCCGGCCGTCCTGGCGATTCCTCCGGCGATTGCGGTGTGGGGTCCGGTCTATGTTCACCTGTTAATGGTCGGCTGGGTAACGCAGCTGATCTTCGGTGTCGTGTACTGGATGTTCCCGCGCTATTCCAAGGAGAAGCCGCGCGGCAGCGAAGGACTGGCCGTCGCGACCTTTATCCTGCTGAACATTGGGCTTGTGTGTCGGGCCATCGGCGAGCCTCTCAACTCTCTATGGCCGGCAGCGGCCTGGGGCTGGTTGGTCATGCTGTCGGCCATCGTGCAATGGTTGGCGGGAATGATGTTCGTCATCAACACCTGGACGCGTGTGAAGGAGCGGTGATGTGCCGCGTTTGAGCCGCTGGTATATCCTGGCGTCGCTACTCTACTTAGTGGCGGGAGTGACATTGGGCATGCTACTGCTGGTCCCCAAGGGCATTCCGCTGCACCCTGGGCTGTGGCGATTACTGCCCCCACACATCGAGTTTTTGCTCCTAGGGTGGACCATGCAATTGGCTATGGGGGTGATGTTCTGGAGCCTGCCGCGGTTTCAGCGCGGGCCCGAGCGGGGCAACGAAGCGTTGGCCTGGTGGGCCTTTGGTTTGCTGAATGTCGGCGTGGGCCTGGTGAGTGTGGGCTGGGTACTGGGGGTACCGGGGTGGCTCCCGTTCCTGGGCAGGGTGCTCGAGGCCGCGGCGGCCATCGCCTTTGCTGCACACGCGTGGCCACGGGTGAAATCGTTCGCCAGCTAGGAGGCGAGGCAGTCTCATGGCGCTAACCGATCCGCAAGCTCTGCCACAGGACATGCCGCGCCACGGCGACGGACTCCTCGAGTGGCCGTTGCGGGAACCCTTCTATCTGCCGATCGGCCGCGAGGTCGATCTGTTCGAGGCGGCATACCACCATCGGCTGCCGGTCATGCTCAAAGGACCGACGGGTTGCGGCAAGACGCGCTTCGTCCGGTTCATGGCCTGGCGTCTGCAACGACCGCTGGTCACCGTCGCTTGTCATGACGACCTCTCGGCGAATGATCTCACCGGGCGCTTTCTGGTGCGCGGTGGTGAGACCATCTGGCAGGACGGCCCCCTGACGGCAGCGGCCCGGGCGGGAGCCATCTGCTACTTGGACGAGGTTGTCGAGGCACGGCAGGACACGGTCGTCGTCATCCATCCGCTCACGGATGACCGGCGTATCCTGCCCCTGGACAAGTGTGGCGAGCTCTTACTGGCGCACCCAGACTTCCAGCTCGTGGTGTCCTACAACCCCGGCTACCAGAATCTCATGAAGGAGTTGAAACCTTCGACCCGGCAGCGCTTTGTCACGCTCACCTTCGATTTTCCGCCGCGCGACCTCGAAGTCGCGATCATCTGCCGGGAGGCTGGACTCGAGCCCCCGAGGGCCGTCAGCCTGGTTCGGTTGGCGGAGCGCGTGCGACGCCTGCGCGACCGCGGTCTGGTGGAAGTGGCGAGCACCCGACTGCTCGTCCACGCCGGCTGCCTGCTCGCCGCAGGTATGGAGCTGCGGGAGGCGTGTGAGGCGGCGATCGCCGGGCCGCTGTCGGATGATCCTGAGCTGCACGCCGCCATCATGGAGTTAGTGGCGATGACGCTATCCTAGCAGGAGTTCACCATGGCTGAAGCTGAGGATGTCATCCTGCATGCCGCCGAGCAGGTCACCACAGTCGTAGGCAGATTGTGGCGCCGCCATCGCCCAGCAGAGGAGTTTCAGGGTATCGCCCTGGTCGATGTCAGTCGACGGCTCAGCGTGCTCATCCAGGCATGCCTGGGCCGCCTATGGCCGCTGCTCCCCGTTGATCCGGATGTTGCGCCAAACTGGCTCGCGAGGCGGTTGAGGAAGCTCCCACCCTGGGGGTATGACGGGTATGCCCAGGCGTTCTCCGATGGCAGGCACATCTTCCTGCCACGGTACCTCCAAGCCTATGGCGATTCGCCCAGCGAGGCCGACCTTCTACGGCTCATGGCGCTCATGCTCGCGGAGCGGCTAGGGCGTGGCTCGGTGGCGCACTGTCCGACGCACCCCGTCGCACGTGATCTGTTTTGGACCGTCGACGGTGCCGTGGTTGAGGGGTTTCTGACCATGGAGTTTCCTGGCCTCGCGATGGCGATGGCTGCGGCCCGGCGGTTCGCCCGTGGTTCGCGTCCGTCTCTTGAGGCGTTGCAGCCCCGAGAGCGTGCCGTCGAAGTCATGGTACGACGTCTCCTGGAAGCGCCCCCAGACGGTGTGCGCGGTGTATGCCCGAACATTGACCCCGCCCTCTCGACGCCAGCGGACCTCGCGGAGTGGGCCGGTCGTGAGGCGGCGCAACCACCGTTCGACGGGATTGGCTCCTATCGAGGCGTGGCACCGGTCGCCCATTGGGGCCGCCCTCGGCCGGATCTGCTGGAGCCCGCCGCGCCCAAGGGGCGCAGGCCGGAGGGGAGCAGGCAGCAGCGATCTCCGATCCGTTCGCAGCAGTTGCCGCATCGGATCGAGGCGCAGGAGACGGCGGAGGATCAGCCAAACGGGCGAGAAGGCCCCTTCTTATCCCCCCATGGCGACCCCCAGCAGTCGGTCGAGAATCCCGCGGGCCTGCGTCGTCCACTGGACCAAGGGGAAGAGCCTGAGCTGGAGTCCCTTGCTGAGGAGTTGGCCAGGCTCGGCCAAGTGCCCCGTGTTGACTCAGACGCCAACGTGCAGGAAATCCTGGAAGTCGAGGGCGTCCGCCGACATCGATTCAGCTCGCATGGCGCAGAGGGGCTCAAAGAGCCGCGTGGGGTGACCTATCCAGAATGGGACTACCGGGCGGGCGTGTACCGCCAGCGTTATTGTGCGCTGTGGGAAACAGCGGCCCTCCCAGGGGATCCCCAGTGGTCAGCCCAAATGCTGCGCCAACACCATACCCTCATTCATGAGATCCGTCGGCACTTCGAAGCGCTCCGTCCCAAACGGCGGCGGGACACACAGCAGCTCGATGGCGCTGAGCTCGATCTCGATGCGTATGTCGACGATTTTGCCTCTAGGCGTGCCGGACGTCTCCCCACTGATCGACTCTATCTGACCGATCGGCCGCGTCGACGCGAGGTGGCTGTGGCCTTCCTGATTGATACAAGCGGGTCCACAGATGCGTGGGTCAGCGGCGGACGTCGGGTGCTCGATCTCGAAAAGGAGGCCACCCTCGTCTTCTGTGAGGCCCTCGAAGCGCTTGGCGACCAGTATGCAATCTATGCTTTTGCCAGCCGAGGCGCACGACAGGTGCACGTGCGTCGCGTGAAAGGATTTACGGAAGCCTACGGGGTCGTTGTGCGTCAGCGCATCGCCGGACTCCGCACCCAGGCCTATACGCGATTGGGCGCGCCCATTCGGCACCTGACCGCAGACCTCACTCGACAACGCGCTCGCCTCCGATTGCTCGTCATCCTGTCCGATCGCAAGCCGAACGACGAAGATGCATACGAGGGTACGTACGGCGTTGAGGATACACGACAGGCCGTTGCGGAAGCACGGCTACAGGATATTCATCTCTTATGCCTCACGATCGATCGCCAAGGTTCCATCGACCTGACGCGAATGTTCGGTCCGCACGGCTATAGTATCCTCTGGGACATCACGCAACTGCCGTACCGCCTTCCCGAGCTCTACCGCCGCTTGACCACCGGGAAGCGCTAACACGGTTCCCAAGCCATAGCTGATGGTGCAGGATGATGCTCTCAGCGTATCATGCCTGCCATTCACAGCCTTGAGCAGATCCGAGACGCGGTGCGAATGGGGCGAATGATGCCATCCCGACCCATTCGGCCCCCGTGCATAACCGCTCAGCGTCCTCGTTGACACGCCTCGTGGGCTCCCTTACACTCGCGGCGCGTGTTTCAATGACGATCGGCGGTTCAAACCACCGGTACAGATCCTTGTGTGAGGAGAAGGAGCATTCCGGTGACCGCTGCGGTACCTAGAGGTCCGGTGGTGCGCTTGCACACACCGATCTGCGATTTGTTTGCGCATTACCCACTCGATTGTCCTAGGGGGTATGGCCAGTGGGACCGCGGCTGACCTGGTCGACGCCGTCTCCAACGCTGGGGAGCTCGGCATTCTGGGCGTGCGCGGGCGGAACCCGGCGGAGATCCGCCAGCAGACGAGTCGCATTCGTGCGCTCATGGCAGTGCCTTTCGGGCCGAATATTCTCTTGTTTTATGGCGATGAGGCGACAGTGGGGACGGTTCTCGCGCAGCGACGGGCAGTGGCGGCATTTGCCTGGCCGACAGCGGACCAATCCCTTCCCGAGGTGTTGGTCGTGTACCTTTAGGGTGCGGATAAGTCGTTAACCAGGAAAATGGCTCTTGGCCATTTTTGATACTTGTGGGTCCCGAAAACCCGTCGCAACCATAAACTGGTAGGTTGGCGCCCGTGTCATCACGCCGCTCGCCGCTCATAGTGGTGATGCAACCCGCCCACCTCTGGGACTTCCCTGATTGAGCCATCCGCTGGCCGTTAGACTGGCCGTGGCAGCGGACAATCCATGTCCAACGCCCGGTGTGTGCGCCAATGATGGTAATACTGGAAGTAACCGGTCAAGAGCCGCCTGAGATGTCGCTCGTGCAGGACAATCACGTGGTCCAGGCATTCGCGGTGGATACTCCCGATCAGCCGTTCGACATAGGGGTTCTGCCAGGGACTCCGCGGGGCAATCAGCACTTCTTCGATGCCCATGTGGTGCACCCGCTGCCGAAACAAGGCGCCATAGATGCGGTCCCGGTCGCGCAGGAGATGCCGCGGGACCTCGTCCCACGGCAAGGCATCGATGACCTGCTCGGCCACGAAGCCCAGCAGGGCAGAGACCACAGGTGGCATCATCGGAGACCTCATCACGATGGACGGTGGAAGGAGCACAAGAGCACTGGTCCAGGGTGAGGATGTGAGAGGAAAAAGTCAAGAATTGTCACAGCTTCGGGTTTTCGGGACGGACACCCTTCTCGACATGCTGACGTTCCTGACAAGTGGGTTGGGCATAGCTGCCACCGAAAGACTCAAATCGATAAAACTTCGGTGAAATGTTCTCGTATTGATACGCTCCAGCCTGTCAGTCCATCAGGCCGATGCCGCATGCGTCTCTTGCTTCCTAGTTCAGGAGTGTCGGGAACAGAATGCTCTCATCGGGGACGGCCTCAATATCGAGGGGAACCGGGGCGAGCGTGAGCTGTCGTCCCACAGACGCCAGGGCAATCGGGGCCAACTTGAGGAGCACGACGTCCGTCGTCCGCTCGGCATCGACCGGCACCGCGGGCACCGTGAACGGCTGTCCCCGCACCGGGGTTTTAGCCCCGTCGCGGCGGATGGCGGTCCCGTCGAGCACCCCCGTCAGGACAAGGCGTCCTGCGTCGGCCACGGTGACGGCCTTCACCATCAGGGTCCCGTCGAAGCGCCCGTCCGGGGATAACCGCCCGTGGACAGGAATCGGTTCCAGGTCGGTTTCTGGCGGCCATGCGGCCCCGGGCCACGGGGCCAGTGCCAGCGCACTCACCACCACCGCAATCACGATGGACGAGGTGTGTCGAGTCTTCATGGCGTCTCCCTCCGGGTTTGGGTGCGCTCCTGACGTCGGCGCGACCCGATACCGACGTACACAAAGCAATAGACATGCCAACTCAAACGGGGTTGGCTGTCGTCATTCCACAGGCTGAGGGATGTCAGGAAAGGGCCTTCGCGGGGAAGATCACCTTATGGACGGGAGCACGCACGCTGCAGGGTGGCGTCCAGGGTCGGCAGATGGATCGGTTTCGGCACAAATCCTGCTGCCTGGGTGGTGGCCTGGAAGCGCTCGATGGTCGCCGCATCCGCCTGGGCGCTCATATAGACCACGGGGATCGGCGCCGCGGCCTGAATGTGTCGTGCGGCGTCAACGCCGTCCATAGGCCCGTGCAAATGGATGTCCATGAGCACGACATGGGGGTGCAGGGAGAGGGCCTGTTGAATG
>Ga0105104_10001459_pt1 | contig 17806 bp, 12 predicted proteins | sample PPLLaktember2015_3_FD_87034 | JGI IMG/M metagenome (GOLD analysis project Ga0105104, IMG submission 87034) | Freshwater sediment microbial communities from Prairie Pothole Lake near Jamestown, North Dakota, USA - PPLs Lake P7 Core (6) Depth... | ecosystem: Environmental > Aquatic > Freshwater >... | reverse complement strand
TGACGATCTTGGTCGGCATCAGGTTGAGCATGGCCACCCGCAGCGGGCGGATATCCTGGTGGCGGGCGCGCTCCTCCCCCATCACGAAAATATTTTCGCCCTCTAGGATGGCGCGGGCGGGAAGGGTTTCCGGAATTCGAACGGGCATCTTGCCTCCATCAGACGGACCGGCCGGCTTTTGCCGGTCCGACAAACCGAACGATCCGGCGGCGGTGAAACCCGATTATGCCGCCGTGCGTTTTTCGCCTCGGATCCCGCCCGCCGGCGGCGCGGGGATTGCTCGACCACGCCGTCCGTCGCGGGGGATTAAAAAACCCCTTCCGGTTGAGAAGGGGGTGAATGGAAAAAACATCACTTGGCCTCTCATCTTCCAGAAACATCCGCCGGAATTGGCACCTTGGTTTGCACCTGGTTGCCGAGGCTTCATCGGGCCGGTCCCTCCGCCTCTCTGGATAAGAGCATGCGCACCATGGATTGTTAACAGACGTTTTTATACTACTCCAAGGCGGTCGTGTCAAGATAATCTGCCTCATTATTGGTGGGATGGAGCTGTCATCCTGAGGCTGCAATGCCCGCAGCCGAAGGATCTGTTCTTTCCATCTCGCGGGATCCATCGGTCGCGGTTGAAGAGCGATTTTTTATTTGCCACAAAAGGCACAAAGGGCACAAAAAATGAAGGCTTTATTTGTGTCTTTTGTGATTTTTGTGGCAATTTATTTCATCCCATACAAGAATGTGTGGGTCCGGTTAATCGTATAGGAGCGACAACGGCTGTTTACTCGTCGGGGGTCTGGGCGACGAATTCATCCAGCTTGAAAAAGAACACAAAAGGAAAACCTTTATTTTCTTTGAGCCCTTTGTGTTCTTTGTGTTCTTTGTGGCAATATTTCCTGGGATTGAGCGGAGTCGGCAACCACCAAGCCGCCGTAGATCACCTTCACTGCCTTGACGGAGCTGCGGTTGTGGGTGAAGAGCGAGTTGTTTAGCCACAAAAGGCACAAAGCGCACAAAAATAAATTTGTGTCATTTGTGCTTTTTGTGGCAAATTTATTTCATTCCATACAAGAATGTGTGGGTCCGGTTAATCGTATAGGAGCGACTGCGGCTGTTTACTCGTCGGGGGTCTGGGCGACGAATTCGTCCAGCTTGAGGCTGATCACGGTCGAGGCGGAGTCGGAACCCATCGACACGCCGTAGATGACCTGCGCGGCCTGCACGGTGTTGCGGTTGTGGGTGACGATGATGAATTGGGTCTGCCGCGAAAGCTCGAGCAGCAGGTCGCGGAAGCGCCCGACGTTGGATTCGTCCAGCATCGCATCAACCTCGTCCAGGACGCAGAACGGAGTCGGTGAAACTTTGAGCAGCGAGAAGATCAGCGCGACGGCGGTGAGACTCCGTTCGCCGCCCGAGAGCAGCGCCAGCCCCTGCGACCGCTTGCCCGGGAGTTTGGCGCTGATATCGATGCCGTCGCCGCTGCCGTCGCCCGCATCGGTCAGGGCCAGCTTGGCGGATCCGCCCCCGAACAGCCGGACGAAAATCTTGGGGAACTCCTCCGCCACGGCGGCGAATGTCTTCTGGAACGCGTTCTGCATCATCGTATCCAGTTCGGCGATGACCTCGCGCAGCTGCACTTCCGCCTTCTGCAGGTCCTGCACCTGGGCGGTGAGGAACTCGAAACGCTCCTTCACTTCCGTGTATTCGCGGACGGCCTCCGGATTGATCGCCCCCATCCGCCGCAGCTGCCCGCGCCGCCGGTTGACCAGATCCTCGATCTCGGGCGTGAGCTCCGCCACGTGCGGGAGCCGCTCGACCAGGTCCGCCAGCGGCAACGGGTTGGGGCCGGTCACGTCGGTGGTGTATTCGAATTCCACCAGCCCGAAATCATCCTCGATCCGCCGGCGCAGCCCCTCGACTTCCTCCTGCCGCCGGGCCAGTTCCACCTGCGCCTGGGTGTATTGCCGTTCGGCGGAATGGAGCTTTTGCCGGCCTTCGGCTTCGCTTTCCTCGAGGGCGCCCTGCTCGCCTTCGGCTTCGGCCAGCTGCTTTTCCGCCGGTTCGATCTGGACCTGAGTCTCATGGATCGATACAGAAAGCCGCGACTCCTCCTCGCGCAGGGAATGCAGCGAGGCCTCAAGCGTCGCCCGTTCTTCGTCCAGCGCCCGGATCCGTTCCCGGCGTTCTTCGGCCCCGCGCTCCGCCCGCCGCAGCGTTTCCTCCACATCCGACCGCCGCGCTTCCAGCGAGCGGACGGCCTGGTCGGTGAGCGCGAGCCGGGTCTGCCAGTGGGGGATGTCGGTTCCCGCCTCGGCCGAAAAGTCCGGTTCGGAAAGGGCCGCCCCGCCGCGCAGTGTTTCGCGCGCGCTTTCGATCTTCGCGCGCAACGCGTCCATCTCCCCAGCCAGGCGCGATTCCTCTTCGATGATGGTCTTGCGCTCGGTTTCGATTTCGGCCCGGCGGATTTCCTGCCAGCGCGCTTCCTCTTCCCTGGCCGCCTGCGCCTGGCGCGCTTCTTCGAGCTGCAGCCGCGAATCCTGCTCGGCCTGCTGGGCGTCGGCAAAGGCCCGGACGCACGCTTCCGAGCGCCCCAGGGCGGCGCGGTAATTTTCTTCGCCTTCATTCAATTCGGATTCGGCGCGGGAGGAAGCGGCTTGCGCCGATTGGAGGGCTTGTTCGAGCTCGCGGATCTCGCGCGCCCGGGATAGGGTCGAAGAACCTTCGCCGCGGCCGGCCAGCACCGGACCGGCGGGATGGAATACCTCGCCGGCGAGGGTGACCACCTTGGCGTGCGGCGGAAGCTGGGCGGCGAGGATTCGGGCCGCGCCGCGGGAGCGCACAACCACCACGTTGGCCAGGAGCGAATCCAGCGCCGGGCGCAAGGCGGCGGGCGCGCGCACCAATTCGCTGGCCCGCCCGATGATCTCCGCGTCCGCCGGCAGTGAAACAGGCTCGGGCGGGATAAGCCCGGGCAACGCGAGCAATCCGGTGCGGCCGGCCGCGGTTCCCGCCAGGCTTTCCAGCGCGCCCTCGAGCGAATCCAATTCCTGGAGCAGGACCGAATCCTGAAATTCACCGAGCGCGGCGGCAATCGCCGCTTCGTAATCCGCTTTCACCTCGAGCTGCGAGGCAAACGCACCGAGCACGCCGTGAAGCGCGCCCTGCTGCGAGCGCCCGACCAGGTGCCGCAACCCGCCGCCGTAACCCAGGAGTTCCTTTTCGGCCTGGGCCAGGACATCGCTGCGGGTCCGCAGCCGGATCTCTTCTTCGCGTTTCAGGGCTTGCGCCTGGCGCAGGCGTTCGGCTTCGGCCTGCAGGGCGGAGACGGCTTCCACGGCGCGGCCCTGTTCTGCCCGCGCCTGCTCGAGTTTCTCCCGTTCCGCCTCCCAAGCTTTTGCCTGCGCATCGCTTCGGACGGCGCACGTTTCGGCTTCCGCGCGCGCGGAGCCGTGGGCCTGGGCCACGCCTTCCTCGCGCAGCGCCAGTTCTTCCCGGCGCTGGGCCAATTGCGCGGCGCGCGCTTCTGCGCGCACCCGTCCGGATTCCATTTCCTGCACTTCGGCCTGCAGAGTTTGGAACTTTTCCTGGCGCGTCCGGCGTTCCGCTTCGAGCGCTTCCCGCGCGGATTCGGCGTGCGCCAGCTGCGCGAGGATCTCCTCGCGTTCGGTGCGGATCCGCTCCAGTTCGCGGCCATGCTCCGCGGTGCGCTCTTCGAGCGCGGCCTTCTCCGCTTCCGCGCCGGTCAGCGCGGCGGCGGCTTCCGTCTGCGAACGCTCGAGCTGCCGCAGCCGTTCCTCGTTCACGGCCAGCTCGCGGCTGAGCGCCTCGCGCGTCCGGTGCAGTTCGGAGGCCTGGCGGTGCCAGGAGTTCAACTGGGCCCGCAGCGCGCCGAGGGTGGTGCGCACGCTGGCGAAGCGGCTGTCGGATTTTTCCTGCGCGTCCTGCAGCGCCGCGAGTGTTTTCTCGGCCGCCTCGGCCGCCGTCCGGGCGGTGCCCACCTCCTCCTGCGACAGGCGCCAGTGGTACCCGTGCCATTGCAGGAGGACGTCCTTCAGTTCGCTCCGGACGGTGTCGAATTCCGAGGCGCGCTTGGCCTGGCGGCGCAGGCTTTCCACACGCGGCTGCAGTTCGGCCAGGATGTCGAGCACGCGTTCGAGATTGCGCTTGGTGGAATCCAGCCGGCGCAGGGATTCCTCGCGCCGGGTGCGGAACAGCCCGATCCCCGCCGCCTCTTCGAACAGGCGCCGGCGTTCCTCCGGTTTGAGGGAGAGGGCGCTGTCCACCAGCCCCTGGCCGATGATCGTGTAGGTGCGTTCGGAAAGCCCGCAGCGGCCCAGCAGTTCGTCGATATCCTTGAGGCGCACGCGCGCATCGTTGAGGAAATACTCGTTCGAGCCGTCGCGGTAGGCGCTCCGGCCGATCGACACCTCCGAAAACTCGATCGGCAGCCCGCCGTCGGCGTTGTCGAAGGTGATCAGGGCCGAGGCCATGCCCGCCCGAGGCCGCTGTTCGCTCCCGGAAAAGATCATATCCTCGGTTTTTTTGCCGCGCAAAAGCCCGTAGGCCTGCTCCCCGAGCACCCAGCGGATGGAATCCGCGATGTTGGATTTGCCGCTTCCGTTCGGCCCGACAATCGCGGTGATGCCCTCCGCGAATTCGAATCGGGTCTTGGAGGCGAATGTTTTATATCCGTGGAGTTCGAGGTATTTGAGATGGGACATGGGGAGATGCGCCGTGCGGCACAAGATGCCCCGTCCTTTGCGGCCGGGGCAACGGGATTATAGCATATCTCTTCCGAAGCCGGGCCAGGGTTGGCAAAGGCGGGGAGAGAGGATATGATTAATCCATGAGATCCCCCGAGGCGTCGGAATCGCTGGAACGCACCACCATCACCCTGCGCTGGGCGATGCTGGTCGCACTGGCGATCCTCGCGCCCCTGACCACCCCCCTGCCCCTGCTCTCGCTCTTCGCGCTGATCTGTCTGTTCCTGCTCCAGCTCGGGCTCAGCATATCCAGCTACATTAATTTGCGCCTGCCGAAGATCACCTGGGCCGGGATCGCGCTGCTCGACGCGCTGCTCATCCTGCCGATCTACCTGCAAAACGGCGGATCGGCGGGGGCCATCTTCTGGATCGGCCTGCTCCCGACGGCGACCTTCTCGATCTTCTTCGGCGCGATCTGGGGCGTGCTGACCGGATGCCTGCTCGCGGTTGTGCAGATCTTCCTGCTCCTGCCCGGTGCCAGCGTCACGCCGGCGATCCTCGCGCTGGCGGAGAGCATCCCGCTGATGATCATCGCCGGCGGCGCGGGCAACCTCGCCGGGCGTCTGGATTACCGGATGATGCTGGCGCGCCGCAAACGCGACGAAGCCTTCAACCAGGAACTGGACCGGCTCAAGACCCTGGTGCGTTCGGTGTACCGCATGGCCAGCGCGATCACCGGCAGCCTCGAACCGCTGCGCATCCTCGACTCCGCGCTCGACCTGGCTTCCGAAGGCGGCGGCGAGAAGGGCTCGACCGGCCGGCTGATCAGCATGGCCCTCCTGCGCGACCAAACCGGGTTCTTCATCGCCACCGCCCGCCGCCTGACGCGCGCCGATCTGCGCGCCGTTTTCACCGGCGAGGGCGGCGGGCTCTCGCGCATCCTGCGCTCGCGGATGCCCACCCGGGTGGATTCGCCCGGGCAGGATCCCGAACTCTCGCAGGTCGTCACGCTCCACGCCTGCCACGCGGGAATCCTTCTGCCGATGGTTGTGGACGACGAAGTCCGCGGCGCGCTCCTGTTTGCGCACCCGGATCCGCACTTCCTCGAAGGCGACTTCCTCGAACTGGTCGAGGGCCTGACCAAACAGACCGCCTCCACCCTGCGCAACGCGGAGCTTTTCCAGGCGCTGCGCGAGGAACGCGACAAGCTGGTGGAAGTGGAGGAAGCGGCGCGCAAGAAGCTGGCCAGCGACCTGCACGACGGGCCGATCCAGGCCACCGCGGCGATCGCGATGCGCGTGAATTACGCGCGCCGCCTGCTGCAGCGGAAACCGGAAACCACCAGCGAAGAATTGTTTGAAATCGAAGAGCTTGCCCGCCGCGCCACGAAGGAAATGCGGCATATGCTCTTCACCCTGCGCCCGCTCGTCCTGGAAACCCAGGGCCTGGCCAGCGCGCTCCGCCAGCTGGCGGAAAAAACCCGCGACACCTTCAATCAGGATATTCTCCTCGATATCGAACCCGCCGCCGCCGACAAGCTCGACATCAACCGCCAGGGGGTGCTCTTCAACCTGGTCGACGAGGCGATCGGCAACGCGCGCAAGCACGCCAAGGCCCCGCACATCTGGATCCGCATGCACCGCGAGATCGATACGCTGTTCCTCGAAGTGGCCGACGATGGGGTGGGCTTCGACCTGGCCGAGGTCGAAAAGCATTACACCGAACGCTCAAGCCTCGGGCTGGTCAACCTGCGCGAACGGGCCGAACTGGCCGGCGGGAATCTGCAGATCGTCTCCGCCGCCGGGAAGGGAACGCGCGTTCAGGTCCGCATCCCGCTGCAGCTCACCGCCCCCGACGAAAAATCCGCCTAGCTCCCGATGGCCACCAATCCCTTTCTTCCCGGCCTGATCCTTGCCCTGGCGGTGTGGATCCTGCCGCTTGCCGCCCGCCTGCTTCCGGCGCGGATCGTATCCGCCGTTCAATCCCGCATTCCCCCGCTTTCCGATTGGGCGCCGTGGATCCGCAACGCCGGGCTGCCGTATCTCGGCCTGCTGCTCGGATGGGTCTCCTCCCGGGATTTCGGATTGACCGGCCACACCGCGCCGGAGTGGATCATCGGCATCGCGGCGGCGGTCATCCTGGGAGTCCTTCTGGGGTGGGTCTCGGTCCGGCTCTCGATCGGGATCGGCTGGGGGGTGGCCGGCGATGAGGCGCGCTGGACGCTTTACCGCGCGGCGGTCTGGCCGTGGGTGACGCATCTGCCGGTCGCGGTTGCGGCGGCGCTCCTTGCCGCGTGGGCGGAATTCGCGCTCGGACGCAAACTCTGCGGGGAGAAGGTATTCGATGAGGTGGGATTGCTTTTCCTTGCCCACGCCGCGGGCTCGGCGGGCTTATTCCTCCTGGCGCATAATTTTTTCCTGGCGATGCTGTTCTACCTGACCGCCGTTGCCGCATCAACCCCCGATATTCAGCTGCATTTTCAGAACATTTATAGTCGGATACAAAAGAAATAATGGACAGGGTCTACATCAATCCTGTCTATTCATTTTTCCTCCATTGATAATGACGCTTTATCTCCGATGCGTACTTTCGTCCGATCGTGTCCCGGTTTGCCTGCAGCCATTCGGAAAAAATAATTTTTCCGTTGGGTTCGTGGCTTGATGTCAGCAGGTTATCCATCAGCCCGCGCAATTCGTCCGCGGTCAGGAGGACATCCCGGAGCGCCCAGCCGATGACGCGCCCAAAGGCGATCCCGACCGCCGGCGGCATGGGGATAAACAGCATTCCCGGGTGAACGGCGGCGGCGATCCGGCCTGCGAAATCCCGGAAGGCAAATCGCTCCGGACCCGCGGCATCGACGATCCATCCATCCGAGGAGTCGGCAGCCCGAACCGCGATTTCCGCCACATCCTCCACATGCACCGGCTGGACCGCGTACCGCCCGTCCCCGAAAATCGGGAAGACGGGGAATTTGCGCATCAACCAGGCGATGTTGTTCACCAATATATCCTCGCCGCCGTAAACCAGCGTCGGCCGGACGATCGCCCAGGGAACACCCGAATCGCGCAGAAGTCGTTCCTGCGCCGCCTTTCCGCGGTAGTACGGCAGCGGGGAATCCTCCGCGTTCCCGGTCACGCTGATGTGAACGATCTTCCTCACGCCCGCCCGGGCCGCGCAATCGAAAAGGGTTCTGGTATTCCCAAGCGCCTTTTCGAAGGTCAGTCCGCCGTATTCGAATCGGATCCAATAGGTGTTGAAGAGGGTATCAGCGCCCTGGAGGGCGGCCGTCAACCGGTCCGGTTGATCGAAACCAAAAGGAAACGCGGCAACCGCCGGGCCGAACGGATTGGGCTTGTCGATATGGGTTGTGATCGTGCGCACGGTTTGCCCGTGATCGAGGAGCATCCGGGTGATGTGCCGGCCGATATAGCCGAAGGAACCGGTGACAACAACCATGGTCACTCCTCCGATCTTTCCTTGCCTTACTCACCCCTCCTCAACTCCTCCCGACCTTCGGCCGTCTTCCCCAAATTTGGGGACGACCGGAGAGAGGTTATGTCATATATTAATTATCCTGTAAATCCTGAAATAATCCTGTCTATCCTATCTATTCCTTTCCTGCGCCGGATAACAGCCTCCGCAATATCGGAATCGCTACGCGCACGGCGCATGCCCGGTGGCTGATCCTGTTTTTTTCCTCGGCGGATATTTCAGCCATCGTTTCCGTCCGGCCCTCGACCCGGAAAACCGGATCGTACCCGAAACCGTTCGTCCCCCGTTCGTCAAAGGTGATCTCCCCGCGGCACTCGCCCTCGGCATACGCCACCTCGCCATCCGGCGCGATGATCGCGATCACGCACACAAAGCGGGCGCGGCGCGGAGCCGGGATGTTGCGCAGCTTTTCGAGCAGGAAGGCCCGGCGCTTGGGGTCGTCGGCGCCCGGGCCGGCGTAGCGCGCGGAGCGCACGCCCGGCTCGCCCCCGAGCGCCTCCACCTCCAGGCCGGAATCGTCCGCCAGCGAAAGCAATCCCGACGCGCGCGCCAGCGCGGCTGCTTTCTTGGCCGCGTTCTCGTGGAAGGTCGCGCCGTCTTCTTCGACCTCGAGCGCGATCCCCAGCTCGTCGGGGAAAACAATTTCGGCCGGCGCCTCGCGCAGCAGGACGCGGTATTCGCGCTGCTTCCCGGGATTGGTCGTGGCGATCAGCAAACGGGGTTTTCCAGTCATATGCCCGCCATTCTCCAATGGTACAATCCGAAACACATTCTACTCCGGAGAGAATCGATGAAGCGCTGGCAATTTTGGATCGGGCTCGCCATCAGCCTCCTGTTCCTGGTTTTCTATTTGCTGCCCCAGCAGAATTGGGCCAAGCTTTGGGAATCCCTGCGCAGCGCGCAGTACCTCTGGCTGATCCCCGCCATCGTGACATATTTTATCGGAGTCTGGTTCCGCGCGGAACGGCTGCACTACATGATGCGGCCGATCAAGCAGGTCCCCGCCCGCACGCTGTTTCCGATCGTCTGCATCGGGTACATGGGCAACAATATCTACCCGGCCCGGATGGGGGAGGTCCTGCGCGCTTACGTGATCAAACAGAAGGAGGGCGTGGCGATCAGCGCCTCGCTCGCGATCGTCCTGATTGAGCGGATCTTCGACGCGGTGGTGATGATGCTGTTCATCTTCGTCAACCTGCCGGAACTCGCGCGAATCGGGAGCGTCGACTCCGGCGTGGGCGGGACGATCCAGCAGGTTGCCGTAATCGGCACCATAATTTTCTTCGGGGCGTTGGTGGTCTTTATGCTGGCCGCGATGTTCCCCGCCGTCACGGCGCGCTTCGCCGCCTGGTCGATCGCGCACCTGATCCCCGTCCGCTTCCGTTCGAAAATCGAAGGCATTTCCGGAAAATTCCTCGAGGGGTTGGCCTGCCTGCGCTCACCGCGCGACGCGCTGATGATCCTTGTGACGTCGATCGTGATCTGGCTGTTCGAAACCGGCAAATACTGGTTCCTCATGCAGGGTTTCGCCTTCAGCGTTTCCTTCTTCGCGCTGATGCTGATGAACGGCATCGCCAACATTATCACATCGATCCCCTCCGCTCCGGGATATATCGGGACTTTCGAAACAGCGGGCGTCGCCGCGCTGCAGGCGTACAACGTCGGCAAGGAAGTCGCCACCGCCTACACCGTCGTCCTGCACGCCGCCTTGTGGCTGCCGATCACGCTTCTGGGCGCGTACTACATGCTGCGCATGGGGCTGTCGGTGAAAACAGTGCAAGCGGAAGTAAAAGAGGAAGAGAACGCGGAATAGTACTACCCCTGCCCTCCCAAATCTGCGGCGAAAAGAGCACGGGCTCCATATCGGAGCCCGTGCTTGGTATTTACTTTACGGATCGATCTATTCCGCGCCGGCGGTTCACTCTTTACAGACAAGAGGTTCCGAGGTCTGGCACTGGGCTCCTTCACAGTCGCCGATTGCCGACGGAGCAATCGGCGGGAGACCTGCTTCGTCGGCGCAGTGGCTGGATAATCTCAACCAAAAGCCGACCTCATCCATACGGTCCAGGATCCTGGCCATATCACCCGCAAAAGCCGCCAGAACAAGCAGGGTGTTCACCGAATCCTTGTCAAGTTTGTTCCCGGGCGCATTATTCAGGCAGGTATCGCAAGTGACTTTCACACATTCGGTCAGCCGGTCCAACAGCGCCGCCGCATCCCTTTTGATTTGCTGATCAAAGTGAGAGGATTGACCGGCTGCTTCGACCTTGCCCAGCCAGGCGTTGAAATAATAGGCCGTGACGTCAACCCGGTTGCACGGAATGTCGGCGAGGCGGTCCATATCCCGCTTGATCATCCGGTTATAGGACTTGTTGAGCTGAAGCTGGACCGTGCTCTGCAGCGGGGTTAATTCTTCGCTGAAGGGGTCGACCAGCGGCAGGAGGGGGGCAAGCTCGTCATCATCCTGGCTGACCGGGTTTGCGGGCGGGTGAGCCGTCTGGGCCTCGATCTCCTGCAGGGTTGCAAGAGCGACCCCGTAAAGGCTGAAATGGGAAACGGAAAAATAGGCGGTCGTGGTTCCGTCGTAGGAATCGACTGTAATCGGGAAGAGGTGAAAATCCTCTCCATTGCCGTCCGCCGCGAAGCCGATCAATTGCGTCTTATCGTAGTCGCCCGGGAAGGCCAGCGAGAGTGAACCGGGCGAGATCATCAACAACCCGTCCGGGCCGATATGGACGGCGGCCAGGTACCCCTGGCTGAAGGGGAGATCCGCGATTGCGGATACCGGAGTTACTGTCACGATGCTGCCGAAGGCGGGTTGCAGCCCTCCATCGGCATCCAGGCTCAACAATCCCCCCTCGGGCATAAGATTAAACTTCATGCCGTCAGTCGTTTCTCCATCTACAGGCCAGTTGAAAATCATGCCGGGGGTTTCAAATTCTGAGTTATCGGCCGCCTGCGCCGGGTCGAGCGTGGCGCTGATGGTAATGGGGTCGGGCGTGCGTGGAAAATCGTCGTCGGAAGCCGAATTCCCTTCCGCCGAAGGAACCACACCGGTGGATTTCTGGGTGGACTTTGTGGCGGATTGCGAGGTGGAGAGGCAGGAAAGCAGAACCACCATCAACCCAATCCAGATATATCGGATGCCACGGCGATTGGACGACATATTTCCTCCTTAGGCAGTTGGCAATGCGGAACGTATGCGCGCAGGCATCCCCCCGGGCGGCAAGAACCGCCCTGGCGGGGTTTTCCATCGCTCGGTTGCGCTGCGGTGGATACTTTTCTTTTATATAGCAAACCTGGGCTGAAAAAGATTACGGTAGATCGGGTTTTATTGGGAGGATTCCAATCCGGAATATACCGCCACGGAATACACGTATTTTTTAACGGATTTCACGGATAAAAAAGATCTCACGGATTTTCTGCAAGTTTTTCATCCGTGAAATCTATTCTTTTCATCCGTGCAATCCGTGGTTTCCCCTACTCGTTCAGCTCCGCCTCGATCGCTTCCCGAAAGGTTTCATACGGCTGCATCCCGGAAATGAACCGGTCGTTGACAAAGAAGGCCGGCACGCCGTTTACGCCCAGCTTCTCGGCATCCTTCATATCGAGATCGACCTCGTTCGCAACTTTATTGTCCGCGAGGCAATTGTTGAAGGCCGATATATCCAGACCGATCTCCTGGGCATATGCGGAATACATCGCGTCGCCGAGCCCGCGCGAATCTCCGTAGAGTTTCCTGAAATAATCCCAATAATTCCCCTGGGCTGCGGCGCAATTGGCGGCGATGGCAGCCGGTTTGGCATCCGCATGGGAGGGAAGCGGATAATCCCGATAGATGAACCGGACTTTGCTGCTGTAATTTGTGTAAAGCTGGTTATAAACCGTGGTGTACCACTGCCGGCAGTATGGGCACTGAAAATCCGCAAATTCGACGATGGTCACCTTGGCATTTTCCGGACCCCAGGAGGGATCGTCTTTGGCGCCGGCCCCGGCCGCGGCGCCACCCGAGCCCCCGGCAAGCGCGGGCAGGTCGCGCATGGTATAGCCGACCGCGACCCCGGATGCAAACAGGACGATCCCGAGGATGATCTGCCGGATCGGCCATTGGTCCGAATTGTTTATATTGATGTTTTTCTTCATGCGGGAAATTGTAACACGGGACCACGAAGGACACGAAGGGAAACCGGAAGAACACGAAGAGAATGTCCCTTCACTTCAGGTCTTCTTCGTGTTCCGGGAGTATTAAAAAATAATCACCGAGACATCCTTGATCGTCATGCCCGCGTGTACTTAGCGGGCATCCATTCCTGAAAACCCAGGATTCCCGCTAAGACCACCCTTGCTCCGTTTTCGCGCAGGTTCTGAGTGCAAAACCGAACCTGCGCACTCTGCGAGGGCGGGCGCGGGAATGACGACCAAATCAGGGCAAGGTAACACCCAAGCCAATCATTCTTCCACTTTGTGGACAGCCCCGCGGGCTTCGTGGATCGAGACGGTATAATCCGTTCAAGTGGCAATCCTTCATGCCCCTCGGAGGGAGAGATTCCATGGGAAAAACAATCTACTTGATAGATGTTACCAACCGCGACGGAGTCCAGACGGCGAAGCTCGGCCTGGCCAAACTTGAAAAAACGATGGTGAATTTCTACCTGAATGAGCTGGGCGTCTTCCAGAGCGAATGCGGATTCCCCACCACCCGCCACGAAAGCAACTACCTAAACGCCAACATGGATCTCGCCGAGCAGGGCGTGCTGAAGCCGATCATCCTTTCCGGTTGGCTGCGGGCGGTCGTCGCCGATGTGGAACTGGCCTTTCGGCTCACCCGGGTGCGCGACATCAACCTTTCGATCTCCACATCGGAACAGATGACGGAGGGTAAATTCCAGGGCCGGAAGACCCGCGAGGACGTTTTGCAGGAAATGGTGGACGCCCTGCGGCGGGCCCGGGAGCTCGGCGCCGGGATCGTCGGCGTGAACGCGGAAGACGCCTCGCGGACCGACATGCCGTTCCTTGTCCGCTTCGGCCGCGCCGCCAAGGATAACGGCGCCGACCGGCTCCGCTATTGCGACACCCTCGGCTACGACAACCCTTTTTCGATCTACGAACGGGTCAGACAGCTTGCCGTCGAGACCGGCATGCCGATCGAGCTGCACTGCCACAACGATCTGGGGATGGCCGTGGCCTGCTCCCTGGCCGGCGCCAAGGGCGCGGTCGACGGCGGCGTGGACGCCTACATCAACACCTGTGTAAACGGGATCGGCGAGCGGGCGGGGAACGCCGACCTGCTTTCTGTTATTCTGGCCGTGAATAAATCGTCCGGGTTCGCCGACGAGTACACGCTGCAACCCGGCATCCGCCTGGCAAACATCTGGCGGCTAGCCAAATACGCCTCCTACGCCTTCGGCGTGCCGATCCCGATCAACCAGCCCGGCGTCGGCGACAACGCCTTCGCCCATGCGTCCGGAATTCATGCCGACGGGGTGCTGAAGGACGAGCGCAACTATGAGTTGTATCATTTTGAAGAACTCGGGCGGGGCGAACCGGAAATCATCGAAACCGGCCGACAGATTATCATCGGCGAATACAGCGGCATCAAGGGATTCCGCAACGTGTTCGAGAAGATGGAGATCGAGTTCCAAAGCGACGACGAAGCCCGGGAAATCCTCGAACTCGTGCGCTATGCCAATGTGTTGAAACAGAAGCCGCTCGTCGTCGACGAATTGCGGTTCATCGCGCAACACCCAACGCAGGTGAAACAGCTCCTGACGGTCACTCCCTGACACGCGGAAAAAACCATTGCAGCGGGTAAATTATTCGCGAAGAACTGAATGCTGTTGGGGAAGTGAAGAATAGCCGCATAAGGCACAATAGACACAAAGAAAATCAGAAATAAAAAAGAAAAAGAAAAGAATCTCTTTGTGCTCTTTGTGCTTTTTGTGGCGATTATTCCTCCCCTTTTTCCCACCGCCCGATGCCGGTTCATCCACCCGACTGCAACGGGCCCAGTGCCCACGACTTCCCGGTTGTATAATCCCCGGATATGTCCGACTTGAATAATTGGCGCACCGCCCTCGATCGCACCCGGCGCGCGGCGTTCGGCCGCCTTTCCGCGCTGCTTGGGGCGTCCGAACTCACCCCCGCCGTCTGGGAGGAGATGGAAAGCCTGCTCCTCCAGGCGGATCTCGGGCCGCAGCTGACGCAACAGATCATCACGCTGCTCCAGCAAAAATCCGGCGCGGAGGGAATAATCCACCGCGCCGGTCTGGACCGCGCTCTGCGCGAATTTCTCGCCGCCAAGCTCGGCAATGCCGAAACGGCCGCGTTCACCCAGAAGCCGTCGGTCCTGCTGGTGGCGGGCGTGAACGGTTCCGGCAAGACCACCAGCATCGCCAAGCTCGCGCATCGCTTCCAGCGCGAAGGCAAACGGGTGCTCCTGGCGGCGGCCGACACCTTCCGCGCGGCGGCTTCCGACCAGCTCGAGGTGTGGGCCGGCCGGCTGGGGATCGAGGTAATCGCCGGCGCGCCGGGCTCCGATCCGGGCGCGGTCGCCCACGATGCGGCCCGGGCTGCGCTTGCCAGGAATATGGATCTGTTGATCGTGGATACCGCCGGCCGGCAGCATACCAGCTACAACCTGATGGAGGAGTTGAAAAAGGTGCGGCGGGTGCTCGCCAAGGCCGTCCCCGGTGCGCCGCACCACACCTGGCTGGTGCTGGATGCCTCGACCGGCCAGAATGCGCTTTCCCAGGCGAAGGCCTTCCGCGAAGCGGTTGCCGCGGACGGCGTGATCCTCACCAAGCTCGACGGCTCGTCCAAGGGCGGCTTCGTCTTCCGCATCCGCAGCGAATTCGGCCTGCCGGTCCTTTTTGTCGGCCTGGGCGAGAAGGTCGAGGATCTGGCGGAGTTTGATCCTGCCGCGTTTCTGGATGGAATACTCGGGAGGTAAAATAGACAGGATGTGCAGGATTTATTCAGGTGGTTGTCATTGCGAGGAGCGAAGCGACGAAGCAATCTCCTTCTTTTTCCGAGGGGGGAGATTGCTTCGCTCCCTCCGGTCGCTCGCAATGACACCTATGTATCCCTATTTCAACACCCTGATAAAAAATAATCCGTAAATCCTGATCAAATCCTGTCTTTTCCTGGATTATTATGAGAGTTCATCACCTCAACTGCGGGACGATGCGCCCGTACGGCATTCCCCGGAAGGATGGAACCGGCAGGTTCTTCGCGCGCGGTGAAGGAATTATCCATTGCCTGCTGGTGGAAACCGGCGAGGGTTTGGTGCTGGTCGATACGGGCTGGGGACTGCGTGATTGCGCCGATCCGGCGCCGGTGGTGGCACAATTCATGGCGATCGGCGGCTGCGCGCGCAATCCGGATGAAACGGCCGTCCGGCAGGTTACGCGGCTGGGTTTCGATCCGGCGGATATCCGGCACATCCTTCTCACCCACATGCATCTGGATCACGCCGGCGGCCTGCCCGATTTCCCCGCAGCGACAATCCATCTTGCCGAATCGGAACTCGTTGCCTGCCTTCACCCGCGCTCGTATATGGAAAGGTTTGCCTACCGGCCGGAGCATTGGGCGCACGGGCCGCGCTGGCAGACTCATCCGGCGCGGGGAAGCCGCTGGTTCGGACTCGAATGCGCGCCGCCTGTCCGGATCGGGGAGGCCGAGTTCGCGATGATCCCGTTCACCGGGCACACGCGCGGGCACTCCGCGATCGCCGTGCGCGCGGACGACGGGTGGCTGCTGCACTGCGGCGATCTATACGGGTATCCGCCCCAGGTCGGTCCCGTCCAGCCGTACAAGTATCCCAACGGCGCGCTGATGGAAGCCGTCATCACGACCGGGTTCAACATGCCCCGGCGGCACTGGATCACCCTGCGGGATCTCCTGCGGAAACACGGGGACGAGGTGCGGGCTTTTTGTTCGCACGCGGCCTGGTAAAGCATAGACAGGATTTACAGGATTGACAAGATAAAAATAAATCCTGAATAATCCTGTAAATCCTGTCCATTTAATTCCTAGATAAGGACGCGATTCCTCGAGGGCTGAAGCCCTCTCGGAATGACACGCGGAGCAGTCCTGCCGGAATGACCTCCCAGGACGGTTTCCGTTTATAATTCCGCATCAAAGGAACCCATTATGTCCGTCTTCGAAGAAATATCGCAACGCCTGACCACCGCCAGCGAAAAACTCCGCCACCTTTTGGAGAGTCTTTGACCTCCCATCCCGCGAGGAACGCTTCCAGCAGCTGGAAACCCAGTCTGCGGATCCGAACCTCTGGAATTCGCCCGACAACGCCAAAAAACTAATGCGGGAGCTCACTCAGGTGCGGGATGAGATCGCCGCGTGGCGCGGGCTCGAGCGGCGCGTGAACGACACGCTCGAGCTGGCCGCCCTCGGCGACTTGACCCTGCAGGCCGACCTGGAAAAGGAAACCGCCGCGATCGAAGCCGAGGTGGCGCAGATGGACCTTGCCGCGCTGCTCTCCGGGCCGTACGACGACGCCGACGCATACCTTTCGATCCACGCCGGAGCCGGCGGCACCGACAGCCAGGATTGGGCGGAGATGCTCGAGCGGATGTTCCTGCGCTGGACCGAACGCCGCGGGTATGAAACCGAAATCCTGGACCGGATGCCGGGGGAGGAAGCCGGGATCAAGAGCGTCACCATATCGGTTAAGGGAACCCACGTCTACGGCTTTCTCAAGGCGGAGAGGGGAGTCCACCGGCTGGTGCGACTTTCGCCGTTCGATTCCGCCAACCGCCGGCACACGTCCTTCGCGCTGGTCGAGGTCTACCCGCAGATCGAGCAATCGGAAGGGATCGAGATCCCCGCCACGGACCTGAAGATCGAAACCTACCGCTCCTCCGGCGCCGGCGGGCAGAACGTCCAGAAGAACGAGACCGCCATCCGCATCACCCACCTCCCGTCCGGGCTGGTCGTCACCTGCCAGAACGAACGCTCGCAGTCCCAGAACCGCGAGAACGCGATGCGCGTCCTGCGCTCGAAGCTGCTGGATATCCAGCGCGAAACGCAGGCAAAGGAAATCGCGGCGATCAAGGGCGACCATATCAAAGCCGAGTGGGGCAGCCAGATCCGATCCTACGTCCTGCACCCGTACCAGATGGTGAAGGATCACCGCACCGAACACGAAACCGGCAACACCGCCGCGGTGCTGAATGGCGAGATCGACGAGTTTATCGAGGCGTACCTGCGCTCCAAGATCGGCGAGAAGAAGTAGCGAAGAAACAGGAAGAGCACAAATGCCTCTTCATCAATAAATTGCCGCCGCCCAGGCGGTGGTTGTTGAATGGAAGGCGCGCTCCCACCGGCTCCACCCGAACAATCGGATTGCGCGTCCGCGATACTTCCTATTCCCCTGCCATCCCATCCCACCTCCCCTATCCCCTCCTCCCTTCCCGTAATACGGGAAGGGAGGAGGGGAACGGCCTCCCGGCAAAACCCGCCGGGAGGCCGAGGAGAGATGGGATGGATCACATAATCCCCGCTCCACCGGTACAACTTAATCATTCCACTCATTACCAAAGAGGAAGTGGTTTTAATGGGATGACAATTAATTTCGTGCTCTTCGTGCTCTTCGTGGA
>Ga0105104_10001457_pt1 | contig 17817 bp, 14 predicted proteins | sample PPLLaktember2015_3_FD_87034 | JGI IMG/M metagenome (GOLD analysis project Ga0105104, IMG submission 87034) | Freshwater sediment microbial communities from Prairie Pothole Lake near Jamestown, North Dakota, USA - PPLs Lake P7 Core (6) Depth... | ecosystem: Environmental > Aquatic > Freshwater >... | reverse complement strand
TGACAACTGACGACTGACAACTGACGATAAATACAGACGGCCAGTTTCCGGTCAGGTAGTGAAGTTTGTCGGGGTCGTCAGTCGTCAGTAGTCAGTAGTCAGTTGTCAGTAGTCAGTTGTCAGTCGTCAGTGGGCAGTAGTCAGTCGGAGTTGAAACATGCCAGGCGAGAACCTGAGAGATCTGAGGCACCGGGTCCGATCCGTCAAGAACATCGGGCAGATCACCCGTGCGATGAAATTCGTATCGACCTCCAAGCTGCGCAAGGCGCAGGAGCGGATTTACTCCGCCCGACCTTATGCCAACCGAATGCTGGCCGTGCTCAATTCTCTCGCTACTCGCGTTGACCCCAGCCAGCATCCGCTCCTTGCCCAGCGCGACGGTGACCGGGTGATGCTCGTCGTCATCACGAGCGACAAGGGACTGTGCGGGGCTTTCAATGCGAACATCATCCGGGCGGCCGTGCAGTTTATCGAGAACGACGCGGCCAACCGTGAGCTCAGTCTCTCGCTCCTTGGACGCAAGGGTGTGGACTGGTTTCGCCGCCGTCCCTGGCGAGTCAAACACGAGTTCATTAACATCGGCGGTAACCTCGGGTACGGATACGCCAAGCAGGTGTCCAAGAGCATTATCGACTACTACATCGGCAGCGAGCTTGATTCCGTCTATCTCGTCTACAACGAGTTCAAATCCGTCATTCAGCAGAGAGTGCTGATCGAGCCGCTGCTGCCAATCAGGAGACTCGAGCCGAAGGTGGAAGAGGTTTTTCTCGACTACCTCTATGAGCAGCCGCCTCAGGTTGTCTTTTCGCACCTTCTGCCGAGGCACGTTGAGACGCAGTTGTATCGTGCCATGCTCGAGTCCGAGGCGGCGGAACACGGAGCTCGAATGACCGCCATGGAAGCGGCTACGCGAAACGCGACGGATATGATCTCCAGCCTGACGCTCAGAATGAACCGTGCGCGCCAGGCCAGCATTACCACGGAGTTGATCGAGATCGTCAGCGGCGCAGAAGCACTCGAAGGGTGATTCGATATCAGGAGCAACAGAAAATGGGAGAAGTGATCGGAAAAGTCCTCCAGGTCCTCGGGCCGGTTATCGACGTGAAGTTTGATTCGGGCCATGTGCCGGAGATCTACAACGCGGTCAAAGTCACGTCGGAAGGGTTTGACACCCCCGTCCAGGTCGACATTACGCTGGAAGTGGCTCAGCACCTTGGGGAGAACGTGGTCAGGTGCATCTCGATGGAACCAACCGACGGCGTGGTTCGCGGGATGAAGGCGATCGATTCCGGTGGACCGATTTCGGTTCCAGTCGGACGCGAGACTCTGGGACGAGTTCTGAACGTGCTCGGCGCCCCGGTTGACAAAAAGGGGCCAGTCGCTGCCGAAATGCGATACCCCATTCATCGCGCCGCCCCGAGCTTCGAGGAACAGAGCACCGAAACCGAAATGCTCGAGACCGGCATCAAGGTCATCGACCTTGTCGAACCCTTCGTGAAAGGCGGCAAGATCGGTCTCTTTGGCGGAGCGGGCGTCGGCAAGACCGTCATCATCATGGAGCTGATCAACCGGATCGCGACCAAGCACGGTGGATTGTCGGTATTCGCGGGAGTCGGCGAGCGGACCCGTGAAGGGAATGACCTTTGGCTCGATATGAACGAGTCCGGCGTCATCGATAAGACCGCCCTGATTTACGGCCAGATGACCGAGCCCCCGGGTGCCCGGCTTCGCGTGGGTCTCACCGGCCTGACCGTCGCCGAATACTTCCGCGACGAGCAGGGGCAGGACGTTTTGCTTTTCATCGACAACATTTTTCGATTTACCCAGGCGGGTTCGGAAGTGTCCGCCTTGCTCGGTCGAATGCCTTCGGCGGTCGGCTATCAACCCAACCTGGCTACCGAGATGGGCGAATTGCAGGAGCGCATCACCACCACCAAGAAGGGCTCCATCACCTCGATTCAGGCGATTTATGTGCCGGCGGACGACTACACCGACCCGGCCCCCGCGACGACCTTTGCGCACCTGGACGCCACCACGAATCTGGAACGCAAGATCATGGAGCAGGGCATCTACCCGGCGGTCGACCCCCTGGCGTCGACCAGCAGGATTCTGGATCCGCGCGTGATCGGCGATGAGCACTATGGCACCGCCCGGGCGGTGCAGCGGGTGCTTCAACGGTACAAGGATCTACAGGACATCATCGCCATCCTCGGGATTGATGAATTGTCCGAAGAAGACAAGTTGACCGTTTCCCGCGCCCGGAAGATTCAGAAATTCTTCTCTCAACCATTCTTCGTGGCCGAACAGTACACGGGGCTCAAGGGGAAGTACGTGACGCGGGAAGAGACTGTCCGGGGTTTCAAGGAGATTGTCGACGGCAAACATGACGATGTGCCCGAGCAGGCGTTTTATATGGTGGGCGGTATCGAGGAGGTAGCCGAGAAGGCGCGCAGTCTGCGCGACGAGGCAGCCTAGAGATGGCCGAAGCACTCCCGAAAGTGATAAATCTCGAGATCGTCACCCCCGACCGGATTTTCTTCCGAGGAGAGGTCCTGTCGGTCACGGTCCCTGGAATAGAAGGTTACCTGGGGATCCTCCCCGGCCACGCTCCGCTCCTTGCTGAGCTTCGGATCGGTGTCATCTCATACAGGACGACCACCGACGAAGAACAGCGGCTGTTCTGCAGTTGGGGCTTCGTAGAGGTCCTCCCCAATCGGGCGTCTGTGCTTGCGGAGATCGTGGAAAAACCGGAAGAAATCGACGTCGAAAGGGCGAGGCGGAAGAAAGAAGAGGCGGAGCGATTGCTTCGTTCCACCAGCCCTGACGTGAACTACGAAGAGGCGATGGTGTCGCTCGAAAAGGCGACGGCCCGCCTGGATTTGGCGACGAAGTAACGGTTTGATCGCGCCGAGCCCCAGGGACCACAAGGCGACAAGGACGACGGAACACGTGTCTTTGTCGTTGGTGTCTTTGAGGTCCTTGAGGTCATTGGGGTCCGGCTTCCGGGCACCCGTTAAGAACCGGGTTTCGCGACGGTTGGCCTCTTTGCTATAATTGAAACTCCTCATTGCTGGGGGATGGTGTAACGGCAACACTCGTGGCTCTGGACCACGCTATCGGGGTTCGAATCCCTGTCCCCCAGCCACTTTCGATTGCGCGTGGCGACGTCCGGGCTCTTAGGTCTTATTCCGCAATCCGCAATCCGGAATCCGCAATCCGAAATTGGTTCGTCTCCCACTCTGATTTCAGTATGCCGTAGACAACGACGTCCAGAAAATCTCCCCACTTCAGTACGTGCTGCCGCAACTGACCCTCGCACTTCATCCCGAGCTTTGAAAGGACGCGGCCGGAGGCGAGATTGCCGACGAAGTGAGCGGCATGGACGCGGTGCAAGTGCAGCTGTTCGAATGCGAAGCGTAGTGTCTCGCGGGCCGCTTCGGTGCAGTAGCCGCGGTTCCAGTATGGGACACCGATCCAGTAGCCCAGTTCCGCGTGTCTGTCCTCGCGATTGACTGCAAGCCCGATCGCACCGCAAAGCTGCTGATCGGCTTCGATCTCTATCGCAAAAATCGCACTCTTCCCCTTTTCGAATTCCTCGGCCTGCGGTCGGATCCAATCCTCCGCGAAGCCCTCCGGGTAGGGGTGAGGTATCCGGAGGGTGGTCGCGGCCACCGCCCTATCGCCGGCAAGTTTGTGCACGAGGGGAGCATCGATCATCCGAAAGGGTCGAAGCACGAGCCGGTTGGTCACTACAGTCGGTTGTCTTGTGATCATAGGTCGTCATTCGGTCGGGGGAGTCTTGGTCGCGGTTGCCTCATGAACAATCTTTCCTCCAACCGCGGTCATTGTGACTCTGATATCGCGCAGGTGAGCTGGTGTTGATTTCAACGGGTTCGCGGACAGAATGACGAAGTCGGCAAGCTTGCCGGCCCTGAGGCTACCCAGCCGGTCCTCGGCAAACACCGCGAATGCATTGCTGCTCGTATAGCATTCAAGCGCCTGCTCGACGGTTATCTTCTGGTCGGGTATCCAGCCGTCGGGATTCTTACCGTCAAGCGTCTGGCGAGTCACCGCGGCCCAGACACCGAGAAGGGGATTCAAAGGAGCGACCGGCCAATCGCTGCCGAAGGTCAGCACGGCACCTTGGCGAAGCAGGTCCGCAAACGCGTAAGTGCCCCTCAGTCTGGCAGCGCCGATCCGCTTCTCCGCCCAGCGTCCGTCGTCCGGCAAATGATAAGGCTGCATCGAGGCGATCACTCCGAGGCGCGCGAACCTTGGTATCGAGGCAGCGGTCAGGTGCTGGGCGTGCTCGATGCGAAAGCGCCGGTCTTTTTCGCCGTTTTCCCGCTGGACCTCTTCGTAGATCTTCAGCAGTTCCGCGTTAGCGCGGTCTCCGATGGCGTGGACGACCACGTGAAGACCAGCCTGGTCAGCGCTCTTGATCAGCTTCTTCATGTTGCCCTCGGGAAAAAACATGCTGGCGGGAAGTCCGCTGGTGTTCGGCGCGTCCGAGTACGGCTCGAAAAACCAGGCGGTGGTACTTCCAAGCGATCCGTCCATGAACCCTTTAACGGCGCCGATGACGAGGTAATCGCCGCCGAACCGCTTTGTCACACCGGCGTCCCGGAGGGCGGCCCACCGTTCGATCGGCGTGGCGGCATAGACGCGAACGGTCAACTTCCCTTCTAAATGGAGCTGCTGGAGGATTCGGACGTCCTCGGCCCCGCACATTGCGTTGACGCTTGTGACGCCCAGTTGTCTGGCCTCCTGCATGGCCGCTTCTGCAGCCCGCAGCCGGTCAGCTTCGCTGGGCGCCGGAATCACCTTGGTGACGAGGGTCATCGCCGCGTCCTTGAGTAGGCCGGTCGGTTCGCCGTTGGCGTCGCGGACGATCTCCCCTCCCGGCACGTCCTTCGTGTTTCGGTCAATCCCGGCCGTTTTCAGAGCCAGCCCATTTGCAAGTGCCATATGCCCGTCCAGACGGTCGACAAAAACCGGATGGTCAGGCGTTTGAGAGTCGATCAACTGCCGAGCGGGGATCCGTTTGGACGGCCATGTTTCGTGATCCCATGAGCCGCCGGTGATCCACGTGCCCTTCGGCAGGCTGCGGGCGTAATCACCAAGTAACCTCGCGAATTCTGCTTCGTCACGAGCGGGACGCAAATTGACGCCCAGCAGGCTGAACCCGCCGTCGACAAAATGAGTGTGGTTGTCGATAAAACCAGGCATCAGAAAACGCTTGCCCGCATCGATCAGTCGGGTGTCCGGGCCTTTCAGGTCGAGCGCCCGCTGGTTCGAACCTACGAAGACAATCCGGTCTCCTTTGACCGCGATTGCCTCGGCCTTGCCTGCCCCCTTTTCCCCGGTCCAGATTTCGGCATTCCAGACAATCAAGTCAGCGGACATTTGTTCCCCCCTGAGAGGTGCGGCGGAAAGCATCAGCGCGCAGACAGCGATCAAAACTGGGGTCCTGCTCATGCAGCTGATATTACACGCAGGAGCCCGCCGACCCCAAGGACAACGAGGACACCAAGGGGTACGGCGGGGTGACGCTCTGAAAGACATCAGAACCGCAAGCGCAGCGCGCGGGCCCAAGCGATCAGCTCTTGACGGGCGGTGGTAGAGAATCCCTGACGGTCGGTAACAGTCCCGGCCCGCGCGCTTCGCTTTGCTCCGCTTGCGGTTCTGATGTCCTCCGGGGCCCCTGCCGTTCCGTCGCTCTCTCGGTCATCTACTCCCGCTTCATTTACCAACCGGGATGCCCTGAGGTCCTGGTGGGCCTTGGGCCGACGACCCGGGTTGACGCGCTTAATGCGCGCCCGGCGCGTCACCTTCTGTTACACTTTCCAGGGTCGCTGTTGCACGGGGGAGCCGCGGCGATCCTGTTGCGAGCGGGAGAATCACTCGGGGCAGCCTTATGACCAACCGTGAAACTGTTGGACTGATAGGCTTTTTCGGCGGTGTTCTTCTCCATTGGTTTCTTTTCGTTACCCTCCTCGAAAAACGCCGGAAACGTCGCTTGGAGATGCTCCTTCTCCTGTTGCTCGGCACCCTGGTGGTCTGGTTTGCGGGCAATTTCCTGTCGTTTCTCCTGAAGCTGATGGATGCGCGCGGCACTGCCATTGCGCTGCGCTTGGTGGACACGGTCACATATTTCGCACTGGCGCTGCTCCCCGCGCTGCTTCTGCAGAGTCACTGGGGGTATTACAGCCGCCGCGTAACGGAAACGGGCAGCCTGGGCAGGTTTGTGAAGCTGGCGATCGCGCTCTCCTGCCTGCCGATTGCGGCGTTGCCTATTCTTTTGGTCAGGATCTGGGAGGCGACACCCGGGCAATGGCTGGCAGCCATGGAGGACTTGAAACTGCCGTTCGTTGTGCTCCTCTCTGGTGTTTACCTTCTGACGGCATACCTGTGCCGTCAAGTGGTTCGTCGCTCCGAGGACGCTGTGGAGCAGAGGTTCTTCTCGATACTCCTTTTCGTCTTCTGTTCGGCGGCGGTCTTCAACGTCTGCGTGTTTCTGGCCCTCCCGCTGTCTTACGCCCCCACGGGCAGTTGGTTCATTCTGATTGCCTGGAACGCGGCGATGATCCCCTCGGCCGTTCTCAATCACCATATCTACCAGTACCAGTTCCTTGGGGTTCGTTCGCCACGTTCATTGGCAAACGGTCTCTTCGTGCTCACGATCCTGGTGGTCTACCTGGTCGGAGTCCGCTTCCTGTCGGCTTACCTCGAACAGGAATATGGCGCCCGAGGGGATTTGCTCGATGCCCTGTTTTTTGCGACCGTGCTCCTCCTTTTTCCGCCCCTGAGCCGCTGGTTTGAAGACCGTGTCGACAAGATGTTCAGCGGCGAGATCCGTAAATATCGCGAGCTGGGCGAGATGATCCATCGTGCGGCCCCACTGCCCGACGCTCAGTTGTTCAGCAGGTTCGTCGAAGAGAGGCTGGAGCGGGAGCTTGGGACCTCCCGGGTGAGAATCCACCTGGGCGAGAGTGACACCAGCCCCAGGGAAGGCTTCTATCCTCTGAGAACAGCGGATCGAACGATTGGTTTCGTCGAGATTTCACAGCCACAGACCAACAAGAAGGCCGAACCGGAGGCGATGCACTTTCTTGCCAACGAGATCGCTGTTGCCATAGACCGGTGCGACTCGCTTGCGGCCCAGTTGACTTTGGAGCGTACACTTGCTCAGCGCTCTCACATGGAGGAGTTGGGTCGCATGGCGGCCACCGTGGCCCACAACGTGAAGAACCCTCTCAGCTCCATCAAAACCTTGATGCAGCTGATGAAGGAAGCCCCGAACCTGACCGCAGATCAGGCCACCGACATGGACATGATGATTCACGAGGTGAACCGGCTGGCCGGAACAGTCTCGCAACTTCTTCGGTTCTCGCGCCTGGAGGGCAAAGAAGGCGGAGCCAAGAAATCGGTTATGGACTTGGCTGATTTCGCCCGGTCGGTACGCACGGTTTTTGCCGGTGACCTTAAGAAGCGTCAGCTGGACATAAAGATTGTTGCTTCTACCGAAAACTTGCGCGTCGAAGCTGACCCGGACATGCTTAGTGACATCCTGACGAATCTGGTGAGTAACGCGATCGAATCGAGCCCGGCAGGATCAACAATCAAGATCAAACTCGTGGCGGCGGGCCAGTCCGGCTACCAGATCCTGGTCGAAGATGAAGGACCTGGGATCCCGGCGCATATCCGGGACACGTTGTTCGAACCGTTTGTGACAGCAAAATCACGGGGCACCGGACTGGGCCTGGCGATAGTCAAAAAGCGCGTGGGGCAATTGAACGGGCAGGTCGAATTCGTTAGCCCCATCGGAACGCGGGGGACTCGTTTTGTCGTCACCCTGCCGGTACTCCCAAGCGGGCAAGATGCCCGCGAACCCAGTGCGGGCGGGACATCCGCGCTCCACAACCGAGAGTCTGGCGGAGAACAGTGAACCATGAAGCTCCTCATTGTTGATGATGAACAGACAGCCCGCTATGGAATGCGTCGTGCGGTGGATTTTAAAGGGCGCATATTCGAGGCCGCCAACCTCGCTGCGGCCACACGAATCTGGCAGGAAGAACAGCCGGAACTTGTCTTACTGGATCTGAACCTGGCAGGTGAAAGCGGATTTGACCTGCTGCAGACCGTCCAGGACTCGGGCGCACCGACCAAAGTCGTGATTATCACCGCTCACGGCAACGAGAAGATTGCGGTCGAAGCGATGAGGCGCGGCGCCTTCGATTACCTCTCCAAGCCTTTCGACATCGACGATCTGCGCCTGACAGTTCGAAACGCCCTCGACCAGATCCAGTTGCGAGAGGAGAACCAGGCCCTCAAGCAGGAAATAGCGGCCCTCGCCGGAAGCGGGGAGATTATCGGTACCAGCGAGTCGATGCAGGGTGTGTATTCCGTTCTCGAAAAAGTGTCCGAGATAGATGTGACCGTCCTCCTATTGGGTGAGAGCGGGAGTGGAAAAGAATTGATCGCGCGGGAGTTGCACCGTCGAAGCCCACGATCGGGTTCTCCGTTTGTAACGGTCAATTGTGCTGCAATTCCCGAGAACCTCGTCGAGAGCGAGTTGTTCGGACATGAGAAGGGAGCCTTCACCGGAGCCGTCAACCGGCGAATCGGAAAGTTCGAGCAGGCGGACAAAGGGACGCTCTTCCTGGACGAAATCGGCGACATGAATCTGGAAACCCAGGCGAAAGTCCTGCGAGCCGTGGAGGACCGGCGGATCGAGCGGCTGGGCGGGACTCAGTCGATCGAAGTCGACGTACGGCTGGTCAGCGCCACGCATCGCAATCTGAAGCAAATGGTGAAGGATGGCCAGTTCAGGGAGGATCTCTACTATCGCCTGGAGGTAGTCAAAATCGAAGTCCCGGCGCTGCGGGAACGGCGCCAGGATATTCCGCTTCTCGAAAGACACTTCCGCGCGATTTTCTCCGATCGTTACAAGAAAGAGTCTCCGGACATTGCGCCTGCGGCGCTCGCCCGATTGGTCGAATTCCCGTTCCCGGGAAATGTTCGCCAGCTGCGCAACCTGGTCGAGCGTTTGGTCGTTCTGAACGGCACCGGGGTGATCGAAGAGCGGGATCTGCCGGACGAAGTGAGGTTCTACAGGCCATCGGACGAGCTTGATCCCTCCGAGCCTTGCCTGGACCTCTTCTACAAGATGGACTACCGGACTGCCCGCGAGGCGTTTGAAATACGATACCTCGTCCGAAAACTGAAGGAGCACGAGAACAACATCAGCAGGACCGCTCAGGCCATCGGCATCCACCGGCAAAGCCTGCAGCAGAAGATTCGAGAACTGAACCTTCGCCCAATTGTCGGGATGCCGGAGGGGGCGGATCCAGAAGGCGAAGGCGATGGACCGGTCCAGCAGGAAGATACTCCGTAATTTTTAGCACTAGTCCTTTTCCTGTGTGACGCATCATAATCTGGTAGAGTCCGGCATGGGTGCCACCGGCAGAGGAGGAGGAGAAATGAAGAAGCAGGTTCTTTGGATCGCAGTTTTCTGTTTTCTGGTGTCGACCACGATTGCTCAGAATTTTGGAGATCAGGCGACGGCGGGTTTCGACAATTCGCGGACGTACGCGAATGATGCGGCGCCTTCCCTGAAGCCGCCGCTGCGGCTTTTTGACACGATCGAGTTATCCGGCGCGGAGGAGGCGAGCTCACTGGCAGTCTTCGATAACCATTATCTCGTCGGGAAGGCCGATGGCCCTATTAGTTATCGTTTATATGATGCCGCCGGAATCCTCTCGTGGACTGCAACCTTCCAGGGGAATTCGACCGGTCTGGACTACATCCCCGCCCACGCCCAGGGAATCGTCATCCTCGGAGGCGACAATACGAGCAGTATAAGAGCCTTGCGGGTAACGGACGGGTCAACTCTCTGGACGGCTAATGTTGGAACGACTGCAGGCAGGTACCCGGTCATCACGGATAACCTGGCAATCTACGCAGGGGCAAGCCAGGTCACTGCGGTGGACGCCACGACGGGCCAGGTTTTCTGGCAGGTCAACGCTACCACCGCAGCCGCTCCTGTCAGTGTTTTCTCAAACCGCGTCTACTTCCTCGAAGGAAATGGCGTTCTTCGCGCTTTGGACCTCCGGACGGGCGCGGTTATCTGGGGTACCCAGGTCCCGACGCCGGGTGCGGTCAGTGTGATCCCTACTGAGAACTACGTCTTTGTCGCCGCACCCGACGGCACCGTCAACTGGTTGAGCACCCAGACAGGACTGCCCATCTTCCCGGCTCAAGTCGAAGTGCCCGGCGATTTTTCCGCGTCGAATGCTTTGGCTTTCAGTCACGGTCGGTTGATCGTCTTCCGTTCCGACAACGACGAGGGAGATGCCGCAGTTTCTGCCTTTGATCCCAAGAGTGGGGCCCTTATCTGGGAGATCAGCGAGCCTGGCGAAGGCCTGCGCTTCGGTTTCATAGCGAACGATGCGGTTTACTACTACCACGAGGAAACGGGGAGAATTCGCGTGAGAGATCTCGCGACCGGAACACTCCTGTGGAGCATCACTCGGGCTGACGTGGCGGGTCTAACCGTAGCAGGCGATGCACTCCTCGTGCTGAGCGGTGACAGTGTCGAGATCTATCGTCATTCCCCCGAGGCCTATCTGGCCCAGATGGCCAGCGGCATGGGGCAACGAACTCTCCTCGTCCTCTCGAACACAGGGACTCAGGATTCGTCGGCGACGATCGAGTTTTTCGACAACGCCGGAGAACCCTTTGCCGTTCCCGTCCAGGGTGTTGGTTCCGTGAATCAACTGGTTGCAATGGTAACGGCGAGCAGTTCCAAGCTGGTTCAGATTAACCCCGTCTCGTCTGGTGTAGTGACGGGATGGGTTCGCGTGACAGCCAATCAACCGATGACGGCAACCTCCGTCTATCAGTTCCTCGCCGACGATGAGGTGACGCACGAGGCGAGTGTCGGGGATTCCTCGGCATCAGGCGCGGGCAACGTGCTTGTTACCATCGATCAGGCTGGGTTCAACACTGGCATAGCCATCGCCAACCCGACCGACGACGAGGCGACGGTTACTTTGACCCTGCTCGACGCACAGGGGCAGGAGCTTGGGTCGGAAACCTTTACTGTTCCGCCCCTTGGTCACGTCGCTCAGTTTGTCAACGAATGGTTTGACGTCACGGTTCCGACGACAGGCGCATTTGAAGGCACCGTGGTCTTCAATTCGGATGTCCCGGTGACCGTTACGGCTCTGCGGACAAAGGATCTGTTGCAGATGTCGAGCTATCCGGTTGGTCAGGCTGTGAAGTAGGGCAGTCGCGACAGTGGCGCACAAACAGAGATGGACACGGATCTATGCAGCGCATGTGGTCCGTGTCCGTCGCTGGTTTAGGTCTTTGTTCGGGTGGTTTAGAAGGAGAACATCACGCCGGTCGTGATGAGGTAGCTCGAATCCCACTTATCGCGTCCCTCGAAGTCAAACCCCGTCAAATTAGGGAGGCCGACCGACATGCGAGAAAGATCAAGGACGAGCCACATTCCTTCCTTGAACCTGATTTCAGTTCCGCCGCCATAGACGAAACTGGTCGAATAGTTGACCGCCAGGTCCTGCCCGCCGCTGGAAAAGACGTAGCGGATGAACCCGACTCCTCCTTTGCCGTAGAAGTTGGCCGGCCCGAACCCTCTCTTCGTGACCTTGGCACCCTGGAGCTGGTTGATGATCTTCATTTCCAAGCCGCTTTGCTCAAGCCCGCCCAGGAAACTGGTGTTGCTGAAGATTCCAAACCAATGATTCAGGTTGTAGTTGATCCCAAAACCCCCGCCATTGAAACCCTCGCTGTCGGGAAAATCGAAGCTCTCGACACCGGTCGGGGAAAAACTAAACCCTTGAACCCGTTGATAATAACCCTGGAACTCGACTTCCGAAAACTCCGGCTGTGCAAGCAAAAGACTGCAGGGGAACAGGAGAACGAACGCAACCGCAAGTAACCGCTTCATGGAACCTCCTCGAGGATGTGCGATATCACGAGAACGAATCGGACACGGGGGACCACCGCCGGGTCCGAAAGCCGGATAGCGACTCTGTCTATTTATTCCGAAACCAGTCCCGGTTGAGGGCGATGTCGGTCTGCCATTTGTCGGGGACCTCTTCTTCGGGAAAAATGGCGTCGACCGGGCACTCCGGAACGCAGGCGCCGCAATCGATGCACACTTCCGGATCTATATAGAGTTGTGTCTCGGACGGAAAGTTCACTTCGTCTTTTCTCGGATGGATACAGTCGACCGGACAGGCATCCACACAAGCGGTGTCTTTCGTCCCGATACAGGGCTGACATATTACAAACGCCATTGCGATGGCTCCTTAGCTTTTTGGTCAGTGCCGAACCCAAAGGACCTCAAGGAGACAACCAACAAGGACAGCTAGGACAAGGATTAGCGGCACTTGGTCTTTTGCCCTTTTGTCCTTGTTGTCCTTGAGGTCCTTTGGGTTCGGCAACCCTCTAGCCTCTCATCTTAACAGGTTCAGCCGAGGCGGCTTTCCGCCGCGTCGGCCGCGCGCTCGCTTTCACCCAGCTGTTCTTTGTATTGAAGCTGATACAACTTGTAGTAAATGCCCTTGTGCCGCAACAAATCCGCGTGCGAACCTTCTTCCGCGATCTGCCCCTTGTGCATGACGATGATTCGGTCGCAGTTCTGAATGGTCGAGAGTCGGTGTGCGACGATCAGGGATGTTCGGTCCTTCATCAACCGCATGAGCGCGTCCTGGATCAGCAGCTCGGTTTCCGTATCGACGGATGAAGTGGCCTCATCCAGCACCAGGATCGGAGGGTTGTGCGCCAGGGCCCGGGCAAACGAGAGGAGTTGGCGTTGTCCAACCGACAACGAAGCTCCCCGTTCGGCGACGACGCTCGAGTACTTGCCGGCAAGTCGCCCGATGAATACATCCGCGTGGACATGCCTGGCCGCCCGTTCTACCTCCTCTGCCGCTATCGGACGCCTCCACAGCCTGATGTTTTCCTCGACTGTACCGCTGAAAAGAAACGGGTCCTGCAAAACCACCGTGATCGCCTGTCGAAGGCTGTCGAGCGACATTGATCGAATGTCGACCCCGTCAATCAGGATTTGTCCCGCCTGTACGTCATAGAATCTGCACAGCAGGTTGATCACCGTCGATTTGCCCGCTCCGGTGGCGCCCACGATGGCGAGTCTTTCGCCGGGGGCGATCCTGAAACTTACCCCCTTCAAGATGGGGTGCCCTGCCTTGTACGAGAACCAGACGTCGCGAAACTCGATTTCCCCCCGCACGTGGTCAAGGTTGGCCGGCTGCGTCGGAGAGACGATTTCCGGCTGGGTATCGAGGAGCTTGAAAATCCGTTCGGAGCTGGCCATGGCACTCTGCAGGATATTGAACTTCTCGCTCAAGTCGCTGATTGGTTTGTAGAAACGTTCGGAGTACTGGACGAACGCGACGACTGCGCCGAGGGTCACGGCTCCTGCCAAAACCTGCCCCCCGCCGTACCAGATTATCAACGCGATCGCCACGGCGCCGAGCAGATCGAGGACCGGGTAAAAGAAGGCGTAATAGGAGATCGACTGCAGGTTTGCCTGCAGATGTTCCCGATTGCGTTCCTCGAACTCGCCGAACTTCCGCTTCTCCTGCACGAAAATCTGGACCACCGACATCCCGGTGATGTTCTCCTGGAGGAACGAGTTGATCTTCGCGACGCAGGTGCGCACCCAACGGTAAGAGTCGCGCACCTTGATTTTGAAGACCCAGGTCGCCAGGAAGATCAGAGGAATCACCGCGAAGCTGACCAGGGCTAACTTCCAATTGATCCAAAGCATCACGCCGACGATGCCGAGAAGCAGGAAGACGTCCCCGAAAATACTGACGACTCCCGCGGTGAAGAGCTCGTTCAGGACATCGACGTCGGAGGTCATGCGGGTAATCAGACGCCCCACCGGATTTCGGTCGAAGTACGCCATTTGGAGCTTCTGGATGTGGCCGAAGATCTCCACCCGCAGGTCGTACATGATCTTCTGCCCGGTCCAGTTCATGAGGTACGTCTGCACGAAAGCCAAAAGGAACTGGGCGATGAGCACGACCAGAAAGATCCCTGCTATCTTTGCCAAACCGCCCATGTCGCCGTTCTTGATGTATTCGTCGATAGCGATTTTCGTGAGGAAAGGCCCGACCAACTGAAGTCCCGACACGAGTAGCAGGAGGACGACTGACAGGGCGACCACCTTGCGGTAGGGGGCCAGGTAGTGCAGCAGACGTCGGGCCAGACGCGCGTCGTAGACTTTTCCGAGTGCTTCTTCCTCGTGATACTGGCTCATTCGACTCCCAGTTCTTCCCGGAGCAGTTGCTTCTCGTAAAGGTCCGCGTAGTAACCGCCCGCCTCGAGAAGCTCCACGTGCGTCCCCCGCTCCACAATCACCCCGTCATTGAGCACCAGGATCTGATCCGCTGATTTCACCGTGGAGATTCGGTGGGAAATCAAGATGGCCGTCCGGTCCCGCATTTCCTCGGTCAAGCGGTTCAGGATCCGCTCCTCTGTCTGGGTGTCGACGCTTGACAAAGCATCGTCCAGAATCAGAATCCGTGGATCGATGAGCAGAGCACGGCTTATCGCGATACGCTGTTTCTGGCCTCCCGAAAGGGTGATCCCGCGCTCGCCGACCAGGGTCTCGAACTTGTTGGGAAAGTCCTGGATGTCTCCCCAGATATTGCTGATGTGCGACGCCTGTTCCACCTGTTCGTACGGTATCCTGACGTCTCCGAACGCGATGTTGTTTCGGACGGTCTCAGAGAACAGAAACGTGTCCTGCGGCACGTACCCGATATTCTTCCTGAGGATATGAAGCGGAATCCGGTTGATGTCGATCCCGTCGACAAACACTGTCCCGGGCGGCGCCGGATACAGGCGAGCGAGCAGGTTCACCAGCGTTGATTTGCCGCTTCCCGTGCTCCCGACGATGGCCACGCAGTGTCCCTTTGGTATTTCGAAGGAGACGTTCCGCAGGACCGGTCTGCCGTTATACGAGAACGTCAGGTTTCGCACCTCCACACGGCCGCTCAGTGCCTCGATCGGTTCGGTCTGTCCGTCGGCAATTTCCGGTTCTGTCTGCAAAATCGCCTGAATACGAGACATCGAGGCGGAACCCCGCTCGACGATGTTGATGACCCAGCCGAGAGCAATCGTTGGCCAGGTGAGCATGGCCAGGTATCCCATGAAAGCGACGAAATGCGGCAGACCGATCGTCCCCTGGATCACGAGGCGCCCTCCATACCAGAGAAGACCGACCGCCGAGAGTCCCAGGAGAAGGCTGAGAAGTGGCGAATACAGTCCGGTGACCTTCACCAGTGAGAGACTCTTGGCCAGGTAGTCGTCATTGGCGCGCACGAATCGGTTCGTGAAGGCTTTCTCTTGGTTGTACGCCTTGACAACACGAACTCCGGCCACGTTCTCCTGAGCGAGCGCGGTGAGCACAGAGAACTGGGCCTGAATCCGCTCGAACCGTTCGTGGATCTGCTTGCCGAAGATATTGACGGTGTAACTCACCGCCAGAAGAGGAACGAGGGTGAGAACAGCGAGCCGAACGTTGATGGTCAAAAGGATCGCAACCGTGAAGCTCGTCGTCAGGATGGTGTTGACCGAATACATGATTCCTGGCCCTAGAACCATCCGGACGGCGCTCAGGTCGTTGGTCGCCCGGGACATGATGTCCCCGGTCGGGTTCCGCTGAAAATACGCCGGCGACAAGCGTTGCAGGTGAGCGAAGAGATCGTTGCGCAGATCGTACTCGATCTGACGAGACACTCCAATGAGGATGTGCCGCATCCAATACCGAAAGAAACCCTCGACCGCACTGACTCCGACAATCAGGCCTGCATAGTAGATCAGTGTGCCTCGGCTGATCTCCCGATACAGCTCGCCTACCGCGGCACCCAGGATCCACGGCGTAGCGATGGCCACCAGGTTTGTCAGGAGAACCATCGCAATGCCGACCCCAATCCGGAGTTGATGCTTCTTAAGATAGGGCAGCAGATGCAGCAGGGGCCTTTTTCTGCCAACCCCACCGGAGACATTACTTGACATCAGGCCCCTTGAGGTGTGAACGGATGGTCACGTGACTCGACATCAAAACGCTTAAGGTTTCTTGACGTCAAAACCCTTGACGTGAGGAATCGGGTCCCCCTTCGCACTGACAAAATGGACCTCGTATCCCTCGAGAAACGGTGAGTTCTTTTCGTACCGTACGGAGAACTTGCCGGGATTTCCAGGTAGCAGCGGGGACGGTTCTACAGGGAGCACAAGTCGGTCAAGCTGCTTTTTGTCCTTACCCCAGATCGTGACTTGCACCCGCACCCCGTCCATGACTTGGCCTGTCTGATTCCATACCTCGCCATCGAGCGTAAAGCCTTCGAAGAAGCGTTCGTAGACGACCGCCGTCAGGCGAAGAGGCGCGGGTTCCTCCAGGCTGGTGGCCGTCGCGAAATTCTCCAAAAACGAAAGCGGTGTGAAGGCTACTATCAGGAAGAAGATCGCCGCAGCCAGGCCCGCGAGGACGGCCGCACGGAAGAAGCTGCGGATCAGGTAAACACCCGCCTCCTTCCGGTGTGCAAAGAACAGGTATGCCGCCCCAAGAAGGAAGAGTACGAGGAACGCCCAAAGTGAATAACGCAGCGCGTTGTCGAGGATTTCCAGTGTCTTGTTGCTCATATTGGTGCGCTCGTGAATCTGCCTGAGTGTTGACCGGTTCCGGGATATTCGCAGGAGACTTCTACGGCATCGGTCGTTCCGGCCCTGGCGCTCGAGGACGCTGTCCGCTGTCCGGCACGTACGAAGGCTGCAGCTCCCAGAAACCCTTTTTAGATTCGGACAGCTTGAATTTCTCACCAAACAGGCTTTTACCGAACTCGGTGAGCAGGTCCTCCTCCAGGTGGCCCGTGCTCTGGATCGGAACCCAGGCTTCCTGGCCCAGGAAGTCCCTCTTCTTCGCCCTGATGTCGACTCCGGCGGTCACCAGCGTGCGTTTGGCCTCGACCAGCTCAATCTGAACATCGAACTTGCACTCCACCCGGACCCATTCCGCATCGGAAAGCTCCGGGCGAGTTCCGATCTTCGCAATGTGGCTGTCGGTCAGAGGCCCGCTGCTGTACTCGACGTAATCGGTCTGGATCCTGCCCTTCGCCCGATCCGAGTCCTTCATGGGCAGGTTCCGTCCTTTCATCACCTCAAGCATCGCCTCCCAGGCGGGTTCGAACGGGATCTTGAGATCCAGCGGAGCCGGTACCCCGCCCATCCCGAGGACGGATCCGGCCAACCACATCAGAGCGAACAAGGCTGCCCGTCTGGTCATCGTCATAGTGTAAACCACGACGGCACATTTTGGCGATTCTATGGTCCGCTTACTCTCTGTCGCTGCGCTGGCTGTCGAGGTTGTTGCACAAGGTCGCACAAGTGCGTTCGGCCCACAGGCATTGACGGACTTGTTATGGGTTGAAGTCGTGCGGAGGGCGAGTTCGAATGGAGGCGCGCACGAAAGCGAACGGCAGTGAGCGAGAGTAAGCGGACCACCAATCATGGCTAGTCGAGACATTTAAATACGAAGCAGTGGAGCGAATCAGGTGGTCCGCTTACTCTCGCTCACTGCCGTTCGCTTTCGTGCGCGGCTCCATTCGATCGTCGCCGGCGGCCCGCGCTCTGCCCATATTACCCCGTCAGCCGGGTCTACCGCTGGTACTTCTGCACGGCTCGCATGTGGTCCCTGTACTGGACTGAGAAGTAGTGGCTTCCGTCATTGCGCGAAACGAAATAGAGGTAATCAACTTC
>Ga0105104_10001456_pt1 | contig 17827 bp, 13 predicted proteins | sample PPLLaktember2015_3_FD_87034 | JGI IMG/M metagenome (GOLD analysis project Ga0105104, IMG submission 87034) | Freshwater sediment microbial communities from Prairie Pothole Lake near Jamestown, North Dakota, USA - PPLs Lake P7 Core (6) Depth... | ecosystem: Environmental > Aquatic > Freshwater >... | reverse complement strand
TTCAGGTTGAATCCAGTTCATATCTACATGAACGTCGCGTACCCCCGAAATCTGATGAAGAGCCTGATGAACATCCTTCTCGATCTGAACCGGAATGTTGGGATCGCGCGTGGCTACCTGAATTTTCACGCGAACCAACCCGTTCTCGATTTCGATTCCTTTTACGAGACCGAATGAAACGATATCCCTTGACAGCTTCGGAAAGGTAATTCCCTTCAGCGTGGTGAGTATCTGTTCCTGTGTAGGCGAATTAATCGAAGTGGACAATGTTGCTCCGAGAGTACAGACAAATTGGACAAATATACTCAAATCTACCGCTCGTGTCAAGCCGATGAAGATTGAATGCAGTTTGTGAGAGTGTATTCACAAATTCAGACTTTACTTATGATAGGGTAGTCCTTTCCACAGGGAAAGTGCTCGATAAATTTGCTCGACAAGCACGAGCCTGGCAAGCTCATGAGGCAACGTCATGGATGACAGGCTTAACCGCATATCCGCTCGATCTATAAGCTTTGGTGCCAGTCCCCAAGCGCCGCCAACGATAAAATTCACACGGGAAACGGCGGAATTCATCGTCTTTTGGATCCATTCCGAAAATTCTTCGGAACTCAGGGATGTACCAGCAGCATCAAGAACAACGATTTTCCCGCCGCGTATAAGGTGGCGCTCAATCCCTTCAGCCTCGCGCAAGAGTGCCCCTTTGCCCTTACCATTGCCCTCTTCGCCAGTTCCTATGGCGGTTTCTATTTGTTCAATAGGTAGGAACCTTTTAATCCTCTGCAAGTAGTCCTCGACACCGGCTCTATAGTAGGATTCGCGCAGCTTTCCTACAGCGATAATAGTCAGATTCATGGTGGAATTCTGGTTTTGTGAATTTAAATGATGATTTTGTTATATAATGTATTAATATAATACATATCATGCTGGTACACATGACTATAGTGTGAAATAAATATTACTATCTAATAATGCAAAAGCACCTTTAAAATGTAATATAGTCTTCCTTATAAGCAAAAGCAATTGGGAAGAAACGTTATACGCGCTTGCAATTACGGTGTGGTTATCGTATTATTCTTGTTCGTGAATATATACCGCCAAAATAACTTAATCGTTTGTTTAATAGTACTTTATGGCATGTGGCCTGCCGCGATTTGTTACGCTCAGGGTACGCAAGCCAATCCAAGCTTTAAGCTTGACTCACTTCGTCGGGAATTGGACCGCATTGACCGCAAATTGGAAAGTGGGGAAAGCCGGGAAAAAAACGTTCTGCGGGATATTGATGCATCCGAACAGCGTATTGCGATTGCCGAAGAATTGGTTCGCGAACAAAGACAACAGGTCGCCGGATTGCGAGATAGTATCTCTCGCTTGGAAAGACAGATCGGCCCGAGGGAAAACGAGTTGGTAGCGCTCGGAACCAGAATTCTTGAACTGGAAGACAATCAAAATCGGTTATCCGCCGCCTTAGCGCGCTCCATGCTTGCCGAACATCGTTTACGCGGCTGGACAACGTGGGAATTTCTGCTTGAAGCAAGATCGTGGAGAGAGCTATTAGCCCGCCGAACGGCGCTCAAACGATTACAGAATACGGTGCGTGAAACAAAAACAGGACTAAACACCGCGGTTGGGACGCTTCACGAAACTGAAGATACAGTTTTTCTATCTACGCAAGCCCTGCGTGAACGAAAATGGAGTCTTGAAAACAGCCGACGGCGAGCCGTCGAGATCGAAACGGATATGCGGGCTGATCTCCAGAAGCTTGCCATCCAGAAAAACGCGCTGCAGATCCGATTAAAGAAGCTGCGACAAGACCGCCGGATGTTAGAGGCGCATCGGCAGGAAATCGCGGCATCACAGGCACAAATTGAAGAGATGATCGGACGTATCGCGGGAGGTCAGCCACTATCCGGAGCACCCTTCAATCTGCTGAAAGGCATGCTGCCCTGGCCGGTCAGGGGCCGGATCGTGGAAAAATTCGGTCTCATTCGCAATCCCCGATTGGCCACAATTACGGAAAATCCGGGAATTGAAATTTCGTCTTCGCCAAATGCCAGTGTGATTTCAGTAGCCGACGGGCGCGTCTCTTCAGTTTCCTGGCTGCGGGGATTCGGAAATGTGTGCATCATTGAACATGCAGGGTCCTTCTACACCGTGTATGCTAAACTGGGTCAAGTTGTCGTTAAGATGAATGACGAAGTTAAAGCAGGCAATGTGTTGGGTTATCCCGGTTTCAACGCGGCTGCCGACGATTACCGCGTACACTTTGAATTATGGTCAGGCAAAGAGAAAAAGAATCCCGTAGAGTGGCTGCTTCCGCAATAGGCGGGAGTCCCACGCGTCACGTCGTAGGGCACGAAGATATTCGTGAGCGATTGGCCGGTGTATTCCGCACCGGTCGGGCGGCTCACGCGTATCTGTTTTCAGGTCCGCGTGGTGTAGGCAAAACCGCTATAGCACTCGAATTCGCAGCGCTTGTACTCTGTGACCGGGAAGAGCCGACGGCATGCGGCACGTGCCGACAATGCCTTTCCAGCGGAGAGCTTCAGCATCCCGATCTACATCTTTTATTTCCGTTGCCGTCCAAGAAGGCCGGTTCCGCAGACGATGATGAAAGAGAATTCGCGTCGTTGATTTCCTCGCATAAAGCTGCTTTGGCGCATAATCCTTATATGTCGTCCAAACCGGCAAAGGCAAAAGACATTCGCATCGGCCTTGTTAGAACGCTTCTGCATCGGACTGCAATAAAACCTTTCCAGGCCAGCCGGAAAGTGGTTGTCGTACTGAATGCAGACACCATGAACGATGCCACGCAAAATGCGCTTCTGAAAGCGCTCGAAGAACCCGCGCCGGACGCTTATTTTCTGTTGACAACGGAAAACGAGGGTGGACTGCTGCCGACCATTCGCTCCCGCTGCCAACGGATTCGCGTTTCTCCTCTGACATCGCACGAAATCGCCGGGGCGTTGGTGCAATCGGGAACACCGGAGGAGCAAGCTATCCTGGCGGCCGCTATGGGAGACGGCAGCTTCAGCCGCGCTCTTGAATTGTCGGCCGCCAATCTGAGTGAGCTGCAGCAACGAGTTATCGGATTTCTGCGCGCTTCCGCCATGTGTGATCCGATGGAACTGCAGACCTCAGCGTCCGCTCTTCTCGATACCGGTCATTTGCCGGAGGAAATCGCCCTCGAATTTCTGGGCCTTTTTCTGAGAGACGTTGCAGTTCTCCGCGCTTCAGGACAGCAGGGATCCCATTTATTTTTATTCCATGGTTTTCAGGAAACGATTCAGGGAGTGCTCACGTCATATCCGCAGGCAGATTTCGAGGAAGCGGTACGCGCTGTGGACCGGGCGGCGGATTTTCTGGGACGCGGATATACTCGCGAATGGGTACTGTATGCGTTAGCCATTCGTCTTCATGAATGCCTTGGACCACGCGCCTCCTCAAACACCAAATCAACTCAAAAACAACATGCCTGATGTATTAGAAATAGAATTCAAAGGGCGTCGCAAGGAGTATTTCTCCAATCCGCTGGATTTTCCGTTCCGACTCAATGATCCCGTCATCGTCGAAGCGGAGCGGGGCTGCGATTTAGGGCGCGTGAGTTATCTCGGTTTCCATCCGGGACTGGAGAACAGCGAAAAACCAACCTACGCCATTCTTCGGAAAGCCACGTTAAACGATCTGAAAGCAGACTGCCAAAACCGTGAACGGGAGATTTCTGCCGCACAGACCGGTAAACAGAAAATTCGCGATCATGGACTCGAGATGAAGCTGGTTGACGTGGAATTGCAGTGGGATGGCCGGAAAATGACATTCTATTTCACGGCGGAGGGCCGCGTGGATTTCCGCGAACTGGTCAAGGATCTGGCATCCACGTTCCGAACGCGAATTGATCTCCGTCAGATCGGCGCTCGCGATGAAACCAAGCGCACCGGCGGCTACGGAGTCTGCGGGCAGCCGCTCTGCTGCGGGACATTCCTCTCGGAGTTCAAGCCGATTACCACTCAGATGCCCAGGGATCAGTTCCTGCCTCTGAATCCCTCGAAGCTCTCCGGCGTGTGCGGAAGGCTGAAATGCTGTCTCCGCTATGAACTGGATTTGTACCGGGATTTCCAGAAGTTTTCTCCTAAATTGGGACATCCCGTTCGCGATGATGTGAAAGGTGAAGGATCAGTCGAAAAACTCGACGTCCTGCGCGAACAGATTCATGTCAGATACAGTACGGGAGCAACGGAGAAACTCGAACGGCAGGATTTTCTCGATAATTCAAACTGGAAGCAGGAGATGCCCAAGAACGAGTGCATCGTCCTCCTCAGCAAAAAAGGTCCGGCGCCGACTGCCGCCGTCGTTCCGGAAGAAACACCTCCTCCACCGGTCTCCGAGTCGCGTAAAGGCGAGCGGGTCACGTTGCTCGCAGGCGGGGGCTTAGGAATGAAAAGCGGCGGTGCGGATATCCAAGTCGGCACCGGTATTGACATCGCGCCGGCGTCAAAAACCAAGAAAAAGAGAAAACGTCACCGCAGCCGCAAGAAAAAAGGACCGGTCGGCAGCGCCGGAACGGTTTCGACCGATGACCATTCAGACACATCTGCTGAAGGCGATGAATCGAGCGATACGGACTCATGAGTAATTATTACATTACAACGCCCATCTACTATGTAAATTCCGATCCGCACATCGGAACAGCTTACACGACGGTCTTAGCGGATACGATGGCACGATACCATCGTTTTCTGGGGAAAAGCACTTACTTCGTAACAGGCACCGATGAGCACGGCGATAAGATCGTCCGTTCCGCCGCTGCGAAGGGAATCGCACCGCAGGCTTTCGTGGATGAAATCAGCTCGCGGTTCCGCGTTTTATGGCCGACACTGCATGCGGCGCCCGACCGCTTTATCCGAACGACCGAAGCTGAACATGTTCAACTTGTCCAAACGATTTTGCAGCGAGTATACGACCGCGGCGACATCTATTTCGGAGAATACGGCGGACATTACTGCACGGGCTGTGAGCGATTCCTTACGGAAAAAGAGATGATGGATGGCAAATGCCCGGATCACGGAACGGTTCCGGAATACATTAAAGAGCAGAATTACTTTTTCCGGATGAGCAGATACCAACAGTGGCTGCTCGATCATATCGCCGAACATCCCGACTTTATCCGACCGGAACGGTATCGCAATGAGGTGTTGGGGTTCCTTCGAGAACCGTTGGAAGATCTCTGCATTTCGCGCCCGAAATCACGGCTGGAGTGGGGAATCGAAATTCCTTTTGACAAGAATTTTGTAACCTACGTGTGGTTTGACGCCTTGTTGAACTATCTGACGGCTATCGGATATGATCATGATCCGAATTGGCCCGCCTACTGGAATCAAGCGGAGCATCTGATCGGCAAGGACATCTTAAAGCCGCATGCGATTTACTGGCCGATCATGCTGAAGGCCGCAGGGATTGATCCGTACCAACATCTTACCGTTCACGGCTACTGGAATTTCAAGGACGCGAAAATATCGAAATCCTCCGGAAAACCCGTGGATGTGGCTCCGCTTGTACGTTATTTCGGAGCGGATGCCATACGCTATTTTTTAATACGCGACATGGTAGTCGGCCTGGATGCGAGATTCACTCCGGATGCTCTCGTACAGCGCATCAATAGCGACTTAGCCAATGATCTGGGCAATCTTTTTTCGCGAATTGCTAAACTTGTGGCAGACTATTTTGACGGTAAAATGCCCAAGGGACCTTCCTCCCCCTGCGATCTCGCCCTACAAGCGGAACAGCTTGTTGCGGCACTCCCGGCATTCATCAATGAATTCCGCCTGCATACTCTGATCGAGGAAACGCTCCAGCTTGTGCGTGCTACAAACCGGTATTTTGAGAGTTCCGCTCCGTGGGCTTTGGCGAAAACGGATATTCAACGCTGCGGAGAAGTCTTATATAATTGCGCCGAAGCACTGCGCATAGCTGCAGTCATCCTTCACCCCGTGATGCCCGCTAAAATGTCTGAATTGCTGTCGCGCCTGGGTGAACCTATCGAACAATTCCACATCGCGAACAGTGTCGCCTGGGGAAGGCTGCGCTCGGGAACAGCTCTTCAAAGCGGAACACCGCTTTTTCCGCGCATAGATGAAAAGCAGCTACCCGAAGCTTTTCCCGAGTTGTTCGGATCAACACCAGGGCCGACAAAGGCTCCGTCCACTCCGGTCACGACAGATCTGATTGACATTCAAGACTTCTCTAAAATCCAGCTTCGCGTTGCACGAATCGTTCAGGCCGAAAAGCTGGCAGGGTCGGATAAGCTGCTAAAACTGCAAATAGAAATCGGCAGCGAGAAACGCCAAATAATTGCCGGGATCGCCCAGCACTATCAGCCGGAGGAAATCGTCGGACGGCTTATCATTGTTGTGGCGAACTTGAAGCCCGCTAAACTGCGCGGCGAAATGTCTGAAGGAATGCTTCTGGCCGCCAAATCTGACGGCAAGCTGGTACTGCTGAGCGTGGAAAGCGACATTGCAACGGGGGCGACCATTAGCTGATAATATTCGCCGGATTCTTGAGCATATAAAAAGGGCGCGCCGGCCAGCGCGCCCTTTTTTATTTTTGTCATTCCTTTTACTCACGGGGAAAACTCAACGTAAACGTAGATCCTTTGCCGCGCTCTGATTGAACAAGTATTTTGCCGCGGTGGGCTTCCATGATATTGCGGCACAAATACAAACCCAGACCGGTACCCGATCCGGACGTCCGAAACGTGAAAAACGGTTCGAAGATTTGCTGCAAATGCTCCGCTGCAATTCCAACACCCGTATCTTTTACATTCACATCCACGGTCTTTACGGTCGTCCGTCCCGAGATAATCAGATCTCCGCCGCGCGGCATGGCCTCAATCGCATTCAATACAAGATTCAGAAGAACCTGTTGAAGCTCCTGCGCCGAACCGGTAACATTCGGAAGTTCCTCAGGAATATCCAATCGCAAGCGAATACTCTGTTGATGAATCTGTTGACTGACAAGCGCTCCGACTTTCTCAGATATTTCCTTAAGATTGACGGACTTTTGCGGCAAACTTGCGCCCCGGTGCAAATCCAACATGCTGCGGACAATTTGCTTGATCCGATCCACGCTCTCGCGGAGCAGCTCAACGTTTTCAAGCGGATTTTTTCCTTCCGTCAGTTTCGCATCAACTGCGGCAATCTGAGAAATCATAGCCTGCAGCGGATTGTTGATTTCGTGGGCAATTCCAGCCGCTAATCTCCCGGTTGCTGCCAGTCGCTCCGAAGCCACTAATTGCTGCAGCAGTTTGCGATGCTCCGTGATATCACGGATAATCCCCTGCGACCCCCGAACCACTCCTCCTTGACTGATTAGCGTGCGGTTTATTTCCAGAGTGCGCTTATCGCCTTGGCGTGTGACAACCTCGACGTGCTGAAGCATGTGTTCGGCATTGCGTGAAGAAATCTCTTGGAGCGCGCGATTATTGATGGGATTATCCGTCGTAATGTCTTCGAATAGACGCTTTAAGGTCCGTCCAAGATAATTTTCACGCAGGTACCCGGTAACCCGTGAAAACGCTTCATTAATGAACGTCAGTTTGTCATTCTCGTCCGCTATATAGACAATATCCGTTGTTGTGTTCACCAAGCGGCTGAATCGCTCTTCGGACAAACGGAGTTCTTTCGTGCGCTCTTGGACGCGCAATTCCAGTTCATCAGCCCGTTTCTTCAGTTCGTTGCGCAGCTTCTGCGCTTCCAGATAGAGTCCGGCATTTCCCAGCAGAACTTCGAGCAGTTCAATGATGTCCTCGGAAGGCGGCGCGCCGTCGGTTGGCGCTTCCAGTGACAGAAATCCCGTCACACCGCTGTCTTGACGAAGGATCGGAACGAATAATTGATCACCGGCCCTCCATGTATCGTGATCGGATTCCTGACTTGGACGCGAAAGATCCGGTGTCTGCGCATAGACTGCCGTGCCAATTCGCTTTTCAGGGCGGTCAAATTCGAAGGGGCGAAGCGGCTGTCCTTTTAGCTGACGGAGTGTTTCCCGAAGACCGTCGGAGACTCCGCTTGCGTCCCACACGCCAATATTTCGAATCAAGTATTTCTCATCCGCCAGTAAAACAACGGCGCGGCGGAAAGCCCCAGCCTCAATAACCGACTGACAGATGAAGTCCAGTAATCCGTCCGGATGCTCGATTCTCCCCAATTGTGAACTTACCAAATAGAGATGTGAGAGAATATTTTGGTAGCGCTGTGCTTTGGCTGTGGTCTCGGTCACTTTGTCCGAGAGTTGCCGATTGGCCTCCTCCAATCGCGCGGCATAGTCCCGGTTTTGCGCTTCGAGTTGCTTGATTTCAGCCGCTCGCTCGATGAGGACGGCGATCTCTTTCAATGATGAGAATGGTTTGCGCGCAAACGAAAAAGCCTGATCCGAAAACGCCGCAATCGCATCATCCAAATCGGCATGCCCCGACATCAGAATTTTAGCCATGTCGGGGAAGCGACGATTCAATTCCTTCTGCAGCTGATGTCCGTCAATTCGGCCGGGAAGTCGGATATCCAGAAGCGCAACCTGCACTGCATCCAAATCTTCACGAGCGAGCGCTTCTTCGGCGCTTTCCGCAAGAAGCACATGCATGTGCTTCTGCTCAAGAAAGCTCTTTAGCAGTTCACGAATGTGCTCGTCATCATCCACAACGAGAACGGTGATAGGTGTGTCAATCAAGCGATTCACTGCGCAAGGTTCTTAAGGATTATCTTCGCCGCCGGTTCAATTGCCTCGGCGGGAACGTCCAAATGTGTTACTAAACGAAATCTGTGTTGTCCTTCCGGAAAGAAAAGCACTCCGTCCCGCGCGCAGTGCGTGACTAGTTCAGGCGCGGAAACAGTTTCACCGGTTAGAGTCGCCATAATAATGTTCGTTTCTACCGGAAGATCTATCTGAATGCGATTATTCTGCAGCAGCAATTCGGTCAGTATGCGCGCATGCGCATGATCGTCAGCCAATCGCGCGCGATGATTTTCCAGCGCATGCAGCGCTCCCGCCGCTAATATCCCGACTTGCCGCGCACCGCCACCGAACAATTTACGAAAACGATGAGCGCGTTTGATAAAGTCACGCGATCCTGCCACGGCGCTTCCGACCGGCGCACCCAAACCTTTGGAGAAGCAGACAGAAACCGAGTCGGTAAATCGCGCGATATTCGCCTCGGGACAGCCCAAGGCCACAGCAGCATTCCAGAGCCTCGCGCCGTCCATGTGGACGATAAGGTGCTTCGGCTGCGCGATTTCATAAATGCGCTGCAACTCACCTAAATCGTAAACGGATCCGCCAGCCCGATTATGCGTATTCTCCACAGTAACCAATGTCGTGGGAGGCAGGTGCGACGCACCTCCCCGTACTGCATTGGCAATTTGGTCGGCTTTTAGCCGGCCGCGATCTCCCGGCAGAGTCCTGAGCTGAAGGCCTGCCAATAAAGCCGGCGCTCCACCTTCATAGTTGAAAATATGCGCATTCTCATCCAGCAGCACTTCGTCCCCCGGACGTGTCTGCGCGGCCAGGCATATTTGATTACCCATGGTGCCGCTCGGGACAAAGAGCGCCGCCTCTTTCCCAAGAATTTCCGCTACGCGTTCTTGCAGCCGATTGGCGGTCGGATCCTCACCGAATACATCGTCGCCGACCTCCGCATTCGCCATAGCTTTTCGCATGGCAACTGTAGGCTTCGTGACCGTATCACTGCGCAGATCAATAGGAAAGATGTTGCTCATAGATCCTCTGAATGGGTTATTGCTTGCAAAAGTCAAGCCCACGCGTCGAATTACAACTTGTCTGTGACACCGGAGGAGAAACAGGGATCGGTGAAACATCCCGATCCCTGTAAATAGGGCGATTTCGGTTGACATTCTGCAACATGAATCCCCATGTACAGTATGTCGAAATCAATCGAATACCTATATGTTATGCACCCATCAGGGCAAGGAATTCCACAACCAGTTTATCAATTCCCTGTGCAACATCCGAAATCCGAGCGTTGTACATATAAGCGGGCGTGGAAACAATTCGATTTTCGCAATCCACCACCACTTCGGTCACCGCACAGACTTGATGCTTGCCGCCGAATTTTTCGATGCTGCGGGCGGCTCCCGATTCGGCACCAACGGTCAGGGTGGGATGCAGCGATTTCCCTCGAAAAGCCCTCGCGAATACAGTAGGAGCAATACACATCAAGCCAATCGGCTTGCGCGACTCTACCACCTTCTGGAAAAAGGACTCCATGAGCGGTAGCATTGTGCAATCATCGCCCTTGACGGCATAGTCACAGTAGTTTTTTGCCGCGCCGAATCCACCGGGAAATATAAAGCCGTCGAGTCTGGAAATCCAACTCTCATCCAACAGTTTGATCTTGCCGCGGGCGATCCGCGAAGCTTCGACCAATACGCTGCGTTTCTCGTTCACAGCCTCCCCGGTCATGTGGTTTACCACATGCATCTGGGGAACATCCGGGGCGAGACACTGATACGACACACCCGCACGATCCAGAGCCAGCAGCGTCAGTACGGATTCGTAGATTTCGGCACCGTCAAGGAAACCGCATCCGGCCAAAATAACACCGACGGTTTTCACGCTTCGCTCCTCCCTGTTCGAATAATGCCTGCGACTACTTATTCAGCAGCACCTTGGTCTCTTCGACTGTCGCACGTACTTTATCCGCCGAGGCTTTGAACATCGCCTTTTCGTCGTCGTTCAGAGGAATTTCCAGTATTTTTTCGACACCTCCGCGTCCGACAACGACAGGAACACCCATAAACAGATCCTTGACCCCGTATTGCCCTTGCAGCCAGGCAGCGCTCGGTAGGACACGCTTCTGATCCAGCACATAGCTTTCCACTGTTTCCACGGTGGCGGCAGCCGGAGCGTACCATGCAGACGTGCCGAGCAGCTTGACGATTTCGGCACCGCCGTTCTGCGTACGGGTAACCATCGCATCAATGCGTTCTTTCGACACCAAGCTGGTGAGCGGGACTCCGCCGACCATCGTCAAACGCGTAACGGGCACCATGGTGTCGCCGTGACCGCCCAAAACGATGGCGTCAATATCACGAACGGACATATGGAGTTCCATCGCGATGAAAGCGCGGAAACGAGCCGTATCGAGGATGCCGGCCATACCGCACACACGATGGCTGGGGAAACCGGAAACTTTCAACGCGCCATAGCACATGGCGTCCAGCGGATTGGCTACCACGATCAAGAAGGCGTTTGGAGATTCCTTGGCCGCCTTGCCAATGGCATCCTTAACAATTTCGATATTCACGCTGAGCAAGTCTTCGCGGGACATGCCGGGTTTGCGGGGCTTGCCCGCCGTCATCACGATCACGTCGGAATTCTTCGTATCCGCATAGTTGTTCGTGCCGATGATACGGGTGTCATAGCCTTCAACCGGCGCGGACTGGTACATATCCAATGCCTTGCCCTGCGGAACACCCTCCAGAACGTCAATGAGTACGATTTCATTGACGATGTTTTTTTGTGCTAATCCATAGGCGGTGCTGGCACCAACATTACCGGCGCCAATAACGGTGACCTTCATGGTCTCTCCTTCTGTGAGATACTTGTGGCAGCAATTTATGACTCACGGCCGAATTGGATTGTGTAACGTTAATTCACGTTTTAACATCCAACCGGAACCGAACAAATAAAAACGCGGTCACACAAGCGGACCGCGCAGAGAAAGCGGATCATTTTTCGCCGGATCCCGGCGGTCACGACAATCGAGAATCAATTTTCCATGGGGATGATGTGCACCGACTTGCGGCCGGTATCATGGGATACAAATTGGACCGTACCCGCTTTCAGGGCAAAAAGCGTGTGATCGCGTCCCATGCCGATGTTATGCCCCGGACGAATACGCGTTCCGCGCTGCCGCACAATAATCTCGCCCGCCTCTACAAGCTGACCGGCAAAACGCTTGACACCCAGCATCTTGGGCTGGCTATCGCGTCCGTTACGAGACGATCCTTGACCTTTTTTATGTGCCATGGAAAATTTCCTCGAAGAAAATTAAGCCTAACCGTCAGGCGTTGATGGAATCAATGCGAACGGTTGTATAGCGCTGGCGATGACCTTGCTTTTTATGATAGTCAACGCGGCGTTTTTTCTTAAAGACGATGATTTTATCGCCACGCTCGTGGCCGACAACCGTGGCATGCACGGATGAACCCGTATAGGGCATGCCGACTCGAACGTTTTTACCGTCAGAGAATAACAAAACCTTATCAAAAACGATTTTGTCGCCCTCTTGGGACGAAGCGTGGAAATCAATCCGTAAGGTCTGACCCGGTTCGGCTTTTATCTGCCGTCCGGGTATACAAAATACTGCGTACATGGTTGGCCATCCAATACTACTGAAAGCCTATAAATTTAGCTAATTCCAGCTTCATTGTCAAGCTGTTCTACTCCGGAAATCGTCCGTGACCTCCTTCTTCTGTTTCCAGCTGTAACACTTGAATTCTTCTAACCTTAGAGACTCGTCCGGTTCCAGTTTTATGTATGTAAACGATTCCCACATGATTTGTCTGAGGTGAGAGCGGAGTCCCTTTGTGATAAAATCCACAATCTCTGGATGGGCTCGTACGGTTAGACCCATCTCCCCGGTTTTGGCCCGGAAACGGCGAACCCAAGTTTGAAGTTGGGTAACCACCGTTTCTTTAGCCACTACCATACCGGTACCGCCGCAAGTCGGGCAGGTTTCGTTAAAAGTATAGAGCAGCGAGTGCTTCGTGCGCTGACGTGTCATCTCCATGATGCCGAACTGGCTGATGGGAGCCAAATCCCACTTGGCGCGGTCATCCTTCATACCAACGCGCATCGCCTCAAAAATCTTGCGGCGGTTTTTATCCTCATTCTGATCAATGAAATCTATGATGATGATGCCGCCCAAATCGCGCAGCCGAAGTTGTCGCGTAATCTCATTCACCGCCTTCAGATTCACGCGCAGATTATTGTCTTCCTGATTCTCCTTGCCTACAAACCGTCCTGAATTGACATCAATGGTCACAACGGCTTCGGTTTGCTCAATAATCAGATAGCTGCCTCCTCCAAACCAAACCTTACGCGCCACGCCCTTTTCGATTTCCGACTCGATGTTTAAGGCATCGAAAACGGGCGCTTTTCCTTCATAGTATGTAATCCGATCCAAAAGTGACGGCGAAACCGAACGCACATAAGCGCGGATTTCACGATAGAGCCCGCGGCTGTCCACCACCACCTGATCTATATCCGGTGTGAATAGATCGCGGATCACGCTGGATGTCAGTGACGCTTCTTTATGAACGCGAGCGGGCGCTTTGCTTTTCTCAATAGCACGCTCCATAAGACTCCAGTGGCGAAGCATGATTTTAAGATCGCGCCGAACCTCTTCCTCGGACTTGCCTTCTCCCACCGTGCGGCAGATCAGCCCGAAACCTTCCGGTTGGATTGAGCGCAGAATGCCCTTGAGACGCTTTCTCTCTTTGGGATCGGCAACGCGTTTCGATACGCCGATGAGACTATGTCCCGGCATCAGCACAAGAAACCGTCCCGGTAATGAGAGTTGCGAACTTAAACGCGGCCCCTTCGTTCCGATGGGTTCCTTGATAATCTGAACCAGCATCTCCTGGCCGTTTTTCAATTCGGGCCGCTGGCGAATCGGGCGCTTGTGACCGTGGCGTTTTTCCGGCACGGTGACTTCGTCAATCTCAATCCCTTCCGCCAGATCTACGGCGGATTGATAGAGATCGGAAAAATGAATGAAGCCGTCTACGTCCCAGCCGATGTTCACGAAAGCCGCCTGCATGCCGGGCATGATTCTGCGCACAATGCCCTTGTAGACGTCTCCCACGTGACGTTCATGTTCCGGACGTTCCACGAATAGATTGGCCAGAGTCCCTTCTTCAAGCAGAGCAATTCGGGACTCCGTGACGGTGGAATTAATGATGAGCTGTTTCTTCACGTGACTCGAGAATTAAATCGTTTGTATCAGCGCGGGGCGATCCGGAAATCCGGTCGTTATACCCGCACTGTATAATTCGTTTTACAGCGTCTCTGCGATTACTCAGAATGTACTGAGTAGAGAGACGTGGAGTTTGCCGCTGAGAAGCCGGTCCCCCTCGCCGACTCCATAGTCAATACCCCAAACACCCAAATTGGTTTCCATGCGCATACCGATACCCGTACCGGTACGAAAAATCGTGCGGTCTTGCTGTATTTGACCATCCACATACTCGCGGTAGCTGCCGCCCGCGTCGAAAAACGCAAAAACACGCGACGCCGGACCGAGCCAATAACGGATTTCCGCTGATGCCCATCCGATGCGTGAACCCAGTAACTGTTCCTCGCGATACCCGCGCAGTGTGCGCGCACCACCTAAGCGAAAAAGATCCGGCAGCAGCACATAAGGCTCTGTGGTTTCTAAAATCCTGGCGTGCAAGCCTAAATCGGCAATCCAATACGGAAATATCTCCTGCGCAATTTCACTGTCCATCCCACCGCGATGATGACGGAATGAACCGGATTGTTCGCCGGAAGCAAGCTGATCGCGATACCGCCAACCTGTTCCGGCAAAGGTTGAGAAAAGGACACCCGCGCGTGGATTCGTCGGATGATCTCGCGTGTCGAACGAGAATCCGGATTCCATATAGGTTGTGCGCAAATTCGGCAATCCCAATACCGCCGCAGCAAGGGAATCGGTGATGACCGTCTCGTGCTGCAGTGTTCCCCAGGCAAGGACCCGCGTCCCCACGTCAATTTCAGCACGAATACCTATTTTTCGAGTGACGTATAACGTATCTTCTATTCGCTGACCAAAGTCCGCCCGAATTGCCAGAGGCAAGAATAGTACCCACGGTTCCCGATAGGAGATTTCCACAGCCTGAATCCGATTGTCGGGTCGGTCCCAATGAATCCGCGCACGCCGTCCGCTGCCGAAAAGATTGAGAAACTCCAGATTGACAAGGCCGCTTACAACCGCTTTCCGTCCTTCCGTTTCCGGAAGGTATCCGGCAACAACATCAAGCCGGGTGGCGCGTGATTCTTCAACCGGAATCGCTATCCCGGTTCGACCGGAATTGTCCAGCGAAACGCCTGTTTTGCCGACGCGGCGGATAAAATCAAGTCTTGCCAGTCTTCGACGGGCCGCCTCAATCCGTCGAGTATTGTATCTTTCCCCCAAGCGAAGCCGCGTTTCCTGCACAAGAAATGCAGTCTGTGTATGTTTATTCCCAGGAAAGGTGACGGATTCAATTGTCGTCAATGGGCCGCTGCTGATCAGCAGCCGGACTTGCACTCCCCTCTGAACGGAATCATCCGGCAGCCATTCCACATCCACTTTCGCGAACGGGTAACCGGTCTGTTCCAACGCATCCAAAACAAGATTGGCATCGTACTCAATATTCTTCCAATGGAACCGCCTGCCCGTTCTGCATAATGATCTTTGTGCCGCGGCGGCGGGCACACGCAGGCTATCCCCCAGCCATCGAACGGCGCTGATGCCGGATAAATCACCTTCGTCCAGGAAAACGTGAAGTTCAGCTTGATCGCGATGATTTAGCGCGCTCTTGAAACTGTCTATGCGCGCGAAAAGATAGTCGCGCATGACCAAAGAATCCACGAGCCTGTCAAGATGAACGTCTATGGAATCCGGAAGGAATTCCCTTTTGCTCGTGAAACCAAGAAAATCGGCTAATTCGGACGAAGAAAAGTCGCGGTTCCCGTGAAACCGAATCCGCTCCTCGGCCGCGCATGGATTCGCGATGAGAAGAGCGATTAGGCTCAGAGCTGTCCATGTCTGTTTCACAGGGAAGCCCGTACTTCAAGCCGCCCGGTATGAAAGGTCTTCTCGCCCGCATCTTTTCTTGCGGAATAATTCAGAGAACCGGAAAAACTCTGACCGAACTGATAAGTACCGCGTAAAGACCACCGATAATTCCCGCCGCGATTGGATCCCCGCCCCAACTCATAGGGAATGACCGCATGATTGGAACGGGCATGAGTCCAAGCCGCCTCCGCATCGAAACGCCCACGAGCCAACATAATTAAGGCTGCATGAGGCTTCAATTCGTACAAACCGGCGTTCGTGGATGTGCGTTCATCCTGAGCTTCGACCCACCCCAGATCCGCTCCTACCTCCCACTGCCGCGACAATTGGATCGTGTTAATCTGTGTGAATTCGAAGCGGTCAACATCCCGATCCGGTACGGAAAGAGCTTGATACCTCAATGTCTCGCGGGAAAACCTGCCCTCCGTCTCGCCCCGCCAAGCCTGCATATACTTCGCACGAATGCGCACATTGCCCTCGCGCAAATCCCGCGACTGCCCGCCGTTCAGATACTGGTTCTGCAGCGAATGCGCCTCCCGATAGCGGAACCGGAGAGAGAACGTCTGACTTAGACGCCACAGATTCAGGTCTTGACGAAAAACGACGTTTCCGTAGAGCGTGGAATCTCCCCGGTATTGGGACTGATCTAAAAGAAGTAATCGGGCATTCAGCGCGCGCCGCGTTTGCTCTTCCAGTGTCCATTCACTTTCCAATGATACGGCGCGCAGCATCCCTGCCGCACGATCCATCGGAAGCTCGTCAGGACGGATCGCGAATAGCGACGTTAAGGAGAGGTTTGACGCCGGTTCATAGGCGCCCGTGTACCGCGGAACAAGAATATAGTTGCCTTGATCGTCCGGTACATACTGGTTTCCGTCGCGACGGTAGTTTCCCGTGCCCTCCGGTACTTCCACCGCCACAAGAATCTGACTCTGCGAACGTGTTTTGGCTACTTCATAGACCGTATTCAGTTCGAATACTCGGTCTGGTGACGTTAGCAATGTTTCCCATCGCCCCATATCCGATCGAACATCGGAAGAATCGGCGGTGATGTAGTCCTTTTCCCTGTGGGTATATCGCAATTGCGTCCGACCCCACTCGGGGGGCGACCACGTCAGTTCGCCCGCCGTGGTATAAGCTTCGGCAAATCGCTGAAACTCTCCGTCCGTCTTTATATCATCGTCCGCCCTGCGGCGATGCTCACCGTCAACTGTAAAATTAGCCGGCAGGGCGATGCCCAACCCGCTCCACCAATCCAGAAACCGATAACCGCTGTATATATCCGAAACGTGATCCCGCTTTTTTTCTCTCTCCAAACCGAGGCGCGGCGCAAACCTGCCAACGGCACCCGATAATTGAGCATCTTGACGTATCCAATTGCCTCGGCGCACCGTGAGCGAATCCTCGCTCTGCAGTGCCACATGATTAAAAATCATGTTCCAGCGGCGCATGAGATTGATCGCTGCACCTGCACTTCGCCGCCGGGACGAGAACGAAGACCCGCGCGCAAGATCGCCGTATCCGCCGGATACGGTAAACTCCTTCACTGGACTTAACCGGATATTGGTTTCGCGGATTGTCTCTTCTGTTCCGGCATTCGCTAAAGCGTCCCACTCCCGTTGGAATTCGATCTCCGAAACCCGACTGAGTTCGGAAAACCGACGATCTCTACGGCGCATCTGCCCGGATAATTCCACCTTATAGGGTTTCAGCGGTCCAAGTTCAAGACGCTCCCGGACAAATTCAGATGATATCGAGAAAGCCGCTCCATTGTTGTCTCCATCATTCCGATTCGAGTAGGTATTCAGGTCACGCTGGCTTGCCGCGAATTCTCCGCGTATGGTTAGCCCTTGCAGGGGGGTTCCATAGACACGAACGTCGGCCAGTGAATGACGCTCGGGCAGCGGTAGACGGCGGTACGGACGATAGCGTCCGCGCTGCGGGCCGACCCAGCGGAAATACGTGAATCCATAT
>Ga0105104_10001454_pt1 | contig 17843 bp, 17 predicted proteins | sample PPLLaktember2015_3_FD_87034 | JGI IMG/M metagenome (GOLD analysis project Ga0105104, IMG submission 87034) | Freshwater sediment microbial communities from Prairie Pothole Lake near Jamestown, North Dakota, USA - PPLs Lake P7 Core (6) Depth... | ecosystem: Environmental > Aquatic > Freshwater >... | reverse complement strand
CACCTGCGGGGTTACGCGATCCTCGCGACCGACGGACCGATTGGCGAAGTGGAAGACCTGTACTTCGACGACGATCGCTGGGCGATCCGCTACCTCGTCGTCGGTACGGGCAGCTGGCTTCCGGGCCGGAAGGTGCTGATCTCCCCGCACGCCGTGGGGCGTCCGGATTGGATGGCGCAGCAGCTCCCGGTATCCCTGACGAAGGCCCAGGTCGACGCCAGTCCCGATGTCGATACCAGAAGGCCGGTGTCACGACAATACGAGACCGACTACCTCCGGTACTACGGCTACCCGCATTACTGGGGAGGCGCCGGCCTGTGGGGCATGGGCGCGTACCCGGGCGACCTGACGACGGAAGGCAGCTTCGAGGGGGCCATGAAGGCGACACAGGTGTCGGCCATATACACCTCTGGTGATTCACACCTGCGCAGCTGCCGCGTCCTTGCCGGGTATCACATCCACGCGACGGACGGTGACATCGGTCACGTGAAGGACCTGCTCGTGGAGGACCGCACCTGGGCGATCCGCTACCTGATCGTGGACACGAGTAACTGGTGGGGCGGCCACGACGTGCTGGTGTCGCCGCAGTGGATCGACGCGGTCAGCTGGCCGGATGCGATGGTCTCGGTCGACCTGACTCGCCAGGCCGTCAAGGACGCGCCGCCGTACAACGCGGCCGCGCACCTCGACCGCGAGCAGGAACAAGCGATGCACGAGCACTACGGCCGTCCCGGGTACTGGACGGGCGCAGCCGGCAACGACGTTGCGGCGCGGTCCGCCACGAAGCGCGATCCGGATGCGGCCGACCGAGACGTCTAGCCCGGAGTGCTCATGCGGGCCAGCGGACACGCGCCGACCCATCCCGTAGAATTGTACCGTGCGAGCGGTCCGGCTCTCCCTCATCGTGGCCATTGGTGTCGCCTTGCTGGCGAGCGGGACTCTCCCGCCGGAGCACCTGCACCACTCGACCGCCACGCGCCCACCGGTCGTTCACTCCCATTTCGAAGCCGTCGGGTCGACCACGGGTCCACATCACGGGTTCTTTCGACGTCGATGAAGAACCGGCTCCCGGCACTTCGTGGCGTGGCACTCACGGCCGGTGCGGCCCGAGCCGCTGGTGGAGGCGGTCCGCCGCGGAGTGGCTCGTGCACGAGACCTGGCACTCGTCTGGTCAGCGGGCCGTACCCTAGCCGGGAGAGCTGGTGCAGGTGTCACGCTCGGGTAGCGGCCGGCGCCTAGTACTTTGGTACCCTCTTCCTTGGGACCATCGTTCCATTGGCGAGGCGCGGACGACGGACGATACTCGTATCCAGCCGGGCCATCTTTTGCCGGCAGTGGCAATGCGGACGTTTCGACGCAGCCTCACCGGCGCCCTCCTGCTCTTCCTGGCGGCCCAGGGCTTCGCCCCCCTTCTCCAAGCGGCCCGGGGCTGCGGCGCGACCGCCTCGATGGGCGCCACGTGCTGTTGCTGCCGGCAGGCGGGTGCCAAGGACGGGTGCCCGATGTGCAGGCGGGCGCGTCACGGTGCCGTCCGCTGCGGCTGCGGCTGCCAGGCGCAGCCGGCCGACGCGATGGCGGCGCCGGGGTTCGACCCTATCGCCGTCCTGCCGGACCCGGTCCCGGGATTCGTCGACCTGGCGGTTTCGTTCCTCCCGGCCCCCCCTACCGTGGCCTTCGGTGGCTTCACGCCGATCCCGCCTGCACCTCCGCCCTGGCTGGCCTCCACCCCGCTGGTTTCGTGTTCACGCGCGTGAGCCTCGTGCGCGACTGACGCTCCCTGGGCCCCGGCGGCTGCGGGTTCCGTCACCGGCCGTGCACGTGTCACGCAAAACGACCGCGACATCTTGGCGTCCGCTGCATCTCCATTCCGGGGACCTGAGGCGGCGCGTGGAGGCATCTTATGAAACCCGTGCAGCGCGCTCGTGCGCACGTGTTAGCGGTGGTCATCCTGTTGATGATGGGCGGCGTCGCGACCGTCGCCTGGGCCGTGCCTGCGGACGGCCGCATCATGGGCACCATGAAGGACCAGAGCGGCGGTGTGATGTCGGATGGCAGGGTCCAGGCGGTGCCGCTCGTTTCGGGACCGACGAAACTCGCGGTCACCGACCAGCGGGGGCACTACACGATCGACGGCCTTCCCGCTGGACGTTACCGACTGACGGCTTCTGCCGCGGGCTTCGATCCCGCCGTGCGCGACGAAGTGGTCGTCGTCGCGGACGGCGACGCTGTGGCGGATTTCGTGCTGACGATCGCCCGCCAGGAGTCGTCGGTGGTCGTCACCGCGCCGGCGTCCATCGGCGATCCGCTGCTGGTGACGACCGATCCACGGGCGCCCCGCCAGCCGGTGCCCGCGCACGACGGCGCCGACTACCTCAAGACCATCCCCGGCTTCAGCGTGGTCCGCAAGGGCGGCACCGACGGCGACCCGGTCCTTCGCGGCATGTCAGGATCGCGCCTAGGCATCCTGCTCGACGGGCAGCAGATCCTCGGCGGCTGCGGCGGTCGCATGGATCCGCCGACCGCGTACGTCTTCCCGGCTGCCTACGACCGCATCACGGTCCTCAAGGGCCCGCAGACGGTGCGGTACGCCGCGGGCACGCCCGCTGGCACCGTGCTGTTCGAGCGCGAGCTGACGCGCGCGCCGGAACCGCGCGCGACGATGGCCGGCTCGGTCACGGCGGGCTCGTTCGGCCGTCATGACGAAGTGGCGGACGTCCGCGCGGCGGTCCCATCTTTCTACGTGCAGGGCGCCGTCACCCGCTCGCACACCGACGACTACACGGACGGCAGCGGCGCCGCGGTCCACTCCTTCTATACCCGCTGGAGCGGGAACGCGGCCTTTGGATGGACGCCCAACGATCAGACGCGCGTCGAGCTGTCGGGGTCGCTCAGTGACGGCGAGGCGGCCTACGCCGACAGGACGATGGACGGCGTACGGGCCGCGCGTGACAACGTCGCCCTCAAGTTCGACCGTGGCTTTACCTCCTCGTTCTTCCAGCGCGTCGAGTTCCAGTCGTACTACAACTACATCGACCACGTGATGGACAACTACAGCCTGCGCACGCCCGGGAAACTGTTCTCCGTCATGAACCCGGACCGTGAGACAGTCGGGGGACGCATCGTCGCCACGCTGACGCCGGGACGGACGACGACGGTGGTAGTCGGCACCGACGTGCAGCGTAACGTCCACACGGGTCGCGGCGCCACGAACAAGCCGTCGGCGGCCGAGGCCGCAGCCTACCAGGCGATGCCGCGCCTGGAGGACATGCGCTTCACGCAGGTTGGCCTGCTCGGCGAGGCGACGCAGGCGTTGACGTCGCGCAGTCGCCTGGTCGGCGGCCTGCGCGCCGACTGGCACGAGGCCCTCGACAGTCGCGCGTGCGTCAACGCGATGATGTGCCCGGGCAGTTCGCCGGCGAAGAACGACACCAGGGGCGCGACGGACCGCAAGACCCTCGGCAGCGGTTTCGCGCGGTACGAGCGCGACGTGGACGCGGGTGGCGTCGCGGGCCGGTTCTCGTTCGGCGTGGGCCACGTCGAACGCTTCCCCGATTACTGGGAGCGCCTGAAGCAGGACCCGGTGACGCTCAAGAGCGCGTTCCTGTCCACGCCGCCGGAGAAGACGACTCAGCTCGACACCGGGATGGTGTGGAGGACGACGTCCTGGTCCGGCTCGGTGTCCGCCTTCTACGGCGTGATCCAGGACTACGTGCTCATCCGCTGGCAGCCGACGCCGGCCGTCTCGCGCAACGTGGATGCGACGACGCTCGGCGCGGAGGCGAGCGTTGCCTACACGATCGCGCAGCACCTCAGAACCGATGCGACGCTGGCCTTCGTCCGGTCGGACAACACCACGGACCACAAACCGCTCGCACAGCAGCCTCCCGCGGAGGCACGGCTCGGCCTCACCTACGACAACCAGCGGTGGACGCTCGGCGCGCTGGCGCGCCTCGTCGCCGCGCAGCACCGGGTCGACGTCGGCTCAGGCAGCATCGTGAGCAACGGCATGGACATCGGGCCCACGGCCGGCTTTTCCGTCTTCTCGTTCAACGGCGGATACCGGCTGCAGAAACGCCTGCTGTTCACCGCGGGCGTCGACAACCTGTTCGATACCGCCTATGCCGAGCACATCAGCCAGGCCGGCGCCGCGATACCTGGCTTCGTTCCGAGCACGCGGCTCATGGAGCCGGGGCGGACCGTCTGGATGAAGGTGAACGTGGACGTGCGGTGAGGCGTTGTGGCGTGCCCGGCCGTCGTTGCCTGGGGCGCGGCGGCCGCGGCACCGCCCGCGGCCGCCAACGCGGCCAATGAACGAGTCCCACGCTGCGGGCGGGGCCGGCCCCGACCGGCGACTGAGACCCGTCAAACGAAGCGAACACCGGCGAACACCTGGGCTGCGCGAGCGGGCAGGTCGATGCGGGAACCGGGACGAACGGGGCCATTCGCTGGTAGAGTGACCGGTCATGAAGACCTGGAGGCTCGTCCGCGTTCTCCTCCCGATCGTCGCCGGGTTGGCCGTCCATCAGCTGCTGCTCGCCCAGAAGCCCGACGAGCGCCTGAAGCAAAAGGGCATGTCCGGCAACCCCGTGTTCGAGGGCTGGTACGCGGACCCCGAGGCCATCGTCTACGGCAGCGAGTACTGGATCTACCCCACCTATTCGGACGACTACGGCGCGGCGGCGGCTTCGCTCGATCCGGAAACGCTGACGCCACGACAGAAGCTCGCCATCAACAAGCAGTACTTGAAGCAGACCTTCCTCGACGCGTTCTCGTCGCGCGACCTCGTGCACTGGGAGAAACACTCGCGGGTGCTCGAGATCCGGAACGTGAAGTGGGCGGAGTTCGCGCTCTGGGCCCCGTCGGTGCTGCAGGCGGACGGGAAGTACTACCTGTTCTTCGCGGCGAACGACATTCAGAATGACCAGGAATACGGGGGAATCGGCGTCGCGGTCGCGGACCGGCCGTCGGGCCCCTTCGTGGACGCGCTCGGCAAGCCGCTCGTGGACAAGTTCCACAACGGCGCGCAGCCGATCGACCCGTACGTGTTCCGCGACGACGATGGGCAGCTCTACCTGTATTACGGGGGATGGAGGCACTGCAACGTCGCGAGGTTGAGGCCCGACATGAAGGGATTCCTGCCGCTTGCAGATGGCAGCACGTTCAAGGAGATCACGCCCGCCAACTACGTGGAGGGGCCGTTTGTGTTCAAGCGCCAGGGTCAGTACTACCTGATGTGGTCCGAGGGAGGGTGGCAGGGGCCGAACTACAGCGTGGCCTACGCGATCGGCCGGTCGCCCTCGGGACCCTTCGAGCGCGTAGGCAAGATCCTCCAGCAGGACCCGAAGGTCGCGACGGGTGCAGGACACCACTCGGTGATTCCCCTGCCCGGTTCTGACACGTGGTACATCGTCTATCACCGCCGCCCGCTGGGGACGAAGAACGGCAACCACCGGGAGGTGTGCATCGACGAGATGCGCTTCAACCCGGACGGGACGATACAGCCCGTGCAGATCACGTTCGAGGGGGTGAGGGCGCGCGCGCTGAGGTGACCGCATGGAGATAGGGGAAGTGGTGGGCTTCCGGCTCCGTCGCCCAAGACGCGGATCGGACTGCTCGATCGCTGCTACGAGACGCGTTCGTCAACCGGGGCGCGATGGGTCGCGACCCGGTCCAAGGTTCGTATAAGTGAGCGCGACATGCACGGCGCCGAAGATCACGGTGGTGACAGCCGCGAGCACGTTGCCCTGACACACCGCGGCAAGCAAGTACGCTACGGGCGGGAACAGCGCCATGCCGAGCAGTACCGGCCACCTCGCAACTCCCAGGTAGTAGGCGATGTAGAACGCGTAGTAGGCGGTCAGAACGACGAAGGCGCCGACGCCGGAAACCGTACCAAATTCGCGGAGGGGTGCAGCCGAGAACGGGACGACGATGAGCATGAGTAACGACGCAATCCCGAAGCCCTTTTCGAGCGTCTCGAAGAGCAGCGTGCCCGAGTTTCGCGAGAAGGGATCATCTTTGGGAGGGCGCAGCGCCCACACGATCCCCGGGACCTGCTGGATGATGACCACGACCAGGCCGAGAAGCGAGAACCTCGAGACAAACCAATCTGGCATGGACTCACGCACCGCGAAGCAATTCGACCGCTTCTCGGGCGATGCCTTGAGCTTCGTCGATACTTGGTGCGTTCACCTGCGCGACGATCCTCCCTACTCGGAACTTGATCACGCTCCGTTGGTTGTTGGGGTAACCCCGCCAAAGGAAGTTTTCGTCGGCAAGGTCAGGGACGGCCACACCGGGGTTGAGCAGGTCACCCGGCTTGCCGGCGGGGTCTATGCCACCGATAGATTTCGGCGCGACTAACTGGTTACCGTTCTGCGCGAACGCCGCTCGGGCTCGTGCCTCGGACGCGTGCGCCTGCACGCTGAGATAGGCGGCATCCCCGCCAGTCTCAAGTTGTAGTTGGGCTGACGTGAGACTCCACGCTCCGTCTGGATGCGAGAGGAGTCGGTCGAGCGCCTTCTGCAATCGGGCAGATCGTCGCTTCCTTAACACCGGTCCCTTCCGAGTCAAGCCGCTGGGTAGTCGAGCAATGCTCATGCCCCCCAACCGTTTCTTGCGCCCTTCGGCCGGGCGTCGCGACTCTGGCAACATGGAAACCCCGGAGCTGCACGGTGGAACCCCGACCCTGGGGCCATCGGCGGGCTCTTTCCCTTGCTTGGGATTGGAAGCCCGCCCACGGTCCGCCTCATCCGTGTCGACGGTGCTTGCCGAGTTTGCGCCCACCGGGCGCACTCGGCTAACCTACGACTCCTCGATTCTCCCGCGACTCAGGCGACCACGCGAATCCTGACGCTCTTCAACCCCGGTCCGCCGGGCTGCCCGACCTCCTTGTATCCCGAGCGGATTTCACACTCTGGCTGACGGACTTCCTTCAGCTCCACCGCTTCTTCTTCTGGGTTCGAACCGGTTCAGTCGTCAAGCCCGACAAGAGGTGCGCGTTGACCGGCACTCGCCCCTTCGGCACAATGGCCGTAGGGCAGCCATGAACCGTCGCTTTCGACGTTCCCACTTCCGCAGGGGCGTCGCTCTGCTCGCGCTGGTGTCCTCGCTCTGGGGCGCCTGGCTTGTGGTCGTGCACGGCAGCCTCGGAGAGGATCCAGCCTGCGCCGCGGAATCTGGACCGCCGCTCGCCCACCACCGGACATCAATCAACGCCGGTTCTGGCTACCTCTCCGCACAACACTGTTACATCTGCCACTGGCTGCGCTCACTGCGGTCGGTGAGCGGTGATCCGCCGGCGCCGATGGCGTCGATCGTGCCCGGCGGGATCGTCCCTCCGGAAGTGCCGACGCACGAAGGTCAAATCGCCCTCGTCCATCTTCCCGCCCGCTCTCCTCCCGCCTAGGCACCCACAGCCGACTCGTCTCAACCCGTCACTGACTCGGCAACGTCCCCGGGACGGCCGCTCTCGTACGTGCGTCCGCCCACCACGTATGGTTGGCGACATCGGACGATGTCGTCGTGAGGTTCGTTCGACCCGGCCGCGCGTCCGTCTGGGCCGGGCGGCGCGCCTGGCATCGCTCTTCTCGAGAAGCGGTCCCAGGCGTCGAGAGAATCGAAGGCACAGTCCGGCCGCGCGACCGCGGCCGCCAGAGGTTTGGCCATGGATCAGGTGTGGAATTGGAGAAGGACCGAACGTCCCGCCACCCGGTTGGCGTTCGGAATCGTGAGCCCCAGCGCATGCGTCGCGTGCGCTCTCGCCCTCGGCGTGGCGCTGCTCGTCACCGCGGCAGCCTACGCGCAGCAACTTGGCGGTGCCGGCACGGTGCAGGGCACCGTGAAGGACCCCACCGGTGGCGTAATGCCGGCCGTATCGGTCACGATCCGCAACGCCGTGTCGGGGTTCACGCGAACTGCGACGACCGATGCCGCTGGACGGTATGCGTTCAGCAACCTGCCGCCGAACCCGTATCACATCTCCGTTGAGGCCCAGGGCTTTCAGAGAACGGAGCGCGACGTGGATGTGCGCACGGCCGTGCCCATCACGGTCGATGTCACGCTCCCGCTCGCAGGTGCCACGGCCTCCGTCGACGTCGTCGGACGTGGCGAGGAACTCGTCGAACGCGACCCGACGGCGCACACCGATATCGACCAGAGCCTGATGGCGAAGCTCGCGGTCGGAACAGCGTCCGGTCTCAACCAGGTGATCACGCTGACCTCGCCCGGCGTCGTGGCCGACTCCAACGGGTTCTTCCATCCTGTAGGAGACCACGCCCAGTCGCAGTTTGCGATCGACAATCAGCCGGTCACCGACCAGCAGAGTCGGCTGTACTCCAACCAGATTTCGCAGGATGCAGTGCAGTCGATGGAAGTGATGACCGGCGTCGCGCCGGCCGAATTCGGCGACAAGACCAGCCTGGTCGTTCGCATCGTGACGAAATCGGGGCTCGATCAGCCGAAGCCGACGGGCAGCGCATCGCTGGGATTCGGTTCGTTCAAGAGTCCCACGGCAGACATCAGCCTCGGCGCGGGTTCGCACAAGGTGGGGGACTTCCTGTCGATCTCCGGGTTGCGCACGGACCGCTACCTGGATACGCCCGAGTTCGACGCGCTGCACGATACCGGGCGCAGCGCATCGTTCTTCAATCGGTTCGACCTCAATCCGACCGACCGCGACTCGCTGCGCCTCAACATCCAGGCGGCGAGGTCCGGGTTCGACATCCCCAACACGTTCGACCAGAACGATCTGGGCCAGGCCCAGCACCAGGACATCACGACAGTCAACGGCGCGCCAGGCTACTCGCGGGTGATCGGGTCGCAGATGTTGTTCACGGCCAACGCGTTCGCACGGCGCGATCACCTCACGTACTCGCCCAGCCCCAGTGTCTTCGCCGACCTGCCCGCGGCGGTCAGCCAGAATCGCCGGCTGACGAACATCGGAGTCAAGGCCGATCTCGCGTACGCGGCCGGGAACCACAACGTGAAACTCGGCGGCACCATCGGCGCCACGAAGCTCCAGGAGCGCTTCACGTTGGGGATTACCGACCCCGCCGACCCGGCGTTCGCAGACGAAAGCGGAACGTTCGATCCGAGGTTCGCCCCCTTCGACCTGACGCGGCCAGGCGGCGCGCCGTTCGTCTACAACCAGTCGTTCACCATCAAGCAGCAGGGCTTCTACGTTCAGGACGATATCAAGGCGCGTGACGCGACGTTCAAGCTCGGCGTGCGTGTCGATCACTACGACGGGTTGACGACCGCTGCCCTCGTTCAGCCGCGCGTCGGCATGTCGTACGCGGTGCCCGGCAGCGGCACCGTGCTGCGCGCGTCGTACGGGCGGACGCTCGAAACGCCCTACAACGAGAATCTGCTGCTCTCGGCAGGGTTCGGCCTCAACGGCCTCTTCGGCACGAGCGCAGCCCCACCACCTGGGAGGCGCCACGAATTCGAGGTCGGCGGACAGCAGAGCTTCGCCCGCTGGATCGTCGCTGACATCGGGTACTTCGACAAGCGGACGGACAACGGCTACGACTTCGGCGTGCTGTTCGACACGCCCATCGTGTTCCCGGTTTCGTGGAATGACTCGCACGTCCACGGTGTGACCGGGCGCATCAACCTGCTCGAGCACCGTGGCTTCAGCGCCTTCTTCGTGATGGCGACGACGAACGCGATCTTCTCGCCTCCCGGAACCGGGGGGATTCTCCTCGAGCAACCCGGCGGCGACTTCCGAATCGACCACGATCAGAAGTTCAATGCGACCACGAACGTGCAGTACGTGTTCAGCAAACGCCTCGGGGCGTGGGCGGCGCTCTCGTGGCGCTACGATTCCGGCCTCGTGGCCGGCGCGGTGGCGAGTCTCGAGGACGCACTGGCGCTGACGGGCGATCAGCAGGCGGCGATCGGGTTCTTCTGCGGGAGCCAGTTCGCCACGCGCGACGTCCCGCTCACCGGCGGGGATTGCACCGCGACGAACTTCGGCGCAACGCGGCTGCGGATTCCGGCCGAAGGGACGGTGGACGACGTGAACAACCCGCCACGCATCGCACCACGGCACTTGTTCGACCTCGGGATCGGCGCCGACAACCTCCTCCACACAGAGCGGGCCAAGCTCCGCGTGCGGTTGAGCGTCATCAACCTGACGAACAAGGAAGCGCTGTACAACTTCCTGTCGACATTCACCGGAACGCACTTCGTGACGCCACGCGCCTACCAGATCCAGGCGGGCGTGACGTTCTGACGAGGACACCGCCGTCGCGCAGCCGCAGGCCGTGTCGATTCGCACGGCATGCCGATTGGATTGCAGATAGTTGGCAAAGCCGGCGGGGACGGCGCCGTTCTCCGGCTGGCGCGCCAGTACGAATCAACCGCGGGATTCATCGCGCGGAATCCGGTACCATGACGACTTGTTTCGGGACAAAGACACCGAAGCGCCGTTCAACGACGTGGCCGTGGGCCGCTTCCGCGCCATCGAGCGGCAGGCCAGGAGAAGGCTCCTGTACCTGCACCGCCCGCGCGTGCTACAGGACCTGAGCGCACCGCCCGGCAACCCGCCCGGAGCGCGGCCGACCACCGCGTTCGCCGGCCTCACCGACCAATGACGATGTTCGTTATCTCCGACGCAAGTTTCGTTAGCGCGAGCCCTTCACCCTCAAGATTCGTCATCACTGCGATGACAGTGCGTTCGGGCAGAAGCATGTAGAGGTTCGTCGTGACTCCCTGTTGTACGCCGCCGTGCCACACGAGACCGGGGACGCGGGGAGCGTCCGGAATGCCCCACCCCCCGACTATCCAGCCCAAGCCGTAAAAGGTGTCCGCTTTCCCGCCTGCACGCTGCATTGTGGTCATCTGCTGAACACTCTCCGGTTTCAGGAGCGTGCCTGCCTGAAGCGCCAGTCCGAAGCGGACCATGTCACCGCCAGTCGAAAGCCAGCCGCCACCCGGAATCTTGTAGCTTGGATCCATGAATCCCGCATTTCGGAGGGAACCGGCGTCGGTCTTCGCGTAGCCCCGAGATCGATTCGGTACGATGGCATGCGGGTCGTCCGGCCGGGAGTGCCTCATCCCGAGGGGTTTGAAAATGGTCTCACTGACGAAGTCCACGTAGCTCTGGCCTGAGGCTTCTTCGATGATGACGCCCAAGAGCGTGTACCCGTACGTGCTGTAGGTCATCTTCGTACCTGGGGCATGCACGAGAGCGTCGTTCTTGAAGATCGCAAGCGCATCACGGAGCGACGCGTAGTGCTGCGGATAGTGCCTGCTGCTGTCGTCTTCTTGGGGGGTGTAGTGTCGGATCCCGCTTTGATGCGAGAGGAGTTGCCGGACCGTGATCGGCCGCAGCGCAGCCGGCACGTCGGGTACCCATTTGCCGACCGTGTCCTCCAGAGTAAGCCGGTGGCGCTCAACAAGCTTCATCGTGGCAACCGCGGTGATGGGCTTCGACACTGATGCCAGTCGGTACACGGTCGCTGCCCTGGCTGGCACGAAGTTCTCGATGTCCGCGAGACCGTAGCCGTTCTCGAATTCCACGCGCCCATCCACTCCAATGGCCACGGAGAGACCAGGTGCGTTCACCCTGGCCATAAACGCAGAGACCGCCTCCTCGATCCTCGCAGCCCTGGACGCTGGTATGGCAGAGTCGGTCTGTTGATGAGCAGCTGCGAGCGCTCCCAATGCCAGGAGAAGCGTCAGAATCGCGGGGAGCCTCGCTCTAAGTGCTGGTCCCGACATTACGTCTCCTGACAAACGGGTGCGTGGGTTTACGGCGGGGCTGGTGGAAGCGCCGTTGCTCTGCACCGTTACCATCTCGCAATGATACGGTTCTTACCCGTGCGTGCTAAGCACATCGACACATCCGGTGCAGCGTCAGTTGGTCGGGTTGCCTCCTCCTCATGACAGTGTGACCGGCTTCTCATACTCGCGCCCGGTCGCTACCCTGATTCGTGGGATCGACGACCAGCCGGCCGAGCGCGCTCCTTGCACGCGGACCTTCGTGACCGCCGCACGGATCTCCTTTCCTGAACGATTCTCCGAATCGCTGGACCGGGCGCGCGAGCTACTGCGACGGCCGAACCGCGACGAACTCGATCGTCGCATCCAGGCCATGATCGAAATGCACGAGCGCCGGCAGTCGGTGCGCCCGCACATCGTCGTGCGGGAGCACGAACGCTACCTCCTGGTGCCGACATCCGAGATTCACTGCCTCGAGGCCACCGGCAACTACGTTCAGCTCCACTGCGAGCGCGCGAACCACATCCTCCGCAGCACGCTGTCGGCCGTGGAAGCCAAGCTCGACCCCGTGCGGTTCCTGCGCATCCACCGTTCCTGGATCGTCAACCTCGAGCAGGTGCGGGAGGCCCAGCCCTGGACCAAGGGTGGCTGGATACTCCTGACGCGCCGCGGACTCAAGGTCCCGGTGGGCCAGCAGTACCACCACGTGCTGTCGAAGATCCTGCGGTAGTCCCGCGATGCCCATTGGACACGATGTTCGCGTGGTCGTGACTCCTGGTCCAGGTCAGCGCGGGAAGGAGGTCAGCTTGACCGAGACCTTGACCTATCCCTCTCCACGAGTTCTCTCACCGCGGCGAGGATCAGCTGCGGTTCGTCGAACTGCACCCAGTGCGTGCTCCGTGCGGCGATGAGGTGGCGGCCCTCCGGGGAACCCTCCACCAGCGCCCGGTGCACGGCAATCTGCTCCCCCGGTTGATTACCACTCGAAATCACTACGAGCGGCTGCTCACACGGCGTAGCAGCGGCAGCGAGCGAGCCGGCTTCCCGCTCGAACGTCAGCAGGTGCGCGGCCAAAGCACGGAAGCACTTCGGCTGGCACCACAGCGACTGCACGACCGGATGCAAATCCGGGGGAAGCTTCCTCACTTCCCCGACGAGCCGTTCCAGAGTTCGGGCGGCGGTCGGACCGAAGAGCCGTACGAACCGGCGCGGTGCCCCCGGCGCACCGCCCGTCAGCAGCGCAAGGCATGCGCGGACGACGCCCACGTGCGCCAGCAGTGCGCCGGCCGTGGAGAGATGCCTGCCGCCCCGGAGCATGCGAGAGCGTCCCGGGGTCATCGTCAGCCACTCGACAGGCGGATCGACCATCACTATGCCGGACACACGCTCCGGGTGACGGTCGGCGAAGGCTCGAACCACCAGGCTCCCGAACGAATGTCCAACCACGACGCAGCGTTCTCGAGGCGCAACGCGCGCAGCCACCGCGGATAGCTCGTCGACGATCGCGTCGAAGGTCCTCGGAAGGGACGGGGCATCGCTCCAACCCATGCCGGCCCGGTCGTACGCGCACACCTTCGTGAACTTCGCGACCTCCGGCTGCACGAACGCCCAGCTGAGGGACGAACCGGCGATGGCGGATTCGAGCAGCACCATCGGGCTGCCGCCGCCCCGGCAGAGCACGTGCAGCCGGTGTCCACCCACGGGAAACAGGAAGCCGGGAGGGGGAAATCTGCGGCGGTGACGATGGCTGCCGACCAGTTGGTAGAGAGCACCGATCACGAGGAGCACGACAACAGCGCCGACAATCGCCATGGGCCCCCTCGCCCGATCGGCAGTCCCGGCGCGGCCTTCCTTTCCGTCGTGACACGCGGGAGCGATTGATCGGCCGACACCGGCCGATGCTCCCGTGACGACGACGACCTCGCGTTGGCCGTCCATGTCTTTGGGGATCACGAGGACGGCAGCTCCCCAGGCGCGATGCCATCCAGCGTCTCGGGCAGTGGCGCGGCACGAAAGCGAATGCGCGTGCACTCGCCATCCTCGTCGACTATCTCCAGACCCCGCGCAACCCCGTCGGGAGTCTCGTCGACGCGAACACTGGCTGGTTCATCGATCTGAATCGGTGCGCAGGAGTGCGAATCGTCCTGGAATCGAATCTCGATCCGCGCGATTCGGCGCGCCGCTAACTGTGGCCTGACCGAGGCGAGGGGCCGGTCAATCGCTTCCGTATGGCTTGGAGCGTCGGGACGCATCCGATCCACTGTCGCGAGCCAGGCGCGGTGCTCTCGGCTGAACTCGTCAAGGAACTCGGACCACTGTGCCATCGGAATCTGACGCGCGCTCATGTGGCATTCCCCTACCGTGTTGCGCGACTGGCCTCACGTTGTCGGACAACTTCGGCTCCCCATTCCTCCGCTTCGTCGACGATGGCAGAACGTGGGTCGCCTTCCCGCACTGCCGCTTCTGTCGCTAACCCTGTTGGCGTCAGGGCGTCGACGGCGCGCTTGGCAATCTGTGCGGCCGTCGAGGCTTGCTGCTGCCTCATGTCCTCGAGCGTGGCACCGGCGAGAACAAACTCCGTCGCGGGCGGCGCATATGGCTGGATTACCGACATCGTCACTCGGACGGTGCTCTTCGAAGGCCAAGGCCGTCGAGCGACCTCATCGACAGCAGCCTGTGAGTGGGGTGAGCCGTCAATTGCCAGGAGGATCCTCATGGATGCGTTCTCCGGCCGCGGAGGGTCGCGCGAGACTGCTGCCCCGCGTTGATCCGATGCACGGTCACTGCCATCGGCGACTCATGCGGTTGCCGATTGTGACTCTCGAAATGTCCGTCACCAGCGGAGACGCGCAGAGTATCGGGGGCCTTCCGGTGAATCGCGAGCTCGTGGGTGTCCTGTCCCGCGGTCCACCCGGCACCCGGTCGGGCCATGTCCGGCCGCCGATCGAGAAAGACCCGAGACTCCGCGCTGAGGAGGTCGGCGGCGGGATCCTACGGGCGGGTCAGGCGGAGTTGGTCGAGCCGGCCGGGCCAGCCGCCTGCTCCTCGGGTGGCACGACGTGGCGGAAGGACGCGTAGAGCAGAACGTCGTAGAGGATCTTGATGCCCGCCCCGAGGAATAGGGAGAGGCCAGCCACACGTGCTGCATCGCCAGGCCGGCGAGCGACGGGCCCGCAGCCCAACCAGTGTTGCGGACGAGATTCGTGACGCCGCTTGCCGTCATCCGTTCCTCGGGCCGCACGATGGCGGCCACGTATGACTGTCGCGTGGGGACATCCATCTCCACCAGTGCCTCGCGCACCAGGAACAACGCTGCGGCCCATCCCCACGACGGGGCGAACGGAACGGCCAGCAAGGAGACACTGGACGGGATGTGCGTGAACACCATCGTGTTGAGCAGGCCGATTCGAAATGATCCGCAGCCGCGGTTCGGTGCCCATGGCCGACATCATGTCGGCGAACTTCGTGACCGGGTCGGCAGCAGCCTTTGTCGTTGCCATATCCATATTTCGACAAGCATAGAATCGCTATGTCAAGAAGATCTGGAAGTTCCGCCGGAGGGAGGAAAAGCGGGGCCCGGCCGGCGACCGCACTGCGGCAGCCATCCACCCGCTGTCTGCCCGGCCTGCTGGACTGCCATGCGAAATGCCCGGTAGTGCCTCTGAAGCCGCTGCGTCGGCGGTTCGTCGCCGGCACGAAGGTCGAGCAGCGTCGCGAAGAGAAGCGCCAAGGCTGTCATAAAGGCTGGATGCTACTCGAAAAAGGCACCGACGCATGTCGGAAGCAGACGGCCAGCAGCCAAAACACCCGACGACACCCGATGAACCCGCGGTGAGCGTCGGTTAGCACACGGCGGAAGATGATCGTCTCCGGCAGCGTCAGCAGGTCACATGCAATACGGCATTCGTGTCGCGTGGGTGTTTCTTCAGAAAGTCGATGGCCTCTGCCGTAGGCACGACAATCAACTTTACGCCGAGCTCATCGGCTTCACGCTTCACGTCGTCCATGACTGGCAGCCGGCCGTACGCGCCGGTACCGATGACCAAGCGGTTGCATTGCCACGGAATGTTCTCCTCTAGCGACAACGGAGTGTGGCCAAAGTCGTCGCGGAACTTCTTTGATGCCTTCTTCTTCCGCTTCTGGATCTCACCGTGGTCGATGACGACATCGTGCTCGTACGTAACCCCGTCGATTTCGAGCTCACCAAAGGCAAAATGAGAGATCCGCATCGTGCACCTCAGATCTCGCGCAACGCCGTGTCCCACCTTCCAGCCTATACCGACGTCGGCGACACTACGAGCGTGCAGCAGACGCTGAGGTCCGCGGCTGGGCAGTTGGCGGCTACGGTCGCCCGGTGATCCGGAGACGCGGATCGACGAAGTGTGTCGCCGACAACGGCTAGCTCAGCAATGCCACGTTCGCGGTAGGTGAGCGAGGTGCTCGGAACCTCTCCTGCGCTCCGTTCATCAGCTCGCGCATCAACTCAGGTGCGGGTCTCGGCCACGTCGAATCGGCCCGGATGATGGGCCGCAGCAGCGCGAACGAGCGCCGTGCGTCCGCTCGCGTTCAGGTCCGGGATCGACGGCGACTCCGGCCGGCCGACTTGCTCTTCGCGCTCACGTACCGGTGGGCGCCGACGACGAGGTCCCGAAGCGCGTCTGGACGCACACGCGAGAGTCGGACCAGGACACACGGATAGCCGACGTAGTGCTCTTTCAAATAGTAGGTGTCCGGGTCTTCCTCAACGAGCGCGTCGCGGCCGCCGAAGTCCATCATCACGACCAGGGTGTCCGGCTCGGCTGACCGGTGCGACGCCATGCACACGAACATCTTCCTGCGGACCTTCAGTGCCGGCTGCCCCCACGCGGTCGTGACCTCAACGTCCTGCAGCGTGCGGCCAAGTGACTCGACGAGCTTGAATCTGCCGGTGCGCGGCGACGGCCGTTTCGACGCCTTCCTACCCCATTTCTCCTCGTTCGCCGCGCCGCGCGCCTTCACGATCTCCTTCACGACCGCAGCCGGGATAGGCTTGTCCGGTGTGAACTGGATCGTGCCCTTACTCTGCGTGTAGTCCTTCAGCTTCGCAGCCAGCCTTTGGTCGTCGTTCCTTCCGTAGATCGCACAGTGATTCTTCGCTGCCCCTATGTAGATGAAGGGATGGCCGTTCAGTTTGAACCCCGGCAGCCCATACCCTAAGTGCTCCTCCGCACCGGGCGCTGCAGCCAAAATCTGCGTGCGAAGCTTCTCCAAAGCCTCCCGCTGCGCTTTTGGCAGCGGTGCCACATAATCGGCGAAGGTGGGAGTGTTGGCCATGTCCCAGGATAGCAGTGCAGGCGCGCGGATCTACAGTCCAACTCCGTGCGGTCGAAGTGCCACTCGCTATCATCCCGACGTACGCAGTCATTTCCACACCGTGGGATCAGACGTTCGGAACCGTCTTGCACAACCGCTCACGCCAACATCCACTTCGTGTCGCCCGCGGGCGACTGCGGCCGCGTGGCCGAGGTTGCACGCCGGCGCTCGACTGGCGTAGAGTCGGCTTCGCCGCGATCTCAGGCGCCGTTTCGCTTGTCATCACCGTGTCGCTCCGAAGAAGATCGTTGTGGCCACCATTCCTAGCGAAACGGTCCTCCTCGTGACCACTGGGACGGTGCGGTGTGCCCTGCCGATATCGTCCGTGGTGGAAACGTTGCGACAGTTGCCGCTGCGTTCATTCCCGGGTGTGCCGCCCTTCGTGCTCGGGGTTTCGATTATCCGAGGCGAGGCGTTACCCATCCTGGACCTGGCCTGCCTGTTCGGTGGAACGTCGATTGGACCGGCGAGACTCGTCGTGGTCTGGGCCGGCCAGCACAAGGTGGCGCTCGCTGTGGACCGTGTGATTGGCATCCACCACCTCGACTCGAGCGCCATGGCAGCGGCGCCGCCCCTCCTGTCATCGATGGCGCCTGACGCCGTTGCTTCGCTCGGCCCGCTCGATGGCGACTTGCTGACCGTGCTGCAGCTGTCGCACATAGTGCCCGACGATTTGTGGCGGCTGCTCCAGGAACGGGGCGGGCTGTGATGGAGCGACGGCCTTCGGAACTGGAGCAGTTTTCGGCTGTCGTGATCTCGCGGCT
>Ga0105104_10001453_pt1 | contig 17853 bp, 16 predicted proteins | sample PPLLaktember2015_3_FD_87034 | JGI IMG/M metagenome (GOLD analysis project Ga0105104, IMG submission 87034) | Freshwater sediment microbial communities from Prairie Pothole Lake near Jamestown, North Dakota, USA - PPLs Lake P7 Core (6) Depth... | ecosystem: Environmental > Aquatic > Freshwater >... | reverse complement strand
GGCCGACGATCGACGATTCACGATTCACGATTCACGATCAACGGATAATGGAAGGGGAAACCGACTACAGCCCCCTGGATTTGAATTTAACTCGAATATTAGTCTTAACTTAGCAGCATTCCAGTTAGTTTCCTTTACCGCGATTTGTTAATACCCTTGAGATAAAATCATCCGAATATCCTTTTCTTCCGGATATCACTTCGCCTTTTCCATTGGTATAGAAGAGAGAAGGGGTATTAAAACCGAATTGAACCCAATCGTCAAACGAGATTTTTAAAACTGTAATCCTGCTTTTTATAACATCCTCCCCCGGCTTTTCTGTCAATAATAGAATCACGCGCAGGTTTCCCGGCGTTTTATTTGCTCCTGTCGCTGCGATAAATTGGCTCAGCGCTGTTTTGCAGAGCGGGCATTGGGTCGAATAAGTAAAAAACAGGTACTGGGTCGAGGAATAAGCAGTAAAATGGATGAGCTCCCGTTTCCCGCCCGGTGTATCTCCAAAGAAAGAAAAGAAATGGAGGTTCCCGCCTGTGTTTTTAGACGAAGAAGCCAAACCGGGGAACTCTCCTTGCTTTTCTTTGCATTTCTGCAACTGGAGATAGAAAAAAACAATAATCCCGAACAGCACGAGGATTAATGCGGAATAAAGAAATCGTTCTCCTTTGCTCATTTGAGTAGGTCGGTTACCGATACGACGCCGATATTTCCATTTTTATCGACGACAAAAACCCTGGGATCATCGTTATTTTTCCAGTATCGAATCATGGAAAACGGGATAATCTTGTTGGCGACCGTTTTACCCTGGGAGTTAAATATCCACAAATCGATCACGGGTTTTTTAGTAGAGAATAAGAGGTTTTGAACGACATAATAATCCCCATGTTTTCCGACATATTGGGAGATATAGAGGTTATCGGTTTCATCGAAGTGTTTTTGTTCCGGGGTAACGGGGTTTTGCCAGGTGAGGGATACGGTTACTTTTTTATCGGTCACATCGTAAACGTCGATTTTGCATTCTTTATTTGGGAAAAAACAGTAAGTGTGGGCCACCAGTTTATTGTTCAAGGTGTAAAATTTATTGAGTAGGGGTTTATAGAATTTATCGAATTGTACGGGTTTATTGGAAGAGAAGAGGTTTTCTGCGGGGTTGAAGTTTGAGTCTAATAAACCAGCGGCGAAACCTTTGACCGGGAAGAGGAAAAAGGCGGTAACACCTTTTATAGTGGATGACATGGAGGCGTAATCGGCGGTGATGGGGAATTGGTTTAGAAAGCGGAGGTTGAGGTCGAAGGTAGAGATTGCGGGTTTCCCGGCATCGAATATCGCGAGGGTAGTGGGGTTAAGCAGGAACATCGACCGTGCGTTTAAAATTGCTTCTTTCCCGGTTTTGTCTCCGGCTTTAAAGATTTTATCGATTTTTCCTCCTTTGAACCGGGCTACGATATTGCCGTCCCAGCAGGCGATGTAGATATCCGGTCCGTTGACCAGCATATAAACAAAGTCATTGGCCTGGGCGTTTATTCCTGCGGTTTGGAGTATTTTTTGTGAGAGGAGGGGTTTTAGGGTAATTTCTGGGTTGGTTGCAGCCGAAGATTTTGTGTTTCCTGCGTTTACCGGGGTTTGAATGAGCCAGATGGCAATGATGGCTGTGCATATGAAAATTATTTTTTTAGTCATGGATAGCTCCTTATTTTTTATTTTTGTTGAGTTCAACGGTTGCACCGAACATACATCCGTTAATGAAGGCGTTAAAATAGGTCGTGCCCGGTTCGAATTTTTTGTTGCAGTATCTTGCGCATTTTTCTTCAAAGCGGGTCATGATTTCTTCGTCCGTTTCCGATGCTGTCGGCACTGCGAAGGCCAACAGCATGACACCGGCTAAAACACACATTACTAATGAAACTTGAATTCTTTTAATCATATGATCTCCGTTTATCTTCATTTTCGTTTTTCTTATCGATGGCTCATTTATTACTATTACTCAATTTCTTTCGGATATCCGATATGTCGGCAACCAGGATATTGCAGTCTTCATCTTTAGCGAAAACACGATTCTTATCATTGGAAGGAATGACAGAATAAGGAAATTTCGACTGTTGAAGTAGTAATTGCCCTTTATCGTTAAAAATCAATTCTTCGACTTCCCGTACATTTTCATTGGCATTTAAGGAAATTTTTTTGCAATAGAAAGCATTTTGAATCCAATAATATTCATTGAGTTTAAAAGTAGCTCCGAAAGCATGAATGTTTTTATAGTTCTCGATATCGTTTTGAGATGGAATTGGAAAGGAATTCTTCCATTTTAGAACCAATATTTTCTTCATGGTAGGGATATCGTAGATATCCACGAAGCATTGCCGAGTTGGTTGGAGAGGGATTGTGCAAGCAGCGGTATTTTCATTAAGGATCATTCCTTGTTTCGATTGCATTAATCCCAGTTTTTTATAATAAATCTTTCGGTCTTTTTTTATAAAATTTTCCACAATGTTAAATTTCTCATCAATAAAGTTGAAAACAAAATCCCCGAGAACGTTTACAACGATATACCTGTTCTCTTTAAGTTTTACAATCTGGGTTATAAATGATTTTGCAATTTTTTTTTCGCTGATATAGTTTAGGTCCAGGTCAAACAAGAGTATGCTTCGTTTTAGAGGGTCAAAAACGGCCAGGGTTTTGGTATCATTTAAAAAAATCTGTCCAGTTGACATAAATTCCCCGCCGGCCTGGCCTGCTGCTTGATAGGATTTCACCAATTTGTTCCCCGTGATTTTTACGATCCGTTTATCGCCCGAATTAGCCAGGTAGTAACTATCATGAACAAAATAAGGCGGGCTCATATGTTGGTTAGTCAGGTGTTCGAAGCCGAAGTTTTCCAGGTCTTGAGCGGTCAGGAAAGTTTTGAAGCAGGAGGTGAGGTCGACATTTTTTCGAAGGGGTTCACCTTGCCTCGACCCGCCGCAATATGCCAGGCTCAATAGTAAAAAAAGCATCGATGCGAGCCTAAATATTTTTCCTCTCTTCGATTCGGTAAGAGTATTAATATTAAAGGAGAAGGGAGGGAATCCTCCCTTCTCCTTTTGAAAAAAAAACAGGTTACTATAGTTGAGAACCATAAATACAACCATTATAACAGATTAAAACAAGAGGGTTTAAAAAAGGATAAGATTCATAGCCGCCATATTTTTCCATACAATATTCTACGCAAGCTTCCGGTGAAGCACCGAAAATTTCGATGGTAAAGAGCCCTACTGCGAAAACCACGAGAGCTATACAACCGATAGCCATAATTGATTTCAGTTTCATTGAGTTTACCTCCATATTTATTTTATTTTCATTTTTGGTTCAATTCAATTTCTTTCGGATATCCGATATATCGGCAACCAGGATATTGCAGTCTTCATCTTTAGCGAAAACACGTTTTTTATCATTTGAAGGAATGACAGTATAAGGAAATTTCAACTGCTGGAACAGGAATTGCCCTTTATCATTGAAAATCAATTCTTCGAGTTCCCACTCGATATTATTTAGGTTTAATGTTATCTTTTTGGGGTAGAAGATATTCTGGACCCAATAATACCCGGAGTATTTATAAGTATTGCCGAGAGCGTGAAACTTTTTAAATTGATTTAATTCGCTTTGAGAAGGAATTGGAAAAGAATTTTTCCATTTCAGAACCAAGGTTTTACGCCGGGTGGGGATATCGTAGATATCCACGAAACAATTGCTGGTTAGTTGGAGAGGGCTCGTAAAAGCAACGGTATTTTCATCGATGAATATTCCCTGATTAAATAATTGTGGGATAAGTTTTTTACTGGGTGATTTTGGATTGATTTTAATAAAGCCCTCCACTTCCTTGAAGTTCTGATCGAGAAAGCTGAAGACATATTCGCCAAAAAAACTTGAAATGATATACCTATCCCTGCTTATTTTCATAATTTGTGTCACATAAGATTGGCTTAATTTTTTTTCGCTAATATAGTTCAGGTCAAGGTCGAATAGGAGGATGCTTTTTTTTAGAGGGTCAAAGACAGCGAGTGTATTGGGGTCATGTAAAAAAATCTGCCCCATTGCCATGAACTCCCCGCCCGCCTGGCCTGCGGCTTGATAGGATTTCACTGCCTGATTTCCCCTAAATTTAACGATTTTTTTATCCCCGCTATTCTGTAAATAATAATTATCTCCAACAAAAAAAGGGGCTATGATGTACATGTTTGAAATATGTTCAAAACCGGCGTTTTCCAGGTCTTGAGCGGTCAGGAAAGTTTTGAAGCAGGAGGCGAGGTCGACATTTTTTCGAAGGGGTTCATCTTGTTTCGACCCGCCGCAATATACCAGGCTCAACGCCAAAACTACCATTAATACATATTTTAACATCCTTTCTCCTTTGGTGCTTAAAATCAAGGGAAGGGAGGGCTACCCTCCCTTCTCGTCTTTTACATACTATAGCTGCGAGCCATATATACAACCATCCATACAGACTGCAACAAGAATGGGTATCGGGGGAAGTGGAGGTGGTAATACTAATCCACCATAATTTTTCCAGCAATATCCAGCACATGCTTCCTGGGAAGCTCCGAACATTTCGATGGTAAAGAGCCCTACAGCCAAAACCGCGATAGCTATACAACCGATAGCCATGATTGTTTTCAATTTCATTTAATTTGACCTCCATATTTAATTTATTTCATTTTTTGTTCAATTCAATTTCTTTCGGATATCCGATATATCGGCAACCAGGATATTGCAGTCTTCATCAACAGCAAACACATGCTTTTTATCATTTGAAGAGACAAAAGGAAATGGGAATTTTGTTTTCTGGAACAGCAATTGCCCTTTATCATTGAAAATAACGAGTTCAATCTCTGAAACCACTTCATTGGGATTTATTGAAATATTTTTTGCAAAAGTATTGAAGATAAAATAGAATTCGCTGCATTTAACAGTCCCTCCTGCGAAATAAATATTCCTGCGTTGGTCGATATCCTTTTGCGTGGGGAGGGGATAGGGGCTTTTCCACTTAAGAGTCAACGTTTTTTTCCGGGTATGGATATCGTAGATGTCCACGAAGGCGTCGCGGTTCGTTTGCCATAATATGGTATACGCTGCGGTCTTCTCATCCAATATCATACCTGTACCCATCATAAACGAAAACATCTTTTTAAATGGAGTTTTTCTATCGGCCTTTAAAAACCGTTCCAAAACATTGAAATCTTTATCCAGGAAATAAAAAATAAAATCCCTGTTATGAACCGAGGCGATATATCTATCTTCGGTTATTTTAGTAATTTGATTAATAAACGACGTACTCATTCTTTTTTCACTCAAATAATTCAAATCGAGGTCAAATAGTAGAATGCTGCCTTTTACAGTGTCATGGATAGAAATCGTATTGGGGTCTTGTAAAAAAAACGGTCCCATCGCCATGAATTCCCCGCCGGCCTGGCCGTAGGCTTGATAGGATTTCACCACCTTGTTTCCTTTTATTTTTACCATCCTTTTATCGCCGGAGTTTCCTAGAAAGTAACTATCACCTACAAAAAAAGGGATTCCCATATGAGGAAAAGCTAGATGCTCGAAACCGAAATTTTCCAGGTCTTGAACGGTCAGGAAAGTTTTGAAACAGGAGGCGAGGTCGATATTTTTTCGAAGGGGTTCATCTTGTTTCGACCCGCCGCAATATACCAGGCTCAACGCCAAAACTACCATTAATACATATTTAAACATCCTTTCTCCTTTGGTGCTTAAAACCAAGGGAAGGGAGGGCGTCCTCCCTTCCGATTTAAAGAAAAATTAGCTATAACTGGGAGCCAAAGGCACACCCATCCATACAGGCTATATAAGGCATGTTAATTGCCACAGGGCCGAATATTACCCCGTAGCCGCCATATTTTCCCCAGCAGAATTCATGACATGCTTCCTGGGAAGCTCCGAAAATTTCGATGGTAAAGAGCCCTACTGCGAAAACCACGAGAGCTATACAACCGATAGCCATAATTGATTTCATTTTCATTTTAATTTGACCTCCATATTTATTTTTAAATTTTTTTTACGTGTAAGTACTTATTTTTGTTTCATTAATTCTTCGATATCGATATAAGCCATATTTTCATCCTTGTCCATGAAAAAGACCCGGCTCTCCGGTTTATCCGATTGATAAGCAATAAATAAATAGGGGAATTTATCTCGAAATTCCAGGGCTCCAGACTCGCTGAAGATTAACATGTCATACTCCACATCGTAGGGTTGGGCCAGCGTTTTTCCAAAAACACATTGGACCGTATAGAACCGGCCGGTTTTGAATATTCTTTCAAGGAAATACAAATTGATTCCTTTCTGGATCGACCGGTCGGAGGGTGTGAAGGGCTGCTCCCATTCCAGGGTAACCGTCTTTTCACGGGCCGCAATGTTAAAAATATCGATATGACAGGCTTTATAGGGGAACAAGCTGTAAGAATGGGCAGCCAAACCGCCGTATAAAAATTTTCCTTTATTTAAAAAAACATTGTAATAGTGTTCGAAAGGAACTTTGGTATTGGCTTTCAAAAATTTCTCCACCGGTTTGAATTGCTCATCCAGGATGTCGAAAACCATATCTCTTGTTTGAGAGACCTGGAAAGACACCCATGTGTCTTTTACCCGGGTGATGGAATTGGTCAACATCGGGAGGGGGTATTCTTTCAAATAGTTCAATTTATCGTCGAAGAGGAGTGCCCGTGCTTTCTGGATATCTACCACTCCAATGGTGGATGAATCCACTGAAAACATGCTCCTGGGAGTCATAAATTCGGAGGGTGCCTGTCCAGCGATGGAACTGTATTTGTTCGCAGGCATTCCATTTTCAAACCGGACTACCCGGCGGTCCCAGTCATTCAGTACATAGAAATCTTTGTTTTTAAAAAGTAAGTCGAAGTGCATACCGTCCATATGCTCGAACCCAGCATTTTCCAGGGTTTGGCAGGAAATAAATTGCTTTATCGCGTAACCGGATTTCTTCCCTTTGGGTTTTTTATCTTGCGATGAGCAATCGCTCATTGTAAACATCGCGATTAATGTCATCACCAGTGCGAAATAGAATCCTTTCCTTCTTTTCGATGCTATTACCTTCATTTGTTTTCTCCCGTTGGATCATTCATGAAGCGTTGGTATAAACGGGTTGCTGCCCCCGCTGCCCTTTTCATTAGATTAGAAAGAACTTTGGGGGCAAATTCCGCTTAGTTATTGGCTCCGAAGAGACAGCCTTCCATACAGGCAGAAAATAGAATATCGCTGCCCCCATATCTTGTGCTGCAATAATCAATGCAGGCGACTGGTATCCAGATGCTTCTCACCACCATTGTGGTGGATACGAACAAGATAGAGGTTGCGATAAACCCCATGATAAATTTTGCAGAAAAGATTTTTTTCATTTTTTGATTTCTCCGAATAATTATTTTCTAGATTGTACTATACCATAAATTTCGGTTGCAGTCAAATACCGGTCGCGCCGATTTTAAAGACAGCATTAGGTGGGCGGTTAAGTATTATAAGCAGGGATATAGAGGTTGACAATGGTTCCCATTTCCAATTTGGACTCGATGGTAATGTGGCCGTTGTGTTTTTTGAGAATCGAGTAACAAATGGCCATACCCAGCTTGATGTCTTTCGCAGGGGTATCGGTATTTATTGCAGCAGCATGCGGATCGAAGATTTTTTCCAATTGTGCCGGTGGAATTCCAATCCCGTTATCGGAGATGGAGATTTTCACATACCGGCCTCCCTCTATTGAGAAAAAGTTATCTCCCGGTAAAAAAATATTTTCGGCACAGAGAGAAATATTTTTTTCTAGGCAATTTTTCGTGGCTTCCGAGGCGTTTTGAAGCAAGTTATATATCACCTGTCGGAGTTGGCGTTCATCTGCCAGCAGTGGGTCCAGGTCCTGCGGTATGAAAATGTTTTGGAACATTTGCAGCGAGTGGGGATAATATTCGTTCAGTCCCCTTAACAAGGCGTTGAGTGTTACCCGCTGTGGAATAAGCCATCCTCCCTTTGAAAAAGTAATAAACTTATTGGCTAGCTCAGCGGCATGGAGTGATGCTTTTTCAGCGATTTTCAGTACATCCAGGGCTTCAGCATCATCTTTAATTTCTTCGATAGCCATCGATAAATTTCCCAGGATAATAGCCAGGAGGTTATTGAAGTCATGGGCGATTCCCCCCGCCAGGATACCGATGGATTCCAATTTTTGGCTATTCAGCAGTTCCGCTTCGGTTTTTTTACGATCGGTTATATCGATCAGTGTTCCCAGCAGGGCAAGCCGGCCCTGGTAGGTGATCCGGGTAACATAGACCTCGCAGTGAAGGGGATCGTTTTTTTTCGTTTTCCCGCGGAATTCGAAATTCAATGACTCCACAACCCCCGCGACGATTTGATTATTAGTAACCTCCAACATACTCCTGTCTTGTTCCAGGACAATTATTAGCGGGTCCCGGAGCAGGATTTCTCCCGGTCGGTACCCGAAAATAGATAGCATTTGGGGGTTCACATATTTGAAGACATTATCCTGGACGATATAAATGCCCACCATCGATTTTTCAGCGAGGATCCTGAATTTTAACTCGCTCTCTTTTAATTCTTCCGATGTTTTACGGTGTTCATCGATTTCGGTGGATAAAGCGCGGCTTATACGAATTTTAAGTCGGTATCGTGTGTAAGTGACAAAGGCCAGTACGATGACCAAAACGGCGATGATAACAAAAATAATGGTTAGATTGCTCTGCCTGGTTAATTTCAGTTCCTGGATTTGGCTGTATTTTTTCAATAAAGTCCGTTCTCCCTCTCGTTTTTTTATTTCAAAGCGATTCTTCATTTCATCGATTTTTTTTGAGCTTTGTTCATTAAAGATCGCATCGTTTTTTTCTTTGTATTTTTTGAAATTTTCTAAAGCTTTTTCGAGGTTATTCATCCTTTTATACGTTTCGGTGAGTTCCAGGTAAACATCTCTCAAGTAAATGTTGGATTTTAATTGGGCAGCCAGGTTTAAAGCTTCTTGTGCAAATTGCAGCGATTCCCGGTACTCCCCGGATTCCCGGTGGATTTTTGCCAGGTCCACCAATATTTCGATTCGTTTTGTCCCGGTGCTTTTGTCCAGGATAGCCGAGTTATTCGAGGGAAATATGGGAAGAGAAATGAGCATCCAAACAAGGAAAAAAAATCGATATTTTTTCATATGCCAAGATTATATCATTCAAATAGAAATGGATGCAATATCGAAAATTAAGCGATAGATTTTTTGAAGACAAAAAGGTATACTTATTTAATAGGAGAATATATGCCATTTTTAGCACGAATCGCCGAGCACTACCTTAAAAAATATGGGAACAATATCCGTAAGGTGGCTTTCATCTTCCCTACCCGCCGTGCACGACTTTATTTCCAAAAGCACCTTCAAATCGAGAATTCACAAAATCCACCGATATGGGCTCCCCCCACTTTTTCTATCGACGACTTCATTGCCCAATTATCGGGGATCACTATTTCCGATCCGTTGGACCTTGTTTTCGAACTCTATGTCGTCTACCGGAAACATATTAAACAATACCCCCGTGAATTCAACGAGTTTTACCCCTGGGGCAAGATGATTATATCGGATTTCGACGATATCGATAAAAACCTGGTGGATACGGATGTGCTTTTCCGCACCCTCACGGAATTCAAAGCGGTGGAAGATATTACAAAAGAAGATAAATCCGATATTTACAACCGGTACACCGGCTTTTGGGTTGAACTGGGTATGCTTTACAAAGAATTCAGGCGGTTACTCCAAAAGCGCAGCAAAGGCTATGAAGGTATGGCAAACCGCCAGGTAGCCGAAAATATCGAATCCATCGTAGAAAGCACGAACAATGCGTTTCCGTGGGACAAAGTGGTTTTTTGCGGCTTTAATGCCCTCACTAAGTCGCAAGAAAAAATCATCCATTACTTATTAAACATCGAACGCGCCGATATTTTCTGGGATATGGACCGGTATTTCTGCGATAACCCGGACCAGGAAGCCGGTCTTTTCTTCCGGGAAAACGTAAAAAAACTGAATTTACGACCGGAAAATGTGAATTGGGTTGAAGACCGAATGTCGGAACGAAAAAATATCGAGATCGTGGGCGTTCAATCCAAAGTTAGCCAGGCTAAAGTCCTGGGAATCAAATTACTCGAATTAGAGAAAAAAAATGAGAACCCGGAAACCGCGGTCGTAGTTCTCCCGGATGAAACCCTGCTTTTCCCGGTACTCAATTCGCTGCCCGAAAGTATCGACCAGGTCAACGTCACCCTCGGGTACCCCCTCCAGCAAACCCCCATCTACAGCTTCTTCGATTCCATCATGGAACTCATTCTCCGAACCCTGGAACCCGGCGCACCGGAAGGTTTTTATTATCAAGACATCCAGGATGTACTCAACCACCCTTATATCAAACCGCTGGCCCCGGAAGAAATCGGCGATTTCATCTCCAAAATCAAAAAAGAAAACCTGGTCTATATCACCCCGGAAAATATCCCCCTCTCTTCCCCCACGCTGCATAATATATTTAAAATTCGTCTCACTTCCCACGCAATCATCGACTTTTTCCTCTCTCTCCTGGACGATATCCGCGCCTATTTCAGGGAAAATAAACCCGACCTCTTTAACGTGGATTATGAGTACATGTACCATTTTTATACCCTCATGAGCCGCCTGAAAGATATCTTGAAATCCACCAACCTGGACTTAAATAGCCACGCCTTCCGGCGCCTGTTTACCGACTATATTAAAACCAGCCGCATCCCTTTTACGGGTGAACCCCTGGTAGGCCTCCAGGTGATGGGGATACTGGAAACCCAAACACTGGATTTCTCCCACCTCTTTGTCCTTTCCGTCAATGAAGGCCTCCTCCCCCCGGGCAAAAGCCAACAATCTTTTATCCCCTTCGATGTTCGGTGCGCACTGGGTTTACCGACTTATAAAGAAAGAGACGCCATCGCTGCATACCATTTCTACCGTTTATTAAAAAACTCACGGGATATCACACTGATCTATGTCATGGAATCCAAAGGAATCGAAAAAAATGAAAAGAGCCGGTTCATCGACCAGATACTGATCGAATTCACCGAAGCTAACAAAAATACCCGCATCCGCCACGAAATTATCGATTTCCCCTTTGAAACCCACGGACCCACTTCCATCACTGTTCAAAAAGACAATACGATCATCGATTTACTATCGAAAAAAAGCTATTCGGCTTCATCCCTCTTAAATTACCTCTCGTGCTCATTGAAATTCTATTTCACATATATTTTGAAACTCCAGGAAGACGATGAAGTCTTCGAAAGCCCGGATTACCGCATGCTGGGTAATATCGTCCACCACACCCTCGAACAGTTGTACTCGCCTTTCCGCGGAAAAGATAAACCCATTGGAACGACTGAAATCGAAGAAATGAAACGAAAAATCGAAAGTAAAATGATCGAAGCGTTCCGGGAAGAGATCGGGCCCGGCGACATAACGACAGGTCGGAATAAGATTTCTTTCGAAGTTATGAAAAAATTCGTGGAACATTTTTTCGATAAAGAGAAGCAGCGGGCGGGTTTCCATGTCGTAATGCTGGAAAAAAAGCTGGTCAATGCCCCCTTCTCGTTTTCTTCGGACGGAATGAATTACCATGCCAGGCTCGAAGGAACGATCGACCGCCTGGACCAGGATAAAGACGGAGTTTTCTGCATTATCGATTACAAAACAGGGAAAATCAACTCGTTGAGTTTGAAATCCCCGGAAGAGCTGGTAGAGAAACTGAAGGGTGATGAAACGATTAAGCGAAAGGAGATATTTCAATTGTTTTTTTACCGGTTCCTGCTGAAGAAATTGGAGTTATTCGAGGGAGAATTCCGGTTGGGTATCTATTCCTTTAAAAAAATGTATGATGAATTGGTTTTTGTTAAAATCGACGACGTCGACATTATCGATGAGCAGTGGATTGATTTGTATGAGGGGGTGTTAAAAGCTGTATTTAGGGAGATTTTCGATTTGGACCGGCCCTTTGCTCAAACCGATAATGAAGAAAACTGCCGGGGCTGCCAATATAAAAATATATGTGGGCGAGTCACACCGGATTATTCTCAAATGCACTGAAAATTGAAAGTAAAAGTAACTATTCAAACCTATCAAATATTAACTTTTAAGTGCAAAGGACTTCTTATAATATTTTTGCATCCTTTTCATGCGCCCCTTCTATCTCCTTTAACCATTTATAAAGAACATTATCGATTTGATAAGCGAACTTGCATACATTATCCTTATACTCTTTAATTTGATCATGTGTTAAACTCGGGGTACTGTCGCTGTGAATAATCGTGTTACGGTAACCGGTAAGAGAATTAATATCGGACGCAAATGAGATTTTATAACTCGCCTCACCGAATAAAACGTCAACCCTTTTATCGATAAGACATTTTTCAAAAATATCGTAGATACCGATCCTACAGAAAAGCCGACGAATTTCTTTTTCTCCATGGGTTCCATAGCTGAATTTATTGTTTACCTGAATTTGGTCCAATAGACCATCTTCTACCCAGATGGCTGATAGTTTATTTAAAATTTCTTTCACCTGCATATCCGGCAGCAGTTTCTTTTTGTTAGAGGTCTGGCTTTTTTTTAACTTGTCAAGAAAATTGCCGGATAAAATATCGAGAGAAGCTTGAAATCGTATTGGAAGAGGAATTTTTTTTGCGGGAAGGTTCAATTCAGATAATCGAAAGCAAAAATCATTAACAACATTTTCCATGTATGACTCAAGCTTGGTTAACAAAAAAATAACTGCCGATTTGTTAAATACCGAATACTTTAATGTATCCTTAATACATTCTTCAGCCTGAGTTAACAGTATATCAACTTCTTCCAGGGCTTCTACAAAACCTTCAAATGATTCAAAATTTCCTGTCATCAGCAAAACTCCTTTATAACAATGAAATGCTCTTATTCCATGAATTCAATCGATATTCGAGTTTCCTTGTATCTGAAGTTCCATAGATAAGCGCTTCATTGAAAGAAGTGTCTGATGTGATTTTGCTTTTTAGTAATTCGGTTATTTGGTTTCGGTGTTCGTTTAAGAATTCCGAGGAGAGTTTTGAAAAGCTCACCATGATAACATCCATTAGTGCCCTATTTAATCGTGTGTCATATGTTCCGTCTTCCGCTTTAAACCTTCTAAATGAAGGTGTGTCGAATACCGAGATAACCTTGTCTATAGTGGATTTAAACATAATACGAATTTGTTCGGAGTCTTTTGAATTAATTTTACGATTTTCTCGCATGTAATCGTTGAGGAATGTTTTCATTCGGTTGGGATATCTGTTTACTTTACCGGTATTTGGGTCATAACATGAATTTAATGCCAGGAATCGCAGGATCAATTCCGAGTCAAAAAATCTTTTATCCGGGCGTTTAAGGCCAATGGCTTTTAAGAAGGAAGGATATTCACACAGTTCTTTAAGTAAATTGCTTAATGGTCCGCGGTAAATACAATTGCGAAGTTCTTGCTCATTAAGTTTGACAGAACCTCGATTTAGGCGCTGAAATATATCGTACTTAATTTCTTGATTAGATTCTTCTTTAATAACTATAACTCTAAAAATTCCATTATTAAGTATTCTTAGCGCTTTCGGGTTGAGCTTACTGTATTGACTGCGCTGAAGGTCGGAAAGGATTTCAAGGCCTGAAAGTTTGAATTCATTATTAAAAAAACGCAGTATTGAATACAGTCTCTGCAGCCCATCTACAACCACCCAGCGATTCTCCTCATCTTCAGCAACATAAATAACTGGGATGGGAACATTTAAAAGAATTGACTCGATAAGCAATGACGCCCGTTTATTATCCCAAATATAATTCCTTTGATAATCAGGGTCCAGGATTATATCTTTTTTTCGCATCATTTCAACGAGGTCGATTACAGCTTTATCATAAGACTGGGTTCTTAATATTCTTACTTCTTTAGGAATCTCTTTACTTTCTAAATTTTCATCGTCCGATTCATCATCGTATTCGAGTTCTTCTTTTACTTCCTCTGATGCCGACCCTTTTAGTAAAAGCATTTTTTACCTCCATTTATGTTTACTCCACATCTGCCATTACGACTCTTTAATTAAGCAGAAAGAGATAGTCAACATTTTTTTATTTTAAGACTTTTTGAAAATAATGTCAACTTTATTTTTTATGTCGAGCCCAATTATCAAAAAAACCAACGGCATTATTAAAATGTGAAAAAAATAATTAGCGTTCGTTTTTTGGGCGATACGACGTGAAGGTCAATGTTAAGTGTATTTTCCCCGGGGCTGCGGCAATCTTTAAAAAATCCCTGCCGTGTGGGTTTGCCAACGATTCTTCCGCCGATAACGATTCTTCCCAACTAATAATAGCGATTTCATCGAAAAAAGCCACACCGCTGCCCTTCGAAGGTGGAGAATGATGAATATAAAGATTGACTGCCCGTGGGTTGGCCGTAGGATCGCCAAGCATTGCCGGGTCATCCGGCGGCATGTGAATATCGCCTACCATCGCTTGCCAACCAAAAGTCCCCCCCGCATGTGTGTAGACATTCTCTTCCCCGAAAGTATTATCTTCCTCGCTGGCCGCAAAGCGTGCCACGACCCGGATAGCTCCCGCAGTTTCTCCTTTTACATATCCAAAGAAAGTTAAATCCTTATTGGGTTGGTCTGTGGCATCACCCATCACCCGCACCCGGTATCGAAACGGGATGACCGAATCCGGCGCCGTTCCCGCCTCTCTCATACTGGCTACTGCCCCTGTACCCCGGTAAACCGTGGACATACTCAACGAAACCGATTCATTGCCGATATCCCATTCGGAAACCTCCAGGTTATCGTCGTCCGCATCATAATCCTCGAAATCCCCATGCACCATGATATCTCTTCCGAACCGCACGGATGCGACCGAAGGAGAAATTTTATACGCGGAAAGCGATTCATTATCCCTGGCCCACTGGCGGAGGTCTGTAATTAAAACACCGGGATCGGGCAATTCCATATCCACATCCACGGTGCGGCTCTCCGATATGACGGAGTCCGGGTTCTTCCATTCCACCCATACTTCGCCGTTGTAAGGAAATACCCGGGCGCTTTTTTCAGAAAATTCGCACACCCGGCGCATCAAGAGTCCGGCTCTCCGGCCCCCGACCGGTTTCGGGCAATATTTTTCGATATAGACCGGGAACAATCGCAGCATATTCACTTCGCTTCCTTTCATATCCACTCGTGCCGCTGCACCCAGGAAAGTTTCCAGGCGGTCCTGGTCGAAAGCAAAATTTCCCAGGCAAAAAACCGCGGGCACATTGTTAATAATACCGACTCCCTGTCCTACATGCGGGTGGTGGCTGATGACCAAAGCAGCCCCAGACTCGACGACTTTGTTCATCGCCTCCCGGAGATATGTATTGGGTGCATAGGTGTATTCCATACCGCCGTGTAATTGTAAAATCGGGATATATCCTTCTTTCGCTTCATTACTCACAACCTGCTGCGTATAATCCGACAGGGACAAGTCGGCGGCCCCTCCTTTTGTCTCTTCCGCAACATAATTGATATCATGCATTCGCCCTGTTATCGATGTCATAGATAGAAACGAATAGGGCCAGGATTTAATGGTGGTCCGAAAAGGCAAAAACGAAGAAACCAAACCGGGACCCGCTCCACTGTGAAAAACTCCCGCGGCATCCAGGTTAGCCAGGGTATCGGAAAGACCCTTTTCCAGGTAATCATACACATGGTTGTTTCCCAATGACACATAGTCGACCCCTAACCACCGGAGAGCCGGCAGCGATCCCGGTAGGGTAAAATATACATAATCCTTGGTGGGATGCGGCGTCGACACATCGATGGTAACCGGTGTTTCAAAATTGATCACCCGGAAATCCGCATCCTGGAAAAAAGGCCGAAAATATCGAACCACCGATTTAGTCCCAGGTTCCGGGTCGGAAACCATTATCAATGCACCCGGGTTGTCGGGCGGCATTTGATCGCGCGGTATTAATTCCAACGGATCAAGGTAACGCCGTCCAAAAGCGGTATCCCCCGCAAACAAAAATCTCACCACCGACGTATCGTTCTCCTCCAAATAGAAATCTCCAAGGGAAATCGTGGACACCGTCAGCGGTACATTTAAATAAACCGGGATTCTTTCTGTCCGGTACCCCGGCACCGACATCGACATTAACCGGTTGCTTCGCAAAACCCCCCCGGCAGTAAAGTTCCCACTGCTGTCCGTGATTTTCGTAACATTACCGATTTCTACAAAAACACCGGGAATGGCTTTCCCTGATCGATCTACCACCCGGCCTTCAACCGTAACCGCGGTCTTCCAATATTTTTCTCGAAATGCTTCTTCGCTTTTTTTAAATTTGGAAACGACACTTTCCGGTGTTTCTTTCACTACTTCACACCCAATCGAAAGGAATACACACATCGAAAATATTATTAAATATATATGGTTAAATTTTCTCAAAATTTACCTCTCAACCGGGATGTCCGCCTATCGACTCGGGATCAGGCGCTTTTAGGAAAAGGGCGGAAAAAATCCATGCATACACGCCCCAATTTTTGCGTCCGATAACATTCGAAAAAACGGGAATCGAAATTCAAATCCATGGGACGCTCCAATACGATTATCCCGTCATCCCGGACTATATTGCGCTTGTATAAAACTCTCAACGGGTTGGCATATTCCAATAACTGGTAAGGCGGGTCAAGAAAAATAATATCGAATTTGAAACCATCATTGGCCAATTGAATCACACTGCGGTTGTAATCCCCTTTAATAATCCGGTAGTGATCGGACGGGATACCTATTTTGTCCAGGTTATATTGGAGCGCTTTGACACATTCGCCGATTTGCTCGATAAAAACCACGTATTCGGCACCCCGTGAAAGGGCTTCGATTCCAATATTCCCGGTTCCGCCAAAACCGTCCAGGAATATAGTTTCCCGGATGTCTTCCTGCACGATATCGAAAAAACTCAACTTTAGCCGTGCCGTAGTCGGGCGTACATCCGGGTGTTTAACCGATCTTAATTTTCGTCCTTTATACAAGCCAGCGTATATTTTTAGCATGTTGTTAAGAATACACTTTTTTTTTCTTCTCGTCAACTCCCTTTTATCGACCCCGATTCACCGCCGATAATTGCCTCCGGCGGGCAAAACCCTTTTTGTAAAAAGGGTTTTGCATTCCCAAAAACTTTTAAAAGTTATATATAATCAAAAGCTTTGGGAAATCCAAAAACCCTTTCACGAAAGGGTTTTGTGTTTCGCAGATTCGGGGTTTTCTTTTTTCTTTCGAAAAGCGTCTGTTACCGTGTATAGTACTTAGATTATGATTTTTAAAGCTGCACCTGATGAGCACAAAGCGTTTCTTTAAGAAAAAAATAGACAGGTTTCGCTTTTCAGAACCGGTACTATGTCATCTTAAGCCTCGGGGATGATCCCCAGCAGCCGGTTACTGGTTTTCCGAGCTCGGGCTTTGATTTTTTTTCCCCGGGATTATGGTTAAGATGGGTTTAGTATCCGGTTTCAGGATATAATATATAATCCTCATCCAGGCAAATTCGTTCTCCATCGTAATGAGCAGCTATAGCAATTAAAGATATGAGAATTACTGAATTACTGTTCTTGCAGGAATGCGTCATTCATTTTTAAAATCGATCCCCTTATAATTTTTTCTCCATGACTTTTTTCTCTTCCTCTTCTCTCCGTTTGCTCAGTTATTTTTTTATTTTCTTGACTGTCCCCTTTTTGCCAAAAAGCCAATATTTTTGTGCTGCCGGTCATTATTTTGTTGCT
>Ga0105104_10001452_pt1 | contig 17860 bp, 22 predicted proteins | sample PPLLaktember2015_3_FD_87034 | JGI IMG/M metagenome (GOLD analysis project Ga0105104, IMG submission 87034) | Freshwater sediment microbial communities from Prairie Pothole Lake near Jamestown, North Dakota, USA - PPLs Lake P7 Core (6) Depth... | ecosystem: Environmental > Aquatic > Freshwater >... | reverse complement strand
TCCGATCACATTGCTGGGAACAATCTCCCCGTTCGCGATCCGCCTGAGCGTTGACGACATGTCGCATGCCGGACAAACCTCCGGGCAGATCTATGCGATCTCCACGCTGGGATCGTTCATCGGGACATTTTTGCCAACGCTGGTCACCATTCCTGCCATCGGGACGAAGAATACATTTCTCGTATTTAGCCTGCTCCTATTGTTCGTTGCCCTTGCCGGGCTGGGACGATATGCCAGCCGCCGCGACATGCTGCTGCACATGTGGATGCCTGTGGTCATTGCAATTGTCGCCGCCCTCTCAAGAGGACAGGCGCTCAAGAGCAACACCGGTCAAATCTATGAGACCGAGTCAGCATACAACTATATTCAAGTCGCGGAGGTGAATGGTTTTACGATATTGAGGTTGAATGAGGGTCAGGGCGTACATTCCATCTATACTCCGAACACCTTGCAATACAACGGCCCCTGGGATCAATTTCTGGTCAGCCCGTATTTTTATCCAAACCGCAAGCTAGCAGATATAAAACGGATCGCGATCGTGGGACTCGCCGCAGGCACGACCGCCCGCCAAATGACGGCTGTATACGGCAACATTCCGATCGATGGATTCGAGATCGACCCGAAGATCGTTGAGGTGGGACAAAAGTATTTTGACATGACGATGCCGAACCTGAACATTCTCATCGGCGACGGAAGATTGAATCTCGAACAAAGTAAATATCAATATGACATCATCGCCGTGGACGCGTATCGCCCGCCGTATATTCCGCCGCACATGACCACACAGGAATTCTTTCAGATCGCCGCTGCACACCTCACCGACGAGGGGGTCCTGACCATCAACAGCGCCAGCGTCCCCGGCGACCGGCGACTCATCAATGGGCTGGCAACGACGATGGCAACGGTCTTCCCATCCATTTACACGGTGGATATTCCCGGTTCGCTCAACACCATGATCTTTGCCACGAAACAGGAAACAAAGCCTGAAGATTTAGCCGTGAATCTTGTTGCGCTTTTACAAGATCCAAGTGTGCATCCATTGCTCATCGCCTCCATGCAGACGACATTTGGGAATCTAAAGACTGGCTACGAGAAGACAACCGTCTTCACCGACGATCACGCGCCCATTGAATGGATCGTAAACGATATGGTCATCCGGTTTATTCTTGGCGGCGGGACACAATATTTACAATAATTATTGCTGTGGCGGATTGGCAAATCCGCCATAAGAAGCTGGATTTGTCAACACCGCACTTGCGCCGGTGCAAGTGTCCAGCTTAGCGGTTTGATAAACTTATGAAATTTACCATCCTCTCCTGGTTTGTTACCATACTTATCCCTCTCCTCCTCATCGGGCTTGGACTGCGCGTGCTTCTCACGCCTCTCTTCCTGCAGGTCGAATACAACATGCCATACTTCCCGCCCGATGAGTATGGCTTTACAAAAGAGGATCGCTTGAAGTGGGCGCCGTATGCATTGGACTATTTGGTTAACAATGAAGATATTTCCTATCTTGGCGATTTGAAATTCGAGGATGGCACGTCCCTCTTCAACGAACGCGAACTGAGTCACATGGCCGATGTCAAACGCGTGACGCAGGGCGCACTGCGAGTCTGGTATCTATCGCTGGCAATCTTATTTGCGCTCGGCCTCTGGGCATGGTTCGGTGGGTGGTGGCAGGCATATCGTCTCGGTTTGATGCGAGGCGGATGGCTGATGATCGGGCTGGCTGTCACCATTGGGTTGATCGTCGTGATCGGCATCCTTGTCAATCCGGATATATTCTGGAATTTTTTCGCGGGATTCCACTCCCTATTCTTCGAAGGCGACTCCTGGCTGTTCCTTTACTCAGATACACTCATCCGCCTGTTCCCCATTCGTTTTTGGCAGGACGCGTTCTTATGGGCGGCTGTTCTAGCCCTTGGAGGCGGGATTGGATTGGCTCTGGGATTGAAACCGAAATAGATATTGGGGGTTTATTGTGGTAGCTGAGTGACTGATTGAACGGGTTACTTTCTTTGCCACACACCTGCCCCGGGCGTAGGTGTGTGGCTAGCCCACGGGATCGGTCGCGGCCTGCATGTTATAATTTCTTAAGGAGCCTATTCATGACATCCACATTACCATTGGAGAACAAAGTTGCCGTCGTCACCGGCGCCTCGCGCGGGATTGGGCGGGCAATCGCAGAAGTACTGGCAAGCCAGGGTGCAGACGTCGTCTGCGGGGACCGGCTGGAAAAGCAGGCAGAAGAGACTGCGGCAAGCATCGCTGCTGCCAGCGGACGCCGCACAAGCGGCTGTCTGGTGGATGTGGCTGATCACAAGAGCGCAAGTGATTTCATTGCATGTGCGCTGGAAAATTTTGGAAAAGTGGATATCCTGATCAACAATGCCGGCATCACACGTGACAATTTGTTGATGCGCATCGATGAGGCAGATTGGGATGCCGTATTGGATGTGAATCTAAAGGGTGTGTACAACTGCTGCAAGGCAGCCATCCGTCCCATGATGAAACAGCGTTACGGACGCATCGTCAATATCACCTCGGTGGTGGGGTTGTCTGGTAATGCCGGGCAAACGAACTACGCCTCCTCGAAAGCGGGGGTGATTGGCTTTACAAAATCGCTTGCCAAGGAATTGGGCTCGCGCAATATCACCGTTAATGCAGTGGCACCGGGTTACATTACCACAGTTCTGACGGATGTACTATCAGAGGAATACAAGGCAGCCGCGATCAAGGCAACTCCCATGGGCCGTCTCGGCACGCCTGAAGATGTCGCTTATGCAGTCGCGTTCCTGGTCTCCGATCAGGCTTCGTTCATAACAGGACAGATCCTGAGCGTGGACGGCGGAATGGTGATGATGTAGAAGTGTAGTTCGCTGGTCGAGTAGAGCGTGTGCTCTTCGAGCTCGTATCGAGACCGGAAGTAACCTACAAACATGTGGTCTCGATACGTCCCTCGCTCTGCTCGGGACTACTCGACCAGCGTGTGTGGAGAATACATGTCAGACTCTTATACAGAAGGCAAAACAACAGTATCTCCCGATGTGCTTGTGACCATTGCGCGGCTTTCCGCGTTGAGCGTACCGGGTGTCAGCCGCATGGCACGTGTAACAGGCGGAGTGAATCGTCTATTCAAACGCGGTTTCGGCGATGGAGTCCGGATCGAAGTCGAAGATAATGTTGTCGTCGCGAATCTCTATCTCATCCTCAAGCAGCAGGTCAATATCCGGGAAGTGAGCCGCAATGTCCAGCATCAAGTGGCGCGTGCACTTCAGGAAATGGTCGGCATGGAAATCGGTGAGATCGCGATCCATATCGAAGACATTGACCGGGATGAGGAAACGGAATAGAGGCAAGGCTGCATGAAACCGCGCACCAGGGCACGTTCGCTTGCCCTGCAAGTACTTTACGAAGTAGATATGGCAAACCATCCACCCGCAGACATTTACAAACTGCGGCTGGAGGAAACTCCGCTTTCGGATGAACTATCCGAGTTTGCGCGGCGGATCATTTTCGGCGTGCTTCCGCTTACTCAGACGCTCGATCAGGTCATCGCAAAATACGCGCCGGAGTGGCCGCTCGATCAGATCGCCGCGATCGACCGGAACATTCTGCGAATAGCACTTTGGGAATTTGCGGTGTATCACGAAACCCCCATCAAAGTTGCCATCAATGAAGCAGTGGAGTTGGCAAAACAATTCGGGTCTGACTCTGCACCGCGCTTTATCAATGGCGTGCTCGGCGCACTGGCAGATCATCAGTCTGAAATCCAACAGGCAATTCAAAAGTTGTAACGAATCCATATGGAAATTCTTGGTATTGGCGCTTCCGAACTCGTTTTTATCATTCTGATTGCCATCATAATCCTAGGTCCGAAGGATATGCAGAGAGCGGGGAGGACGATCGGTCGCTGGCTGAACCAGCTGGTCCATTCGGACAGTTGGAAGGTTTTCCAAAGGACATCCACTGAGCTTCGAAATTTGCCACGCAGTTTGATGCGCGATGCAAATATGGAATTACAGGAGATGGATAAGGAAATTCGCCAGACGATAGATCCACGTTACAATCCACCCGCTTCACGCTCCGAAACCAACCGAAAACTGCCTCTCTCAAATGAGGCGGAGACCAACCCGCAGGTTGAACCACCAAATACTGAACCCACCAAAGACGACCCTGGCGAAAATGGCTAGATTCTTCAAATCACTCTGGCGGGTACTCCCATTTCCATTCGTTTTTATTTACAAGATTTCTGTTTCTGTTATCGACTTCTTCCGCGGCATTGGGATGTTTCTGAACGATGAACCTCCTGAAGATCGGCCGCTCATCGATACGTTTTCCAGTCTTGCCGCCGAAGCAGAAACGCGCGCCAGCATGTGGGAACATGTCGATGTACTGCGCGCACACCTGCTGCGCATCATCATCGGTCTGGCAATAGGCGTTGGTATTTCTTTCTTTTTTATCAATCTACTCATGGAATATCTTGCCATCCCTGTCGGCGGACTGGCAAACCTGCAAGCCATTGAAGTGACAGAGGAAATTGGTGTCCTGATGCGTGTCGCCCTGACGAGTGGAATTGCAATCATGCTTCCGTATATTGCGTTCGAACTATGGCTCTTTGCCGCGCCAGGTTTACGGCCGCGCGAGCGCAAGTTTGGGCTGATCGGAATCCCCCTTGCGGCGATCTTATTTTTAGGAGGGATATCCTTTACATACTTTATTCTTTTGCCGGCTGCTCTGCCCTTTCTTGGAAGTATTACCGAGATCAAACAATTCTGGACCGCGCGCGACTACTTCGGTTTTATTACCGGTCTGATGATCTGGATCGGAGTGTTCTTTGAATTTCCTTTGGTGGTTTACATTCTTACCTCCATGGGATTGGTCAAACCCGCGGCACTTCGGAAACAATGGAGGCTGGCAATCGTTATCATTGCAATCATCGCCGCGATGGTCACACCGACGATCGACCCTGTCAATATGGGTCTGGTCATGCTCCCAATGATCTTGTTATACTTTGTCAGTATCGGCTTGAGCTATATCGCCTACGCCGGGCGAAATAGTCGCGTGGTCAGTTAGTCAGATAGTCACTTGGTCGGAACCAGGCGAGGCGGCCATAAGACTACGCGACCATGCGACTACTAAGCATTGAGGAGAGTGTATGAAATCACATTCTGTTTTTCCGCGTCGCATTCTATTCTTCATTATTATTCTTGCTTTGAGCAGCCAGGCTTGCGCCATCTCGCTCCTTGAATGGCCCACGTTTCCCACCACTGCGCCCGCGACTCCGAATCTTCCAACAGGTCCCACCGCAACAGCCCTGCCGCGCGCCGAAGTGACATTCACTGTACGCCTGCCCGAACCATTGCCATCAGGTGATGTCCTTGCCATCAGTATTCTCGATGAGCTTACAGGGCTTGCCTTGAATGCGGTGGATTATCAAATGGCAAGCGTCGATACCGTGACTTACACTGCCTCCATGACGATTCCGAACCAGGCAGTGATCAAGTACCGTTATGTGCGGCGCGGGTCAGCGCGCACCAATGAAGATACGAACCTGGATGCGAATATCCGCTATCGGCTCTTAAATGTGAACGGTCCAACCCAGGTGGTCGATACACTCAACAGCTGGGTAGATAAACCTGTGGGTACACAGTCGGGGAATATATTTGGCACGGTCCTAAACAGTGACACAGGTGCGCCCATTCCGGATATCCTGGTCACTGCCGGCGGCGTTCAAACGCTTACAGATTCAGCCGGACGTTTTCAACTGATGGGTTTGCGCGCCGGAACTCACAACTTTGTGGCGTACGCGCTGAATGGATCCTTCCAAACGTTTCAACAGGGAGCGTCGGTGGGCGAAAATCAAAGCACACCGGTGGATGTGCGTATGAAACCCGCTCAAATGGTCAATGTGATCTTTACCGTCTCGGTCCCCCCGGAAACACAGAGAGGCGTGCCGTTGCACCTGGCAGGAAATCTTACTCAGCTTGGCAACTCCTTCTCAGATCTGCGCGGAGGCTTGAGCACGGTGACAGACCGAATGCCGGTCCTCACACCGCTGCCTGACGGAAGATACTCCGTCTCCCTGTTCCTGCCTGCCGGCGCAGACATTGAATATAAATATACACTGGGCGATGGCTTCTGGAATTCGGAGTTCACATCCACAGGTCAATATGTAACGCGGCACCTGATCGTTCCACCTCAGAACACGACCGTGGAGGATGCCGTGCAGTCCTGGCAGGCGGGACCGAATGCGCCCATCCTTTTCGAAGTCACCGTGCCGCAAAACACACCAACCGGCGATATTATCTATATTCAATTCAATCCATATGGATGGACGCCGCCCATCCCGATGTGGTCCACGGGAAATAACAAGTGGGCATATAAACTGTACGGACCCTTGAATATCGTTGGGTCATTCGGTTACCGTTATTGCCGTAACGCGCAGTGTGACGCAGCAGACGATTCCCAGACTGTTGGAGAAAGTGCACGTGGGCGCACCATCACACCGAGTATTGCACCGCAGGATATTTTCGACACCGTCAACGAATGGGTTTGGGCACAGAAGGTAGGCAGTCCCACGCTGGTCGCGGCAAATATTCCCTCGCGCGGCACAGGCTTTATGGCTGGCGTGGAACTTCAATCCTATTATGAGCCAAATACGCCTACGTTCATTCCGTTTGCCCTGCAGAATATTCAGGCAATCGGCTCAAACTGGGTAATCTTCACTCCCTCGTGGATGTATGCGCGCAGCAATCCGCTGATATTTTCCGGGCAGCCCGGCAAGGACGCCTTCTGGTCGGATACGGTCACGGCAGTTGCACAGGCACGCGCCCTTAATTTGAACGTTGCCTTGTTCCCGTCGCCGCGCTTTGCGACGAATGCGATCGAGTTCTGGAAGAACGCGCCGCGCGATCCGAACTGGTGGAATAGCTGGTTCGATCACTATCGCGCCTTTGCCGTTCATCACGCCGATCTGGCGAGTCTCGCGGGTGCCCAGGCGTTGATCATCGGTGGAGACTGGATCACACCGTCTCTTCCCGGCGGGATACTTGCAGATGGCAACCCGAGCGGCGTTCCAGCGGACGCGGAGATGCGGTGGAAGAACGTCATTGCTGAGGTGCGGCAGCATTTCAGAGGCAATGTGATTTTTGCCCTGCCTTACGATACGAGTACGGTCATCGCACCGGTCAACATTTTGATAGATGCAGATGCCGTGTACCTGTTGTGGTTCGCGCGGCTAAGCGACCAGCCTACTCCCAACAAAACCGATATGTTCAACGAAGCGGGACGTCTGCTCGATGCCAATATCCTGCCCATCCAGCAACAAGTGAACAAGCCGTTCGTGATTGGGCTTTCCTATCCTTCCTGCACATCCTCAGCGACAGGCTGTATTCCGAATGGCAGCGGCGGTTGTCTTTCCTGGACGGCGCTCAATCGCCCCAACGCAGACATTGGCACAGTTAATCTCGATCTGCAGCAGCAGGTGGATATTTACGATGCAGTCTTCAACGCGGTCAACACGCGCGCGTGGGTCAGCGGACTGGTCAGCCGCGGCTATTATGCACCGGTTGCCCTCCAGGATAAGTCCGCCTCCATTCACGGCAAACCGACCGCGGACCTGTTATGGTACTGGTATCCAAGATTGTTGGGGAATATAAAATAACCGTCATTGGCGAGCTGGATAGAGACGCTCTGGCTGAGCGTCTCTATTTTTAAATTTCCGGGTTGCGGGATGAACAGGCGCTTAGATCACAATGCACATTTATCTCTTCGTCTTAATTGCCAACCAGGAAAAGACGATCACACCAAGATAACTGGCGCTCAGGTCCATCAGGCTGAATGTGCGATCTGCAAAGTATTGTTGGGAAATCTCTTCGAGACCAATGAACAGGGCGAGGATCAAGCCGCTGATAACGGCAACCCACATCCGGCTGAGGGCGAGAGGCGAGCGGAAGAGAGCCAGGTCGATCAACAGGATCAGAATCCCATACAGGATGAAATGTCCAGCCTTATCTGCATAGGGAATCCTGTTTATCTTATAAAGGATGCCAAGGTTTCCAGTATCAGCCAGGATGATGATGAGAATAATAAAGAGCATGAAGAGAATGGCGAGCCATTTCATCCGCAGGACTCCTCCGCCTGTAACAAAAAACGAGACGCCCTAGAGCGTCTCTTTCAATTTGCCAGCTTTTTCCGCTTTTATTTCACGACGTGCTTTCAGCGCTTCCCAGACTGCCGGAACCACCGAAATGAGGATAATGGCAATGATGACGAGTTCGAAGTTCTTTCTTACGAAGGGGATATTGCCAAAGAAAAATCCAAGCAATAAGAACAGCACCACCCAGATGATCCCGCCAAAGACGTTGTACGAAAAGAAGTAGCCATAAGACATACGCCCCATGCCTGCGACGAATGGCGCGAATGTGCGCACAATGGGGACGAAACGCGCCAGGAAGATGGTCTTGCCGCCATGCTTCTGGAAGAAGGCATGGGTGCGGTCGAGATATTCCCTCTTGATCCACTTCACATTGTAGGCACGATCGCCCATGTAATGACCGATCCAGTAGTTGACGGTATCGCCGCCGATCGCCGCGATGATCAATAGCACCATCAACAGCCAGACATTCAGCGAACCGAGCGCAGCAAAAGTGCCTGCCGCAAATAATAAAGAGTCACCCGGCAGGAAAGGCGTAACGACAAAGCCCGTTTCCATGAAAATGACAATGAAGAGAATCCCGTATGTCCATGTGCCATATTGATTGATAATATTTGCCATGTACTCATCGAGGTGCAGGAAAAGGTCAATGAAAAACTTGAGTTGCTCCATCAATCACTCCGAATTCACCGCTTTTGAATTAATTCCAAACCTTAGTAGAAAGTCACGTATTTGGATATTGAGGCGGAAAGTGCACGCCAGAAATCATGGCGCAGGCGCAGATTATACCTTGCTTCGCTCTTTAACTTCGATGTGAGTAAGCCAGTCCCCACATAACAAAACCAGGATACTGCCAACCGATGAAAGCCCAAGATTTAGCGCACCAAGTGGGAAAAAAATCCAGCCGCGCCAAAGCCCGATGAAGTGACCAACAGCAAAACCAAGGATGCTGAGTCCAAAATAAAGGAATAACCGCCAGAAGCTTCCACCGCGGATCAAGTGATATAACGCGCCATAGAGCAATGCAATGAGAAGAGCAATGAGTAGTGTTGGAAGGGTCATGTTACGCTCGAAAATGTCGATGTGCAGATCTTAATCACCAGCCTGGCTATACGCAAATTTATAGGATTAGTCCACCGCCGATCAACACATCGCTCTGGAAGAAAACCGCCGCCTGCCCTGCTGTTATATCGCGCTGCGGCGCGTCAAACCGGACCTGAGCCTGATTCCCATTTACAGGCGTGACAAGTGCCTCCGCCTCTTTCGCCGTATAGCGGATCTTCACTTCGGCGCGGAATGGTTCTTTCGGTATCTCGCCGGAAAGCCAGCTGACATCGCGCGCAATCAACTCACGCGAACCAAGTTCATCCTGTGTGCCGACGATCAGTGTATTTGTGATCGAGTCTTTTCCAAGAACATACAAAGGTATAAGCGAAGCGATGCCCAATCCCTTGCGTTGTCCGATCGTGTAGTTGGCAAGCCCGGTATGTTGACCGATCACTTTACCAGCACGCGTCATAATATCCCCCGCTCTAAGCATCTCCGCCGCGTTGCGCTGCAGGAAATTGCGATAGTCCTCGCCTGCGAGAAAACACAGGTCCTGCGAATCCTTGCGTGAGGCGGTTGGCAAGCCATACTTCTCGGCAATCGCACGGATCTCAGGTTTTGTGTAATCACCTACAGGGAACAACGCATGCTTAAGTTTTTTCTGATCCAGCACATGCAGGACATACGACTGATCCTTGGAGCGGTCTACTGCCCTCAATAAATTCATCATTCCGCCTTCTGCCTTCTGAATTCGCACGTAGTGCCCGGTTGCCATGAAATCTGCACCGAGTGCCAGAGCATGCTCGAGCAAAAACGTCCAGCGGATCTGGCGGTTACAGATCAGGCATGGATTCGGCGTCTCGCCGCGCGCGTATCCATCGAGGAAGTATTGCACAACCGTCTCTTTGAAAACATCCTTTGCATCGATCACATAAAACGGAATATCCAATTTCGCCGCGACACGCCGCGCCTGCGCCATCGAATCCGGAGTGCAGCAACGATTGGAATCTTCCTTGCCGGGTTCACTCCACAAACGCAGCATCATACCAATAACATCATAGCCCTGCTCCTTCAGCAAGGCTGCTGCGACGGAGGAATCCACTCCTCCAGACAGGGCGGTAACAACTTTATTCATAAGTCCACAGATAAAAGGGATAAAAGTGATAAAGAATAAATTCAGCGGACACGATTAGGCACAAAGTGAGGCTTGCTTTCTTTCCATACATCATAAGGAACAAACCTGCGGATTTCTATTTTAGGTCTTCCGAAGTTGATGAGCAGGCAAACCGGCATACCACTCGCTTTTAAATAATTCATCGCCTGGGCAACATGTAACTCATCCAAAACGCGAACCGCTTTTATTTCAACAAGCACCTTTTCTCCAATCAATAAATCTGCAAAAAATTCTCCTACAAGGATACTATCAAAAAACACTTTCATCTGGTATTGGCGCTCAGAAGTCAAACCAGTTTTAAGAGCCTGATGATGAAGTGCTTTTTCGTACACGCTTTCTGGAAAGCCGCTTCCCAATGTATTACTGACTTCATAAGCACAACCAATTATCTTCTCGGTCAACTCATTTAATTCCATCTCTTGCCCTCCACAATCTCTTTCATCACTTTCATCCGTGGTTCAGCTTTCTCGCTTTTTCCACCAAACCAGGCAACGTACTTAGAAAAGATTCTACATCCTCTGGCACAGTATCTTTGCCCAAAGTGACGCGCAGAGAACCCAAACCCCACTCACGCGAAAGACCGATTGCATTCATGACTTCGCTGGGTTCGGGGTTGCCCGTTTTACAGGCGGACCCGGATGAGCAGGCAAAACCCGCAGCATCCAATAGAGTTAACAGCAAATTACCGTCCACATCCTTGAATGCAAACGAGGCGTGGTGCGGCAGACGCGCCTCCATGTGTCCGGTCAACCTGGAATCCGGGATGGTTTCAAGCACACTACCAATTATTTGATCCCTCAATGGCTTGAGATGGGTAACACGTGAGTCACGTTCTTCGTTTGTTAATCGTAGCGCCTCTGCCAAACCGACAATGTATGGCACGTTCTGAGTCCCGGCACGCAGACCGGATTCCTGTCCCCCACCGGTCAGGTGCGAAATCAGCGGCGTTCCCTTGTGAACGTACAACGCGCCGACTCCCTTGGGACCATAAAACTTGTGCGCGCCGAGAGACAGCATGTCCACGCCAAGTGCCTGCACATCCACCGGTAAATATGCTGCTGCCTGGACAGCATCCGTGTGAAAGAGAATCTTCTTTGCGCGGCAAACCTGTGCGATCTCTTTGATCGGGTTGATCGTCCCGATCTCGTTATTGGCATACATCACGGAGACAATGGCGGTCTCTTCGCAGATTGCCTTTGAAACAACATCAGGTGTGATCATGCCATATTCATCCACCTCCAGCCACTCGACGTTGAATCCCTCGTATTTTTCGAGGTGCAGCAGTGTCTTCGTCACCGCGGGATGTTCGGTGCGCGAGGCAAGGATCCATTTGGCGCCGGTCTTTTCACGCATGGCATACGCGGCGCCGCGGATCGCAAGATTATCTGATTCAGAACCGCACGAGGTAAAGATGATCTCGTTCGGTTTGCAATTCAAGATAGATGCTACGGTTTCGCGCGCGGAATCGACCGCAGCTTCGGCAACCTGTCCATAACGGTGAACAGAGGATGGGTTGCCAAATGAAGCGGAGAAATACGGGGTCATCGCGTCGATCACGCGCTGATCCACAGGAGTTGTGGCGGAATAGTCCAGATAAATCATGGCGGGCAGAATTATAGCACGCACGGAAATAGGAACATTGTATGGTCAGCATCCAACACTATTCGGCAAAATGCAAGTAAAATAGCGCCTCTTTTGGAAAGGAGTAAGAATGCTTAAAGTTCGATTAATTGTTGGAATACAAACCTTGATGGTGGTCGGAGCCTTAATGCTCAGCGCCTGTGGCGCGGAGGTCCCCGACCTCACCCCAACTGTGACGGTCAATCCGAATGATATTCGGACACAGGCAGTGAGCACATTCGCTGCCGATTTGACGGCGACCGCGTTTGCGGCCCCGACCAATACACCTGCACCCACACAGACACCCCCGGCAACATTGCCGACTTTGGCGACCAGCACCGGCGGCGTGGCATTTGGAGCGACAGTCCCGGCAGGTGGAGCAGCAACGGGTTGTTATGGACTTACTTTTGTCGATGATGTGACCATCAATGATAACACAACGATGGATCCAGGTGAAAGCTTCACAAAGACCTGGAAGGTTTTGAACTCCGGTTCATGCGCCTGGGATGCGGGATTCAAATTTTCGTATGTAAGTGGCGATGCAATGAGTGGAACTTCGTATACATTACCATCTGCTATCGCGGCGGGCGCGACAACAGATATTTCGATTCCCATGAAGGCACCGAATAAGTCAGGTACGATCCGCGGGGATTGGCAAATGTATACAGCAACTGGACAACCTGTCCCAGGCGGAGTTTATGTTCAGATAGTAGTTAGTGGCGGAGCTGCTGCAGCACCGACAGCAGCAGCCACCACCGTTGTGCCGGCAGCAACTACAGCGGTACCAGCCCCATAGATAAAAATCCCTTCTCAAGTTGAGAAGGGATTTTTATCTACTAAAATACTTCAAGCGTTCCGCGTCTCTTTGCTTCCAGCTCGAAGATGGCAAACATTAGATATCCAAGCAAACCATAAACAAGCCCAACCGCGAGTTCGCCTGCTAACAATGGCATAACCTCCGTGAGGCTGGCGCCCTGCACGAGTAGGCGCGCTGCAGCAATCCCACGCGTTAGCGGTAGCGCCGAGGAGATGGCTTGAACCCAGGCAGGCAATTCATTGAGCCGCACATTCGCACCTGAAAAAATGAGCAGGAGGAAATACACGAAATTATTGATGAACATCACGTTGACTGTAATCAGACTGAGGCAGCCTAATACCAGTCCAAACCCACAAACACTTATCGTTGTGATGACGATGGTCACTGCGAGGGCAGGCATGCTGGTATGCGATAAATCGAGTCCCATCAGTAGGACGCCCCAGGTGAATGCAATGATGACACCAAACGTCCCATCCAGTACATTCATGAAAGCGCGTCCCATGAACACCATGAATCGATTGGCAGGCGTACCGAGAATGTAACCAAGCGTGCCGCTATCTCGGTCACCGCCGATGCTCATCGTCATGCCATAGGTTCCATTGAGCGCCGCGATCTGGAGCGCATTCCCCACAATGTAGAACGCGGCGTTCTTCGCGCCGGTTGCATAGGTTCCCAAATAAACAAAGAAGAACATCTCCGCCACCGGCATGATGATCTTGGAAGCCATGTATTGCATTGGGCGCATCCAGTGAAAGAGAGCGATGTAGGAGAGGAGCGCGCCTTGAAAGAAGAGACGGAGGTTGTTGGAGAGAGTACGCATGAGGATCTTCGATTTTGGATTTACGATTTACGAATTCCGATTTAGGTTGCGCAGTGGCGCTTCGTCTGCACTTCGTTCCGCTCAGCGCGGTGATTATTCCAGTCCCAGCGTTGCATCGGCGCGGGCTTTATAGAGCATGACCTTGAATAAGCGCGAGGCGATCAACAGATCGATTGTCGAAAAGAGCAGCATCATGCCCCAGGTGAAAAGTGTCTGGTTCAGAGATGCGCCGCCTGTGGAGGTTCCATGAAGAGCGACAGCCGCCCAGTAAGGCGGAAGCAGGTAGGAGAGTGGAGTCGTCCAACCGGGTAGAAGGGCAATTGGAAACAGAAATCCGCATAGGAGGTAAACGGGAAATTCCATGGCGTTCTGCCAGGCGCGGACCCCTGGATTCATGACAAAAACCGGCGCAATAATGAGACCAAAGCTGATGAAGGCAATGACTGCAAGAACCACGGAAACAGCAAACAGGAGAGGTTGTTGAATATCGAGCGAATACCCAAACGCAAACGCTGCAATAAAATAACCAATGACCATCGAGAGCAGTGATTGAACGACATTTGCCAGGTTTTTTCCAAAGACGATGACCTCGAACGGTGTGGGGATCGCCACAAGCGACTCCAGCGTTCCTGACCAACGCTCGAAGTTGATACTGTTCCCCGAGATGAACAGCAGGCTCGACCATAATCCCGTTAACCCGCTGCCCACGACGACGAACATCGCCGCGTCCGCGCCTTTGTCCTTGAGCATCCATAAGCCGAGCAGGGCAATAATGATGGGCTGAAAAAGCACGGTGAAGAGGACGAAGCCATCCGTCATCTGCTGGCGGAAGTTCATCTCGGCTACAACAAGAATGGTACGCCAATACTTTACAAGTGTACGAAGCTTCACACCTTGCCTCCCACCAGGCGCACATAGGCATCCTCGAGGGTTGGCTCGCGGACGATCACCCGCCCGACCTTTACCCCGTCGAGGGCAGACATCACATCCGGGACCGCCTCTGCGCCGCGCGCAGTCTGGATCAGCAGAATCTGTTTCTGATCCTGCTCCTCCACAGAAAGTGAGTCGGCAAAGGGCAGTGCACGCAGTTTTTCGAGGGCGCTTTCCGGTGCGCCAAACGTCTCCACTTCAACGACATTCAAATCGCTGACACGAGTCTTGAGCCCGCCCGGTGTATCGAGTGCGATGATGCAGCCATGATTGATGACTGCAATCCGGTCGCAGAGGGCATCGGCTTCGAACATGTAGTGAGTTGTGAGCAGAATGGTCTTGTTCTCGGACTGCAAATTGCGGATCACCTGGCGGAACTCGCGCGCGCCAACGGGGTCAAGACCCAGCGTCGGTTCATCGAGGAAGAGAACGGCAGGGTCGTGCAAAAGCGTGCGTGCCACGTGCAGGCGCTGCTTCATGCCGCGCGAATATCCCTGCACCTTTTCATCGCCGCGCCCATTCAAACCGACCATGTCGAGCAGATAGGGAATCCGCTTTTTGGTCACCTCCAGGTCAAGGCTGTAGAGGCTGGCAAAGTAACGCAAGTTGTCAATACCTGAAAGCCGCCAATATAAGCCGCGCTCGCCTCCGAAGATGAATCCGATGCGCTTGCGGACTTCCTCCGCCCGGGCAACGACATCGAATCCTTTAACGGAAGCAGACCCGGACGTTGGAATAAGAAGCGTGGTGAGCATCTTGACGGTCGTCGTCTTGCCCGCTCCGTTCGGTCCTAGCAATCCAAACAATTCGCCTTCCTGAATCTCAAACGAGACATTATCCACCGCAACGATCTCTTTGGTCGTGCGCCTGATAACGCCAATGTGAGACTTGAACGTCCGGCGAAGATGAGAGACTTCGATTGCGTTCACTAGTGTGCTGTGCATTCGATTCCTTTGCAGATGGGATGTGGCGATTGTACACCCCGCACGCTTCTTTAGACAAACGTTTTTTGCGGCGTGCGGGGTACACGATTTTGAACAAACAAAATGGCGCACGTCAGGAGACCGTGCGCCAAACTGCCCAACGATTGAACTACCCAGTTCCTCACCTACCTAACTAAACCCCTGCATTACTCAGGATGGTCATCATTTGAGATAACAGCATGGTAAGCGTAGGGTTTTCCGTTTCAAATTGATCGATGGCGTCCTGCAGGCGTTCCAGCATGGGCTCATCTGTTTCCACTTTTGCACCGGAGCGTTTGAGCAGATTGCGAATATCTTCATCAAGATGACGGAGCAACTCACGCCCCGATTCATCCGTCACTTCCATTTGCTCAAGCTCATGATGCAGTTTTTCGAGAAGGTCACGCAGGTTCTGGTCCGTCATGGGAATGAATCTCCTTTCCATATTGATTCACTCGCTGGATTTGCCAATCCGCCTCAGCGATAAGGCAAACTATACCTTCATTTTACCAGCGCAGCACGCCGCTGCGCGGCAGTGCGGACAACTTTTTAGCGCTGGTCTCATTAAATTTTTGAGTACTTATCTCAAAAATACTCTTAGTCCCATCAGTGTGAACACTTCGACACGGCTTCGCCAGTCAGTATAAACTCCGCGAAGCAATCTCTTACATACCAAGCATGGATGGTGAGATTGCTTGCCACAGGCACGCTGCGCAGTCGTCGTAGCGCTCCAGCGTCTCTCCTCGCAATGACGGATTAATGGAATGATGGATTTCCCTACCTGTACCATTGGGCTGGTTGGGTGGATAATGAAAAACCATATAATTTATTTATCTTTTACAGTTGAAAAAGGAGAATAGAAATGTCAGCTGAACAAATTTTAGTTTGGATTGTGATCGGTGGTATCGCAGGCATTCTGGCAGAAATGCTGGTAGGCGGTTTGCGGTCGGGATTGATCGGCGCAATTCTTGTGGGCATCCTGGGCGCCATCATCGGTGGCTGGTTGTTCGGAGTGCTGGGAGTCAGCATTGGAACCGGGCTGCTGGCTGACATTATCACAGCATTCATCGGTGCAGCTCTTTTGTTGTTGATTTTGCGAGGAACGCGAAGGTTGTAGAAGTCGTTGAACGGAGTCCAAAGTCTCCTGACTTTGGACTCCTTATCTGATTAACTCACACTTTCAAAATCTGGACGCTGATTCACGCAGAAAACGCAGATTTTTCTTTTTGAATATCATTGTAAATCAGCGTTCTTCTGCGTCCAAAAACCATAATGTAAGGTAATCATACTCCTAATATAAAATTTCTCGATTCGCCTGTTCGATCTCTTCGTATATTTTTTTGACCTCTTCCTTCATCTCTGCAGAAACACCTGCGGTCTGGGGAATGAATTTGACCATGTCGCGCGCCTGCCGCAGCAGGTCCTTGACTCCGGCGATGTAGGATAGATCGTTCTTGCCCAACTCTGAAGGGATGGGTAATTCGCGCGCATCCTGGATCAACTTCCGGGCACGGATGACACGTTCAGCAGCAGGGATAAGCTTCGCCATATTTCCTCTTCAAGGATTAACGCATCAATGCCTGGACCCGGGGCTGGTTCAGGAACGATTCGCGGAGTCCAATCTCGCGCAGCGATTCCGCGATCTCGTCCACGATCCGGCGAGCGGCAGCATAATTCGATTCTGCGTCTTTATGATTTCCAAGTTTAGCATTGACCTCGGCGAGACTTTGTAAAATAAGCCAAAGATGAATATTGGAACCAGATTCTTCAGCCAGCGCGCGCGCTTGAGTCAGAATCTGATACGCTTCATCGATCCGTCCCAATCCTCCCAATGCCTGTGCCTTCCATCGTAACACATCCGGAGTATCCACGCGGGTGAGCGAATAGGTTTCATTCAGGAGATTTTCAGCAAGGTCAAGTGTCAATTTATAGTCCGCTTTCGAGAAAGCAAGTTCGATATTTGCAAGGCAAAGGAAGATCGTATAGCGCGCATACGGAATCGAGATCGGTTCAAGAAGTTTGTCGCCTGCAATTTGCGCGGCAGACTGAATATCGTCCTGGAGCAAATATATTCGGATTTTTCCAGCTTGTGGGAAAGCCCTCCAGGCTGGTTGCTTCGCTTCTGCAACCTGGAGCGCCTGATCGATAATATTCAATCCTTTTTCCAGTGCGCCGCAATATGCATATACCCAGGCAAGCTCTGCACGCTGACCGATGTTGCTGGCTATCAGACCTGCACCATCTGCGAGTTGGATACTCTGTTCGGCTAATCGGATGCCTGGACCGATCTGTCCCTTTTCGAAAAGGACAAACGACATGAGCATACGGTCAT
>Ga0105104_10001450_pt1 | contig 17876 bp, 17 predicted proteins | sample PPLLaktember2015_3_FD_87034 | JGI IMG/M metagenome (GOLD analysis project Ga0105104, IMG submission 87034) | Freshwater sediment microbial communities from Prairie Pothole Lake near Jamestown, North Dakota, USA - PPLs Lake P7 Core (6) Depth... | ecosystem: Environmental > Aquatic > Freshwater >... | reverse complement strand
ATCGTTGCACCATATTCGGGAGCCATATTCGCAATGGTTGCCCGGTCCGCGAGTGACAGTGAAGAAAGCCCGGGGCCGTAGAATTCGACGAATTTTCCGACAACACCTTTCTTGCGGAGTAATTGTGTTACCGTCAGCACCAGATCGGTCGCCGTTGCTCCCGCTTTCAGCTTTCCGCGCAGCTTGAAACCGACCACCTGCGGAATGAGCATTGAAATCGGCTGGCCCAGCATGGCCGCTTCTGCTTCAATGCCGCCGACTCCCCAGCCCAGTACGCCCAGACCGTTGATCATGGTGGTGTGAGAATCGGTGCCCACCACGCTGTCCGGATAGGCGAGCGTTTCGCCTTCATGTGGTGAAGCAAAGACGAGCTGTGCGAGATATTCGAGATTAATTTGATGGACGATACCGGTATCCGGCGGGACGACCCTGAAATTTTTAAAGGCCCGCTGTCCCCAGCGGAGAAATGCGTAGCGTTCGCGGTTCCGTTCAAATTCGTATGATGCATTATGTTGAAGTGCAACCGATGTACCGAATTCATCCACCTGCACGGAATGGTCAATAACGAGATCGACCGGCTGAAGAGGATTAATCTTATTGGGATCGCCTCCCATCTTGATCATGGCATCCCGCATGACTGCAAGATCCACAATACATGGGACACCTGTAAAATCCTGCAGCAAGACGCGGGCAGGCATAAACGCAATTTCTTTATTGGGCTTCGCTGAAGCATCCCAATGAATCAGACTTTCAATATCTTCCTTCCGGACAATCCTTCCATCTTCACGGCGAAGGAGATTTTCAAGCAGTATTCGCAGGGAAAAAGGAAGGCGGGAAAGATCAACACCCAGAGAGCTTTGCAATGCAGCAAGAGAGAAGACGGTTAACGCTTTCCCCCCGACCGATAGACTTTTTTTTGTTTGAAATGAATCAATACTTATCATTGCAGGCGTTTGTTCAATTCGGTTGATGTTCTGTGCTGCTCATAATATACAAAAATTTTTGGGCAGACAAGACACAAAATTTTTTTTCCGCCATCTGATTCCTTGCGATAAAAAGATGCCTGGAAGAGTCCTCCTCTTCTTCCTCACCAGGACAGGTGGAGGGGGATCTAATCTCCTCATTTATTTGATTTTGGAGAACGAATAAGACACTTTACGTGAGGAAGAATTCAATTGAATGAATAAAGAGTTCTCTCTATATTTCATTTGCACAGAAAAGGAGAATCTAGAAGGAATTGCCCAAACGGACTGATATTCATTCCATCCTCATCATTGGTTCCGGACCCATTGTCATCGGGCAGGCTTGTGAGTTCGATTATTCCGGAACCCAGGCTTGCCGTGTTCTTCGTCAAGAAGGGTACCGCGTCATTCTCGTGAATAGTAACCCTGCAACGATTATGACGGATCCGGAATTTGCCGATGCCACCTATATAGAACCCATAACGCCGGAATTTGTCGAAAAAATAATCGCTCGAGAACGGCCTGATGTTATCCTTCCAACGATGGGAGGTCAAACCGCTCTGAACACTGCCGTGTCGCTTGCAGAACGCGGAGTGCTGAAGAAGTACAACGTTGAACTGATCGGCGCAAAACTCGAAGCGATTAAAATGGCGGAAGACCGGGAATTATTCCGCGCTGCCATGGATCGGGCCGGGCTTCAGAGCGCGCGCGGCAGCTTCGTCCATTCGTTAGATGAGGCGTTGAACGTTGCAGAAGAAATCGGATTCCCGCTCATTATTCGGCCGTCGTTCACGTTAGGCGGAACAGGCGGCGGAACCGCATACAATTACGAAGAATTCCAGACCAAAGTGGTTCACGGTTTAACGAGCAGTCCCATCCGCCAGGTGCTTGTTGAAGAATCGGTGATCGGGTGGAAGGAATACGAATTAGAAGTCATGCGCGACCTGAGAGATAACGTTGTGGTCATTTGTTCGATCGAAAACTTCGATCCCATGGGCGTCCACACGGGTGACTCGATCACGGTTGCGCCCGCTCAGACGCTGACCGATAAGGAATACCAGCAGCTGCGGGATGCGTCGCTGAAGGTGATTCGCGAGATTGGTGTTGAGACAGGCGGTTCGAATATCCAGTTTGCCGTGAATCCCAAAGACGGCAAAGTGCTGGTGATTGAAATGAATCCTCGTGTTTCTCGTTCATCTGCGCTTGCCTCAAAAGCGACCGGTTTTCCGATTGCAAAGATTGCGGCATTACTTGCCGTGGGCTATACACTCGATGAAATCCCGAACGATATCACAAAACTAACGCCGGCATCTTTTGAGCCGACGATTGATTACTGTGTCGTAAAAATTCCAAGGTGGGATTTCGAAAAATTTAAGGGCGTTGATGACACGCTGGGTGTGCAGATGAAATCAGTCGGGGAGGCAATGTCCATCGGACGCACCTTCAAGGAGGCGCTTCAGAAAGCGCTGCGATCCCTGGAACAGGGAAGGTCGGGGCTCGGCACAGACGGAAAAGATATTGTCAATATTCGCGAACTGTCGGATACGGATAAGGGGGAATGGAAGCGTAAAGTACTGGATCGCATCAAAACTCCAAGGCCCCATAATATTTTTTTCCTCCGCTACGGCCTGCAACTTGGCCTGACCATTGATGAACTCTTCCAGGCGTCCGGTATTGATCCATGGTTCCTCTACAACATTAAACAAATTGTGGATATGGAAGAAGAATTATATTCGTATAACGTATAAGAATTGTCTCAAGGAAAAGGATGCGGTATGAATAAACGAAAGATCGGTTTTTTCCTGTGTGCAGTGTCGCTGCTCTGGACGGGTTCGTTGTTCGCTCAGGTCCCGCTTCCCCCGGATAAAGACCAGTTATTGAAAGGGGAACCAGGCGTCCAGGCATTGGTGGCAGAGGAGAACGGTTTCCCCGCACCGCAAAAAATTATTTCCTTCAAAGATCATCTCGGATTAACAAAAGATCAACTGAGGAAAATAAACGAGATTATAACGAACCAGGGGGTCTCGGCGGGGATCAAAGGGCAGGATATTATCGAAGCGGAGGAGGAGTTGAACAGACTCTTTGCTGAAGGCAGCATCAATGAAAAAACACTGCGTGCAAAACTTGAACGGCTCGGCAAGATGCGGGCAGACCTCCGGTTTATCCATCTCCAGGTCTATATCAGGGAAAAACAAATCTTAACCTCAAAACAATGGGAACGACTGAAGGAATTACAGGCCAGTGAAGTCAAGTAAAATAAAAAATGCGGTTCCGTCCAAAGTGACGCCGGAAATTATGCGAAAAGCAAAAGAGTATGGATTCTCTGACCGTCAGCTTTCGGAGATCTGGGGCATGAAGGAAGCGGCGGTCCGGCTGATGCGGAAAAAAATGGGGGTGATACCGGTCTATAAGACGGTGGATACATGCGCAGCGGAGTTTGCCGCATCCACGCCGTACCATTACTCTACGTATGAACGGGAAAATGAATCGATCAGAAGTGCAAAGAAGAAGGTCATCATTCTTGGCGGCGGTCCTAACCGGATCGGACAGGGAATCGAATTTGATTACTGCTGCGTTCACGGGGTCATGGCTCTTCGTGAGGAGGGATATGAAACCATTATGGTCAACTGTAATCCGGAAACCGTCTCGACGGATTACGATACGACCGATAAATTATATTTTGAACCGCTCACACTGGAAGATGTCCTGAACATCTGTGATCAGGAGCAGCCGGACGGGGTGATCGTTGCTTTTGGCGGTCAGACGCCGCTGAAAATAGCAAAGGCATTGGATGCAAACGGCGTGAAAATTCTCGGAACATCCCCGGAGGGAATCGACCTTGCGGAAGACCGCGAGAGATTTGGCGCGCTGCTTCGTCGGAATAATATTCAACATCCAAAGTATGGCACGGCGTACACGGTGAACAATGCCGTGCTGGTTGCCGAGCAGATAAATTTCCCCGTACTCGTCCGGCCGTCCTATGTCCTGGGCGGCCGCGCAATGGAAGTCTGTTATACGAAGGAAGCGCTGCGCGAATATATGAGGAAAGCAGTGGACGTCTCGCCCGATCACCCGGTACTGATCGACCGCTTTCTGGAAGACGCGTTCGAGTATGACGTGGATTGCGTTTGCGACGGGAAAGATGTCATGATCGGCGGTGTCATGGAACACATTGAAGAGGCCGGTATACATTCGGGTGACAGCTGCTGTGTGCTTCCTCCCTATATCATTTCTGAAAAGAACCTGAACGAAATAATCGCCATCACGGTGAAATTAGCGAAGGCATTAAAAGTGATTGGATTAATGAACGTTCAGTTTGCGATGAAAGATGATATTGTCTACGTGCTCGAAGTAAATCCGCGGGCATCGCGCACGGTTCCATTCGTCAGCAAGGCAACGGGAATACCGCTCGCGAAGATCGCTGCAAAAGTCATGGTCGGGAGAACGTTGGAGGAACTTGGCCTGAGGGATTTCGATTTCAGGAAATTAAAGCATATTTCCGTGAAGGAAGCGGTATTTCCATTTGCGAAGTTCCCAAAGACCAGAGTGTTTCTCGGACCGGAAATGCGGTCGACCGGTGAAGTGATGGGAATATCCGATAGCTTTGGCGCATCCATTGCGAAATCGCAGATTGCCGCGAGCAATGCGCTGCCGACAGAAGGGACGGTATTCTTCAGTGTCAATAATAATGATAAAACTGAAATGACATTGAGCATTGCACACGAGTTGTATGCACTGGGGTTTTCGTTTGTTGCGACGGAAGGGACCGCTCAGTTTTTGAACTCCAACGGCGTGCCGTGCACGCAGGTGTTCAAAGTGAATGAAAGTCGTCCGAACTCCGTCGATCTGATTAAAAACGGGAAGATTCATCTCGTCATCAACACCCCGCTGGGAGAGACTTCCCGTTACGATGAATATGCCATTGGATGGGCTGCTTTGGAGAATAAGGTTTCTTTCATTACGACCCTCTCTGCCGCAGCGACTGCAGTCAAAGCGATCCAGAAACAAAAAGAGGGCGGTCTGACCGTCAAGAGTATACAGGAATACCTGAAAGAAAACATTCAAAAATAATTTTATGTGATCTTCCATATGAAGCGAGGACATCCTCTTCCCGTTTCACATGAGAGCTGCAGCGAAAAAAAATAATGCACTCGTTTCGATGAGAGAGCGATTGACAGACACCTGCCGTCAGAGAACGTATGGTATGAAGTACAGCAATCGCATCGGTATTCCCGTGAGTGCTCTCATAGTTATCCTGCTCATCACGCCAGTACAATTATTGGGGCAGTCTGCTCCGGTAAACCGCAAAACCGATAAATCAACTATTCTGTATCTCTTTCAGCATCGATTATTCAAATCGTTAAATTCCAGGCTGGAAGGGTATCAATCGGCATACGATGTCCATTATTACAACGAAGACAATGTGTTTGATGCTTTTGATACATTTTCCTCTACGGACACGGCGTTCGAATCTCTGTTTAACCGTTGGATAAAAGAGTGTCCCGGGTCTTTTACACCGTATGCAGCGCGCGCGAAATATTATTATACCTGCGGACGAAATGCCCGAGGCGGCAAATGGGTCATTCAGAAAGACCAACGCGAGTATCAGGAAATGGAACGTTTTTTTTTCTTTCGCTTTCAGATGTTCAAGAGGCGTTAAAGAAGAATGTGAAACTGGATGTCTGCTATGCGATTCTGGTAGAGATCGCGAGTGCCACCGCAAATGATGAGATGAAAAGAAAAGCGCTCGCAGAGGCATTAAAGAATCACCCGTATGCTTATCGAATGAGATATGTCTATGTGATGACTCTCATTCCGCGTCTGGGCGGGTCCTACGAAATTATGAAGGAGTTCATTGACTGCTGCGTGAAGGATACGCTGTTCAACCCCAGGTTTGCCGGACTTGCATCGGCTATCCCTGCGGACAAAGGACACGTTTATTCTTACCTCGGAAAATACAATGAGGCGGTGACTATGTTCACTGAAGCGTTGAGTATTTCAATCTGGCATTCTACGTATGCGGATCGCGGCGATGCCTATCTCCATATGCACGACTATTCGAACGCGTTGAGCGATTATCGCCTTGCCTTAGAACTCAGCCCCAATAATCCGGACTATCTCAGACGTAAAACGTACGCGAGTGCAATCCAGGAGGCACAAACGCATGAGCGGTCACGCCGTTCCAATGCTCAACATGAACAGGCGACGGAACTTTCTCTGATTACGGAGAGAAAACGGATCAACCAGCATATGGAACAGGGGAATAGTTCTATGCGGGCTGGGCATTTTGAAGAAGCCGTTTCAGAATTCAATGAGGTGGTCCGCCTTGTCCCGTATGAATTTTTACCGTATTATGATCGGGCAACTTGTTATATTCAACTGCAGAACGAGGAAGCTGCATTGCAGGACCTTCTCCGTGTCATTGAACTCAAGCCGGACTATATGAATGCACATTACCGGATCACTTCGATTTATGCCAATCGCGGCCAGTTCGACGATGCACTGATTTCATTAAATAGAATATTGTCGATGGAAGCAAATAACGGCGAAGCGTTGTATCATCGGGCAAGGATATTTGAACGAAAAGGATCCAACGTCGAAGCACTTCAGGATATGCAGCAGGCGTGCGATTTGGGTTATGAGAAAGCCTGCCGCTATTATAATCAGGTAAAATGATTGGGGAGATGAGGAATTGGAAAATCATGTTTGCCCGTGGTATATGGGATATCTCTTAGCGAGTCCGCTTCGCCGGTTGTATCATCATCCGGAGAACATGCTCGGTCCGTATATCACACCGGGGATGAATATTCTGGAAATAGGCCCCGGGATGGGATTCTTCAGTCTTCCCATGGCAAGGCTTGTTGGCGCGCATGGACGGGTGACGTGCGTGGATCTTCAGGAAAAAATGTTAAGAAGCCTGGAGCGACGGGCCTTGAAACATCACTTGTCGGAGAGAATAGTGGTGCACCGGTGCAGTGAATCCTCGCTTCAGATAGAAAACCTCGAAGGCACTATTGATTTTGCGCTCGCATTTGCCGTCGTCCACGAAGTGCCGAATCAGGAAACGTTGTTCCTGGAAATTGGCAGGTCACTCCGCCATGACGGTCTGCTGCTCGTTGCCGAGCCGCGCGGCCATGTGACAGATGAGAATTTCGACAAAACCATTGCGATTGCGCGACAGAAGAGCATGGTCGTGGTGGATTCACCAAATATCAACGGAAGTCATTCTTCGTTACTTAAAAAAATCTGATGACCGGGAAGATCATGGTACAAGCATATCGTGAACACGCAACAGACTATTCAATAACCATACATCACAGGAGGAAGCGTTATGGCATACACCTATGAAGAATTGAATAAGATGACGGTCGGTGAATTGCGCAAAATTGCAGACGGCATCGATCATGAAGCGGTCCATGGTCATATCACCATGCACAAAGAAAAACTCGTTCCTGCGATCTGTAAAGCGCTCGGTATCGAAGGTCATGTTCATCACCAGGCAAAGGCTTCAGGAAAAGGTGCGATGAAACTGGAGATTCGAAGCTGGAAAAAGAAGCGCGCCGAAGCAGTGGCGAAAAAAGATTACGTCCAATTAAAAGAAATTCGCCAGCATATTCACGAATTAAAAGTGAAGCTGCGGGCTTCCATTGCATAATATTCACGCCCGAGGCATTATACCGAAGCAAAAATTCCGGCACATGGTCGTTCGATGCCGGAATTTTCTTGTCATGGAATATCGTTCAAAATCAAATTATTTTCTTTACGGAAGTTGTGTTTCACCATCGATCATCGAATAAAAGATGAAACTCCCTGATAATTATACCATCCTCTTCAAAGATGTGAAACACGTCGGTATTCGAGTGAGCCATGACCAGCGGGTGCGTATCGTTGCGCCCCACGGGCTGCCGGAACGCCATCTGGAAGAAATCCTTAGAAGGAAAACAGATTGGATTCAGAAACACCTCCATCGGATGCGAACAAGAACCATGCCTGTCCCTCTTGCCCAGGACCAGATCCTCCTGAAAGGGAAAATATTCCTTCTGACCATTACTGCGCAATTCAAAAATAAAATCGTTGTGGATGAAGAACACCTTACGATACGCGCCGGAAATTCGTTTCTGGTAAAAAAGCGCCAGCAAACATGGTATAAGAACGAGGCGAGAAAATATTTCGAGTATCGAGTTCGGGAAAGAGCACTGCACGATGGGTTCTCCTTCAATAATATTTTTATCCGAAGTCAGAAAACACGCTGGGGAAGCTGTTCGAAAAAGAAAAATCTTTCCTTTAACTGGAAACTGATCAAAGCGCCTTTGTTTGTCATCGAATACCTGATTCTCCATGAACTGGTCCATACGGAATATATGAACCACTCACGGCAGTACTGGCAAAACGTGCAGTCTCTTTGTCCCGATTATAAAATCGCGGGGCAGTGGTTAAAAGAACATGGGAGAGAACTGTAACGGCGTCCGAAGAATGAAGGATACAAACGCATGGGACCTATAAAAAAATTTCATTCTCTTTCGGAGTTGGCAGAAGTTAATCAATCCCAAAGCCCTGAACAGATTGCCCCCGCTGCTCAAAACCGAATCCATGACGGCAAAGGGAAAACCGTCCGTCTTCTCCTGGACACCCATGGAAGAAAAGGGAAGAGTGTGACGATGGTCAGCGGATTACATCATAATCCGGCAACCATGGAAGAGCTCGCACGGATGTTGAAACAATATTGCGGATCCGGTGGAACAGTAAAGGACGGAAATATTGAACTCCAGGGGGATCAGCGTGCACGCGCAGCAACTAAATTGAAAGAGCTGAACTATATCGTAAAATAAGTTGAGGATTTGCGTTTTATTTTTTTTCAGAGAAAGGAATTGGGAATGCGGTTCAAGTTCTGGTTCGTCGGAGTGTTGTTCACCGGGATCATGAGTTTACCGTCCGTATCTGCAAATGACGGGCCGAGGGCCACAACCACTGCCGGCGTGATCCAAGGGGTTCAGGACAACGACATTTGCTGTTTCAAAGGCATCCCGTACGGTGATAATACCGCCATGCGCCGGTTTCTTCCTCCTCTTCCGCCAAAACACTGGGACGGTGTCAGAGATGCGACGGTGTTCGGCAATATTGCCCCGCAGCTCAGTGCACGCCGCTCCCCATTAATGGAAAGCGAAGACTGTCTCAACTTAAATGTCTTTACTCCGTCTCTTCGTGACGGACACAAACGGCCGGTGATGGTCTGGATCCACGGCGGAGCATACAGCAACGGCACCAGTAATGAAAAGCTTGTGGATGGCGTCCATCTGTGCAAACGAGGCGATGTGGTGGTCGTCGGTATTAATCATCGGTTGAACGTCTTTGGATATCTCTTTCTGGCTGAGAGTTGCGGAAAAGAATATGAAGCATCCGGCAACGTCGGTATGCTCGATCTCGTGCTTGCATTGCAATGGGTGCAGAAGAACATCACCGAATTCGGCGGCGACCCGGACAACGTTACCATCTTCGGCCAATCCGGGGGTGGAGCAAAGTGTGCGACCCTCTCAGCCATGCCGGCAGCACAAGGACTCTTTCACCGGATAATTACGGAAAGCGGACAACAGCTCACGGGAAGGACAAAAGAGCATGCAACGGAAACTGCTTTGAAGGTTTTAAAGAATCTCAACATCGTCCCCGGGCATATTGATGAACTGTGCAGAATTCCAAAAGAGCGTTTGATTGAAGCATGCCGCGGAATGTATTTCGGTCCGGTGACCGACGGTATTCTTCTTCCGCATGATCCATTCGATCCCGTCGCATCCCCGCTTTCAAAAGAAATACCGATGATGATGGGCAATACGCACGATGAAACCGCCGGACTGATCGGAGGCGGAGATACCACCACCTATGATCTGACATGGGAACAGCTGCCGGCAAAATTGATCCAGCACGTCAAACAATTTTTTGGAACCCTTCGTCCTGAAGACGTTATCGCAAAATACAGGCAATGGTATCCCCGGTACTCGCCGAGTGATGCGTTCTTTGCCATCACCACGGCAGCACGTTCATGGCGCGGTTTAATTATCGAATCCGAGCGAAGGGCAGAGCAAGGCGGCGCTCCGACATATATTTTTCAATTCGATTGGAAATCTCCTGTAAACGGAGGGCGGCTGCGGGCGGCACACACGATGGAGATTCCGTTCGTTTTCGACAACGTCGCATACGCACCGGATCTCGTCGGAGAGGGCGCGGAACAGCAAGCGCTGGCAGAACTCATGAGCGATGTCTGGATTGCATTTGCACGAACCGGAAATCCGAATATCCCCGCAATTCCGAAATGGATCCCTTTTAACCTTAAAGACCGTCCGACGATGATCTTCGATGCGGTACCGCGATTGGAACATGATCCCCGCGGAGAAGAAAGAAAATTATTCGAACCGATAAAATATATTCAACCGGGGACATAAATTATCCGCAGTTAATCTTTCGTCCTGAAAGCAACAATCCTCAATTTCGAACGAGCAGCGGACGGCCGTCTGTACTCTTGACAAAAAAGAGTATCCGTTCAATCTCATGTCAAAAGGAATTAATGATATCCCGGAGACGAATGTTCGAGAGATCTGTTCTGAAGATTTTGTTTTCCAGAGTTTCTGCGCACGCTCGCCCATCCAGGCCCCCAGGAGCGATAAAAGAAAAACAATCGCGGTTGGAATTAATATCATAGGAAGTTCCTGGACGATGTTTATTTTGTGTGGAAAAAGCATTTGCAGAGAGAGCAACAGTACGACAAACAATGAGAATAATAGTCCGGCCCCTGCAATAGCAGGTTCCCAAATAGTGACGCCTGGCGAGAGATACCCGGCGACCGCAGCAATGAGAATAATTCCTCCGAATATCCAGGCGCCGGTCATGAATACCGCGGCCTGAGATGTCATAAAATTCATGGCAAGATAGATGGGGAGGATATAAAAAACGAGATACATGGCAAATGTGATCCCTATCCATTTCCATTGCAGTTTTTTGGGTTGAAGAGTTGAATCGGTCATCATGATTCCTCCTGATAGTTAAGAGATGCGGACTCGAGTTGCTGCTGGACTGCTGACGCACAAATTCAATTTTGTAATCCGGATCCGGCTCTCTGCATCACCCTTCACGGCATTCACTTCTCAATGCATTACATCGACCACTTTTCTGCACGGAGATCGACCGTATCTGACCAGCGGACCTGTAATCGGATGATTTCGTTCAGGATGTCCGATGGCAGCGGGTCTCTCTTTTGAGATGCAGAAAGAAAGCTGTTAAGATTTTCGCTGCGGCTGGCGGCCCCGACGGTCGTCCGTACTTGAGGAAAGCTGTAGGCAAATCGTATACAAAACTCCGTCCAGCTTTTAATTCCGGAACGTTCGAAGATCGGTGCAACTTCGGCAGCGCGGGTCTGGAGATATTCTTTCCATGCTGCTCCGGGGACATCCCGCAACCGATGGACGTCGCCTCCTGCCACCGTACGCAATGCGATAATGGGCTCGTTCCGTTCGGTGAGCAAATCCCACAGTTCATTCGATGCAAATCGCTGGAGCGGATTAAAATAAAATATGAAGCCGTCCACAATCCCTTTCATATATCCGCCGCGCAGGGCTTTCAGTGCCGTCTCGGATGTCCACGGGAATACTTCGAGCACATATCGTTTTACCAGGCCTTCATTGCGAATCCGGGAAAATGTTTCGTAACACGAGCCCCCGCGGGCAAAATCTTCTGCGAGCTGCCCGCCCAGACAGAGTTGTCCAATGTCGATGCTCGGTATCCCTAACGGATCGATATTTTCATGTATGACGCCCCGCAATTCATCAACGGTATTCCATCCAATTTTGACGATCAATTTCGGAACCGACGTCCGGTCCTGATCAAACACGCTGCGCAGCACTTCAAGTGCATTTCCGTAAGTGTGACTGGTATGAAACCAGACGCCCGATTCCACGGCAGCGCGCGCGATTTTCATTCGTTCTGGAAATGGAATTTTATCGTCTCCGAGCCGGGTCGTTCCATAGACATATGGCGGGAGATCGGTCAACAATCCTGATGGGTCTGATTCAGGTTGAATCATGTGAATGCCCTTTATCAAAGAGGTTCTTCGTTTTTCTGGTCCCAATAAAAATTCATTGGTGAACTCATACTTCTTCACCAGGGGAATCGCTTATTCCACCCCGGCGGCTTCGCGATCCAGATATTTTTTGTAATCCTCGCGCGGCGGAGAAAATATTTCCAGCGCAATGGAATCTTCAAGGGTGACGGCCTGGTGCGGCATGTCCTTCGGGATACACCAGCTGTCTCCCCTGGTCATTTCAAATTTCTCTTCGCCAATCTGAAGAAGAAGTTTTCCGGATAACAGATATCCCGTTTGTTCATAGGGATGGTGATGCCGCGGCAGAATGCTTTTTTTCGATAAGTGAACCTCTGTCATGAGAGTGGCCTCGCCAAGCACAAGAGTCTTTAAATGAATGCCATCGATGATCGGATGAAAATTCTTGTCGGACTGTCTGCTGACCATCATACTCCAAGTCTCCTCATATTCGGTTATACTTCTTGTGTCAAGCCGGTTGAGTTGTCATCAATAAATTCGACGACGACCTCCATCCGGCGATCTAGTTGATGATTTTTAATTCTTTCAATACATTTTTCGTCAGTTCTATCCTGAAATTATTCTTCAGTTCATCAAAATTATCAACGATAATATTCATTGCAAACACACTCGTCTCCGGGCCGGCCTCCACAAAGCCGACGTACCAGGCAAGCCATTTTCCATCAACACAATCGCCGCTGCCCGATTTTCCATACAATGTATATTGCGGAGTCGACTCGACCAGCATAATATCTTTGACGGTGTTCACGGATTTATCCGAGATCCCATTCAGGCGGTGAGAATACAACTTTTTTAGGAATTCAATTTGTTCGTTGATCGATATTTGAATGGAACCGCACAGCCAGAACGTATCGTCACCGCCGGAAATATCCCTGTTGCCGTACTCGAGGAGGCCGACATACTTCGCCATGCGTTCGTGGCCGATCCTTCTTGCCAATTCCTGGTAATACCATACACAGGAATACTGAAACGCCATCTTCAGGGACAGATCCTGAAACCAGTGTTTGAACGGCTCCAATTTTAGCATCTCTGCATCCCGGGGGTGCATGAGGCTGTCATATTGAATCACAAACCCTGAATCCGGTACAATGCCGGTTTCAAGGCCGATAAGAGAATTGGGAATTTTAAATGTAGAGCATGGGGACAGTCTTTTCCTGCAATGGTCAACATTGTACCGGACATACGAATCAGTCTTGAACTGATAGACGCTAAAACCGCCCATGCGCCCATGATAAAGCGGCCGGAGGTCGATGGTGTCCATCACCTGCGCAATACCGTTTGCGGGGAACAAGAAAAAACAAATGATAATCAAGTTCTTCAACATATCAATATCCTTTATTATTGCATGCCGGATGGAGAATGAGGCAGGACACATTATTCTATTACCTGCTTCAACGCCTTCAAACTTATAAGTTCATTAATATCTTCAATGAATCGCTTGCGCTTCCTGTCTCCGCTTGCAATTCCGTCCCGTAAGAGTATGGGAACCAGATCATGATCTAATGCACCGACCGCCGTCCCCTGAATACAGTATTCTGCACAATATCCGGTAATGATCACCGAATCAATTTTTTCTTTTTTTAAAATGTCCAGGCATTTTGTTTTATTAAATGTATTACGATATCGTTTCTGAATCCGATATTCTCCGGGACCGGGAGTCAGCTGATCAATAAATTCAAATCCCTCTTTCCCCGGTTTGGATCCATCCTGGACATCGATATGTTGAACCCAGATCACCGGCAGTTTCTTCTTCCTGAATAATGGTATCGCTTCGTTGATCACTCCGGCAGCCTTGTTCATCGATTCTTTGGTTTCCGCATCGTAATACGCTTTTTGCAGATCAATAATCATTAATGCAGGTCTCATGTATACTTCCTTCTCCTCGTCTCTTCTTATGAAATCCGGTTCTTTTATTTGTTCAATTGTGAATAATCAGAGTGAAGAATACGAATTTATTTTGAATGTAAAAACGTTAATTCTTTTTCAAGATCACGGAGGCGTTTAAAATTTTGAAACACGCTGCCCGTCTGAAGGTAAATATCATATATCGCAGGTTCTGGCGACAGACCCGATCGGATGGTTCCTGTCATGATCATAATGCTGATCACCCGATGATCGGCAAGGCTACCCTGTACTCCGACACAGGTCGGCATATCGCGTTCTGCGTCGATTGCCGGATTCCCCGTCTGTTCTCCGCAATCATTCATCTCCCATTGGAAAGCCGCTGACTGCCCGGAAATTCCTTTGAGCCAAACGGAGAACGGATCGCCCGGCAAGGCGGAATCGAGCTGTGAAACGGGTATCTGTTTGATGTAATCAATGATTTCTATTTCTGAGACCTGGGCCTGAACGCATTGAGTCAAAGAAAGGAGAACGAGAAGAGAGAACAAACGTTTCATCGGGTACAGGCAATCTCTATAACTGATGATGAAAGGACAGGATTCTATGCCATTAAGTTCAGTGATTTTTTGGGAAGACGCAAGAAGTTGTTGTGAGATTAATTGAGCAGATGAGCCAATGAGCAGATGAGCAGATGAGAAAAGAAGCATTATTGAGTGATCTTGACTGGGGAAACGTATAGAGCATGTGTGTGTTTTAAGTTTGCATTGGCTAGTTCTTGCTTTCCAGCCGGCTATCTATTACATTATACCATTAGCGGTGATCTTTGAAACAATACTTTAAGTCCGCATTGATAACTCTAAATAATTATTCCAACCACTACCAGAACCATCGCAGTAATCTGTCCCTCCTGTTTTTTCAATTACTTTTTCTCTTCACGGCTTCAGGAATATTTTTTTCCGTTTCTGCTCAGGAAATTTCACCAAATTCATTCCCTTCTGTGGCGGAAGAGCAGGATTATGCGTTTGCGTTCGGTCTCTACAGCGACAGTCTCTTCCAGCTTGCCGGACAGCAATTTGAATCGTTTGTTCAGAAATACCCGAAGAGTATAAAACGTCAGGATGCAGAATTCCTCGGTGCAGAATGTTTATTCCAATCGCTCCAATTTCAAAGTGCCATCACCAAGTACATTCAATTTATTCAGAATAATCCAACCTCCCGATATGTCCCGGCTGCGTATCTCAAGCTCGGCCAATCCGATATCAACATAAAAAAATTCAGTGATGCGATAGCCGCATTGAAAATCGTACTGGATCATTATGGTGAAACGGATGCTGCCGGCGAAGCGGCATATTGGATCGGTGAAGCATCGCTGCGCAATGACGATACACAAAACGCACTTAAATATTATTCGCTTGCGTACGAGAATTACCCCAAGAACCGTTTGCGCGATTATGCATTGTATTCTATCGCATGGACGCTTCAAAAACGGACGGAATATGCAAAGGCGGCGGAACAGTACGGCAAACTGATCTCGGAATTTCCTCAAAGCACGTTGACGCCGGGTGCCCATGTCCGTATCGGCGAATGTTATTATTATGCAAAAGACTACCGCAAGGCCATTGACGCCCTGTCAACATCCCGTCCGGAGATGAGAGACGAAGAGGAACTGGCCAACGCTGATTACCTGGTCGCGGAGGCCTTCACCAAACTTCGGGATTTCCCGGAAGCGCAAAAGCGGTACGAAAAATTTCTCTCCGATCATCTTCACAGTTCGCTGATTCCGGAAGTAACGTATAATCTGGCCTGGAGTTTTTTCAATCAGAAAAATTATGAAAAAGCAATTGAAGGTTTTGATAGACTGGCAGGCAGAACGGATGACCTCGGGCATGCAGCGTTGTACCGGCGCGGAACAGCAGAACGGCTTGCCGGACAGAATGCAAAAGCGCTGAATACGTTCAACGAAGTTATCAAACGCGAGCCCCGGGGCGAATGGTCGGATAACGCCCTGTTTGACGCGGGGATGATTTATTTTGATGAGACGAATGCTGCGGGAGCGAAACCGTTCTTCCTGCGATTGGCAGCTGAATTTCAAAATAGCGACATGCTGCCGGACGCGTGTAATATGGCGGGGGAGTGTTTGCTCCTCGAAGGCAATTTTAAGGAAGCGCAGGTCTGGTTCGGGAAAACGCTGGCGATTCAATCGGCGCCATTCGAGGTGAAAGTCGAAGCAGAGTACCAATCGGCGTTTTGTTCATTCAAACTTAAAACCTATAAAGAAGCCGCAGAAAAATTCGCCCGCTTTATCTCGCTCTACTCCAGCCACCCGAAAGCGGATGATGCAAAATTTTATCAGGCGGAAGCGGAGTACCGGCTGGGAAATTACAACGCATCGACCCGGCTCTATCAGGAGACCGTCGGAAGTGCTGGTTCGGCAAAGAAAGAGGAGGCGTTGTATGGAATCGCATGGGCATTTTACAAGCAGGGGAAATTTCCTCAAGCGATCGATTCATTCGAGAAGCTCCTTGTAGAATATCCGAGAGGGAAGTTCGCATTCGATGCCCGGCTGCGCCTGGGGGACGCCAATTTCTTTCAGAAGGACTATAAAAAGGCGGCAGGGGTATATCGTGCAGTCATCCGCATGTATCCGGACAGCGCTGCCGTTGATTATGCGTATTACCAGATGGGTCAGAGTTTCCTGAAAGAGGGGGATAATGCCGAGGCATTTAAAGCGTTTGACGGATTGATTAAAGCGTTGCCCCATTCGGCACTTGCAGACGATGCGCAGTTTGCTCTCGGATGGGTCAATTTTCAAAGAAAAGAATACAGTGAAGCGATTAAAGAATTCAACAAGCTGATTAAGTCGTATCCCGGCAGCGAGCTTCTCCCGCGCGTCTATTACAGCCTGGGCGACAGTTATTATAATATTCAGCAGTATGTCGCCGCAGAAAAATCGTATAAGGAAGTGTTGAGACAATATCCGAAAAGTTCGTACGTTGCCGATGCGACAACCGGAATTCAATATTGTCTGACGGCGCAGGGCAAGGACAGCGAAGCGGTTGAGACGTTGGACGAATTCGTTAAAGACAACCCGACATCACCGCTCGGAGAAGAACTCCAGTTGCGAAAAGGAGACCTGCTGTTCAATCAGAAAAAATATTCGGATGCCGCTGCGGTCTACCGCGGATTTGCCGGTACATATCCCGGCTCAAAACTCCTGGCGAACGCACAATATGCCCTGGCAAAGTGTTATCGGGCGCAAGGAAGTCCCGATGAAGCCGCATTGGCGTTCGAGCGGGCGGCGAATACAACGAACGCATCCGATAAAATTATTGGTGCTTCACTGTTCGAAGCGTCGGCGATTTACAATCTTCAGCAACGCCCCGAGAAGGCACTTCTCGCACTGCAGAATCTTCGGACGAAAGTAAAGGATCCGGAAGTGCTCGCCGAAGCGCACCTGCGCGAAGGAGAGACGCTGCGATCCCTCGGACAGAACGCAGCGGCGGATGTGCAGTTTAATCTGGTCGTCAAAGAATACGGCGATTTGCCGTTTGCGGACGAAGCACGAGTCGCACAGGCGCGGATGTATTTTGAGGCACAGGAATATGATAAAGCGCGAGCCGCCGCTGAGAAGGTGGCATCCTCCAATAAAGATGAAACAGGCGCTGAAGCGCAGTACTTAATTGGTGCAGCGCTTGCCGGTAAAAAAGAATGGACCAATGTCATCACGGCCCTGCTCCGGGTGAAGTATGTCTTCCCATCGTATGAGCGGTGGGTCGGAAGGGCATGTCTCGGTCTGGGTGATGCATACGAGCAAACCGGCGATATTCGCCGGGCGCGGGAATCATACATGTCGGTACTGAAACTCAAGACGGAGAACACCGTCATTGAAGAAGCGCAACGGCGTCTGAAAAGAATGGAGCACCCGTAGTGCGCGCGGTGCGTCATGTGTTGATACTGCCAGTCCTTCT
>Ga0105104_10001449_pt1 | contig 17881 bp, 14 predicted proteins | sample PPLLaktember2015_3_FD_87034 | JGI IMG/M metagenome (GOLD analysis project Ga0105104, IMG submission 87034) | Freshwater sediment microbial communities from Prairie Pothole Lake near Jamestown, North Dakota, USA - PPLs Lake P7 Core (6) Depth... | ecosystem: Environmental > Aquatic > Freshwater >... | reverse complement strand
GAGAGTTCCTGGGTGGGGGTGCCGGGAGGCACCTGGACGATCAGGTCGGAGGGCATGATGGGAGCCGCGGCTCCCAGGGAAGTGGCATCACGAGCAGGTGCAGCAGTCATGGGTAGGGTCTCCTTCACGCGTAGATGTAATCCATCGCGGTGGACGGGTCGGGCTGCGGGCTGTTCTTGGCGAACTGGATCGCATCCACCATCTCCTGGCGGATCTCATCGGCGATCCGGTCCAGCTCGGCCGGGGCAGCCAGGCCGCGGTCGGCCAGGTAGTGGTAAAACCGCGGGATGGGGTCTTTCTGGCGATATTCATCTACCTCGGCGCGCTGGCGGTACACTTCCGGCTCGCCGGCGTAATGTCCTTCGATGCGGTAGCATTCGGTGACCAGCAAGGTGGGGCCTTCCCCGCCGCGAGCGCGCTCGACTGCCTCGGCCGCGGCCTGGTAGACCGCCAGCACGTCGAACCCGTCCACCCGGCAGCCCGGGATACCGTAGCTGACGGCACGCTGTGACAGGTCCTCGATATTGATGACCTGGTCCACCCGGGTAGAAACCGCATAATGGTTATTCTCGATCACAAAAACAACCGGCAGTTTCCAGATGCTGGCCATGTTGAGGCCTTCATGGAAATTGCCGGTATTGCTGCCACCTTCACCGGTAAATGGAATGGCTACATTGTCTTTGCCCTGCATCTTGAACCCCAACCCCGCTCCGACTGCCAGGGGGATCCCCGAGCCGACTACGGCGAGGGCGCCCAGGCTGCCGGTGTCGAAGGCAGCGATGTGCATCGAGCCGCCGCGGCCTTTGCAGTAGCCGGTCTCGCGGCCAAAGATTTCAGCCATCATACGGTCGGCGCGGGCGCCCTTGGCAATATTGTGCCCGTGCGAGCGGTGCGTCCCGGCGATCAGGTCATCGTCGCGCAGGGCCATGCAGACCCCCACCCCGGAGGCCTCCTGGCCGATATAGGGATGGACGGTGCCCTTGATCAGACCGCGTTTGAAGACGTCCATGGCTGCCAGCTCGAATTCGCGGATGCGCACCATACGGCGGTACATTTCCAGCATCATTTCAGGTGAGACTGCCATAGAGGGGTCTGGCTCCTTTCGTGAATCAAAAGGCTGGGCGGGATATGTAACCCAAAAATTGGGATTGGATGTAGCGAAGGAAGCATATCGGTATCAAACAGGTTATAAGTACTACATCATACCACAAGGATAATAGCACACCTGAATTTGCTTTTCAAGTAGGGAAGGCTGTAAATAACAAAGTGGTGAGGTTTATCATGTTTTTTTCCTAACATCGTTCCCCCCTATTGACTCGCCCGTTGAATTGGATATAATGGGTTTAGCGTTATGTAATACATAATACCACAGTGCTTGTGATCCCATTGCTTTCAATTAATCGTCCATTCCCAGGAGACATCCATGGCTGAAATGACCTCGCGGGAAAGAGTTTGGGCTGCTGTCAATCATCAGGAACCCGATCGCGTGCCGCTCGATATCGGTGGGGGGACCAGCACGACCATCGTCGTGGAAGGGTATGACCAGTTAAAGCAATATTGGGGCGTACCGGGCGAAACCCGGATTATGAACAAGCTTTTCCGTCTGGCTGGCCTGGATGAAGAGGTCATGGTGCGGCTTGGCTCAGACTGCCGGCCGCTTACTAACAAAGGACCAGCCAACTGGAAACCCATTCCCAGCGATGATCCCAACCTCTTCACCGATCTATGGGGAATTACCTGGCGCCGGGCCGATTACCCAGGCGGTTATTATTGGGAGCTGTATAAACACCCGCTCGCCGAAGCCACCATCGAAGACCTGGACCGCTTTGCCTGGCCGGATCCCCTGGATCCAGGCTTTACGGCCGGCCTGGCCGGCGATGCCCAGCAGTTGTACGAAAACACCCCCTACGCCATTATGGCCGACGGCGGTTTTAAAAGCTTCTGGGAGCTGGGCTATATGATGCGCGGTCTGACCCAACTGTTGGAAGACCTGGTAGACAATCCGGAATTTGTTACCGCGTTGATGGAAAAACTGCTGGAATTAAACCTGGCCGGCACCCGCCGTTTCCTGGAACTGACCGGCAAATACATCCAGGTTTTCCGCACTGCAGATGATCTGGCCACCCAGAACAGCCTGCTCATGTCTCCCCGCACCTACCGCAGCCTGCTCAAGCCGGTCTATAAACGCTACTTCGACTTCGTCCATTCCATGACCGACGCCAAGATCTTCTACCATTCTTGCGGGTGTGTCAACGGCTTGCTCGACGATCTGAGCGAGATTGGCGTGGATATCATCAACCCCGTCCAGGTCTCCGCTATGGGAGATACCGCGGCGCTCAAGACGCGTTTTGGCGACCGGCTGACCTTCTGGGGCGCGATTGATACACAGCACGTGCTGCCAAACGGCACCCCTCAGGAAGTCGAGGAAGAGGTCCGCTTGCGCATCCGCGACCTGGGCCCCGGCGGAGGCTTCGTGGTAGCCCCAGTCCACAATATCCAGCCGGATGTTTCTCCGCAAAATATTATTGCCATGGCAGAGGCCACGCGGAAGTACGGCGCCTATCCATTACAAAAGAGCCTTCTCTAATCCGGTTAGGGGCACGGGGTTTTGTACCAGAACTGGGTACACCGCACGAACCCCGTGTCTCAAAACCAGCGTCCAGGAGTAAAAGAATCTGAATGACTGACCAAGAGGTAGAAAAATCCAGCGAACGCCCGTTTCTGCTGCGCATGACGGGCATTCACAAAGTCTTCCCCGGCGTTCACGCGCTGAAGGGGGTAGACTTTGACGTATACCCCGGCGAAGTTCACGCTCTGGTGGGCGAGAATGGGGCCGGCAAATCCACGCTCATGCATATTCTGGCTGGTGTTCATCCACAGGATAAAGGCGAGATCTGTTTTGAAGGGCACGAGAACGTCCATTTCGCCGACGAGCGTAAGGCGCAGCTGGCCGGGGTGGGGATTGTCTACCAGGAACGCAGTCTGGTCCCTACCCTCAATGTGGCCGAAAATATCTTCGCTGCCCGCCAGCCGGTCAACCGGTTTGGATTGATCGAGCGCAGGAAAATGTTTGCTGCCGCGCGCGAAATCCTCGGGCGGCTCAATATGGATATCGACCCCAGCATGCTCGTTGAGGATATCCCGCCCGCCCTGCAGCAAATGGTTGAAATTGCCAAGGTTATGTCCATGGACGCGCGCCTGCTGATCTTCGACGAACCCACCGCGGCCCTGACCGAATCGGAAAAAAACACCCTGTTCGAGATCATCTGCGCCTTGAAAGACCACGTGGGGATCGTCTACATCTCGCACCGGCTCGAGGAGATCTTTGAAATTTGTGACCGGGTCACGGTCCTGAAAGATGGCGAGAAGCGCGGCACGTTCGCGGTGAAAGATGTGAACAAGAACCAGCTCATCTCACTGATGGTTGGGCGCGAGAAGCTCACAGACATGCTTCGCCATGCAGATACCGATATGTCGAGTGTCGCGCCTATCCTGGAGGTCCAGAACATCTCGGATAAGACCCGCGTACGAGACGTAAGCTTTATCGTCCGCCCAGGAGAGGTGTTGGCCTTCGCCGGCCTGGCAGGCGCCGGACGCACCGAGCTCGCGCTCGCCATTTTTGGCGCCGCGGAAAAGACCGCAGGAAAAGTCATTTTTAATGGCCAGCCTGTCGAGATCCGTTCCCCGGAAGATGCGATCCGCCTGGGGATCGGCTACCTGCCTGAAGACCGGCGTTCCTCCGGGTTGTTCCTGGAAATGGCCATCAACCAGAACATCGCCTCGGCCAGCCTGAAACACTTCGGAAGCTTCTTCCTGAACGACGGCAAGATGGTCCAGGTGGCCAATGATTTCCGCGAGAAGCTGTCCATCGCTACCCCAGACGTATTCCGCCCGGTGCAAAACCTGAGCGGCGGCAACCAGCAGAAGGTAGTTCTTTCGCGTTGGCTGCTGCTCGACCCCAAAGTGCTGATCGTGGATGAGCCTACCCGCGGTATCGATGTGGGCGCGAAAGCGGAAGTGCATGCCCTGCTGCACAGCCTGGCCCGCCAGGGTACCGCTGTGATCATTATCTCTTCCGAGCTGCCGGAGGTTCTGGCGGTTGCCGACCGCATCCTGGTCATGTGCGATGGCCGGCTCTCCGGCGAAGTAAACGGGCATACAGCTACAGAAGAAGAAATCCTGCACCTGGCTTCCGCTTTCGACAAAAAACCAGCGGAAGTCCGCGCCTGACCGGCTCACCGTCATTCTTAAGGAGGAAGTAAACATGGCAGTTTCGGTAAATGAGCAAGGCAAATCCCGCACCCCACGCCTGGCTTTCAAATTAACCCGGGAAACCACACTGGTGTTGATGACCTTGATCGTCATCGTCATCGCATCGTTTGTTTTCCCAAATTCATTCCCCAGTTTTACCAATTTTTCCGGGATCATGCGCAACCTGGCCCTGGATGCGATCATGTGCTGCGGTATGATGGTGCTGATGGTCAGTGGTGTTTTTGACCTTTCGGTCGGCTCCATCTTCTCCCTGGTGGGGGTTGCCACCGCCGCGCTGATGAAATCGTTTGGCTGGCCGGTCTGGATGGCCGTCATGGCCGGTATGCTTCTGGCCGTGGTTTGCGGGCTGGTCAACGGGTTTGTGACCGCCAAAATCAAAGTCAACGCACTGATCACCACCCTGGGCACTCAGCAGATCTTCCGCGGGATCGCTATTTGGGTCGGCGGTACGAATATCCCCGCGCTTCCGGAGGCTTTCAACAACATCTCGCAGAGCAAGATCCTGGGGATCCAGGGTTTTGTATGGATCATGGCGGTCGTAGTGATCATTTCCGCCATTCTGCTCTCCCGCACGCGCTTCTTCCGCCAGTTTTACTACATCGGCGGTAACCAGAAAGCCGCCAAGCTGTCGGGCATCAACGTGGATCGGATGCAGATCTTCGGCTTTGCCTTTATGGGCCTGATGGCCGGCCTGGCGGGGATGTTGTTCGCCTCTCGCCTGGGCGCGGCAGTGGCCATTGCCGGTGACGGCAAAGAACTTGGGATCATCACGGCGACCATCCTGGGCGGCGCCAGCCTGTATGGCGGCAAAGGCAATGTCTGGGGCGCTCTGATCGGCGTGATCTTTATCGGGATCGTCAATAACCTGATGATCTTAGCGACGGTGGATTCTTTCTGGCAGAGCATTGTGATTGGCACCATTCTCATCCTGGCCGTCGCCAGCGACTGGCTGGTCAGCCGGTCGAAATAACCAATGGTAAAGGGTCTCCGCAGGAGGTGCAACTCTAGAGCAGATACCCACCCGTTCAACTAACCCGATCAACCTTATTCAACCAACCATTCAACCAGGAGGAAAAGAACATGACAGAAAAGCTCAATCGGCGTGGATTTTTGAAGGCAGCAGGCACCGTTGCCGGAGCCGCCGCCATCACCGCCGCCTGCCAACCCCAGGCTACCCCTCAGGCATCCACCGGCAGCAATGCCCCCGCTTCTGCCTCGAGCAACCCCGGCTGCCGCGACCTCTCGCAGGAGGAGTACGTCTGGTGCAACAACATGAAAAACCTGGGAATGTTCCTCGAGACCGATAAAGTTGGCTACGACGCCATCGCGGCCGAGCTCGGCATCAAGACCGCTTACATCGGCCCGGACAAGAACGACATCCCGGCCTTCGTAGCTGCCATCGAACAGGCTGTCTCACGCAAGCCGGCCGGTATGATGGTGGTCGGGTGGGATGCTTCCGCCCTGATCCAGCCCATCAACACCGCCATGGACGCGGGCATCCCCACCGTCACCGTTGACGCTGACGTCCCCGACAGCAAGCGCCTGACCTTCGTCGGCACCGAATGGACCGATATCGGCACCAACCAGGCCAAGGCCATGCTCGAGAAACTCAACGGCAAGACTGGCAAAATCGCCATTTTGATGCTGGTCGCTGGCGAGAACATGCAGCGCGCGTATGCCGGCTTCCAGAAGGTGATGGAAGGCAGCGGCAACGAGATCATCGGGCCGTTCGAAGATAAGGGCGAAATGAACACCGCCGCCCAGATCGCCACCGACCTGATCCGCGGCAACCCCGACCTGGTCGGGATCGCCGGTTTCGACGAAGGCTCGGTTGGCGCCGGCCTGGCTATCAAAGAAGAAGGCAAGAAGGACTCGATCGTGGCCACCCAGGTCAACCCCTCGCCCCAGCAACTCGAGCTGCTCAAGGACGGTTACCTGTATGCCCTGACCGGCCAGAAGCGCCAGCTTTTCACCTACTACGGTGTGAAATCCCTGGTGGATTACAAGTACAACTCGGTCAAGATCACCAAGGACGACAAAGCCGCCGGCCTGCTCACCATCCCGGCCGTGTTCAACACCGGTACCTACATCGTCACCCAGGAAAACATCCAGTACTGGCTCAGCGAGTAAATCCTTTCCGGATCGAACGGAAATCGGGTTAAAGAAGAAAACTGCCGGACCAAAATCCGGCAGTTTTCTTTATATGCGCGCCGCCAAAGGCGTGCCGATGCAGACATTTGTATGCACCAACCAGAAAACCTGCCCCACTTTGGGCAAGACAGCCGGCCTTGCCGGGCGAGGTAGTTTTGTGACGGGCGTAGGGGCACGGGGCTGGATGCCAGAATATATGCCCGTCAATCCAACCCCGTGCCCCAACCAGAATGTGCAAGGTGAGTTTCGCCGCAGGCGGAGCCAGAACCCAAGTGCGTCGATCCACCCTCGGCCGTGCCCCTACCTAATCTGGAGAGCCATATTTGTGTTCCTTTGTGGATCCGGTTTTACCAGTTTATCCGGGTTACCCCAAATCACCTGGCCAGGAAGCACATCGATCTATTGACAACCCAAACCTTTCGGCATAGAATCAGGTAGTATTGGTATGACCGGTCATACAGGTTCCCTGTTCTCAAATAACATAACCAAAATCAAAATCGGTTCTTCCAGAAAGGAGATCTTGAGAGCAATGGAAATTTCTAAAGCTACACTGCTCGAAATGCTGCGCCGGATGGAGCGGATCCACGAGTTCGAAAATACCGCGGTCGATCTGTTCAAACGCGGTCAGGTCAAAGGCGCCATCCACACCTGTTTTGGTATGGAAGCCTCGCACGTGGGGGTCTGCATGGCGCTCAGGCAGGATGACCTCATCGCGGGAACGCACCGAAGCCACGGCCATAACATCGCCAAAGGCGCAAACCCCAAATACATGTTTGCCGAAATCCTGGGCAAAGAAACCGGCTACTGCAAAGGCCGCGGCGGCTCGATGCACATCGCTGCCTTCGATACCGGCAGCCTGGGCGCCCTGGCCGTAGTCGGCTCGGGGATCCCGATCGCCGTGGGCGCCGGGCTGGGGTTTCAGATGCGCGAAGAAGACCGGGTGACGGTCCCATTCTTCGGGGACGGCGCGACCAACACCGGCAATTTTCACGAGGCGTTAAACCTGGCTTCCATCTGGGACCTGCCCGTGGTCTTTGTTCTGGAGAACAACCATTACGCGGTCTCGACCAACGTGGAATATTCGGTCAAGATCAAAGACCTTTCCCTCAGGGCGCAGAGCTACGGTATGCGCAGCCTGCATGTGGATGGGTTCGATCCGGTGTGTGTTTATGAAGCAGCCCAGCAGGCGGTTGAGTGGGCCCGCAAAGGCCAGGGTCCTACCCTTTTGGTCACCGAATGCTACCGCATCGATGGGCATTATTCCGGCGAGCCGCAGGTCTACCGGTCTCGCGAAGAAGTGGACGAGTGGCGTAAATTCGAGCCGATCCCGCGCTTCCGCACTTACCTGGTCAATAACGGCCTGGCCAGCCAGGCAGAAGTGGACGCGATCCACGAGGAGATCCTGGTAGAGATGCAAGAAGCCGTGCAGTTTGCTCGGGAAAGCCGGCAGCCTGACCCATCCACCGCACTGGATTACATCTACGCGGACTGAAAGGAAGATACAACATGACAACCCCTACCAAAGAACGCGACGCAACTTCGTTAGGCGCGAAAACCACCCTGCCCACCGATTTGTTCATCCAGGTAAAAGAGGGAGAAGAAGCGGTCGAATTGTCCTATCAGGAAGCCATCCGCGAAGCCCTGCGCGAGGAGATGGTTCGCGATCCATCTGTTTTTCTGCTGGGCGAGGATATCGCCAAGCACGGCGGGGCCTTTGGGGTCACCCGCACCCTCTTCGACCAGTTTGGTCCCAAACGGGTGCGCAACACCCCCATCTCCGAGAACACCATTGCCGGCGCCGCTGTCGGCGCAGCCCTGGTGGGGATGCGCCCGGTGGCCGAGATCATGTTCGTGGATTTCTCCGGGCTGGCCATGGACCAGATCGCCAACCAGGCCGCCAAGCTGCGTCTGATGACCGGCGGGCAGGCTAAGGTGCCGATGGTCATCCGCATGCCGCAGGGAGGTGGGGCGGGCAAGTCCACCGCCGCCCAGCACTCCCAGTCCCTGGAGGTGTGGTACGCTCACATCCCCGGGCTCAAGGTGGTCCTGCCCTCCACCCCGTATGACGCCAAAGGCTTGATGAAGTCGGCCATCCGCGACAACAACCCGGTCATCTTCCTGGAGCACAAGTTCCTCTATTCCGCCCGGCAGATGGTTCCTTGCGCGGATTACAGCCTCCCGCTCGGCAAGTGCGATATCAAGCGCGCGGGCAGCGACGTGACCGTGGTCGCATCCGGTTATATGGTCTGGCATGCCATGACCGCCGCGCGAGCCCTGCAAGCCGAGGGGATCAGTGTGGAGGTGGTGGACGTGCGCTCGATCAGCCCGCTGGATGAAGAGACCATCGGCCAATCGGTGCGCAAGACCGGCCGGGCAGTCCTGGTGGCCGAGGCCTGCCGTTCGTATGGTCCCACCGGTGAATGGACGGCTGTGGTCGTCGAACAGGCCTTTGATTACCTGCGCGCGCCCATCGTGCGCGTCACCGGGCGCAACAGCCCGATCCCCTTCGCCGACAGCATCGAAGATGGGGTCTGGCCTGACTGTGATGACGTCACCGCCGCCATCCGCAAGGTGATGGAGTAGACATGCCCACTGAAGTCTTTATGCCCAAAATGTCCGACCATATGACGGTTGGCATCATCGCCGGCTGGCTGGTCAAAGAAGGCGATCGGGTTGAAAAAGGGCAGCCCATCCTGGAGGTGGAGACCGACAAAACCATCGCGGAGATCGAAGCCCCAGCCGCCGGTACCATCCGTGGAATCCGCCCGGGGATCGATAAAGGCAGCGAAGTCCCGGTAGGCGAGACGATCGCCTATATTGCTAAAGAAGGCGAGACGGTCCCCCAATTGTCCGCGATTGGCAGCCAGACTCCCGCGGCGGAACCCCCTGCCCCCACCGGTCAGGCCGTCACCGCACCCGAGGCTAAACCGGTTGAACCGGAAGAGGACTCCGCAGCCGTGCGGGCCACCCCGGTTGTCCGCCGCATGGCACGCGAGCTGGGCATACCCCTGGCATCCGTCAAAGGGAGCGGTCCTGCGGGCCGCATCACCGAGGCCGATCTCAAGGCATTCCAGACAGCCGCGGCCCCCCGCCGCGAAGAAACACCGGGCGAGCCGCTGAGCGCCTCGCCCATCGCAAAGCAGATGGCCCTGGAGCTGGGGATCGATCTGAAAGAGGTAAAAGGCAGCGGTCCGCGCGGGCAGATCCAGAAAGAAGATATCCTGGCGTTCCAGGCGGCCCGCCCTCAGGCCCAGGTTCAGAGCGCTCTGTCAGATCAGCCGGCCGAAGGCGCTGCGCAGGCCGATTGGATCGAGCTGACCAAAACCCAGAAGGTCACCGGACAGCGCATGACGCAGTCTTTCCAGAGCGTGCCGCAGTTCAACCTCACCGTCGAAGTCGATATGACCAATATGCTGGCCTACCGCGACCTGTTGGCAAAACGGGGAGCCGGGAAGGTTACGGTTACCACCCTGCTGGTCAAAGCGGCAGCCGGCGTGTTAAGAAAAAACCCGCGCGCCAATGCTTCTTTCCAGGATGGGCGGCTAAAGATCAACCCGAGGGTTAACATCGGGGTAGCCGTCGGGTCGGATGAAGGTTTGCTGGTGCCTGTGGTAACCGACGCCGATCAAAAGACAATCGCCGAGATCGATGCGAAGATCGCCGAGTTCAAGGATAAAGCCGCCAGGCTGCGCTTTGCCGCCGAAGACTTAAGCGGTGGGACGCTGACCATCTCCAACCTGGGTATGTTTGGCATCCAACAGTTTACAGCGATCGTTAACCCGCCGGAAAGCGCCATCCTGGCAGTCGGCGAGATCACCTACCGGCCGGTCTGCCTGGCCGACAAATCGGTTGCCGTCCGCCCGATGATGATGCTGAACCTGGCCGTAGACCACCGCAGTATGGATGGAATGCAAGCGGCCAGGCTTCTCGCGGAGATCAAGGATACTCTCGAACAGCCGGTGCTGTTGTTTAGTGGGCAGTAAACAGTAGAAGGAACACAATATGGACGAATCAATCTCGATGGATTTTGGATTAAAGCTCTACGAAACCATGCTGCGCATCCGCCGGTTTGAAGAGACGGTTTGTGATTTGTTCGCGCGCGGCAGGATCCCCGGGTTTCTGCATACGTATGTAGGAGAAGAAGCGGTTGCTACCGGGGTGTGCGCAAACCTGAGCCGTGAAGACTGGATTACCAGCACGCACCGTGGCCACGGCCACCTGATCGCCAAGGGCGGGAAGTTCGACCGGGCCATGGCGGAGCTGTACGGCAAGGCGACCGGTTACAACAAGGGCAAAGGCGGCTCCATGCACATCGCGGAACCCGATCTTGGCCATATGGGAGCCAACGCGATCGTCGGGGCCGGGATCAACTTGATCAACGGGGCCGGCCTATCGGCCAAATACCTGGGGACCGGCGGTGTAGGGGTGGCCTTTTTTGGGGATGGGGCATCCAATACGGGATCATTCCACGAAGCGATGAACTTCGCCGCAGTCCACGAACTGCCGGTTGTATTTGTGTGTGAGAACAACGGTTATGCCGAATCCACCCCCAGGTGGTATCACCAGAAGAACGAGCGCGTCGCGGACCGCGCGAGCGCTTACTGCATGCCCGCTATGGTGGCCAACGGAAATGATGTGACCGAAGTCTACCTGGCCGCCCGGGCCGCCGTTCACCGCGCGCGCTCGGGGGGCGGTCCCACCCTGCTTGAATGCCTCACCCATCGCTGGCGCGGGCATCACGAGGCTGATAACCAGTCTTACCGCCCAAAAACTGAGATCACCGATCTCGACCGGTTTTGCCCGATCCTCAAGCTGAAAACACAGCTTCTGGAATCAGGCGTTAAGGAAACCGCGATCGCAGCCATCCATGAGGCGATCGAGACAGAGCTTCAGGCCGCGGTGGCTTTCGCGGAAAGCAGCCCCCTGCCGGACCCCTCGAGTGCGCGTTCGGATATTTTTACCAGTCGCTAAGGAGCATGTTTATGACCACGATGACTTATCGCGAGGCGATCCGCCTGGCTCTGCGAGAGGAGCTGCGCAACGACGAGCGGGTCTATTTACTGGGGGAAGACATTGCCCAATTTGGTGGTTCGTTCAAGGTAACGCTGGGCTTGCTTGAAGAATTTGGATCCAAACGGATCATGAACACACCGCTTTCAGAAACGGCCATCCTCGGAGCCGCGGTCGGCTCTGCGGCTACCGGGTTGATCCCGGTGGCGGAAATCATGTACGGAGATTTCTTCGCGGTTGCCATGGACCCGGTGGTAAACCAGGCTGCCAAGATGCGCTACATGTTTGGGGGGAAGCTAACTCTACCCCTCACCATCCGCTCGACCCTGGGCGGGCGGCGCGGCGCCGCGGCGCAGCACAGCCAGTGTTTAGAAGCCTGGTTCTTCCACATCCCCGGTCTGTATATCGCCTTGCCCTCCAACCCCGCGGATGCCAGAGGCATGCTCAAGACCGCCATCCGCGAGCCCAATCCGGTGATTTTCTTTGAAAACAAGATGCTTTATAACATGAAGGGCGAAGTGCCGGACGAAGAAACCCTGGTACCCATCGGTCAGGCCAATGTCGTTTGTCCGGGGACGGATGTCACGGTGGTAGCCATCTCGGATATGGTCCAATACGCAGTCAAGGCTGCTGAAACCCTGGCGGATGAGGGAATTTCGGTGGAAATCATCGACCCGCGCTGGATTTCTCCCATGGATTGGGATACGATCTACGCATCCGTCCAGAAGACCGGGCGCCTGGTAGTGGTTCACGAGGCCAACCTTACCGGGGGCGTGGGCGCGGAGATTGCCGCGCGGGTCTCCAGGCAGTGCTTTGATTACCTCCAGGCGCCTATCGAGCGGGTGGCAGCCTGCGATTCCCCGGTGCCTTTTTCGCCGGTCCTGGAAAAAGAAATCCTGCCGGACGACCGGCATATCGTCGATGCCGTACGGCAGGTCTATCATTATCAATAGATCTTATATCCACGAAGTTCACTAAAAACACGAACAAAAACGGTTTAGTGCCCTTAGTGTCCTTCGTGGATTCTTCTTCCGGATAACCCTCCGGATCTGGCTGGTGGACGGGATAGGTATTGATGTAAACTTATCTGGAACCACCCTCGCGGAAAGAATGATGAGCGTATGAATCAGGAAATCTTTTCCCATATTCAGATCGAGTTCGACGGCGCCGGCCTGCTCTCCCAAAAGCTGGCCAATGAGCTGCGCGCGCTCATCATTTCGAACCAGCTTAGCGAAGGTACGCAGCTCCCTTCGGAGCGCGAGCTTTCCGAAGCTGTCAAGCTCAGCCGGACCGTTGTGCGCGAAGCCATCAACCGTTTAAAAGGCGAAGGCCTGCTAAAAGTTCAACCCAGCCTGGGGGCCTTTGTCTCGCGGCCCGACACAAATATTTTTGAAACCTACTTGAGGGTCATCGACAAACCGGAGAGCAAGGTCATCCAGGACGCGCAAAAGCTGCGCCTGACGCTCGAACCGGCGATTACCCGGCTGGCCGCTCAGAGGGCAACCGCAGAACACATCGAACAATTACGCCAGACCGTGGAGAAGATGGACGGCCTGCTCGATGACGGCAAGCAGTTTATCGCGCTGGATAATGCCTTCCATACCATCCTGGCCGAAGCCTCGAACAACCGGGTCCTGCTGATCCTGATCCTGTCGATTCACGATACCCTGGATAAAATTCGATCGATCATCCTCGAGCTGCCGCGGGTAACCCAGCGAGCCAACCATCACCACCGCATGATCCTCCAGGCCATCCAGGATCGCGAACCCGAAAAAGCCTACCAGGCTATGGTGGACCACCTGAACCAGGTACAGGATGATATCGACCGGATCCTGGAAAGGATTGATTAGAACATGGATTTTGAGCTGCTATCCCAACAGGTTGCCTTGCAGATCAGGCGTTTGATCCTGGAAGGCGAATTTACAGAAGGGCAGTTGCTCCCTTCGGAACGAGATCTCTGCCGTCGATTTAATGTCAGCCGCACGGTCATTCGAGAGGCGATCAACCTGGTCAAAGCATCCAACATGATCCGCGTGCAGCCTGGGAAAGGCGCGCTGATCGTAAAAGCGCACGAGAATGTCCTGGAATCTTCCCTGCTGCAGGCAGGCATCTCGTCTCCAAAGCTTTATCAAGACTTGATCGAGGCGCGCTCGCTGCTCGAGCCGGTCATCGCCGGTGACGCGGCTGAAAACGCCACCGCGGAGGATATCCATCACCTGGAGGTTGAAGTCCAGAATATGCACGGCTGTGTGGCCAACCCCCGCCAGTACGCGATCCACGACAATGCCTTTCACATGAAACTGGCCGGGGCAACCCACAACCACTTTTATCCGCTGGTGTTGTTTTCGATCATCGAGCTGCTGCAGCAGTCTATGTTCGAAGCCGTAAAAACCCCCGGAGCGGTCGACCGCTCTTTGTCTTACCACGAAAACTTACTAAACGCGGTCAAAACCCGGGATATGCGCCGGGCATCCGACCTGATGAACGAGCATATCGCCCAGGCCAGTGGAGAATTAATATCGGGGAGTCCCGCCTAGTAAAGTTTTGTTAGCCTGGCAAATCTAACCGGACAACCTGCCCGTCGACCAGACCCACCAGGAGTGGGAAGCCGGGCGCCAGCCCGTCCGGCGCGAGTACCGCCGTCGCCTGTCCATCCCCCGTGGGCAGGCGCAGCGTTTCCCAGGTGTTTCCATCCCGAGAGAGGACCAGTTCTCCACCCCATAACGCCAGCAGCCAGCCAGGCGCCAGGCCTGGTTTTCCGGCAATCAAAGCGTTGAGCGGGTTCTGGGTTAGATCTTCCTCCACGGGCTGCCAACTTTCGCCGCCGTCCCGTGAATGGAACAGGCCGTTTTCTTCCGTACCGCCATACAGGCTGCGGTCGTCCTCAAAATTCGCGGATAATGCCAGGCTGAGCACGGGAACGAACCCGGGCGGGAGCGCCAGCTCGCGCCAGGACCGCCCGGCGTTGGTGCTGCGGAAAAGCCCGCTGGCCGTCCCCGCAAAGAGAGTCTCGTCGCGCTCGAAGCCTGCGGAAATCGCCAGGCACAGCACTTCCGGCTCGATCAGCCCAAAATTCCACGGGCGCCATTCATCTCCCGCATTGGTAGAGATCAGAATACCATCCTCGGCCGTCCCGGCAATGACTCTCCCATCCTCTAAAAACCTGGGGGAAAGAACCAGGCAGGTAATGGTGGGCGGCGGAGCCGGGAAAGACAGCACCCTCCAGTTCTGCCCTCCATCTGTAGAGCGCAGCATCCCGCCGGGCAGTCCCGCAAAGATCGTGCGGTCTTTTTCAAAATCCGGGGATACGCCCAGGGTAACCACCGGGACCGGCTCAGATAACTGGAGCGAATCGAGCGCAGGCTGCCAGGTGCGGCCGGCGTCGGGAGAAAATTCCAGACCGCTGGCGCGCGCGGCCAGAATACCCGAGGCCTCACCCGCGAGGGGCAGACCGGCCAGTTGGTATACCAGGTTTGTGGGAGAAGATGTTTGTTCGGTCATAGATTTAGGGGAGATCAGGAGCGGCGGGATCGCACGATGCTGTCGGTGGTCAGCGCGCTGGCAGCCGCGGAAAGCGCGGTTTCAAAGGAGGCTTTCACCACGGCGGCCGCGTCCAGGATACCGGCCTGGCGCATGTCCGTAACCCGGCGAGAGAGCACATCATAGCCCGCTCCCGGTCCGGCGGCGCGGATCTCAGCCAGGATCGCATCCGGATGCAGACCGGCGTTAGCCAGCAGGCAGCGGGTGGGTTCCTCGACCGCGCGCAATAACATAGAAAAGGCTGCTCGTTCTTCCAGGGATCCGGCGTGCGACCAGCGCTTCTCCAGGGCGGCCCGGGCGGCTAGCAGAGCGGCTCCACCGCCTGGCAGGCTGCCTTCGCGGAGCGCACCGCGCAGCGCCTCGGCGACGCGTCCGGCGGTCTCCTTGCGCTCGGCCATGACAATCGGGTTGGAAGCGCCCACCCACAGGGTAGCCGAACCACCCATCAACCGGCTGAGGCGAACGCGCAGTTTGTTGCGGTATTCCTCGTTCTCCTCGCCATCCAACCGGCGGCGCAGGTTACCGATGTAGTGGCGTAGATAGCGCCGGTCTCCCCCGCCTCCGCTCAGCCCGGTCGAACCGGTCGTCGCCCACACCCGCCTGGCTTTGCCAAAGTTTTCGGGTTGGGCATACTTCAAGCGGCGTGTGCTGGGGATCTCCAGCTCTTTTTCCAGATCGCTGGCGCGCAGCAAGGGGATCGCGCCGGTAACCGCGGCCAGGTCCTCGATAAAATCGATGCGCTCGTCTCCGGCTACCGGGTGTTCTACCGCCACGGTCCAGATCCGCTCCTGGTTGGCCGGGTTGACCAGCAGGGCGATCACTTCTTGGGAAAACCCGGTAGAGATAAACAAGAGGGATTTGAAACCGGCCTGGACGGCCGATTCGAGCACCGGGACAACCACTGAAGCCTTAGCCAGGTAGTAATTGGTGATGAATACAGCCGGGTTTTCCAGAAATGCTTCCTGGCGTACCGCCTGGTTGGCCATGTGGGTGGAGAGGATACCCTTATCCCAGTACAGGCCATCCACATATTCGCGCTCGAATTCCTCCGCGCGGCTTTCGCGGATTTCCAGGCGGCCAAACTCGCCGATTACATCAAAGATCTCGCCCAGGTAGCGGGAGAGGTCGAGGTCCTGGCTGATGGTGCAGGCCAGGCGAGTCAGGGCCTCTTTCCCGGATAGGGGCTGGCGCTGGCGGTCGATCTCCGCCAGGACCAACCGGCGGCCTTCATCGAGGCAGCTGCGCAGCAGCATGGCATTTGCCCCAGCCGTAATGACCCGCTGCCCTTCGCTCACCAGGCTCTCCAACATCACCGCGGCAGACGCAGTTCCATCTCCGGCGGCGGTGTGCAGGCGAGCAATGGCCGCGGCCGCGAACTGGAGCCCCAGGTTGGAGCGGGCATACGGATGGCTCAGGAGATGGCGAGCTACTTTTCCACCACTGTCGACCGGGCGCGGGAAGGCGTGTCCCGCCTGACCCAGCAATACCGAACGCGGCAGCGGTCCGAGGGTGGGGCGGACCAGCTGGCTGAACTCGCGGACGCCCTGCAGAATTTCGGTGGATACCTGGGGTTGAAATCGGACGTTTTGCGTGTGGGAAGCCATAAGCAAAGGCACTCTCATGAAATGGGTAAAGGTTGGGTTATACGGTCACCATGGAATATCATATATAATACCACTATACCAGGCGAAACACCAGAGACCGCATTTATGTTATGTAGCGCAAACTTTAGTTTGCGCCACTGCAAGCTTAATTGATTTAATCTGGAACGGCCGTAATCCCGGTCTGCTGGTAAACAAACTAACAGTTTGTTCTACATAAACAGGAACGCCAGGTCATTGACATTCGTCTGGGTCGGGCCGGGACGCAGCAGGTCTCCCAGGGGGTCAAAGAAATGATAGGCGTCGTTACTATCCAAAAAGACAGCCGGATCCAGACCCAACTCCCGGGCGCGGGCCAGGGTTTCCCCGGTCACCACTGCGCCGGCTGCGTCGGTGGGACCATCCCCCCCGTCCGTGGCCAGCGCAACCAGAGCGGTCTGCGGAAGGCCGGCCAGCTCTGCGACCGCCCCCAAAGCCAGCTCCTGGTTGCGCCCGCCTTTCCCATCCCCGCGCACGGTCACGGTAGTCTCCCCACCCAGCACCACGCAGGCCGGGCGCTCGACGGGACCGTTCCCCGCCGCGATCTGGCGGGCGACCGCCGCCAGGAAACGGCCCGCCTGGCGCGCCTCTCCCTGCAGGTAGGTGGTCAGCAGCAGCGCATGCAAACCGGCGCCCTCCGCCTCACGGCAAGCCGCCTCAGCCGCCTGCAGGTTGCTGGCGATCACCTGGTTCTGGACCCGTTCCAGGACCGGGTCGCCGGCTTTTAGAGTTTCCGACCGGCTGCCCAGCGCGCCCTGGCGCAGATGGTCGAGCACCGCCGGCGGAGCGGATGCGAGCAGGCCGGCCTGCTCCAGGATTTTCAGACTCTCGGTGTAGGTGGTTGGGTCTGGCACGGTCGGCCCGGAGGCGATCACATCCAGCGGGTCGCCGATGACGTCCGAAAGGATGAGGGTCAGCACAGCCGCCGGCGCGGCAGCGCGGGCCAGACCGCCGCCTTTGGCTTCGTCGAGGTGCTTGCGCAGGGTATTGATCTGGTTGATGGTCGCGCCGCTGCGCAGGAGCTGGTCGGTCAGGCTGCGCAGGTCGGCCAGGGAAACCCCGCCTGCCGGGGCAGTCAGCAGAGCCGAGCCGCCCCCGGAGATCAGGCATATCACCAGGTCAGAGGCGCCCGCCTGGCTCGCCAGGTCGAGCAGCCGGCGGGTCTGCGAAACCCCGCGCTCGTCTGGGATGGGGTGCCCCGCTTCAACCAGCTCGATCCCCGCCAGGCTCAGGCCGGGCGGGACGTGGCCCTCCTTGGTAATGACCAG
>Ga0105104_10001448_pt1 | contig 17886 bp, 13 predicted proteins | sample PPLLaktember2015_3_FD_87034 | JGI IMG/M metagenome (GOLD analysis project Ga0105104, IMG submission 87034) | Freshwater sediment microbial communities from Prairie Pothole Lake near Jamestown, North Dakota, USA - PPLs Lake P7 Core (6) Depth... | ecosystem: Environmental > Aquatic > Freshwater >... | reverse complement strand
TATCAGTGGTCGATCACTGTCCAACTGCACACTGACAACTGATACCTGAAATCCGGGCCCATAGCGCAGTTGGGAGCGCGTCTCAATGGCATTGAGAAGGTCGGGGGTTCGAATCCCCCTGGGTCCACACAACGTAGGGGCAGATCTTGCGTCTGCCCTTTCGAAAAGTCAGGACAGGAGTAGTAGGTCATCCCGTCAGCGAGAAGGGAAAGTGAGGTGGAAGCCCTTCAATGGCATGTAACGGGAATGCCAGTGACAAAGACCGAACTCGCCTGTTATCTCGAAAGAGGACTCCGCTGGTGAAAGGCAGGTAAACTGCGAGTAGTCAGCGGCGGGCAAGCCCGTTATAGCAAAAAAGAGCGTTTGAAAGTTGGAAGGTTTAATGTTGAAGATAGTTCCTGCAACTGTGACCTTCAAACCTTCAATCGAATCCGGGTGGTACCGCGGAGCAACCCTTCGTCCCTGATGTGGATGAAGGGATTTTTGTTTAATCGGACGATAGACCATCTTTTATGGTCCATGGTCGAACTCGAAAGGAGGCACAAATGAAAAGCGTAATTCGAATTAATTACATCCCCACTGCCGCTCCGCGGCGTGCTTCGCTTGTCTTCTGGAAAGAAGGTCCTCTTCTTCCGCGCCTCCTCGATGAATCAAATAGCTGATATCAAAGGTCGAATACAAGACCTGACACCTGATACTGAAGAACCTGACACTTATATAGATGAGGAAAGAATGGCAGAAACAAAGAAGAAAACAGCGAAAAAACCTGTTGTGAAAAAGACGGCAACAAAAAAAGCCGGGACGACCGTGAAGAAGATCGTAAAAGCCGTTAAGAAATTGACTGTGAAGAAAGCGCAGCCCAAAAAGTCGACAAGGATTGCGGTCTCTTCAAAAGCAAAGGAAACAGCTGCAGTTAAAAAGTCTGCTGCAAAGAAGACCTCGATCGGGACTGTCACTAAAAAGACGACGAAACCCGTCAGGAAGATGGCAATGATCGTCGTGAAGGAAACCGTTAAAGCCGTTGTGCCTGCGAAACGCGAGCCGAAGGCGGTTATCCCCGCCTCAAAAGTCGAGCGAGCTTTGGCTGAGGTGAAACCTGCCAAGTCGGAGACATCCACTCTCAAGGACAAGGCCTTTGATCCGCTGGCGATGGAACACAAATGGCAAGCTAAATGGGAAGCGGATAAGTTGTATCGCGCGGTGATCGACGAAACCCGACCCAAGCACTACGCCCTGACAATGTTGCCGTACACGTCCGGAGACCTGCATTTTGGTCACTGGTACCCGATGGCGCCGTCAGATGCGCGGGCGCGCTACAAGCGTATGAATGGCTATAACGTGCTGTTTCCGATCGGCTTCGACGCTTTCGGTCTGCCCGGCGAGAACGCCGCGATCAAGCGCGGCATCCATCCCAAGGAATGGACGTACAAGAACATTGACAACATGCGTCGGCAGTTGAAAACCATGGGTACCATGTTCGATTGGGAACGCGAAGCCATTACGGCTGACATCGAATATTACAAGTGGACAGAATGGTTCTTCATCCAGCTATTCAAGATGGGGCTGGCTTATCGCAAAATGTCCGCGGTGGACTGGTGCCCGAAGGACAATACTACGCTGGCGCGCGAACAAGTCATCGGAGAAGACCGTGTCTGTGAACGCTGTGGCACGCCTGTGATCAAGAAGGAATTGGAGCAATGGTTCTTCAAGTCAACAAAGTACGCTGATGAACTATTACGCTTTGACGAGATTGATTGGCCCGAGCGTGTCAAGACCCTGCAGACAAATTGGATTGGACGCAGCGAGGGTGCTTCTGTTGTTTTCAAAACGGCGTCTGGCGACGACATCGAAATCTTCACCACCCGCCCCGATACGTTGTGGGGCGCGACCTTCATGGTCTTTTCGCCTGAACATCCGCTGGTGGATAAGATCACGACCCCTGAACAAAAAGCCGCCGTGGATGATTACAAAGTGCAGGCCGCGCGCCAGTCGGATATCGAACGGGAGGCTGTCGACAAGGAGAAGACCGGTGTATTCACCGGCGCCTATGCCATCAATCCCGTCAACGGTGAGCGCATCCCGATCTGGATCGCGGATTATGTCCTGATGTCCTATGGCACGGGCGCGATCATGGCGGTCCCTGCGCATGATGAACGTGATTTTGCATTCGCGCGAAAGTACAAGCTGCCAATTATTCCCGTGATCCAGCCCGCAGGGGCGGAGTTGAATGGCGACACACTGGAAGCCGCCCACGAACATGAAGGCGTCATGGTCAATAGTGGTCCCTTCAATGGAACACCTGCCACCAATGATAAGGGCATGAAGAATCCAGCCATCAAGGCAGTGACCGAGTGGCTGGAACAAAAAGGGATCGGCAAGCGTGCGGTGAACTATCGTTATCGCGATTGGTTGATCAGCCGTCAGCGCTATTGGGGTTCTCCGATCCCAATGATTTATTGCAAGGTCCATGGCTGGAACCCTGTACCGGAAGATCAACTGCCCGTGACATTACCCGATGACGTTGAGTGGAAGCCGACAGGTGAGTCGCCTCTGAAGCTGCACCCGACCTGGAAGAACACAACCTGCCCGATCTGTGGTGAGCCTGCCACGCGCGAAACTGACACGATGGACACGTTCATGTGCTCGTCCTGGTATCACCTGCGTTATTTGTCGCCTCACTACGATAGGGGTCCTTTCGACGAAGCTGAATACAACTATTGGATGCCCGTGGATATCTACACGGGCGGCATCGAGCACGCCACCATGCATTTGCTGTACACACGCTTCTTTCATAAGGCGCTGCGGGACGCAGGGATTGTCGAGGGTAACGAGCCGATGCTGCAACTGCGCAATCAGGGCATTATCCTGGGCGGAGATGGCGACAAGATGTCCAAAAGTAAAGGCAACGTAGTCTCGCCGGACGAACTGGTTGGACAGTACGGCACCGACGCGCTGCGCACCTATCTGATGTTTGCCTATCGCTGGCAGGAAGGCGGTCCGTGGAACAGCAATGGGATCGAAGGGACCGCGCGCTGGCTGCGCCGCGCCTGGACCCTGTTCACGGACTCCGACGACTCGAGTCGTCAGAGTCCCGAAGCTGCCTCCGTTGAAACCAGACGGACTCTACGCCGACGCATCCACCAGACTCTGCGCCGGGTGACAAATGACTTCGAGAATTTTGAATTCAACACGATCATCTCCGGGCTGATGGAGCTGCTGAACGAAATGTACAAAGCGCGTGAAGCGGGTGCGGCCGGTACACCTGAGTGGGACGAAGCGACTGACCTCTACTTAAAGATGTTAGCTCCTGTCGCTCCGCACATTGCTGAGGAATTGTGGACAAATCAGATGGGCAAGCCGTACTCCATCCACCAACAGCAGTGGCCCAAGGTTGATGAAGCTGCTGCGAAAGAGGATACGATCGAACTGCCCGTTCAGATCAATGGCAAGGTGCGCGACCGCATCACTGTCGCAGCCGATGCAAGTGAGGCAGAGATCAAGTCTGTTGCATTGGCAAGTGCTGCGGTGCAAAAATATTTGGAGGGTAAGGAACCGAAGAAGGTGATCGTAGCAAACCGGAGGCTGGTAAGCATTGTGATATAGATGTAAGAATCGCTGAACATTAAGAAAGGCAGCAGGCTTAAATAGCCTGCTGCCTTTTTGATTCGGCCTCACCCAAAAGTACTGACTTGTATGCAATCAATTTGCAACATCGTGGCAACTCTACTGCAACGTACCAGGGGACAACAGCGTCATACAATGAAAAAAAGTTTTCAAAGGCAATCTAGCTATGATTTTAAAAGTACAGCATCCACGTTTGATCAAGATGGGCACCTTTAACTGACATATCCATCTGCATATAACCCGGGAGGAAAGGCAAAATTATTGGTGATGCGCTGAAGCCATAAAAGCCTGAATCTTACTTAAGGGAGTAATTCGGCTTCGTAAAAACTATGTTCTATCAGGAGAATGTGACCATGAAATCTAAACGTCTTTTTCAAACTTTTGTCCTGCTTGTGATGCTGTTCAGTCCCATGGGGAGTGTCCAGCATGCAAGCGCCAGTACAGGCCCGGCCCCTCAATTGGATGCCGTGGTTTTCGATCGCAATCTGAATTACTGGGATGCCAATTATTTTGGCTTTGTAAGTTCCAGTATTTTCGAGAACTGGCGCTTCGAATTCGCCGCATCTCACAATTTCGTTGTGACTGTAACGAAAGTTACCGGTGATCTGGTTCCCATGGTGATTCTGCTGGACGGCACCGGGAATGAGCTTGGGCGCGGTACAGGCTCATTGATCAGCACTCAGCCCGCCGGAAGTTATTCCTTCCAGGTTCAACCTGAAAGCGGCATGGGTCTCTACATGCTTACGCTTCGGGAAGTAGCCGCTCCCAGCCAGCCATCGGCCTCGACCGTCGTTGCCCCGACAGCCATAAATGTGGGCGAGACTGCTGCGGTGACAGTCAGCCTGAATAATGTTCCTGTGGAAGGCTATACCAGCGCTGAATTCACCTGTACGTATAATGCGGGTTTGGTCGAATTAGGGAATATTGCCGTCACCGAGCTCTTCGGTACCGATCCTGTTATGGCAGTCACTACTCCGCAGAATGGCAGTTTCATTGTTGCGATTGCAGGCAGCAATGGCAAGAAAGCCACAACCAGCGGGAGCGCATTTACTTTCAGTGTCACAGGTTTACAGGCGGGGCAAACGGCAATTGAATGTGTCGCGCGTATTTCCAAGGGCGACAATGTGTTGACTACGCTTCCATCTACTCCCGCCAGCCTGGAGATTTTGGGAAGTGTCCCTACACCGACATTTACGCCCACCCCGGCCAATACACCTACTCCGGTTGAATCACCCACCTCCACACCTGTAGAATCGCCAACCTCGACGCCCGTAGAATCGCCGACCTCCACACCGGTCGAATCACCCACCTCGACGCCCGTAGAATCGCCGACACCGGTCGAGTCACCGACCTCGACGCCGGTGGAATCGCCGACCTCGACGCCCGTAGAATCGCCGACTCCGGTTGAATCGCCAACCTCAACACCAGTGGAGTCACCGACCTCCACGCCGGTTGAATCGCCCACCCCAACCTCCACACCCATCCCAACAACGGGAACGTTCACGGGTGAGGTGCAGGCTGGCAAGCCGGTCACGGTCAATCTGTACAATGCAGATGACACGCTTGCAGCTTCGGTGACTGCCAACGCAGATGGCACATTCAGCCTGACCGCCCCCGCCGGGACGTATACCGCAGTTGCAACCGCTGATGGTTTCCTCAGCGCGGAAGGCTCTGTGACACTTACGGCCGGAGAGGTCAGCACAAAGCCAGTGATTACCCTGTTGGCAGGCGATATTGTTAACAACAATGTGATCGATCAATTCGATGCCCTAACGATTGGGATGAGCTACAACACAGCAACTCCAGCTGCAGCAGACTTGAACAATGATGGGATCATCAATGTGCTGGATCTGGAACTCCTGGCTCGCAACTATCGAGCAACTGGTCCACTGGTCTGGTAGTAAGACGACCATAAGCAGGGGCGCATGGATCCATGCGCCCCTTCCTTTGGAGTTTTTAATGAAACCTATTACTGTATTGATCCTCGCGACTGTTTTTGCCTTTGCCGTTGTGATGCCTGCCAATGCTCAGACTGCCGAGAGCATTTGGCTTACGGCCGATATGACAACTTATAAGACGGGAGAAACAGTCACAGTTGCGGTCAATGCTGCTTCTACAACGCCCATCCAGGGATTTACGTTTCAAATCCGCTATGACCCCGATTGCTTGAGACCGGTCAATGCCGCCAGTTCCATTCCTGGCATGAACGGCTTGCCTCTGCCTCAAATCACTGGCTTGGTGGATGGTTCCTATGCCAGCACCGTGCCTCAAACTGTGAATGGGGTATTGGCGCAAGTGCGATTTGTGACGTTGGGGGGATGCCAGACCGGCCTGATGCTGGAGAGCGCCGCACTTGCCATCCGCAATGAATCGGGGTTTGCCGCTCCACTCGCCAACGTAGTCATCGGTGAGAAAAGTATTGCACTGAATATTGATAAAGCAATAGGTGCCTCTCAATCTGATGAACCTTTATCAGGTGCCGTACTTCCACTTGAACCGGCACCGGCTGCCACTCAAAAAGTCCCTGGCTGGTCAATAGCATTGCTTGCGACGCTAGTGGCCGGGGGCGTGATGTTTGGCGTTTTCAAAAGCCTTCGAATTGGGTCAACGACTGCTTCAAAAGTATCAACATCTTCTCGGACACCCATCCTGCAAATTAAGCATGGTCCACACGCAGGGAAGAGCTTTGCGCTAAATAAACTGCCTTGCTATATCGGACGCGACACCATTAACGAAATTTGCCTCAACGACCCGCATATCATAAGCCAGCACGCTAAAATTTTTGCGAAAGACAATGGCTACTACTTGATGGACTTGGGTGGCGAGACATTTGTCAATGGTCGGGTAATTAGGAAAAGTTCTGCCATCCTAAAACCGGGTGACGTAGTGCGTTTGGGAAAGAGTGCCTTATTTGTCTTTGGGTCCTAGCAACCTTAGATGTGAGTGTGACCTGTAAAGTGAGAAGTCAAAGATAACTCGCACTTCATAGCCCATTTGAAAGACACGAGGAGTAGGTAATCATGGAATCTAAACGTTTGCTTCGGGCTATTAGTCTATTAATCTTGTTGGTTTCATTTTTTCCAGCAGGCAATGCCGGCGCTCTTGACTCAACAACTCCTCCGGCCGCGGATATGTTTCAATTGCCCTGGGATCAAGGGCTTGCCTGGATGGCTATTGATGGGCTGGATAATGGCACCAAACGACCTTTGAATAGCTCACACCAATTCACAGTGGGCGGGGCCATCGATTTTGCTCCGCGTAAGGATATGAGGGTGGGGGAGAATACCTCCAATTTTTGGATCACGGCTGCAGCCGCAGGGACGGTCATCGAGAAATCCTTTTGTCATTTGAAGATCAGGCATGACAATGGCTGGATTTCGGAATACCAGTTCCTTGCCAACGTTCAGGTAAAAGTGGGCGATACGGTTTACCGCAACCAGCGCCTGGCGATCATCGCCAACGGCTCGACTCAAAAGTTTTGCCCAGGCAGCCAAGAGATTAATATCCCACATCTGCATTTCATGCTGCGTCCCACACTGAGGGATGTGACTTTCGCAGGTTGGAAAATCAACTATCTTCCAATATTCAACAAAACGAATTTTACAAAAAATGGTGAAACACTGGGTCTTTTCCAGCCTCTCTTGAACATTCTTGACCTTCAAATTGTATTGCGTGGTCCAATCACGTGGGATACGGTTTATACCGGCAGTGTGGATACCTACCGCTACGAAAGATGGTCATTGGCACTTAACGAGACCAACAAATTTACATTGACCACGACTCCGGTTACCAGCGGATTGGTTCCCTTAATCATCTTGATGGATTCAAATGGTAATGAAATCGCGCGTGGCACAAGCACACTGGCCAGTACCCAACCTGCCGGAAATTATTTCGTTCAAATTCAACCACAGGCCGGGAATGGTTTCTATAGCTTGGTCCTGCATAAGGAGGACCTGCCCGTCCCAACAGGTCCATATGTGTCGACAGTCGTTAATCCGACGGGTGTGAACGTTGGCGAGACTGCTGTCGCTACGGTCAGTTTGAATAATGTCCCTGCAGAAGGGTATACCAGCGCCGAATTTACCTGCACCTACAATGCCAGCCTGGTCGAAGCCAGCAACATTGTTACTGGGGGGCTCTTTGGCCCTGATCCAGCCATGGCAATCAATGGACCGCAGAACGGTAGCTTCATCGTTGCAGTTGCAGGTAGCAGTGGAAATAAAGCTACCAGCGACGGAACTGTGTTTACCTTCAGCGCCAAAGGATTACAAACCGGTCAAAGTGTGATCGAGTGCACAGCGCGTGTCTCGAAAGGAGACAATATTCTTACTGTAATTGAGTCGCTTGGTGCCAGCTTGACGATTGGAACGGTACCCGCACCGACTGCTACGCAGACGCCTGTACCGGTCGAATCTCCCACGCCGGAGATATCCCCGACACCGAGCGCTACGCCGACAGTCACGTCGACTTCCACACCACCTGGGAGCGATTGGCTGACCTTCACGAACTCCACCTTTGGTTTCCAGTTCAAATATCCCCCAGACAGCTGGATCGAGACGGGTGGTACGGATACTGGTACCATCATTCATCTACCCTTTGCGCCGGGCACCAATTTGGGAACGAAATATTTGCAGATGATCGTGGCAGAGAACGTCAATCCCTGCCAAAGTCCACTAGCAACCCAAACAATGCTTGAAACATCCGAAACAGTGGTGATCAACGGGATCTCGTTCCTCAAGCAGACAGGCCAGGATGGCACAGCCGGACATATCAATAAATGGACGGGGTACTCCACCTCCCGCGATAATGTTTGTGTGAGTCTAGACTTTGTCCTGCGCGCTGCCAACCCTGGTGCCTTCGCCACGCCTCCACCGCTCTACGACGAGGCGGCGGAGTCAGCCGTCTTTGGGCAGATCGTTTCAACGTATGCATGGCTGACACCCCCTACGTCCACGCCTGGCGGATCACCCACCTCAACCGCTACGCAGACATCCACGCCCATTGAATCGCCTACACCAACTTCAACACCTGTCTCCACAAGCGGGACGCTGACCGGACGGGTGCTGGCTGACAAACCAGTGACGGTCAGTTTGCTCAATGTGGACGACTCGGTGGCTGCCTCTGTAACTGCCAATGCAGATGGCACGTTTAGCCTGACAGCTCCCGCCGGGATGTATACTGTGCGTGCTATAGCCGCTGGCTGGCTCAGTGCCCAGGGTTCTGCCACGCTCATCGCTGGGAGCCCCAGTACGATGCCAACAATCAGCCTGTTTGTTGGTGATATTGACAACAATAATGTCATTGATCAATTCGATGCCCTGACGATCGGAATGGGTTACAACACGATAACTCCAGCTGCAGCAGATTTGAACAATGATGGAGTCATCAATGTGCTGGATCTGGAACTCCTGGCTAGGAACTATCGAAAAACCGGTCCCATTGCCTGGGGGTAAGCAGGCCTGGCAAGTTAATTAGTGCGGAAGAGATTAGCGAATGTAGCCGTAAAGCTGAAATTCCGATAGTTGAAGCCTCTGAGCATGAAAAATGGTCAGAGGCTTTTTGCTTTCCTGTTTGGCCAATTAAAATGATAATTTGGTTACAGCCTGTTTCTCTGGCAGATGATAAGTGCTATAATATAGACAAGATGGGTCCCCTTCGTTGGGAAATGGCAGTTTACCCTGCATCCGTCACAGTCTCCGTTTTCCTGCTCTGTAGCCGAATCCGCCTCATCCTTCCGCGTAGTAAGCATTTTTTAATCATTGTGTGCTAAGATAAATTGATTTGTTCGAAATTGCAAATGAAATTATATAAATCTTATTTCATCCAAGGCTTGAGTTCAGACTGCTGGTTCTTTAGTGGTGGTTGCAATGGAAGCTGAAATTACTTTATTAGATTCTGCCCGGACCATGAATCAGGATGCGCTGGTAAGGATCTTTGATCTTTATTCATCCGCACTGTACAACTATGCGTTGCGCTTGTGCAACGACCCTTCGGAGGCCGATCAAGTAGTGGGGGATGTGTTTGCAAAACTCCTGGAGCAGTTGTCGGCTGGGAATGGACCGAATACAAACCTGCGTTCATACCTCTATGAAACGACTTATCATCTGATTATTGATAAATCGCGCCATTCCCGTCGCGAAGCTCCGCTTGAAACGATTGATTTTCTGCGGCAAGACGGATCTTCCACGCTGACAAGGCTGGAGGATCGAATGTTGTTCGAGACTGTCATCCTGGCAATCAAGGATCAATTGACGGAGGACCAACGTCATGTGATTATTCTGCGCTTTTTTGAAGGTTTCAGCCTGCGTGAGACTGCTCAGATTATTGGTAAAGAAGTCTATAATGTAAAAGTAATTCAGAATCGTGGAGTCGCGAAATTAAGGAAGGCATTAGGTTACAAGGTAGCTTAAAGGTAGTTCAATGAAACCAACCACCTCTCCACAACATCAGCAATGGGATGAAGAAGTCATCAAAATCCTGAAGCGTCTGGGATCTTTTCAGATAGAGTATCCCTCTGAACTCTTCGCGACTAGACGGGCGGCTTTCATTCTTCAAGTGGAACAGCAGGATACGGGCAGGATCAAGGATGGACTGGTTCCAGAGGAGCAGCTCATCCAACATTTGGAAAGTTTGAAATCTGTCCAAGCTGAATATCCTCGAGAATTGCTGGCTGCCAGGCGAGCTGCCTTTGTTGACCAGGTTGAACAGTATAACAGGGCAGAGATTACAGAAGAACTGTATTCCCAAGATCAAGAAATCATCAAGCTTTTGAGGAATTTAAAAGCTGTTGAGACAGAATACCCACCCAACTTGATGGCTGCCAGACGGGAGGCTTTTAGACGCCAGGTTGCTTCGGAGGGCCGGACCAGCATATTAGATGCACTTCGTACTTCCATTCGAAGCTTGCTCCTGTACAAGTTCAAGCCGTTATCCATGCCGACCATGAACATGATGCGTACATCGCTTGTCGTCATTGTTTTGATGCTGGCCACTTTTGTAGGATCTTTGCTGAGAAGCCCTGTACAGCCACTCGCCTCCTCTACTTCTGAGGGTAATGTTTCCCAGCCGGGCCCCATTTCCGCAGTAACAAGCACTGGTGAAGTCGCTACGGTAATCTGTAAACCTGGTTATTTGCCACCGCTGTGTCTGGCGAAAGAGTTTGACAAAAGTGAGGATCTGACTTTCCAGGGAAACGGCTCGGCGCGTCCCGCAGTAGCCAAAGATACACTTCCTGGGTTTAGCGGAGTCCATAAAGCTGCGTATGTGAATGATGGTTTATATGGCCCGGGAGCAAGCTGGATAAGTAACAGCGCCTATAGCTGGATCAAGATAGATCTTGGTAAAACTACAACTATTAACACGGTCGAGTTTGGCAGAGATCGCCTTGGCAGTTTTAACGACCGCGATCCAGGCCAGTTTATCATTGCTGTGGCTCTTTCCGATAATGTTTATGCGGATGGGAATAGTAACAACGATTACGTTGAATATACCGAGATCTATAATTCAGAGCAGGCGGGTTTCAATGGTGTTGTTTCAGGCTCGGAAACGATCAGGGCGCAATTTGGGCCGGTCACGGCAAGGTTTGTGAAGATTATCTTCTCAAATGCAGGGACCGCTGTGGATGAGATTGAAGTCTTTATGGTGCAACCGCCCGTGTTAGCGAGTCAACCCACTAGAAAACCTAACGATGATGTGCCGGGAATTGATTCTCCGCCTCTATTTGTCAACACACCCATGCCAACGAACACGCCACGTCCTATCCCTACCAATACAGCGCTGCCGACGAATACACCTATCCCACCGACGAATACGCCGCAACCGACCAATACGCCGCTTCCGCCACCAACCAATACGCCACTTCCGCCGACAGACCCGCCACCGACGGATACTTCGGTACCGCCGACACAGCCACCACCTACAAATCCACCACCGGCCGATACTTCAATACCGCCCACTGATTCAGTACCCTCTACTTATTCGACAGAGCCAGTGACTGCCCCTAGTGAAATATCCGTTCTGGTGGAGCCCTGATCCCTGGTTCTGTTTGGAGTCGGGCCCTTGAAAAGAACAACCTTTTCAAGGGCTTTATGTTAATCGAACTAATGATAGTTCATAGCTCTCTTACAAAATTCGACTTCTTCGGCTGAATAAAAGCCAACTTACCCTGTTTGAAACGACGTATCAAACGATGCGTCGTTTTTGTTATACTTTCTTTTACGCGACAGAATTATTTCCCTGTGTGGACCTATTCGAAGGAACAAAAATGACTGTCATCCAAGTCAAAGAACTGACCAAAGTATTCAAGATCCCCAAAAAAGAACCGGGCTTGGGCGGTGCGGTCAAGGGACTTTTCCGCCCGCAGTACGAGAATAAGACAGCTGTGGATGGCATCAATTTCAAGGTGGAGGCAGGCGAGATTGTCGGTTATATCGGCGTGAACGGTGCGGGAAAGTCCACCACGATCAAGATGCTGACGGGCGTCCTGATGCCGACAAGTGGCAGTGTCCGAGTCTTGAAGCGCGATCCGCACCGCCAGCGCGTGGAGAACGCGCGCGAGATTGGCGTGGTCTTCGGTCAGCGCACGCAGTTGTGGTGGGACCTGGCGCTAATCGAGTCGTTGAATCTTATCGCCAAAATTTACAATGTCCATCCGGTCAAATATCGGTTGGCGCTCAACAAATTCACCGAGACGCTCGAGTTGGGTGAACTACTCAAGACGCCGGTGCGCAACATGTCGCTGGGGCAGAAGATGCGCTCGGAGCTGGCGGCCGCCCTGATCCACGAGCCGCGCGTCGTCTATTTGGACGAACCCACCATCGGCCTGGACCTGATCGTCAAGGAGCGCATCCGCGACTTCATCAAGGCGGAGTGCATCGCGAAAGGCATGACCGTCATCCTGACCACGCACGATCTCGGTGACATTGAAGAGTTGTGCCAGCGCGTCATCATCATTGACGATGGGCGCATCATCTATGACGGACCGATCGAGACCATCAAAAAGAAGTTTGGCAAATTTCGCGAGATCACTTTCGAAACCGTTGAAGATGTGAAAGCGCTCGACCTCCCTGAGGGAGCTCAAATGATCCCGGCTGAGGATCACAAGGTGCAGATCCGCTTCGACCGTACGATCAGCACAGCCAGCAAGGTGGCCGGCATGGTCATGAACCAGATCGAGGTGCGCGACTTCTCGCTCTCAGAGCCGGAACTTTCCGACATCGTCAGGCAGATCTACAATGGCGCACTGGAGCGGGAGGCACGCTGATGCAGACGGCTCGGCGCGATCTCTCCATCTATGGAGCCTTCATTGGCATGATGCCTAAAGTGTTCATGGCTTATCAGGTCTGGTTTTGGGTTGGGCTGGTCTTGAACATCATCAGCATGGCGATCCTCGTCTATTTCTGGCGGGCGATCTACAATGACACCGGCACGATCTCCGGTTTGGGTCTTAACCAGACCCTGACCTATATTTTGCTCGCCTTTATCTTCATGCCTCTCACCAGCATTGACGTGGTCTGGGAAATCGGCAGTAACCTGCGCGAAGGCACGATCATTCATCACCTGCTGCGCCCGATCAACTTCCAGGGGATGAACTACGCCCAATCGCTTGGAATTCTGGGGATGCGTCTGCTACTGCAACTGCCGATGGCGGTTGTGGCGGTCCTGTTATTTGGCTTGCGTTTCCCAGCAGACCTGAGCACCTGGCTGGCGTTCCTTGTCTCCGCGTTGCTGGGTTTTACCGTGATGTTCTTCTTCAACTGGTTCCTGGCCTGCCTCACGTTTTACACGACCGAGATCTGGGGGCTGGGCGTATTGATCGAAGGGATGAGCTTTTTCCTCAGCGGTTCGCTGGTGCCGCTTGTGATGATGCCGGAATGGATACGAACGATTGTGTTAAGCATTCCGTTCGCGCAGGCTCTGGCAGTGCCGGTCAGTTTGCTGACAGGCATCACCCCTCTCACTGAGGCACCGCGCGTCTGGCTCGTTCAAGTCTTGTGGATCCTGGGGATGTGGCTGGCATCCAGCCTGTTCTTCAAGGTTGCCGTGCGCAAGATCACGGTGCAAGGCGGATGAGCACGAAATTTTTGCCACGGATTACACGGATTTCCACGAATTGTTTAAAAAATCCGCGTCAATTCGTGAAATCCGTGGCTAATGGTTTTCAGATATGACTCGCTACTTAAACCTCTACTGGTACTTCCTGATCCAACGCCTGAAGGTGTTGATGGAATACCGCGCCAATTTCATCCTGGGCGCCTCCTCCACGATCGTGTGGCAGGCCTCGAGCATTGCCGCGGTCTGGGTGGTGATGCAAAAAGTGTCGAACCTCAACGGCTGGAACTATGACGAAGTCCTGCTCATCTACGGTCTGGTCACGTTATCGAAGTCAATCAATCATATGTTTGCCGATAACCTGTGGACCCTTGGGCGGCAATATATCCGATCCGGCGGTTTCGACCGTTTCCTCGTCCGCCCGATCGATCCGCTCTTCCACCTGCTGGCGGACCGCTTCTGTCAGGACGGCATCGGGAATTTCCTGGTCGGTATGACGCTGGTGATCAAGTCGTCCATCGATCTGGGCATTGACTGGACTCCGCCCCGGCTGCTGATGTTGATCGTCGGTGTGGTGAGCGGCGGATTGATCTTCATCGCGTTGAACCTGATCACGTGCGTCACCGCGTTCTGGATCGTGGATTCGGTCCCGATCACGCGCCTGGTCTTCGATAACCACCTGTTTGCGCAATATCCGCTCTCCATCTACCCAAAAGTGATCAACATTCTGCTGACGTGGATCATCCCCTATGGCTTCGCCTCGTTCTACCCCGCCAGCTACGTGCTGAACCGCGCTGCGGGGGACATTGCCTGGTTGGGACCGTTCGTCGCGGCGTTGCTGCTTTTCCTCGGCTATCGCTTCTGGCAGTTCGGGTTGAAGTATTATTCCGGGACGGGAACATAGTGCGTATATTTTGAGTCTTTATTCCCATGAAGGATTTCCCTGATTGAGAAATTATGATTTGTTTGGTATGAGTTGACTCGATGAAACCTCCTGCAAAATTCAACCCTGTTTTTGATAAGTTTCTGCTCGGCGGACTGGGCTGTGGCTTGATCGTGCTTTGTATCCTGATGGGCAGTTTTTTCGTTATCTGGCAAAACCCGCCCGGACCGCGCACAACTTCCACATCCCTGGCTGTTGGTGACTTATCCACGATCACACCTGGTGCCAGCCCGACGGCTCTCTTTCAATTTGCCACGCCGACGTTGCTTCCTCCCGGATTTGCAACCATCACACCCTTGCCAGCGGAAACGCTTCCTTCCAGCGATCAAATCCCTTCAGCAGCACCTCAATTCGGTAGCTCCTCTCCGATCGGCAAAATCGTATTCACCTGTTTCGTCAATCAGATCGATCAGATCTGCATAATGAACGCCGATGGGTCAGAACGTAAACAGCTCACCGACTTCGAAGGGACGGCCTTTTACGCCTCTGTTTCACCGGAAGGGGACATGATCTACTTCAGTTCCCGCCGCACCGGAAATTATGAAATTTATTCCATGAATATCAGAGGCAAAGAACTGAGGCGCCTGACCGGGGGAATTGGCAGCCTGTACGCGCCGGATCGCTCACCCCGGGATGACAGGATCGTCTTTACGAACCAAACGGGCGGAGAGCAGCAGATCTGGGTCATGAGGCTGGACGGAAAAAACCCTCACGCCCTCACCGAGGGTCCCGAGGATATCGATCCCACCTATTCGCCGGATGGTTTGCTGATCGCCTTCGCTTCTTCGCGGACCGGGCAACGCCAGTTGTATGTGATGGAACGGGATGGCTCGGAAGTCCGCCAGCTCACCACCCTTGCTGACATGGGCGGACGCAGCAGCTGGTCACCGAATGGGCAGAGGTTGGCGTTTTATGCGGGACCCGTTGGCGATCATAATATTTATGTGATCAACGTGGATGGGACGGGCTTGGTCAAACTTACGAACGGCGGCGACAACCTCGGCCCCAGCTGGTCACCGGATGGAGAATGGATCACGTTCACCTCCTTCCGGGATGGGAACAACGAGATCTACATCATGCGCCCTGATGGGACGGGCGTGACGCGTTTGACGGCGAATTCCATTTCTGATTGGCAGCCGAGGTGGGGGAGATAGGCAGTAAAACAGTAATCAGTGGACAGCGTTCAGTAAGCAGAAGCCCCTGACGGTGATGAGACCGAAAGGGGCTTGATTTCTCTCCCGGAAAAGAGGGTAGAAAGTAATGTTGGTGGAGGGATGACCTGTTATACAATGAGATAAGTCGTACAACCAAGGTTGGTGAACAATGAAGTCAGCAAAAATTGCTCTTGTCGTCTTAATCCTCCTTAACCTTTTAATCCCGCCACAATCTGCACATGCCGATATGGCTCCGCCGCCCGCGCCTGGCTTGGGAGGACTGCGTCCTCTTCAATACCAACATACAGAAGTACAAATGGTGTATGAGCGGGTTGAAATGAATTTAAACTCTATTCCTACTGGAGATGACTACATAATAGAAGACAAAGTCGATGTGACGGCTTGGTTTGTCCTGCATAACACAGGCTCCAGGGAAGAAGCAATGAAAGCTGCATTTCCACTTAACAGTCTGACCTTTTGTGATGAAGATCATAATGCTCCAAGAAGTTTTGGTACAAGTTCTTCTTCTATAATTCCAGAAAGCTTCAAAGTCATCGCTGATGGAGTGGAATTGCAAACAGAGATTACAGAAGTTGAGGGTATTGACTGTGTAAGTTGGGCAACATTCGATATTAAATTTCCTGTAAATAAAGACGTACTAGTCAGGGTGGATTATTCCATGCAAACGCAGGGAATTGGCCATGATTTGATTTTGGAGTACATCTTGGAAACAGGGGCAGGTTGGAAAGGTCCGATCAAACAGGCATATATTGTTTTCCGATTCCCGTATTTGGTCACTAGTGGAAATGTAGATTCTACTCAGACAACATCCGGTTATCAGTCTCTCTATAATGAAATTTTTTGGTCGTATCAAAATCTTGAGCCGACCCCTAATGACAATATCATCGTTGCTTTTTTCGAACCGCGTGCCTGGATGAACATTAAAGCGATGGAGGATCAGGTGGCGAAAACTCCAACCGACATCGATACATGGCTCAAATTGTTCGATGAATATGCAATAGGCGCGCCATATAATGCAGTTGATGTCAGCGCATCATTTGAAAAAGCTATAAAGTTCAACCCTAACAATGCAGATTTATATGCAAAATATGCAGAATTCCTGGTCCCCAACTGTTGTTATCCTTTAGAAAAGGGAAGCGCTAATTTTCCCGTAGGGGGACGAGAGTATGCAAAACAGCGCATAATACCTTTAATTAACCACTCACTTGAGTTGGATTCAAGTAACAAAATCGCTCTGGATGTGCTCGAATCAGTTCGATATGCTTTTCCTGATACAGATTACACTCCTCCTCCAACCATTCCTCCTACAGCGACATCTTTGTTTACTCCTATGCCTTCTGTAACTCCAACCGCAACCGTGACCTTTAGTCCAGAGAGCCCAGACCAATCGGTTGTTACAGTGGTTCAGACAGAGCTTGTAAGCGTTCCCACATCAACTCCAGATCCGATGCCAACGGCGACAAACACACCGATACAAGTAACTACCCAAAATGAAAACCCGAAAAGAACAAGTACATCATCCCTAATTTTCGGCGCGCTGATAGTTCTTATCGCTGGGATTGGTATAGGCACTTTCTGGTCCAAGAGAATGGGAAAATAAACAAAAACCATGTCACTCCCCCGGAGGGGCACCGGGGCGGTGTGAGGGAGCGTTCTTCCGCGACCGAAGAGTCTCGCGTTCAGTCGTAGGGATTCTTCGCTTCGCTCAGAATGACATGTTAATTTATGAACCAGTCTTCACTCAAATCTTTCCATACTATTCGTAAGCCAGACTTTCATTGACACTGATCCTGGTTGCCCGGCGGGCAGGAACCCAGCTGGCAAGGATCGAAAGCACGATGACGATCCCAAGCCAGATCCAGACGCCGTGCGTGGCAGGGTAGTATTCCGCAGGGAAGTCGATCACTTCTCCCAACGCCAGGACGAAGGCGGGACCGGCACTGAGTCCGATGGGCAGGGCCAGGAGCCAGCTGGTGAGCCCCAGCATCAGGCCCTCACCGGTGAAAACGAGACCAACATCCCGTGAAGAGGCACCGACGGCCCGCATCACGCCGATCTCGCGCCGGCGCTCGATGACATTAATGGACAGGGTGC
>Ga0105104_10001447_pt1 | contig 17888 bp, 18 predicted proteins | sample PPLLaktember2015_3_FD_87034 | JGI IMG/M metagenome (GOLD analysis project Ga0105104, IMG submission 87034) | Freshwater sediment microbial communities from Prairie Pothole Lake near Jamestown, North Dakota, USA - PPLs Lake P7 Core (6) Depth... | ecosystem: Environmental > Aquatic > Freshwater >... | reverse complement strand
CTGTATGTTTGTAGTTCCGTGGTCTCGCTGAACGATATCTCAGCCGCATTGCCTGTCCCGCTGTTTTTGACCCAGCCGACACCTTGCACGAACCAGTAGTTGTAGGAACTCGTGAATGCAACAGGGACAGATAATCCCTGATAGCTTACGTTCAAATTCAGGGCTGTGTCTACCTGGATCTTCAGTGCCTCGAATGTCCCGGCCGGGACCGTCACGCTTTCATTTCCAAGCGCTGTGAAACTGGTCTGGGAATTGCCGGTGGCTGTGCCTTCCTGACCGGCGACCGTCATGCTTCCCTGCAGATCGAGATTATGCTGCCACTGATCTCCGGCATTGATCTCATTCGGGAATGTGATGCCGCTGACGTTGCTAACCTGCAGGTTGAGCTGCATATTCTGCGCATTGAGCGTTGCCGCGGGCGCGCCTCCAAACTGCAGGGCGACCAAGCCTTCCGGCCGGCAGGCCCATTCCTGGGTGCGCGTCACACCGCTGAACTGTGTCGAAAGGGTGAAGCCATCTTCGCGGGCGGATGCGATCGTATCTGTAAAACTATATTCGCCTGCCGCGCTGCCGGTGCTTTTGTAGTTCCAGGTCGCGCCCTGGCGGACAGGGTAGTAAGCGTTGGCACACAGGCCTTCTCCAGTCATCGGCGGCTCGGTGGCTGCCTCTGTTGTTGGTGGTGCTATTTGAGTTGTTTGAGGTACTCCTGTGGGGGTCGAAGGCAGGGAACAGGCTGCCAGGAATATCATCGTCAGCAGCAAGCTGAAAATCGATCTGATCTTTCTCTCTTCCATTAAATACTTCCTTTCTCTACTCCTAAATCGTCAATCGTCAATCGCATTACCTCCATTGCTTGAGTGTTAATGTAAATGTGCTTCCTTTTCCGGGTGTACTGGTCACATCCAGCCGGCCTTGATGTTGTTCGATGACCTGACGGGTGATGGCAAGTCCAAGCCCGACGCCGCCGAAAATGTCATCGCCGCTTCTTTCGAGATGGTAAAAACGGTCGAAGATGCGCGCCAGGTTTTCCTTTGCGATCCCAATGCCTTCGTCTTCCACTGCGACCAGCACGTTGTCGCCCTTTCCCCGCAGGCTAATGATCACGTCCCCGCCGCTTGGGCTGAACTTGATGGCATTATCCACCAGCGCCGTCAGCGCGCGTTCCAGGGACTTTGAGTCGCCTGAAGCCGGATGCAGGTTTGGGTTGGGGACGAGACGCAGATTCACACCATGGTCTTTGGCTATAGATGCATATTTCTCTGTCACCGTCTGTGCGACTTCATTCATATTCACGGCTTGAAAATCGGGGAGGACCAGGTCCATCTCCTGCAGGAACAGGATGTCGTTGACCAGCGAAACGATCTGCTGAACGTTGCGCGCCACAGTCTCGATCCCAGCCTGGAGCTGCTCGCCCTGCATCATGCCCTTCTGCAGCATCTGGAGGTATCCGCTGGCGACCATGAGAGGAGTGCGCAATTCATGAGCGACGTTGGTAAGGAAGTCGCGGCGTGCCAGGTCCTGCTCGGCAAGTTGCTGGTATGCCTCTGCCAGTTCGCTGGCGCGCATGCGCAGATCATCGACAGCCATCTGGTCGTTCTGACGAAGCCGGCTGCTGATCTCGCTGACCATTGCCAGTGCCACACTGGTGCTTTTGTGCAGGACGCGATCGAACGCTGCTTTATTCAGCTCGAGCGTCGTCAGGGCGGATTTGGCAGTGACTGTGGCTGCCCGGGGCGCGTTGTGGATGAGTGCCATCTCACCGAAGAAATCCCCCGGCCCCAGGGTTTTGAGTAAACGCGATTCGCTGTTGTTAATGTTCTTCGCAACTTCCACTTCGCCTTCCAGGATCATATAAAAACGATCCTCGACTGCATTCTCATGGCAAAGGATGGCGCCCGGTTCATACGCAAGGACCTGGCTGTTGGCAATGAGCTCTTCGATTTCGTCCGGTCTGATGCCCGGAAAAGCCCGGGGGATGATCCTGGAGGGTGCCCGGCGTGTTGTCATGCTGATCACTCCGTGTGAATTTTCGTTATTCTAGCATGTGGCGCAAACTGCAGTATTCACCCATATGAACTAAAAGGAAATTGTCATGTTGCTCCGGCGGTAGCGGTTGAGTGCACAGTGTATCAAAAACAGGCTGAGTTGCAGAGCGACAAGTAGGGTAGGGTGATCGATTATTTAATTTTGTATCCGATCATGCGCAGAAAATCCTTGCGCCAGATAATGCCTGCCTCATCTTCAATACCCTGCGGTGAAAAGCCATCCACGACGCCGAGGATACCGCGCCCCTGTTCGGTTTGTGCAACGAGCACTTCGGTGGGATTGGCTGTCGCACAGAAGATGCGCGCCACTTCAGGTACATTTTTGAGCGTGTTCAAGACATTGATCGGATAGAAACCTTCTCCTAAAAACACGATGAAGGAATGCCCTGCTCCGATCGCCTGGGCGTTCTTCTTTGCCAGTTCGACCATGGTATCATCCGTCCCGCTCCAGCGGATGAGACACTTGCCGGAGGCTTCGCAGAACGCCAGCCCGAACTTGATCCCCGGCACGGTGCTGACCAGCACTTCATGCATGTCCTCCACCGTCTTGATAAAATGAGACTGACCCAGGATAAAGTTGATCTCTTCTGGCTTTTCGATTTTTACAGTTTGGATGTCCATCTGGCTGCCTCCTATTGTTGATCTTGATCGTTTTCAAAACAAACGCGGTTGCTCGCGGTCCTCACCTGGCAGCTTTTCGCCTCCTGCAACTTTGTGCGCCCAGCGGGTCGGTTCGGGCAGGCGATAGCTTGTGTTACAAGCCAGCACGAATTCCACTGCGTATTTCACGTCCATGAGATGGCCCGGAGAGATATAAAGCGGATTTGTTCTCTCGCGCGTGCGCAGGACTGCACCGATCACGTTGCCCTTTTTGTCGAACAGGTTCACCCGAGCGCCGCGGCCTGGACCGACCTCTTCATGCCGCCCATACAATCGCGATTTTGCGACACCGATGGTCGGGCGCTCCAGCCATAATCCCATCTGGGAGGCGATGCCAATCCCGCGCGGGTGGGCAATCCCTTGTCCATCGAACATGAGCAAATCAGGCTTATTCTGTAGGTTGCTCCAGGCGGCTAAAACGGCGGGGCCCTCACGAAATGACAGCAATCCGGGGATGTAGGGAAAGACGAGTGGCGCATCGGCGCTCACCGCTTCGAGAGGCATAAGCTCAGGATAACGCAATACGACAATTGCCGCGCGGGCTGTTTCGGTTTTGACGCTGACATCCACACCCGCGATGGTTGTTACGGGCCGCTGATCCCATGTAAGAATGAGGCGGTCTCGCAAGTCTTTTTGGACTTGTATAGCCTCTTCAGGGGTTAAATTCCAGTTATGCAATCTGGCGATCATTAAATCTATGATACCCCAAAACGAAAAAAACAAGCCCCACTGCTCACGCCGCCGTCCCCGGCGGCGATTAATGGATGATACCAGCGCCGGGACGGCGCTGCGAGCATTTAGGAACTGCTCTCTTTTCTTTCATAGAACACAAGCAGTGTACTTCCATATTTACGCTGTTCGAATTCCTCCAGATTTTCAAGCGCCAGCGACTTGTATTCTTTTGGCGCGATCTGGGCAATGACCCAGCCATCCTCACTCAGCCAACCCATATTTTCATCGGTAAGTTCCAGCGCCTTTGCCCACATCTCCTGGAACTGTGGCGGCGCAATATAGATATATTCAAACTTCCTGTCCGGCGGCGCAGAGAGGAACGCAAAAGCATCCGCTCTACGGATCTCTGCCTGTGATTTAAATCCGCAATGCTCCACATTGGATTGGATCGTTTCGATCGGCGCGCGGTTCGAATCGGAAAAGCGCACGAATGAAGCGCCGCGGCTCAATGCCTCGATGCCGACTGCTCCGGTGCCTGCGAACAGGTCCCACCAGTTCGAGTCAATGACATCGCCTGCGATGATGTTGAACAGTGCTTCCTTGACGCGGTCGGTGATTGGGCGCGTAGTATCGCCCGGTACGGACTTTAACTTGCGGCCCTTGGCTTTGCCTGAGATTACACGCAGCATTATTCAACACTTTTTCGCGCGGCGAGAATATTGCCATGCGAGGCAATTACTGGAACGACACATCCCGTTCCCAGGATGAACCCTTTCCCATCCGTTTGCCGGATGGCATCCGCCGCCTCTTTCCGCACCTCCGCCGGATCCCCATACACCAGCGTATCCTGTCTCATGCCGCCGCACAGGATCCCGGTGAAAAGTCCCTGGGCTTCTGACAGGGTGGGGAATGTCTCTCGATCGTGCCAATTTACAATCGGAAATTGGAAAGAGGAAAGAAGGGAGAAGTAAACGTCGTGCCCGTGCAGGTGCAGTAAATTGCACCAAAGCCCGTCTGCAGGTTCAAGTGTTTTTCGGTCATGAGGCAAGCCAAACGTTTGATATTCCTCAAGGGTTAGTAAACTGGCCTGGGCGTGCTGGATGGCATAGAAAATGCCATCGATCCCTGTATCGAGGCAGGCTTCCACAAAGCGACGGGTGGTCTCCGCGATGGTGGTGAGACCCTTCAGCACGGCTTCGGGATACAGGCGCAGGTGCGCGATCAACGTGTCACCGCCTGCCAGATTCTTTGCCTGCGCCAGTGGGCTGAAGATCGTCTGGAGCAGGGGAGTGTCGGGGCTGAGCTCCGCGCGGAGGAAACGGAGGCAGGCTAGTTGTCCCGCGAGATGCGGAGCGGTGGGATCGAGTGGCGGTAATGTCTCCCAGTCACGCGGCTCATGGATGATGCGTTTGGAATAGCGTCGCGTCCCTTCGGTATGGCCGATCCATTCATCTTCCACGCCCCAATCCTTCGCGCAAAACGAGGAAGCGGGCGTGACTTTCACGAGATCGAAATCGTAGGTGCGCTGGAAATGCAGGGTTGCTTCTGCGAGTGATTTAGGATCCTGGTCATCCACAGGGAAGTGGCGCCACAAAGCGACAGGAGGGCGGTCAAGGGATTCATGATGGAGACAAGCTTGGATTCGTTCTTTATGTGTAGTCATGGCATTTGTTTGATCATACAAAAAATTGCGTCGCCGCGCCCGGTTTGCAAAACGGGTGAGGCGTCTTTGAACACTTTACGGTCTTCATTTGTCCGTGTATTGACGAGGACATAGTCACCGGATGTTACCTCATCCAGCGCGCCGCGCAGGTCGTGGACCTTGATGTTTGCCTGCGCGTAATACGCTGCGATGTAGGCTTCGCGATGGACGTAAAGATCGATCGGGTGATCCAGGGTTTGGTCAAGACTTTGCGTGGCATCCTTGTAACACGTGAGCCAATAATCTGTTTCATACTGGCGGAAGGCTCCGCTTGTGCCTCCGAGGAAGGAATTGTAATAGGTGTATTCGTAGGGGTGCAGTTGGAGGATGCCTGCGATTCCTGGCAAAAGGAAAGCCAGTATCAATCCTGCGCGTAGCCAGGCTGAGGCTATGTGTTCAGTTAGAAATTCAAAGGCAAATCCTGTAAAAATAAAAACAGGTGGCAGGATAAAAAGAAAATGGCGCAAGCCGTCATACATGGCGGGCTTGCGCAACAGTACATAGGCAATAAGAATTACAAACCAAAGCAAAACGAGTGTAAGTGAAAGGACGTCTTTACGCCTGAAGGCTGCGAGAACTTGCCAGGGACTTGTCGTGTCCTTTGTTCTTTGGCTGCCGAACTTCCTGTAGCCAATTACCGCACCAGAGAAAACCAGGAGCCAGACTGGCTCTGTGAGAGTCGTGGCAAGCATAAAAGGCAGATAGCTACGTGGTAACTCGCCTGCACGGTAGACCTCGCTGCCGAAGAGGACGGAAAGATTGGTCGGATTATCGGACATGAAGCGAAGGACCTCAGCGAAGTTTGGGATCGGGTTTTCCCAAAGAAACGGCCAGGTGGCGAACACGGCAAGAATGGCAAGGACACCGTAAAGCACCAGAGGAGGAATGACTGCCCCGATCCGCTTGTTGAACCTGGAGATCGCGTAAAGGACGACGAGCAGTCCTGCCAACGGTCCGAGCACGCGGATGGAGGTCGTTATTCCCAAAACAATGGCAGGGATGATCGTGCTGGAAAATTTCTGTCGGCTGGTGATCTTCTCATCCGCCAGTTTATCTGCCATTTCAAACCCCAGACAGATCGAGGCAAGGAAGAACGTCAGAAACGGCGGGTCTTTCGGATTGATAAACGCATGTCCCCACAAAAGCGGCTGCCAGGAAAACAATGCAGAGGCGGCGAGCGCAGCGGACGGTTTCATCCAGCGCGAGGCAAGACGATAAAGAAAGTAAACGCCGAGCTGGAAGAAAAGAAAATTGATCAGGTGCCAGGCGGAGGCTTGGTCCAGACCAAGTGCCCCCAAAAGATAGACAGGTTCGCGCGCGAGCAGCAGGTATGCGGGTCCGCGCGTCTTGTGGTCATCTCCGCTCGAGCCGTAGGAATTGCTGATCTCGAAATTCCCGCTGAACCACTCCCGCGGCGAATAGGCGTATCCGAGTGCGTCGCCGTAATCATAGAAGAGAGGTTCGTCCCACGCGAAGCCATAATCCCGGAACACGAACAGGCCGAGGAGAATGTTGGCGACAAGCAGGACCAGGATCGGTTTTTGGACGAACGTTTTAAAAATGGACTTCATAACACTTGTTGCCCATTGGCATCGAAGACTTTGATCTCAGCCTTCGAGGATGGGCTGTCAGGGTATTCGCTTTCGAGCAGCCCCCAGACCATCGAATCGCTCCAACGTTCGAGAAAAGCTGTTTTGGCGCGCAGCGTTCCTTCGTGTGTAAAACCAAGCTTGCGCGGAATGGCGGCAGATGCCAGGTTGGCAGGATCACAATGGATTTCGAGACGATGAATATCGATGAGTTCGAATGCAACTTTGACCAATGCCGCTGTGCATTCGGTCACCAATCCCTGATTGACAAGATCCTTGTGGATCCAATAGCCGATCTCCAACTGCCTTTCCCCTACGCGTGGGTGTAAGCCTGTGCCACCGAGCAGTCTTGTATCCTCCGGATTGAAGATACCATAAACAAAGTTCTCGCCGAGATCGAACATGCCGCGAAACCTCTTCAGCCGTTGGACTTTCTCTTCGATGGGTTCAGGCTCGCTGTACACCCAGGGCATCCAGGGGCGAAGGTGCTCAACATTGGCAGTGACGGCTTCTGCCAGCAGCGGCGCGTCGGACGGGTCATAGCAGCGCACGACAAGCCGCTTCGTTTCAATTCGATAGGCGGGGTTTGAGAATCCTGAGTGGTTCATTTTTTCTTCGGTGTTCGCTTTGCCCGATTTGTTGCCCCGTTTTTTCCGCCAAAGCGGCCGAGCAGGGAACTCAATTCTTTCTCTTCGAGCAACTGCCCTTTGAGATATTCGTTCATGAACTGCGACCGCCGTAAACGTAATGCCATCGGCGCGACCGTTTTCAGGTCATGGATCGTCACTTCACTGCGCCGATCGGCAGCGGCATATGCCCGCGCCGATTCGAACCAGGTGATCTCGGCGCGCAGCGAGTCGATGCCCATTCTTTGGACCAGCTCGATGGCGGGATTGGCGACTGCATTGGGAATGACGACTTTACGGACCTGCTCGCGCGCGCTGCGAATTTCAGAAGCCGCCGCTTCCATCTCCGCCGAGAACTGGCCGGTCATCTGACGCGGATTTGCCAGGTAAGCCTGCACCCTTCGATAGGCTTCCAGGCGTTCCCCCGCGCTTTCCAGTCCACGCACAATGACGCGTAACCCAAAACGATCCAGGATCTGCGGACGGAGCCGGCCCTCTTCGGGGTTCATCGAGCCGATCAATACGAAACGCGAACGATAGGACGCGGCAATGGGACCGCGCCGCACGGTATAGGATCCCTGCGCGGCGGCATCCAGGATCGAATCAATAATGTCGTCGCCGAGCAGGTTGATCTCGTCAATATAGAGCAGGTTGCGATCCGCCTGCGCCAGGATGCCGCGCTTGACGCGCATCCGGTCGTGCACCGCAGCACGCTCGTCGATGCCACCGATCACATCCTCAAGCTTGGCGTTGAGCGGGAGCTCGATCAATCGTACCTGGTCAAGCGCGGTGAGCGGTTGCCCCTCTCCATACTTCTTCGCGCAATCCGGGCAGACCGCCTCGATCCCATCGATCTCGATGTCTTCCGGCAGACAACCATAGAAACATGTGCTGCGTTCCACCTGGGGTAACAAATCAAGCAGGCTGCGGACAGCCGTTGTCTTGGCAGTGCCGCGCGGACCGACGAGCAGGATCCCGCCGATGTTGGGGTTGATCAGCCCGAGCAGCAGCGCCAGTTTCATCTCGTGCTGGCCCACAATTGCCAGGAACGGGAAAGGGACTGCCTCGGTGAGGATGCCTTCCTCCGGTGCGAGTGGTGGAAACGACTTCCCCGAGACATAATCCACCAGTTCGCGCAAATTGCGGAACGAGTGTGCTACGCGTTCCTTTGGTTCAGATTTTTCTTCAGGTTGAATGAGTTCGGGTTCGGTCATGGTTTGCTCAAGCCGCCGTCCTCGGCGGCGTCCCACGGGATGCTCGGCGAGGGACGCCGCCGAGCGCGAACTACTTATGCTTCAATCTTCGTTTCTGGCGTTCCCGCGCCTGCTCCATCGCTTGCTCATCTTCCTCGGTCTCGGCTTGCAGTGGCGGGACCGCCGTGGGCCTGCCATCGTCATCCAAAGCCACATAGACGAGATAGGCAGTATTCGTGTGAGTCTGTTCGCCGGTAATCGGATTCTCTGCCAGGACCTTTACTGCCACTTCCATCGAGGTATGTCCGGTATAGGTGACTTCGGCGCTGAGGATCACAAGATCGCCAATTTTGATCGGCATGCGGAACGTCATCGAATCCATTGCAACCGTGACGACTTTCCGCTGGGCATGGCGCATGCAGGTCAGGGCGCCGGCTTCATCTACAAGCTTCATGATCCAGCCGCCGTGAACGTTGCCAAGCAGGTTGGCGTGTTCAGGGTGCATCAACTGGGAGATCGTGATGCGCGAGGCGCTGATTGGTTTGGGCGCAGGAGATTCAGCCATAGCAGGGTATCCTGCCATGAGTTTACCATGTCGGTTGCGTACTTTACAGGGAATTAATCCGTTTTCTTGAGGTGTTAGACTCAAGGCTCGCACACTGTATTGACAGTACCTATACCCTTACCCTCCCAAAAACTTGGAATAACGCTAACCCCCGAGTACTTCCCGTTGCGGAAAGAAAGTATGTATGTCCTCTGCCCAACGATTTGTGGGTCAACATATCCGACCGCAATCCTTCCAAATGAAGGAGGAGTGCTGTAGTCAATTTCACCAAATTTTCTTAGCGAATCCAAAATATCCTCTTGCCCCCTTCCGGGGGTTAGAGTTTCACAGAATATGTAATGTTCGCGTTGTGCGATGGCGTTTGACCGATACAAAAAGTAACCCACAATTGAAGCGAATGCAACTATAACGATAATCCAAAGATGCTTCTTCATAAACCACCTTAAGTACGTTTGCCCTTTTAGATTCGCTCGTATACATATTGTCGCCCCCTATGTGGACACATGAAATTAGTCCATATCTTCGCGGAACTCGCCGCTATCGATGGTGTGCAATCGCTCCGGCTCCTCGAGCAGGACATCCACCATGCTGTGGGTCAGGTCGCTCATCAGGGGCGCCAGCGGAAGCGTAGCCGGCATGGTCAGACGACGGGGCGGTGGGGGCATCTTCAGGCGTGGCTTGATCGTATCACCTGAGCGAGGGCGGACAATCCGCGGGTCGCTCGTCAGCGATCCGACGTAGTTGCCAAGCACGGAATAGACTTCCCGCTGGGGGGTAACGCAGCCGACCCATTCCCCATTTCGATTAAAAAGATAAGGAAATGCTAAAAATACTTCCACTTCGCCACGTGAGCTGTATACTGGAATGATGCGATGTTGTGACATGGGTTTCCTCTGTCGGTATGCGCTTTGACGTCCACCTTGCTCGCGCTCAGTGTCCGCTGCGCACGTTTAGTCTATATCATTATACGTCCAATAGCGGTTAATGAAAAAGTTCCAGATCATTACAAGTCCGATAGCAAATGCCAAGGTCGCGTTCTTGGCAAGGACCTGCGCCGTCGCATGGGATATGTGAGCCGCTCTCTCGAAGATGCCTGCCATAAACGGTTCAACAAAATGCAGGATGGGGATACGAAAGCCGATGCCCGCCGCGTTCACAAGGAAGAACATGCCCAACTGGTGCAGGAGGGGGCGCGAGCGCGAGTCCGGATAGGTCCAGTAGCGGTTCAACGTAAAGTTGCTGATGACGGCGCAGAGAAATGAAATGGTCCCTGCAGCAACCAGCTTCATGCCGAACAAGTTGGTCATCAGGTTCATCACCAAAAAATCGATTGCGGAGCCGAGGGCGCCAACGGTGGCGAACTTCAAAAAGCGGATACGTTCCTTATTTTCGGCCAAGATCATTGAATCCCCAGTTTTTGCTTGAAATAAGGAATTGTTTTTTGAATACCCTGCTCGAGGGAGATCTTTGGTTCCCATTTGAGGATCGTGCGGGCGCGCGTGATGTCCGGTTGGCGCTTCTGCGGATCGCGGGCACTGCGCGCGTCTTTGACGAATGTGATCCCGGCGGGATTGCCCACAATTCGGTTGATGACCTCTGCGAATTGCAGGATCGTCATTTCATCCTGGTTGCCGATGTTCACGGGCAGGTGTTCGTCAGAATAAAGTAACTTGATAATGCCGTCGACCAGGTCATCCACATAGCAAAACGAACGCGTCTGGCTCCCGTCACCATAGACCGTCAGCGGCTGGCCCAGCAAAGCCTGCTTTAACAGGTTGGGCAGGGCGCGCCCATCCTCAAGGTCCATGCGGGGACCGTAGGTATTGAAGATGCGCACAATGCGCGTATTCACACCATGGGCGCGGTGATATGCCATGGTGATTGACTCGGCAAAGCGCTTGGCTTCATCGTACACGGCGCGCGGTCCAACCGGGTCCACGTTGCCGGCATAATTTTCCGTCTGCGGGTGGACCAGCGGGTCGCCGTAAATTTCGCTGGTGGAGGCAAGCAGGAAGCGCGACTGATTGATGCGCGCCACGCCCAGACAGTTGTGGGTCCCCAGCGCTCCGGCTTTCATGGTCTGGATCGGAAGGTTGAAATACCCGGAGGGGGATTGGGGGTTCGGGCTGGCAGGGGAAGCAAAGTGCATGACAGCATCCACCTTACCGGGGATGAAAATATAATTCGAGACATCATGTTTGCGAAATGAGAACTTCTCACTTCCCAGCAGATGGGCAATGTTTTCCTTGCTGCCTGTGATGAAATTGTCCAGGCCAATGACCTCATGTCCTTCGGAAAGAAGGCGGTCACATAAGTGCGAGCCGAGAAACCCGGCAGCTCCCGTGATTAAAATACGCATTTGATTTCCTCTCTTTTAATTATCGCACTTTGCCCAGGCTCTGTGGTTTCGATGTTTGCGATTCCACCAGCGGAGCGTTGTTCAGCGCGAGGATATTTATTTCCAATCGATCCTTGTGACGAGGCCGTCGCCGGTCACTTGATATGCCTGACCGTTGCCGCTGTCGATCAGCCAGAGATTCCCCTGGTAGACGACGGCGATGAAGTCGCCGGACTGCCCGTCAATAGGATCTGGCGCCCAGGCCGGAGTCTGCGGCTCGAGGCCCGGGGCATCACTCGCCGGGAAAATTGTCCGCCGGTTCGACCCATCTCGATCCATAACGACGAGGCGGTATCGGCTGGTCTCGCTCTGAGAGGGGAAGATCGCCTGCAAATATGCAACCTGATACTGGCGCTCCCGCGAGCTTGACTGCAGCGCTGAAACAGCCGGATAGGCAAACATGCCGGTTTGCTGGGCGATCTGCATGGTTGCATCGCTTTCGAATGAGGTGGCGCTGACATCGAAAAACGGCGAATCTTCCTCGCTCACCAGACTGGGCGGCGGCGCGTGGGAAATAAAGTAAAGGGTCTTCCCGTCGGCGCCCCAGGCGAGGGACGGAAGCCAGGCCCAGTCGCTGTGGGTGTTGAGGGGCGTGATGTCCAGTAAGGGCTTGAGATATTTTGCATCCAGGTCCACCAGACCGATGCCATCGGGACGCGCATAGGCGAGGCGTCCTTCCGCGGAGAAAGCAAAGGTCATGCCCCACCAGCCGTATACGCCTCCACTGCTGGCATCCAGAATCTTCCTTCTTTCGCCAGTGGTGATGCTGTAGCGGTGCAGGTCATTATTGGCTTGCCAGCCCGGAGCGGTCGCGCGCGGCTCCACCGTAGAATAGGCGATCGAGTTGGTGCCCGGTATCCAATCAGCAAAGTGGACCACGTTCGCGATGCCTGTGCTGAAGGGTTTACCAGGTGGGTTCACTCGCACCGCCCAGAGAGTGTTGATCTCTTTGTCGGCGGGCTTTGTTGATTTGCGCGTGAAGATCAAATAACTTTCGTTGGGCGCAAGTTCGAAGATGCGCCCGTCGAGATCGCCGGTGGTGACCAGCGCAGTACGATTTGCCGTGGATGTATCGATGATCCAGGCATTGCCTCCAGCCAGATAAGCCAGCTTCCCGGGGATGGGCAAGGGCGCAAAGGAAGATTGCGCGCCAACCATCATGATCTCCGGGACTGCCTCCTGCAGGATCACCGATTTAACGACAGCCTTGCTGATCTCGATCTCATTCTCAAGCACGCGCCGGTATGTCAACTCCTGTTTTCCATTGACACCGGCTTGCACCAGCCTCGTTTCCCCTTCCGGCAAAGACTCATTGCGGACAACCTGTCTCTCGAACGGGATGATCTGCTCTTCTGTCTCGAACACTTCCTTGACGCGTGTCAAGGTAACGGTGTTGCCATCACCCAGGACTGTGTAAGCAGGCGGTTCGATGCGGTCCAAACTTGTAAACGTTATACCTGCCGATTGGAGTGCCTGCGTCACCGTGCTGCCCGCCGGGATCGTGAGGTTGCGCGTTTCACCGTCAGCGGCGATGCTGATGGTGATGTCGGCGCTCGTTACCTGGGGGGAGCGGCAACTGACCAGCAGAGAAACTGCCAGGAAAACGGCGAGCAGGCCCGCCCTGCGAAGTCCTCGCAGAGGGAGTACGATCGAAGGGTTTCGGCTGTGAATGCCTGCGCTGAGTGAAATCGAAGCGATGCGTTGCATGGTGTCCAGTGCGCTTTGCTCTGTGGGTTCGATGGCGCCTTGGGCGCTACATCTCAACCAGCGCCGCCCAGCGCGAAGTATTGTATAATCTCGTGCGCTATCTGATGCGTCCGGTGATCGTCATGATGCCATTGGCGATGGAGATCGCTTCGACCCGCAAGCCGGTGGCGACGGGACCCAGTGAACCGGTATAGGCTTCCTTGACCATGGCTGTGATGGCATTGGTAAGACCCTCCGGCGCCGGAAAGGGACCAAAGTCGGCAGAGACGATCTCGATCAGCGGCTGACCGTTGGCATCCACCCCGACCTGTACGATGATACCAATGTTCGCGGCAAAGATGCCCTGCTGGGTCTTGCCATAGATCTGCATTTGTCCGTCCCGTAAATAAACCTGCGGATCGGTGATCAGCGGTTTTTTATCAGATTGCTGCAGGCTTGGGTCGGACTGCATGCGTGCAGCCAGGTAGGATGTGATCTGGGGTTCGGTAAGGTTGATCGTGATCACGCCGGTCTCTGCACCTGCTTCCGCCGCTCGTTTGAGCTCCTCTTTGATGCTTTCAGCCGCCTCAGCGGACACCGGGATCGGCGGCAGGCTGGAGTAGTCGGGTCCGCCGACGGAAATCGTACATGCAAGTGACGTGAGAACGAGCATGAGTAGAAAAATTGGTAAAGCAAGTCGTTTTTTATACATAAACTTTCATCCGTATTTCATACTGTCTAATCTCGAAAATCCTAAATCGTTAAGCGGAGCAATTATAGCATGAGCGACTCTGAACCTCTTCCGCCGGAAAATCACGAAATTGAAATGCCACTTTCCACAAAACTGGAGGCGCTGTTGTTCGTCGCGGCAGAACCGGTCGCGACGGCGCAGTTGGCAGAAGCCCTGGATGTGGCTCCCTCAGTGGTCGAGCGCGGACTCAACGAACTGGACGCTTCGCTCGTGACCCGCGGCTTGCGTCTGCAGCGACAGGCGGGGCGCTTCCAATTGACGACCGCGCCGCAACTCGCCGAATTGATCGAGCGCTTCCTGGGCCTCGAAGCAACGACACACCTCAGCCGCGCCGCGCTCGAGACCCTGGCGATCATCGCCTACCAGCAGCCGGTCACGCGCCCGCAGATCGACGCCATCCGCGGCGTCAACAGCGACAGCATGATGAAGAGCCTGTTGAACAAGGGGCTGATCCTGGAATCAGGCCGCTCCGATGGACCGGGACGCCCATTCCTGTATTCCACCACCCCTGAATTCTTACAACACTTTGGCTTGAACTCGATCCTCGAAATGCCCCCGCTTGTGAAACCTGAGGAGGAAGGGGAGAGCCATGACGAGATGTTGAAGGGGTAACGCCAGGAGTTATTCGATCTCCAATTCCGTCTTGAACGCAACAACGGCTCTTCCGCCAACCTTGACCTGCACCGGATTGTCATTTTGTACATTAACTTCCACTTCCACGATCCCTGCTCTGCCAATTGCCTCTCCCTGTTTCGCCTTGAACTTAAACACCGCATTCCTTGTCCTCACCAGTTGATGCTTTACTAAATAAGCACCTAACGGCCCGTTGGCGTTGCCTGTCACGGGATCCTCAGGAACGCCAATCGCAGGCGCAAACATTCGTCCGTGCGTGAGAATATCATCCGAGTTGGAAGCAATTGTAAAAACAAAGTAGCCGTTACACCCAATTGCCCTGCTGAGCTCAGCCAGGCGTGTCAAATCGGGTTTGAGCGAGTTCAGCGTAGCGTGGTGATCGATCCCAATCAGGACTTTCGAATGCCCGGTCGAGACGACCTGAATGGGACAGCGCTGATCGAGATCGCGTTCTGACAGCCCCAGAGCCGCAACAATTGCATTTCGCTCCAGCTGTGCCAGGGGAGGCGAGAACTCAATCCTGCCCTGTGTCATCACGACTTTGTAGCTGTCAGCCTCCTCGATGATTTCGACAGGGAGAATGCCTATGCCGATCTTCTGGATCACTGTGCACGAAGGAAGCTTTTTCTCAAGAGCCCTGACGAAATGGGCGGAGATCGTAGCGTGCCCGCAGGACGGGACCTCGATGGCAGGCGTGAAAAACCGGATCCAGACCTCGTGATCGGGGGCGGTTGGGGAGAGAATAAAGGCCGTTTCTGAGTTGTTGAGCTCTCTGGCAATTGTTTGCATTTGAGCATCTGTCAATCCATCCGCATCTGGAATCACACCTGCAGGATTGCCTGCAAACTTCTGTGTTGTAAAAGCGTCAACCTGGTAAGCCCGATATTTTTTCATTTCGATCTCCCGCTTCGCTGAAATTCTGGCAGCCAGGTATCTATCGCTCTTTTGTATTCCAGCGGTCTTTCAAAGAAAGGCAGATGTCCGGCGCCCTTGATTACAGCTAATGTTGCCCCGCTGACTTGCTCAGCAATGGTCGCTGATTGTTTTGGGGGAACGATGGGATCCTTATCGCCAGCGATCACGCATGTGGGAACGTTTATTTTTGACAGGCAGGGAGTTATATCCGTTTGGGGCATGACTGTGAAATAACTGACCATGGCGTCCAGGTCAAGTTTTTGAAGACCCGGGAATGTACTGTCTACGACCGCGGCGAAGCCCGGATGTTTCGATAAAGCTATATGGTCGCTGGCGTAAACATGCCAAAACGTTCGGAAAATCGTCCGATTCACTCCCCCAAGTTGATAAGTCTTTTTGAAAACCGCACGGCCGATCAAGCCCTGGCGAACAAGCCATTGCATGAGTCCCAGCGCCCCGGTCCACTGACCCCTGCCAAACCCTGCAATGGAAACGATCCCTGCTACGACTTCGGGGTTGTAGATCGCTGTGCTTAGAGCTGCAAATCCACCCGTGGAATGACCGACCAGTAAGACCTTTCTGGTTCCCACTATTTTTTGAATGGCACAGGACACAAGCCGGGCGATCAACTCCGCCGTGAGACACGCAGCCGGTAAATCCCTGGGGAGGGCGGCAGGGAAATGCCCCGGCAAACTTAGTGAATAACATGAGCCCAAATGCTGAAATGGGGAGGTAAGCTCGGGTGTCCAAAAATACAGGGACCCAGTGATGCCATGCAAAAAAAAGACAGGAATCCCTGAGCTGTCAGAATGTGTCAGAACAGCTGTCAGTTGGTGTCCTTCGATTTCCAATTCCAATGATTTATCCATAATATTCTCGATGGCTCGTCAAGGCTCAGAGAGTGTCTGAAAACGTGTCAAAATAGGAGGGGTCCGGCAAACTTGTCGGATGACCAAAGCACAACAAATCTACTGCTCTGCTCCGCCGCTTCGCCCGAATATGACGTTTCAGACACGTTCGGAAAGTTTTGCAGGTGGCGGTTCCGAGCCGGCAGAGCCAGGGGACGATCCCCTTTCCGGTAGGACGAAAACCAGGGTCCCGTGTGATCCGCCCGGCTTTGGGGATCGAAGGATAGTACTACACGCAGTGGCAGATCATTTTGGACGCAATCGGGCGCGCTATAGGATGACTATAGGATGAGCGAAGGATGACTGTAGGATGACTGAAGGATGACTGCCCCGGCTGCCGGACAGCCGGGACGGCTCGTTTTGGGTGGGAGTCACCGCGTTGTCAGACCGTTTCTCAGGAATTGCGCGCTTTGCTTTGGTTTGCTTGTTCTTCTTCCTTTATTTCCTTTTCCAGCTCTCTAAACTGTGTTTCAAATTCGTTTTTCAGGGCGTGTTTTGTGCCAGGCGGCAGCAGGCTTGCTTGAATGCCATTCATCACAAACTGTTTGATCTGCGTTGCATCAAAGTCAAAGGTTTCCGAGATACGAAGATATTCATTGGTCAGTGTTGTGTTGAACATGGGTGGATCATCCGAGTTGATCGTCACAAACAAGCCCTCTTCCACCAGCTTGGGAAGGGGATGGTCCGTCAGGGCCGGGACAACTCCGAGGCAGACATTGCTCGTAGGACATACATCGAGAGGGATCTGTCTCTCCCGGAGAAACGCGACCAACTCGGGGTCTTCCAGGCAGCGAACCCCATGCCCAATCCGAACGGCAGAAAGAGCGTTGATTGCGCCCCAGATGCTCTTCGGTCCTTCCGTTTCCCCTGCATGCGGAAGACTGGGCAGACCAGCCGCACGGATCCGTTCAAAGGCTTCCTGAAAAATCTCGGGTGGATTGTCAATCTCGGGACCCCCTAAACCAAGCGCAATAATGCCATTTCCCATGTTTTTGGCAGCCCAATCTGCAACCAAAAAACTCTCCTCTACGGGCCGCATGTGTCTTGAAATGTCAGGTACCAATCCCATACAGATCCCCAGACTTGATTCGGCTTGTTTTCGCACACGATTGATGGCGGTTAATTGTTCGTCAAGCGTCATATGCTCACAATGCGTATAGGGCGTAAAAATCACCTCGCTGTATTTTATATTTTGTTCGAATTGATGCTTTAGGAATTCGGCAACAATGAACTCAAAATCCTCGGGTGTGCGGATGCAATTGCAAATCGCAAAATAAACCTCGACGAAATGAGCGAAATCCGAGAATTGATACCATTCCTGCAACCCCTCGACTGTGTTTGCAGGAAGAGTCACATTGTTGCGTTTTGCCAATATTAAGAGAGTTTCGGGACGAATGGAACCTTCCAGGTGAACATGAAGTTCGACCTTTGGCATGCGCCGTATAAAATTTTCGAGTGTCATGTCATGCCTTTATCTTTGTTTTTGTAATTGCCATGTTCATCGCCTGTCAATGATCAGTGTACAGAATACAGGTTCCCTGATCG
>Ga0105104_10001445_pt1 | contig 17891 bp, 16 predicted proteins | sample PPLLaktember2015_3_FD_87034 | JGI IMG/M metagenome (GOLD analysis project Ga0105104, IMG submission 87034) | Freshwater sediment microbial communities from Prairie Pothole Lake near Jamestown, North Dakota, USA - PPLs Lake P7 Core (6) Depth... | ecosystem: Environmental > Aquatic > Freshwater >... | reverse complement strand
GTGGACCTACGCGGATACCTGGGCGCTGGAAACTGCGTACATCCGCCTGCGCCAGGAAGGCAACCTGTCTTACAGCGACGTGGCCGGCCAAATCAGCCAGGATGGGGTGCTGCTCAACGATCTATATGGCTATGAGGAGATGTTCGGGCTGCAAACCATGGCTGGTAGGCCGTTTTATTTTTTCAAGCAGGATGGCAAGATCGGCTTTTCTTACGATGGAAAAACAGTGGAAACCGGGTATGATGAAATACCCCATTACGGCTGCTGCAGCGCAGCGGAATTGAACCCGCGTGTCGCCCAAAACATGGTCGCGTTTTTTGCCCAGGTGGATGGGGTTTGGTACTATGTCGAAATCGGGGTGTACGAATAGACAGGGGCATTCTTTGGCCAAACCATGGATTGTAAACTTAGTTCTGATCGTCTTCCTTGCGGCCTGTAACGGGTTCAAACCACCCACCCAACCTGCGCCGTCCTCAACCCCGGCTGAAGACGACCGCTACCTTACCCCGATCCCCAGGTCTACCTTTGAGGCGTATCGCGACACGCAGCACATCGCGAACCGCCTGGACGCCGTGATTGCCGCGCGTAAAAAGCTGGAGGAGCCGCACTTACGTTACGTGGGAGAGCCCCACGTCATCCTGGCGGAGAGGATGCTGTTGAGCGAAGCCCGCCGGCTGTTCCCAGAAACATGGACGGATGCGCCCGAAAACCACCTGCCCGATCCGCAAGTCTGGCTGGTGGTCTTCGAAGGCGATTGGCAAATCGATTCGCCCCCCGAAGCGGAACGCACGCAAACTCCGGGGCTGCCGTTCCACGCGTGTACCTATGCGCTTTTTGAGAACCCGGCCGGCGGCCCATCCGCACTCGGGAACCGCGTATGCCCTCCATCTCTGGAAACGACCCCTGACGCCCTGCCCGAGATACCCGCGCAAACTCCCTCTCCAGACACCGCGCCCCTCGACCTGTCCGCCCTGCTGGAAATCTTCCCGCTATCCCCCGGGACGAGCTGGAGCTATACCCACAGCGCGTATTCCCAGTCGATATCCGACCCCGATCAAATCGTTTCCGGCGTCTCCCAGATCGTAGAAACCGTCGCCGGCATGGACAGTTACCCGCTCTTTACCCTGGTCCATATCCGCGGCAGCAAAACGCTGCTTCGATCCGACCCGGGCTGGGAAGAGAGCGGGACGGCGGGTTTGGGCGATTACGAATACTGGCTGATCCTCCAGTCGGACAGCGTTTACCGCAGCGACACCCGGCCAGACCCGGCCAACCTCCAGACCGGCCAGCTGCTGGAAGAATACCGCTTTCCTCTGTTCCAGGGTTCAAACTGGTGCCCCAATAAGCTAGAAAAAGGCGTCCTCACTCCACCACCCGAGACTCCGGTCCCCTGCGCCTATGCCGGGTTGCGCACGGTTGAGAATGAGGAGACCCACCAGACCCCGGCCGGAAGTTTTGAGCACTGCTTCCGCATGACCGACCAGTTCAACAGCGGCAGTTTCATCCAATGGTTCTGCGAGGGGGTAGGAGTTGTGGCCAGGAAGTACGATCACCTGGGCACCCGCTTCGGCTTCACCCAGGAATTGACCGGGTTTCCATAATGGAAATTCCACCGTTGAGCCCTTGGGGAAATCCCCAATTGCCAGCGGGTATTTCTGGAAACACCCCTGGGGTTTCAAAAGCCCCAGGGGTGTAGTTTTTCGTAACGCCTGCCGTATCACTTACCAGACGCCTGCCTCCTATAATGGTCATAGATTGAAATGCTATCCAGCGCTGGCGCACTGCCGGCCAACAGGAGGTAGTCATGTTCTCGCCCGAAAGCTTACTGGTTGTACTCAATATACTCTTCCTGGCCCCCGCGGCCGCCCTGGCCGGGGCCGCTCTGTGGATCGCTTTCGTTCAAATTTCCGCCCTGATCAATGCTCAGCGCCGCCCTCGCAGATCTGCCCGCTAGAACACAAAATATCGGTTTGATCAGAGATTGCAAATATTTAGGAGGTAAAAATGGACTCGATTGTTAGCGCCTGGATTGTCTTGAGCATTCTCGTGGTTCTTCCCGCTGTGCTGTTGGGTGGGATGATCTTCTGGGTTGTGGGTGGCGAGATTTCGATCCGTATCCGCCGCTTATTCCGATCCCGCAGAATATCGGCGCCTCCCCTGGCCCAACCTGGTGACTGCTAACAAAGGAAAACCTTATCCACGAAGTCACCCAAAGAAAAAACCTGTCCACGAAGGAACACGAAGGGACACAAAGGATCCCAAAAAAGTTCGGGCAGGTTTTCTGGGGGTTATGTTGTGTGACTTTGTGGATTCCTGGACGAGACAGCGGGTGTTTTCAAGAACACCCGCTGTCTCGTCCAGGCAAAGTAACTTAAAACCCTAAACTGTCAACTCTAAACTCTAAACTGTTATCTCAATCGTCACCGGCCCATCGTTGGCAATCTCCACCAGCATGTGCGCCCCAAACTCACCCTGCTGCACCGGCACCCCCTGGCCCGCCAGCAGCGCCGCGAAGCGTTCGACCAGCGGGCGCGCCTGTTCCGGGAGCGCCGCGTCGGTAAAGGAAGGCCGCCGCCCTTTGCGCGCGTCTGCATACAGCGTAAACTGCGAGACCACGATCGCCTCGCCGCCCACCTCCAGCACCGAGCGGTTCATCTTGCCCTGCTCATCCTCAAAGATGCGCAGGTTGGCCACCTTTTCTGCCAGGAAGCGCGCCTGCTCCTCGCCGTCTGTGTGCCCGACCCCCACCAGCACCACCAGCCCGGCCCCGCTTTCCGCCACCCTGCGCCCCTCTACCGTCACCTTCCCCCGCGCCACCCGCTGGACCACGATTCTCACTGCACCCTCCGAACAGTGGATAGTGGGCAGTGATCAGTTATTTCTGTCCACCACCCACTGCCCACTCCCCACTTCTTTATTATGGAAGGCCAATCGCGTCGCGGACTTCGACCATCGTCTTCTCCGCGATCGCCCTTGCCCGCCTTGCCCCATCGTGCAGCACGTCCCACACCGCTTGCGGGTTTTGGGCCAGCTGTTCGCGCCGCGTCCGGAAGGGATCGAAATAGGTGTTCATGTTGCGCGCCAGCATCTTCTTGCAGTCCACGCACCCGATCCCCGCCCGCCGGCATTCCACGTTGACCATGCTCACCTCTTCCCCGCTGGAGAAGATTTTGTGCATGGAAAATACGTTGCACACATCCGGGTTGCCCGGATCGCTGCGCCGCATGCGCTGCGGATCGGTCACCATCGTCATCACCCGTTTGGTCGTCTCTTCGGGGGTAGCCGCCAGCTCGATGTGGTTGTTCAGGCTTTTGCTCATCTTGTTCTGCCCGTCCAGCCCGATCACCTTGGGCACCTCGGTAACCTTCATCTGCGGCTCGATCAGCGCGTTGGTTTTGAAGTGGAAATTGAACGAGCGCACCGTCTCGCGCGCGAACTCCAGGTGCGGTCCCTGGTCCACCCCTACCGGTACCGCGTCGGCCTTGTACAGCGCGATGTCGGCCGTCATCAGCACCGGGTAGCCCACCAGCCCGTAGTTGACGTTGTGCGGCTGTTGGCGCACCTTTTCCTTGAAGGTCGGCAGGTCGGTCAGCTTGCCAAGCGGCGTTACCATCGACAGGATGGTGTGCAGCTCGGTGACCTGCGGCACGTGTGACTGGATAAACATGATCGACTCATCCGGACGGATACCGGCTGCCAGCCAATCCAGCGCCATCTCGTAAGAGTTGGCGCGCAGGTCTTCGGTGGTTTCCATCGTGGTCAGCGCGTGCAGGTCGACGATGCAGTACACGCACTCGTACTCATCCTGCAGCGCAACGTAGTTCTTGATCGCACCCAGGTAATTCCCCAGGTGTTGTCGACCGGTTGGGCGGGCGCCTGAAAAGACGCGTCCTTTTTTAGGGCTCATGGTTGGCGTTCCTCTAAGGTTTTTCGAACCAGCTCCACCACCTCGCCCGGCTGGGTGTGGCGGAAGGTTTGCAGTTTGGAAAAGATTAAACGATCGTTGACAGTCACTTCGAACCGCCCGCCATCGGAAGGCACCAGGCTAACCGTTTCGATTTCCGGCTCGAAGTTCTCCAGCAGTTCGGCCACCAGACCGGTGGCGCGCCCGGTATAGTGTCAGACCGCGCAGTATTCGATCGAGACCTTTAATAACATCGATGAATCCCTCCCGGGGAATTTTCTAGAATTATATCATTTGCCTGTCGCTGCGAACGGTTTCACGCAAAGCCGTCCGGCCGGGCCAAATGGGGATCATGGGCCCACATTTTACGGATAGAGCTTCTCCCCCTTCTCCAGCATCTCGACAAACTTTTTAATCCGCGCCGCTCTGGTCTCTGGTTTTTTCGCGGTGGTGACCCGGAACAGGATCGCGTAGCGGTTTGCGCTGTTGAGTGTGCCAAAGAAGTCCCTGGCCGCCGGGTGCCTGTCCAGCTCTCTTTGCAGGTCTTCTGGTACTTCGATCTTGCTCTGCGAATCGTAAGCCGCATCCCAGCGACCATCCGCCTGCGATAGCTCTACCTGCCGCAGCCCGGCCGGCTGCATCCTGCCCTCCGCGATCAGCGCCGTGACCTTATCGCGGTTGATTTTTGACCATATGCTTTTGCGCCCGCGCGGGGTGAATTTTTGAAGAAAGTGCTGTGTGTCTAAGGATTTTCTCTTTCCATCGATCCAGCCGTAACACAGGGCGCCTTCCAGGGCCTGCGCGTGATCCACCGAAAGAATCCCGCTGTCTTTCTTGGCGATCTTCAACCAGATCCCCTTTGGATCCGTATGGTGTTCGTGGAGCCAGGCTTCCCAATCTTTCTGGCTTTCAAACGATAAGATGGGTAGATCATCCGCGTTTTTCATGAAAACATTATATTACGTTATAATGGACCGCATGGTTTCTCTTGACCTGCCCGCCCCGGTCTGGGTTGACCGCCTGCCCGACCTGCGCCAGACGGTTGCCCGGCTGTCCGGGTATCCGATGGTAGCCGTAGATACCGAATCGAACAGCCTGTTTGCTTACCAGGAACAGGTGTGTCTGATCCAGTTCTCCACCCCGGATACCGATATTCTGGTGGACCCCCTCGCCCTGGATGGACTGGCGGTCTTGGGCTCGCTGTTCGCCGACCCCACCATCGAAAAGGTCTTCCACGCCGCTGAATACGACGTTATCTGTCTTAAACGCGACTTTGGCTTTTCCTTTGTCAACCTGTTTGATACCATGGTGGCGGCCCGCGTCCTGGGTCGCACCGCGGTCGGCCTGGGTTCGATGCTCGAGGAAGAGTTTGGCGTCTCGCTGGATAAACGTTTCCAACGCGCCGACTGGGGCCTGCGCCCCCTTCCCCGCGCCCAGCTCTCCTACGCCCGCCTCGACACCCACTTCCTCATCCCCCTGCGAGATAACCTGAAAGCCGACCTGGAAGCCTCCGGCCGCTGGCCGCTGGCCCAGGAAGACTTCCGCCGCCTGCCCATGATCAACGGGGGTAACGGTAAAGCCGCAGATGGATGGCAGGATGCCTGCTGGCGTATCCCGGGCGTCCAAGATCTGACACCCCAGCAGGTCGCCGTCCTCCAGCACCTGTGTCATTTCCGCGACCAGCAGGCGCGCGCCACCAACCGCCCGCCCTTCAAGGTGCTCGGCAACCTGGCCCTGCTCGAGATCGCCACAGCCTGTCCCACTCGCCTCGAAGATCTTAAATATATTCCTGAAATAACCGAGCGCCTGGTCCAGCGCTATGGACGCGAGCTGATCAAGGCTGTCCAGGCGGGCCTCAACGCGCCGCCTCAGCCCCGCCCGGTCTCCCAGCGCCCCGACGATCGCTATCTCGCCCGCCTGGATTCGCTGCGCGGCTGGCGCAAGCAGGCCGCTCAAGAAATGGGGGTAGAATCGGATGTCGTCCTCCCGCGCGATGTGATGCATGCCATCGCCGAAGCCAACCCTCGCCGCCTGCCCGAGCTGCAGCCGCTGATGTGCGACCTGCCCTACCGCCTCGAGCGCTTTGGCGACCAGATCCTCCGCGCCCTACGTTAAAAAGCATTTCAACACGAAGAAACCAACCTCATTTCGGGGACCTATGGGGAGCACAAAGAAGATCATAAACCGCGAAGAGGCAAAGATCGCCAAGGTTATTAAATTATTTCATACCTTTGCGTTCTTGGCGGCTTGGCGGTAAAGCTTGTTCTGTGCGCTCCGGGTACTCTGTGATGAGATTTCTTTATAGAGGTATTGAATGAAAATCACCTTCCACGGCGCGGCACAGACCGTGACCGGTTCCCAACACCTTATCGAAGTCAACGGCCGCCGGCTGCTTCTCGAATGCGGTTTTTATCAAGGGCCGCGCGCCGAATCTCGCCGCCGCAACGAGACTTTCCCCTTCAACCCGCGCGACCTGGACGCCGTCATCCTCTCGCACGCGCACATCGACCACAGCGGCAACCTGCCCAACCTGGTCAAGCAGGGTTATGCCGGCTCCATCTACACCACGAAACCCACCTCTGCCCTCACGGATGTGATGCTGCGCGATTCCGGTCACATCCAGGAAGCGGATGCGGCCTACCTCAACAAAAAACAGCGTGAAAACGGCCGCCATAATCAGCCGCTGATCCGCCCACTTTACACTGAGGAAGATGCCGCCGCTGTAGCGCACAGCATCCGCCCGGTCAGATACGGCGAGACCTTTACCCCCGTCAGCGGGGTGAGCGCTCACCTGGTCGATGCCGGGCACATCCTCGGCTCCGCCGCGGTGGTCCTGGATATCGAAGAGGCCGGCGGTAAGCAAACCCGCCTGTGGTTTTCCGGCGACATTGGCCGGCGCGGCCTGCCCCTGCTGCGCGACCCGATCCTCCCCGACCGCGCCGACATCCTCCTTATGGAATGCACCTACGGTGATAAGGAGCACGAGTCCCCCGAAGAGGCCTACCAGAATTTTATCCTGGCCGTCGGGCGCACCGTCCGGCGCGGCGGAAAAGTGATCATCCCCGCCTTTGCCGTCGGGCGCACCCAGGAGCTGGTCTACTTCCTCAACCAGGCCATCCAGGCCGGCGATCTGCCGCGGATCCCGGTCTTTGTCGACAGCCCGCTGGCGGTCGAAGCCTCTCAGGTTTTCCAGAAGCACCCAGACTGCTTCGATGAGGAGACCGTCTCGTTTGTCCGCCAGGCTCGCCACCCGGCCCTTACTTTCGAAAGCCTGACCTATGTTCAATCGGTCGAGGAATCCAAGTCCCTCAACGGGAGGCCTGAACCCATGGTGATTATCTCCGCCTCGGGCATGGCTGAAACCGGCCGGATTCTCCACCATCTCAAGAATAACATCGAGGACCCCAAAAATACGGTCCTGATCGTCTCTTATCAGGCTGCCGAGACCCTGGGCCGCCGCCTGGCCGAAAAACAGCCGCGCGTGCGCATTTTTGGCGATGAATACCAGCGCCGCGCCGAAGTGGTCGTCATCGATGGCCTGTCTGCTCACGCGGGCCGGGACCTGTTGATCGAGTATGCTCTGCACACGAAAGACACCCTCAAGCGGGTGGCGCTCGTCCACGGTGAGGTTGGCCCCGCCCGCGCCCTCATGAATACCCTCCTCGACCGCGGCATCCCCAAAGTCGACTATCCGAGCCTGCGCGAAAGTATGGAGGTGTAGGAGAGAAGGCAAATGGGCAACCAGGCGATCAGGCAACCAGGAGATCAGAGGGGTCTTCCTTTTCCCTGATTGCCTGCCCCTGACGCATCAATCAGGGGGTTGCCTCATCCCTTTTGAATATGGACTCTCATCTCCTGGCAACCAAACTGCGCATCCCGCCGCTGTCCCATCCGGTAGTCCGCCGTCTCAGGCTGATTGGCGCCCTCGAAAGCGGTATCCCTCACTATCCGCTCATCCACATCTCGGCCCCGGCAGGTTATGGCAAGACGACCCTGCTGGCTCAGTGGGCGCATACCAGCCGCTTCCGTATTGCCTGGCTCTCGTTGGGCGCAGAAGATAACGACCTGGTGCGCTTCTTGCGCTACCTGTTGGCAGCCTGGGAGCAGGTCCAGCCGGAGGTCAGGGAGAGCCCGGTGGGTCTGCTCCTGGGCGGCGTGTCGCCGGACAGCCAGGCAGTCTTGACGGCTTTTATCAACGTGGCCAGCGCCTCGCCCGGCCCGGTTGTATTTGTCCTCGATGACTATCATTGGATCGAAGAACCCTCGATCCACCAATCGATCACCTTCCTGGTCGACCACCTGCCGCCGGCCTTCCATTTCATACTGGCAGGCCGCGCCGAACCACCCCTGCCACTCGCCCGCTACCGCGCTCGCCGCGACCTGCTGGAGATCCGCGCGGGCGAGCTGCAGTTCTTGCCGGAAGAGACCGCGGACTTCTTGACCCAGCTAATGCGCCTCGAGCTGTCCCCTGCCGAGGTGATGGCTTTGCAGGACCAGCTGGAAGGATGGATCGCCGGCCTACAACTGGCGGCGCTGACCCTCCGGCGCGGGGGTGAAACGCCGGATAAGCGGACCATCAGCGGAAGACATCGTTTCATCGCCGACTACCTGAGCGAAGAGGTGCTTGCCCAACTGCCGGAGGATATGCAGCGTTTTTTGTTGCAGACCAGCCTCCTCGACCGCCTGTGCGGCCCGTTATGCGATGCCGTCACCGGGAAGGCCGGCGGGCAGGTCATGTTGGAAACCCTGGAACGAGAAAATTTATTCCTCGTGCCCCTCGATGATGGCCGCGAGTGGTTCCGCTACCAGCAGGTCTTTGCCGGTTTCCTCCACGAAGAGCTTGTCCGGCGCTACCCCGACCAGGTCGCGGATCTCCACCGCCGGGCAGCCGGGTGGTATCTGAGCCAAGATCTCCCGGAACCCGCCTTCCATCACGCGGCAGCCGGCCAGGATGTCGAGCTCGTGCTCCAAATCTTTAGAAGTCATCTGGTTTTAAAGCTGTTCGGCGGCGAGATCACCGTCGTGAAAGGCTGGCTCGCAGCTCTCCCCGAGGTGTGGTACGCCGGCTACCCCGAGCTGGCCTTTTTTAAGGCTGTCCTCTTTTTCTTTGCCGGACAGTTCGAAGACTGCGCTCACCAGCTCGACGAGGTGGAACAACTGGCGCTCGCCCAAAGCCTGGATATCCGCTCGCAGCTGGCCAGGGTGACCGCGCTGCGCTGCTTTATCGCCTGCTTTCACAACGATCTGGCCCCGGCGGAGATCCTGGCTCACCAGGCGCTCCAGGATCTGGCGGAAGAGGATCTAAACCTCCGCCACGGGCTTTACGGCTCGCTGGGTGACACCTACCGCCGCCACGGGCGCTGGAAGGAAGCCCGGGAATGTTATCTGAAATCGCTTGAAATTACCCGCGCGCCTGTCTACCGGATCCAATCGGTGGATATGTATGGCGCCCTGGCCGACCTCGACCTGAGGCAGGGTCGCCTCCAGGGCGCCGCCTCTTATTGGCAGCGCGCTCTCGGGGTATTTGGCGAGCGGGAAAGCTGGGGCAGCTTTCCCCTCCCGCTGATCGGCTGGGTGCACATCCGCATGGGCGAAATCCTGTACGAATGGAACCGGCTCGCGCAGGCTGGCGACCATCTCAATCAGGGGCTGGAACGTGCTGAGCTGGGCGGCGATGTGCGCGGCCTGATCGCCGGCTACCTGCTTGCCGGCCGCCTGAAGCTGGCGGAAGACGATACCCAGGCCGCGGCCGCGTACCTGGATCGGGTGCGCCCGTTGGTCGAACAGGCTCCCTTTCCGGACTGGGCCGGCCGCTTCGAGCGTCTCCAGATCGAGCTCTGGCTGGCGCAGGACAGGCTCAGAACGGCCGTCGATTGGGCCGCCGGGCTCTTGCACAGCGGCGATCTGGAAAGCCGGCCGGAAGGCGAGGCGGCGCAGCTGGCGGCAGCTCGCGTGCTGGTCGTCAAAGGGGATCCGTCTTCGTTGGAGCGGGCGCTCGGGCTGCTCGCGCGCTTGATCCAGACGGCGGAAAACGACGGGCGCATAGGGTTCCTGGTCGAGGCGTTGGCGGTCCAGGCGCTGGCTGCCTGGAAACGCGGCGACCGGCCGGACGCCATGACTTCCCTGGAGCGCGCCCTGCGACTGGCCGAACCGCATGGTTATGTCCGTCTCTTCGCCGATCTTGGGCTGCCGATGGCCCGTCTGCTCCAGGAAGCCCATACTCGAGCTGTACAGCAGACTTATGTCGAGCAACTGCTGGCGGCTTTTAGCGGCGACCTTGCGACTCCTCTGGAAAAAATAGGAGCGGAGAGAAAACTGCCCGAACCGCTGACCCATCGCGAGCAGGAAATCCTGGGATTGATCGCCGCTGGCTTGACCAACAATGAGATTGCCGGGCAGCTGGTCATTTCCCCGGAGACAGTCAAAAAGCATACCGGCAGTATCTTTGCCAAGTTGGGGGTGAGCAACCGGACTGAGGCCGTCGCCAGAGCCAGAGCGCTGGATTTGTTCGAATAGCAGTTTCCTCCCCCGATCTTCCACTATCAGTCAATAAATACCCCATCTATATACCCCTTTTCGGGCATGTCTTCACATTCCTTTTCTCTTATCCTGTTTGCAATTGAGATTATGAATAGATCAGGAGATGGAGCGATGGAAATGAATGTTCCGGTCATGGCTGGGGTAATCTCGACGACCATTTTTGCCCTCAGTACGCTGCCCATGTTGATGAAAGCCCTTCGGACAAAGAACCTCAAGTCATACAGCCTGGGCAATATTCTGTTGAGCAACCTGGGCAACCTCATCCATTCCGTCTACGTGTTCAGCCTGCCGGCCGGGCCGATCTGGCTGCTGCACATCTTCTACCTGGTCACAACCGGCCTGATGCTGGTCTGGTATCTGCGCTATGAGGGACGGCCGGAGTTCGCTTCTCATTCATAAACAAAAAAGGTGGAGGATAAAAAATGGAACCTATCGAAACCGTGATCGTCGGCGGCGGGCAGGCCGGTCTGGCGACGAGTTACTATCTGAAACAGGCAGGGCGCGAGCACGTGGTGTTGGAACAGGCAGCCCAGGCGGGCAGCGCCTGGCGCAGCGGCCGCTGGGATTCTTTTACCCTGGTCACGCCCAACTGGACGCTCAGCCTGCCAGGCGCGGAATACAGCGGCGCCGGGCGGGACGGCTTTATGCCGCGGGATGAGATCGTTGCGTACTTCGAGCGCTACGTCGAACGCTTCCAGCTCCCCGTGCTTTACAATACCCGCGTCATCTCGATCGAGCCGCTCGACCAGCAGGGATACCGGGTTCAAACGCCGGGGCGTGTCTTCACCGCAAAGAACGTGGTGATCGCCTCCGGCCTGGAGCAGCTCCCCAAGACACCGCCGTTTTCTGGCGAGATTTCAGCGGGCATCACCCAGCTCCACAGCAGCGCGTATCGTAACCCCGCATCCCTCCCGGACGGCGCAGTGCTGGTCGTGGGCAGCGCCCAGTCGGGCGCTCAGATTGCCGAGGAGCTCTACCAGCGCGGCCGGAAAGTATTCCTGTCGACCAGCGGCGCGGGCCGGGTGCCCCGCCGCTATCGCGGGAAGGATGGGTTTGAGTGGCTGTACCTGAGCGGCTTCTTTGAGATGACCCCCGACAAACTACCCGTACCCAAAGAGCGCTTCGCGCCCCCGCATATTTCCGGGACCAAAGGTGGGCATACGCTCAACCTGCACCAGTTCGCGCGCGACGGGGTGACCCTCCTGGGCCACCTGCGCGGCGCCGAGGGAGACAAAGTCTTGATCGCTCCCGATCTACACGAGAACCTCGCCAGCGCCGACCGCTTCGAGATCCAGTTTATGAAAATGATCGACGGCTTTATCCAGGCCAAAGGTCTCGACGCGCCCCTGGAGGAGCTGCCGCAGCTGCGCGACGGATACGAGCAGCCCATGCTCGAAGAGCTCGATCTGAAAGCGGCCGGCATCCAGACCATCCTCTGGGCGACGGGTTATACCTTCGATTACAGCCTCGTCAAGCTGCCCGTCCGTGATCAAGATGGCTTTCCCATCCAGACCCGTGGGGTGACGAAGTATCCAGGCCTCTACTTCGTCGGCATGGCCTGGATGCCTTCCTTGAAATCGGGCATCCTGGCCGGCGTGGGCGAGTTTGCCCACCACATCGCGTCCCAAATCGTTCGGGTGGATGTCCCGGCCTGATCTAGGGCCGGTATAAGTTTTGTCAAACGGAGGTGTGTTATGTCAATGACTACCGTTAATGGCGTCCGGCTCTTCTGGGAGCTGACGGGCAGTTCTGGGGAGCCGCTTGTGTTTGTTCACGGCTCCTGGGTCGATCACCATACCTGGGACGCAGTCGTCCCGTCTCTCTCGCGGTCTTTCCGGGTGCTCGCCTACGACCGGCGCGGCCACAGCCAGAGCGAGCGCCCTGCCTCACCGGGCAGCGTCCGCGAAGATGCCGCCGACCTCGCCGCCTTGATCGAGGAGCTGGGGCTTGCTCCCGCCCATATGGTCGGAAGCTCCCTGGGCGGCGCGATTGTACTGCGGCTTGCCCAGGAGCGGCCGGATCTGGTCCGCAGCCTGGTTGTCAACGAGCCGGCGCTTTTCGGTCTCCTCGCGGATAGCCCGGAGGGTAGGGCAATGCTCCAGACGATCCAGACCCGCATCGGCGCGGTGGTGGAGCTGCTCGAAGCCGGCGACATCGAAGGGGGAGTTCGCCAGTTTGTGGAAACGATCGCCTTTGGCCCTGGGGCGTGGGCGGACATCTCGGCGCAGGTCAGGCAGACCGTCCTGTTCAATGCGCCGACATTTCTGGACGAGATGCGCGACCCGCAAGCCCTTTCTATCGATCTGGCTCGTCTGCGCAGCTTCCCGCACCCCGTGCTGCTGACGCGGGGCGAACAGAGCCCACCTTTCTTCTCACCCGTGATCGAGAAGCTGGCCAATGCGCTTCCCCGAGCCGAACGGAAGGTCTTTTCCGGGGCAAGCCACGAGCCCGAGCAAACCCATCCCCAGCTCTATACTGCCACCCTGGAAGAATTTCTCACGCGGGTGACGATCTAAAACCGAAACCATGTAAAAACAGGCAATCAGGCAATTCGTAATCAGGCAATCAGGAAATGTTTCCCTGATTGCCTGTTTGCCCGGTTGCCCTCTCCCACGAATTGACCAATCTCGAACCACGAATCACTTCCTCGGCGTGGTATAATCTTGCTTGCCCGTTTTCGGAGAGGTGCCAGAGCGGCCGAATGGGGCGGTCTCGAAAACCGTTGTGGTCTTCCAAGGCCACCGTGGGTTCGAATCCCACCCTCTCCGCCAGGTCGGAAGATCCTCATAGCAGCGAAAGCTGCACATTATCGCCGGCCTCAATCGCTCGGTGATGATGGACTCAAATGACTGAGGATTTGCGACTGGCGTGATTGGCATGTAAACATGCACCACGCCCGAGATTGCTCAGTTCCAGCTGGGCGATCTCACTTTTAAGGTGCAGGATCCTCATTTTACGTACTCCTCTGTTCTTGTCAAGATGTTGTGGGACATCTGCAGCACGATTTTGACACCGGTACTCACTTGTCCCAAATCTTCCTCTATGTCACAATTATCCTCAGACGCCACCAATCGTTCGATCCAGAACGCCTGTCGGCATCCTGACGCATCCCATCCAGGATAGAGCAGAGTGGGCCGTAATCTAGTCGAGCTTTCACCAAGGCCCTTCAGAACTTGGCTTGGTAGGGTTTAACCTTGTAATTTGCCATCTTATGCTACTCTGATGCTGAAGGACGGTGAGAAAAACCAGTATAATAAAGTAGTAGCTATTCTTCTGGATGGTTCAAATTCGTTGCTTTCTCTCGGGAGAAAGGGTAGGGCATGGCCATCTCTCCGTCCACCCTGACTGAGCCGCCACTCCTGCGAACCAAAATCTCCATTCCCCAGATCCCGTCTGGATCCATTTCCCGGCCGCGCCTCACCGAACAGGTCCATCGAGGAGTCCAAGGCCCTTTGACTCTGCTCTCTGCGCCCGCCGGTTTTGGAAAAACACTTCTTCTCATCGAATGGACGAAAGAAACTCATCTTCCCGTAGCCTGGCTGACCCTGGACGGCGACGATAACGATCTTAGCCGCTTTTTCCGCTATCTAATCGGCGCCATACAAACCCTGGAGACCAGGTTAGGGGAAGAAGCGCTCGATTTTTCTCTCTCTTCGACAGGCGCTGGATTGGATGTGGGGCTGACCCTGTTGATCAACGAACTATCCGCCCTGTCAAAAGAAATGGCCCTGGTGCTCGACGATTTCCAGATTCTGGAGAATCCGGCGGCACTCCAAGGGGTCGACTTTCTGCTCAAATATCTGCCCCCCAACCTGCACCTGCTAATCGCCAGCCGCAGCCAGCCCGAGCTGGATCTGGCCTTTCTGCGCGCCAAGGGCCGGGTAGTCGAATTGGGCGCAGATGATCTGCGCTTCACCGGCGAAGAGGTGGGGCAGTATATCCAGCAGGTGGTTGGGTTGCAGCTCCCGCCCGAGACAATCCAGGCGCTCGAGGCACGCACGGATGGCTGGATCACTTCCCTGCAGATGGCGGCGATTTCTCTCAAGAACCAGGCGGATCCGGAAACACTGTTGGCCCATATGCAAGGTAAGGCGCATTACCTGGCAGAGTTCCTGGCCAAAGAGGTCTTGGATCGCCAGCCGGAGGAGATTCGCCAGTTCCTGTTGAGAAGCTCTATACTGGAGACCCTCACAGGTCCGCTGTGTGAGGCGGTTGTCAACCCGGATGCCCAGCCGGGATACGGCACAGTTCTGTTGAATCGCCTGGAGCAGGCTCAGCTGTTCATCACGGCTCTGGATGAGAAGCACGAATGGTTCCGCTACCACCCCCTGTTTGCTGATTTTCTGCGCCAGGTCCAGGCGGAAGCCAACCCGGGTGAGACCCTGGAGCTGCATCAGCGCGCGGCACTGTGGCTCGAAGGGAACGGCAACTTGGATGAGGCCTTTCGGCATGCCCTGGCATCCAGGAAAATCGTATGGACGGGAGAAATGATCGAGCGAAACGTCCTGGCGATGATCAATAGTGGCGAAGTATCTGCGCTCGCTCGCTGGATCGGCAGGCTGCCGGAGGAGATCGTCCGCCAGCGCCCGCCCCTCATCCTGGCTTATGCCTGGACGCTGATCGTAACCCATCGGCCGGACCTCGCCCGATACTGGCTAGATGAGTTGCGGCGGTTGCTCGACCAGCATGAAAAACAAACGGCTGTAGCGCCAATTCTCGATGAATTGGGATCCGTCGAAGGTTTTGAAAAAGTAAATTGGTCCATTATCCGGGGTGGATTAGCGCTGTGTGAATCCTACCTGGCGATGGCGAGCGGCGACATGGAGCAGGCCGCCGAGCTATCCCAGCAGGCGTCCAGCTATCTCCATGATGAGGGACCCTATTACAGTTCCACATATTTCCGCAGCATTGTTGCCCTGGACGACAGCATCTCCTCCATTTTATCTGGCGACACGCAGAAAGCGGTCGAGTCCTTACGTGCAACGATCAGGATTGCCAGGCAGGCGAACAATCAATTCGTGATGATCATTGCCGGCTGCGCACTGGCTGATATGCAAGCGCTGCAAGGCCAGCTTAGCAAGGCGTGGGAAACCTACCAACGAGTGCAGCATTGGGCCCAGGGGCCGGAGGGGAAACCGCTTCCCCTGGCCGGATTGGTGGATATGGGGCTCGGAGAGACTTTGCTTGAACACGACTTACTGGAGGAAGCCAGGGATTACCTGGAGCGCGGCGTCGGGATCACCCAATCGATGTGGTATATGGGCAGCCTGCATGGCATGATCTCCCTGGCTCGCCTGCGCCAGGCGATGGGGGATATCCCCGGTACGCTGGAAGTCATTGAGGAAGCCGCGCGCATGGCGCTCAGCACGGACGCCAGTGAGTGGGATGACGTCGTCGCACCTGCAGTCGCGGTCCGGTTGGCCTTGCAGCGCGACGACCTGGCATCCGCCGAACTATGGTGGAAAAAGGGCGGGTTCCCCGATCTGAACACCCCGATCGCTTTAGAGAAATACCCGTATCATGTCTTTGAATATTTGCTGCTCACCCAGGTCAGGTTCCTGCTGGTCAAGGGTCAAGATACAGGTCGCGCAGACGATCTACAGCAAGCCGCCGAGTTGTTGGCGACGCTCCTGTTCGAAGCGGAGCGTTTTCAGCGGGTGACCTCGCAAATTGAGATCTTCGTTCTGCTGGCGATAGTACAGTCTGCTCTCGGAGATGAAGGGGCGGTAAAGATTCTGCTGCGCGCCCTGGCGCTGGGCGAGCCGGAAGGATTCCGGCGGTTTTTCCTGGATGAAGGCTGGCGGTTGGCCGATCTCCTGCGCCAATGCCGGTCCGCTCAGCAAGAATCTGGCAGCCATTTCCCTTCCCTGGCTTTTATCGACAGCTTATTGGAAACAATCCAGCGCGCAGGGCCCGGGCGAGAATTCGAGTATCGACCGGTTGAACAGCGGGCAGGCCCGACGATCACCCACTTGGCAGATGGTTTCCCCATCTCTCTATCGGCGCGCGAGATGGAGGTGCTGGCTTTGATCGCCGAGGGAAAATCCAATCAGGAAATTTCCGCCGAGCTTTACCTGGCGCTCAACACTGTCAAGCGCCACGCTTATAACATCTTTGCAAAACTCGAAGTCAAGAAACGCACCCAGGCGGTTTCGAAGGCCCGCCAGTTGGGTTTGATCCCGTAATTCCCCCCCCTGAAATGACACTTTTATAGCACTTTGGATTCATGATAGTCCGTATCCTCGCGAGTATGCTGTCAATAGCTACGAGTGAGGTTTTCTGTTTAATCTACATACCCGTGAAGGTAAAAAGAAAATGACGATTTCTGAAGGCAAGCCGGAGCAGCTCGTTCGACCAGGTAACGGCATCCTGGCCGATATTTGGGATGCGCTGTGGAAAGAAGATGCCATACGCTCCCTGGATATGGCCAGCCTGTCGGTAGAGGTAAAGGGTGGAGAAGTCTATCTAGATGGGCACCTGGCTCGGGAAAATAACCTGCTGCTTATCGAAAGCATCGCCCAGTCCGTTGCGGGCGTCGTGGCGGTTCACAACCGCCTGGTTACAGATCGCGATTTGATCATCCAGGTTGCCCAGGCGCTGGCTAGAGACAAGGTCACTCGCCATTTTCTCCTTCCTGTAAACGTCATCCATGGCTGGATTCACCTGGGTGGGATAGTGCCCACCCGCGAGATCCAATTTGTGACTGAGATGGGAACATTCATGAGAGCCGCGGATTGCATCCTGGGTAAGGCTGGCGGACTAACCGTCTCCGAGGGGCTGGCATGCGGCCTGCCGCTAATCCTGGTCGACGTCATCCCTGGGCAGGAAACCGGCAATGCGGAATATGTGGTCTCCGGCAACGCCGGGGTGCTGGCTCGCGATCCGATCGAAGTCCTCGAAACAGTGTGTCATTGGTTGGAAAAGGACCGGCGCCTCTATCGCCAGCAGGCTCAAAATGCCCGCCGGCTGGGGCATCCACGGGCTGCCCATGATGTGGCTGATCTCGCCGGGCGGCGGCCTCTTCCTAAACAAGGGAAGAATAGCACTTTTATAGCACTTTAGATTCATGACGGCTCGCCCACTGAATTGTATGATCAGGACAATCTCGAATTAATCAAAAAGGAAATGGAGGATTTGACCTATGTTAGAAAAGTTTACACATAACTGGTGGATGTTCGCGGTGCGTGGCGTGGTCGCCATCATCTTCGGCGTCCTGGCGCTGATCTGGCCCGGCCAGACGCTGCAGGCCCTGGTTCTGGTGTTCGGCGCTTATGCGTTGGTGGACGGCATCTTTGCCGTGATCGCTGGCATCGCTGCCCGAGGATACTTCGACCGCTGGTGGGCAATGCTGTTGGAAGGCACGGTGGGGGTCGTCATTGGACTGTTGACCTTCTTCTGGCCCAACATAACCGCACTCGTCCTGTTGTATTTCATTGCCGCCTGGGCG
>Ga0105104_10001444_pt1 | contig 17892 bp, 15 predicted proteins | sample PPLLaktember2015_3_FD_87034 | JGI IMG/M metagenome (GOLD analysis project Ga0105104, IMG submission 87034) | Freshwater sediment microbial communities from Prairie Pothole Lake near Jamestown, North Dakota, USA - PPLs Lake P7 Core (6) Depth... | ecosystem: Environmental > Aquatic > Freshwater >... | reverse complement strand
CTCTGACTTGCGGCCGGGCTCTCGGCGAGCCCGGCACCGGACTCTGGAGAGTCCGGCCACAATAAGAAGCGGCTTTCGGAACGTGAGCGCCTTGGTCAAGGAGGCAATAAACTGACCTGTTTTTCCGACCGGGTGAACATTTTCAAGACCCTCGTTACGTGCGCGGCTCGTCCATGAGGCCCGCATCGGGGTACGTTGCCGGCAGGTTCTCGGGGATCTTAATCGCCTGCTTTTCCAGTCGCTTCCTGAGCTGTAAAGCATTCACCACGGCTTGTCCCCGGAAGTGATTGTTGTAAACTGCGTAGGTCTCAGTCGCGCTCTCGCTCGAATGGGCGATCACTTCGGCCTGCTGATCGATTTTCTCTTCTGAGTAGAGGTAGTTGTAGCGCGCATCCCGCCCGGCGTCTTCGCGAAACCAGTCCTGGTAATTCCGACCGTGGTATCGAAAGTAGGCGACCTTCCCGATCACGTACGCCCGCGGCCGCAAGCTTTTGCCAAAAAGCGGCTGGTCGATATTGCAGACGCCGGCTCCATGGTGCTCCAGCAGATTCCTGACTTCCTCCTCGTCCCATGACCCGTGCCGGAACTCGAGAACCGGCGTGAGTCCCGCAAACGTTTCCAGAACGCGAACCAGATAGTCGCGGGAGTCGGGCCCGTTTTTGAAGGACCAGGGGAATTGAACCAGGACGGCGCCAAGCTTCCCGCTTTCCAGGATCGGTGCGATTCCGTCCTTCCACTCCTTTACAAGAGCAGCGTCAATCGATTTTTCATGGGTGAAGGCCTGAAGCAGCTTCGCGGTGAATTTGAAGTCCGGGTTCTTTCCCACCCGACGCACCCAGCCTTCGGCTGTTTTCGGGGTGCAGGGACGATAGAAGGTGCTGTTGATTTCGATGGTATTAAAATAATCGGCCAGGTAGGACAACTGATCAGGCTTCGGCCGCGTCGGGTAAACAACCCCTTCCCAGTCTTTATAGCTCCACCCGGCCGGTCCCACCCGAATCATTGAAACTCCACCTCGACCTTGTTCCCGCGCCTGATTTCGAGCAGCCTGGCCGCGGGTTTTTTGGGAGCAGCGATCTCGTAATATCCCGTGCTGCCCAGCACCGAGAATAACTCATCGGCATTTGATTCCGCATAATAGCGCCGATAGGCCTTTATCTCTTTGCCATTGACACGGACCAGTACGGGGCGGCCTTCGAGCCCCGTCAAGCGCTTCACCTCTTCGGGCCTGATGTTCGTGATCGCGTTCCCGAACTTGTCGATATGAAGCACGATTCCTTCGACCTTGTTGTCGGCGAGTTTATGAACGGGCGGAGGCGCGAATTTTACGTAATCGGTGATCGGGGCGCCGAAGTTCTCGAAGTCCGTCCCGCCTGCCAGGCGGCCTGCCACTGGGGCAAACACATCTCGCGCGTGGAACGTTGCGGACACCGGCTTCCGGAAGTAGTGGTCCGCTTCGATCACAACCACCCGCACGGCCGGCTCGTTCGCGTAGACCAGGGAGAGAACGCCGTTGTCAGGAGCGACAAAGTAGGCACTTTCGGTGCAGGCGATGATTCCCCTGCGATTCGAGCCGACGGTTGGGTCGACGACGACAAGGTGCACGGTCCTGTTCGGGTAAAAAGGGTAGGCGGCCGCAATAACAAAGGCGGCCTCAAGCAAATCGTGCGAACCCACCTCGTGCGAAATGTCGACAATCGTCGCGTTAGGGCACGCCCCAAGGAGAACTCCCTTCACTGCACCCACGTAGTGCTCCCGGGAGCCGAAATCACTGGTAAACGTGATAATCGGGTTGTCTGGCATGACGTTAGGGTAGCACTTGGAAAAGCGGGGGCAAAGGGGCAAAGGGTAACGGGGCAAAGGGCGGTTTCGCCCTTCGCACTAGTCCCGGAAGATGTTAGATTTCCTGCGCGTTGCCGATGAGCCCTACATGATTTTCGCGAAGCGTTGCCCGGCTTCTTCGATGTTGGGCCGGCTGTTGAAGGCGCTCAGGCGGAAATAGCCCTCCCCGCAAGCTCCAAAACCGCTCCCTGGCGTTCCCACGAGGTGGGCTTCGCGCAGCAGCTTGTCGAAAAAGTCCCAACTGCTCAAATCTCCGGGAGTCTTCAGCCAGAGGTAAGGTGCGTTCACCCCGCCGTAAACCTGAATCCCCAATTTGATCAGCGCTTCGCGCATCAGCCTGGCGTTGGCGAGGTAAAACTCAATCGTTGCTCTCACCTGCTTCTTGCCTTCTGGCGAGTAGATGGCGGCGGCGCCTCGTTGCACGGGGTAAGAGACCCCATTGAATTTGGTGGAATGCCGTCGATTCCACAGGGGATGAATCGCGACTTGGCGGCCGTCCCGCGTGTTCCCCTTGAGACCCTTCGGAACTACGGTGAAGGCACACCGAACACCGGTGAAGCCCGCCGTCTTGCTGAAACTGCGGAATTCGATCGCGACGTCCCTGGCGCCGTCGATTTCATAGATCGAGTGTGGAATGGACGGGCCGCTGATGTACGCCTCATAGGCCGCATCAAATAAAATGATCGACGCGTTCTGTTGCGCGTATTCGACCCAGCGCTTCAGCATTTCCCTGGTCGCCACCACGCCGGTCGGGTTATTGGGGTAGCACAGGTAAATCAGATCTACGCGCTGGCTGGGAAGCTCGGGAACGAAATCGTTGTCGGCCGTGACCGGAAGGTAAACCAAACCACCGTAGCGGCCACTGGCATCCACCGGACCCGTGTGCCCGGCCATGACATTGGTATCCACGTACACGGGGTAGACGGGATCCAGCACCGCAATGACGTTATTGTCTCCGAAGATATCCAGGATGTTTCCCGCGTCGCACTTAGAACCGTCCGAGACGAAGATCTCATCCGCGCCAACTTCGGCTCCACGCGCCTCGAAATCGTGCTTGGCAATGGCTTCGCGCAGAAAATCGTAGCCCTGTTCAGGGCCATAGCCACGGAACGACGAGCGGACAGCCATGTCATCGACGGCCGAATGCATCGCCTGAATCACGGCGGGGGCAAGGGGTTCTGTGACATCGCCGATGCCCAACCGAATAACCTTTGCGGAAGGGTTGTCTTCGCAGAACTTCTTGACCCGCCGGCCGATTTCGGGAAACAGGTAACCGGCGGGTAGTTTGAGATAGTTTTCATTGATGTAGGTCATGATTCGTATACCGGCGGATTTGCGCGCTGCGCCTGGCCAAATAACATCACGCGCTCGAGGATCCCATTATGTTCAACGAATCGCACGGGCGCAATACCTCCCGGCATCCTGACGTTAACCGTCTCCGCATCGACCAGTCCGAGATTCCGGGCGGCACTTGCAACGGCCGTCGCGCTCGACCCGGAAGACAAGGTCGGTCCTTCGCCCCGCTCGAAAACGCGCGCCTCAACGGAGTCCGGGTGATCGCTGATTGCGGCCCATTGAAGGTTGATTCCGTTCCTGCAAGGCCGCCCCGCACCTCGGATACCATCGCTTCCGGTACTATTGGCGATCGCACTCAGACGAGACATCCACTCACTGGATCCGAGCTGCTCCATAGAAGGCAGGAGGCCCGGGCTTTTCAGGAACGTCACACAATGCGGATTCCCAACATTGACAAACTGGCTGCATGCCCACGAGGCCTCAATCTTCTCAAGATCGAAAACACGGGAAACGGTGCGGCCTTCAAATTCAGAAACTCCAACGTGTTCAGGAGAGGCCCCAACTTCTGAAGGTCCGAATGTGGGTATGCCCATGTCGATCCAAAATCCGATTTGACCATCGCGGACACCCGCTTCTACCCGAGCCTCGATAAAGGGCGACGCAGGCCTGCCGTGATAGACGCGCAAAAAGAATGCATCCGAGCGATTGGCTTGTCCGGTATCGACGAGGAACTGGGAGAAGATCGTCAGGCCGTTCCCGCTGCGCTCGGCAAGCGTCCCGTCCGTGTTGACGATCAACAAGCCGAAAGCGTGTTCGTCCGGGAACGGTCCGACTAGTAAACCATCTGAAAGATACTTCTTGCCACCACTGGTTCCGGCCGCTTTAGGCAAGTGGCGCCCATCTCCAGATGGGCGCGGGGTCCCATCTGGAGATGGGACCCACTGGGAATTCGGGCGACGACAGATGCGCTCGATCGCACGAACTGCCCATCGCTCGCGTGTCTTGGCAGCTTCGGCAGCAGTTCGCGGAAGATCGGCGAACTCACCAATCTCATCCGGTGAAGCCACAAAGTAGGTATTGCCACGGGCATTGTAGAAGTCCGCCATTGCTCACCTTTATTCTGACATCCCGAACCAGGAGTCGCGTTACAGAGCCACGCAGTGGAAGGGCTCGCTTTGTGAGTCCCGGAGCGCAGTGAGCGGGACCACCCAACGAACCTCTGGAGCGCCCGTAGCTCCGGACCTCCGGGACGGAGAGACAATCGCTGGATATTTCCGTCTCAGGCCGCGAGAACGGTCTATCGACGATTGTTTCTCCGTCCCGGAGGTCCGGAGCTACGGGCGCTCCAGAGGTTCGTTGGGTGGTCCGCTTACTGCGCTCCAGGCTGCTCCGCGCGGCTCTGTAACGCGACTCCAGGCCTGTGCCGCTACAGCGCTTTGATGATCTCACGGATGACCTTGGGGTCAGAGAACGGAATTTTTTTCGTCGTTGGGCGCCCCCGAGAATCAGGCACGGGTGAGCCCGACGGGTCTCGTACAAGTACGACCTGATAGTCCTCATGGCCTTTTCCTGCCACCACCAGGACATCTCCTGATCGCAGCGCGGAAAGAGCGAGCTCGAGCGCTTCACGGCGCGAGCCGGCATCCGTTGCGCTCGGCGCACCCGAGAGAATTTCTCTTCTTATCGTGTCAGGGTCTTCGGTGCGTGGATTGTCGTCGGTCACCCAAACGCAATCGGCCAGCTCTTCAGCAATGCGGCCCATAATGGGTCGCTTCTTCGTATCCCGGTCGCCTCCGCATCCGAAGAGAACATGGAGCCTGCCGCCGGCGCCGACGTGCGGGCGCAAACTGCGGAGAACGTTGTCGAGCGCATCAGGAGTGTGCGCATAGTCCACGTAAACGGCCGCGCCGTTACCAAGAACAGCGGCGAGCTCGAGGCGGCCCGGAACGGGCGCCAGGCGAGAGATGCCGGCAATCGCCCGGTCTACCGGCACGTTTGTGCCTATGGCCAGCCCGAGCGCACAGAGAATGTTCTCTGCTTGAAAAGAGCCTGCCACGGGCGCCTCCACTTCATGTGGTGTACCAAACACCGAGAGTCTTAGCGTTTGGCCCTGCACGTGTGGAATTCGTTCGCACACTACAAGGTCGGCATTGTCGCTTGCTTCATCATATGAGATGACCTTGGTGCCTCGCGCCCTCATTGCCGATGCGATCTGCACACCATATGTGTCGCTGACATTGATGACAGCAACTCCATCGGTCCGGAGCCGCTCATCAAAGAGTTTCACTTTGGCCCGGAAATAGGAGTCCATTGTCTCATGGTAATCGAGATGGTCCTGGGTCAGATTGGTAAAACCGGCTGCATCAAAAGTGACCCCGGCCAGGCGTTGCTGATCGAGCGCATGGCTCGAAGCCTCCATTGCAAGGTGAGTGATGCCGTGCCGACGCTCCAGCTCACCAAGCATGATATGAAGAGTCTTGGCGTCGTAGGTTGTCAGTCCAGCTTCAAGGTTTGAGTGGCGCTTGCCGCGAGCTTGGAGGCCAAGGGTCCCCAGGCTTATTGCACTGCGCCCGTCCTCGAGCCACAGATCGCGAAGGAAGCAGACGGTTGACGTTTTGCCATTGGTACCAGTAACGGCTGCAACCATGCCTGGCCGGCCGGGATAGAAATCGGCCACCAGCCGCGCATAGAATCCTCGAATATCCCGGACACGCAGCACGACAATTTTCTCGCGCTCGTACTCGTTGAGGCCAAGAGCCTCGTCGCGCGTTCCCTCCGGGAGGGCGATTGCCTGGGCGCCTTTTGCGGCTGCTTGCGAGCAGAACGCCAGCCCATCCTCTTTCACTCCGGGCAGTGCGCAAAACAGGTAGCCGTAACGAACGTCTCTGGAATCGTCAGTAACGCCGAAGATGAACAGGTCTTTTGTTTCGACCGAGTCCGGCTGCAGCGCCCCGCAGCCGTGCTTCTCCCACAGATCACCTAATCTCATTCAGGTACCTATTCTACACATTGCCACTCTCAGCGTCGCGAGCTAAACTGACTGGCCATTATGCCATCGAGGATCGAAAAGAAGCTCCCGTTTGACAAAGCTCGGATCGCCGAAATCATTCGTGACTATCCAACGCCCTTTTACCTCTACGACGAGCGGGGGATTCGCGAGAACGCGCGGCGGTTGAACGCCGCGTTCGGCTGGTGCGATGGATTCAAGGAGTACTTTGCCGTCAAAGCGACGCCCAACCCGTACATCCTGAAGATCGCGAAGGAGGAGGGTTTGGGGGCCGACTGCTCCAGCCTGGCAGAACTGGTGTTGGCCGAGCGGGTCGGAATCGTTGGCGAGGAGATCATGTTCACCTCGAACGACACGCCTGCTGTCGAGTACGAGCGGGCGAAAGCACTGGGAGCGATCATCAACCTCGACGACATTACGCATTTGCCTTATCTGGAGAAGCAGGCGGGGGGATTGCCCGAGTTGCTCTGTTTTCGCTACAACCCCGGGCCGCAACGTACGGGTAATTCGATCATCGGCAAGCCGGCAGAAGCGAAGTTCGGGATGACGCGCCCTCAGTTGTTCGAGGCATACGCGGCGGCTAGAAAAAAGGGAGTCCGGCGGTTTGGGTTGCATACCATGCTGGCCTCGAACGACCTGGACATAGATTTCTTCATCGAGACAGCCCGCATGCTGTTGGATCTGGCTGTCGATTTGGCCGAGAAGCTGGAAGTGCGGGTGGAGTTTGTGAACCTTGGCGGAGGGCTCGGCATCCCGTACAGGCCGGAGGAGAAGGCAATCGACCTCGAAGCGCTCGGCCAGGCCGTTAAGGCCTATTATGACGAACGGATCCGGCCAGCCGGGTTGCATCCGCTGAAGGTGTGTATGGAGAACGGCCGCTGTATCACGGGGCCTTACGGGTTCCTGGTGACCCGGGCCATTCACGAGAAGCACATCTACAAGGAGTACGTGGGGGTTGATGCCTGCATGGCGAACCTGATGCGGCCGGGGATGTACGGGGCGTATCACCACATTACGGTGCTGGGGAAGGAAGAGGCCCCCGGCGTCAGGAAGATCGACGTTGTCGGGTCGCTGTGCGAGAACAACGACAAGTTTGCTGTCGACCGGCTGCTGCCGAAGGTGGAGACGGGGGACATCCTCGTGATTCACGATGCCGGCGCGCACGGCCATTCCATGGGCTTTCAATACAACGGCAAGCTGCGGTCGGCCGAGCTGTTGCTGCGTGAAGACGGCAGTGTGCGGCAGATTCGCCGGGCGGAGTCCCTCGACGACTATTTTGCAACGCTGGATTTTTCCAAGCTGTATTTCTGAACCGAGGCGCGCCGTAGGGTGGGTTTCGAATCCGGCTGGCGGTTTGGCGGAGGGGCGGTGGGAGGAACCGCGGATTACACGGATGTGACGCGGATAACGCGGATAAAGGCTCCGCCCACAAGATAGGGCGGAGCCTTTATCCGCGTTATCCGCGTCACATCCGTGTAATCCGCGGTTCCTCCCACCGCCCCTCCGCCAAACCGCAGGCCGGATTCGAAACCCACCCTACGGCGCGGCTCGGTTCAGAAATGCCCCTGGACCCGGCTGGCCACTAGTTCAAGCTTCTCGAGCTCCAGGTCCATCTTCCGCTTGTTGGCATCAGCCATCGGACAAAGCGGAAGGCGGTAAACCTCCTCGATATACCCAAGGCGCGATACCGCATATTTCACGGGGATTGGGTTCGACTCGATGAAGTTGAGGTTCATCAAATCCAGGAAGCGATACTGAAGGCGCCGCGCTTCTCCCAGGTCTCCCCGCCTCAAGGCGCGGATCATGTCCGACATTTCCCTGGGAATGATGTTGCCGGCGACGGAAATGAGGCCCTCGCCACCCAGGCAGACAATGGCAAACGCCATCGCGTCGTCTCCTGAGAGCACCCGAAATCCGGCGCGTCGGACCTGGACGAGCTCCATGATCTGCGCCAGGTTTCCGCTCGCTTCTTTCACGGCGATTATGTTCGGGATGTGGCCAAGACGGGCGATAGACGCCGGAAGCATGTTGCACCCTGTCCGTCCGGGAACGTTATACAACACAATAGGAATTCGGATGGCTTCAGCGATGGCCGTGAAGTGTCGAACTAAGCCTTCCTGGGAAGGTTTGTTGTAGTAGGGCGTGACCGACAAGACGGCATCCGCGCCTTCCGACTCGGCAGCGCGGGCCAGGTGCTTCGCGTGTTCGGTATTGTTGGTCCCCGCGCCGGCCACTACCGGTACCCTTCCCACGGCTTCCTGGACGCACGTCCGGACGACCAGTCGATACTCGTCCTCGTCCAACGTCACACTCTCACCCGTAGTCCCGCACGGAACGAGGAAATCGATTCCTGAGTCGATCTGCCATCGAACCAGGCGCTTCAGCGCCTCAACATCGACTACGTTGGCAGGAGTAAAGGGAGTGACCAGTGCCGTGCCGCAACCCTGGATGTCAACCATGATTCTCTCCAAAGATAACCTGCTCGAAAGTGAAGAACCCTTTTTTGCCCTGAATCCACTCCGCCGCAAGTAGCGCGCCTCGAGCAAACCCCTCGCGGCTGCGGGCCGTATGCTCTAATGTTAAGGTATCGACCGGCGAATCGAAACCGATTGTATGCGTTCCGGGAAAGAAACCCGCCCTGACGCTCGAGACCGGTACCGGCTGCCCGTACGATTCTTCCATGATTTTTCGGATCGTGAGAGCCGTGCCGGACGGAGCGTCCAGCTTCTGTTCGTGGTGAGTTTCCACGACAAACGGATGAAAGTCCTTGTATCGGGCCAGCACTTTCGATGCCTCACGGACGAGGTAGAAGAGGGTCTGTACACCCAAGCTGAAGTTGCTCGCGTAAAGGCAGGCACCGCCCTGGGATTCGACCTCTTGCCGCAGTTGTTCGATGTGGGCGTACCAGCCTGTCGCACCGACCACGATAGGTAAGCGCGCGTCGAGCGCGTTCCGGACGTTGGCAGGCACGGCAGCGGCAAGGGAGAAATCAATCAGGACATCGGTATTCTCGACCCAGTCGCCCCAAAAGCCGGAACCCACGGGGTTGTCGTCGATGTCCATGATCTTCGAGATCGTGTGACCCTGGTCGCGGGCCAGCCGCTCGACCGTCTTCCCCATTCTCCCGTAACCGATCAGTGCGATACGCATGGGTGAAACCTCGCGGCAAGAAGTCAAGATTAAAGCTGACAGCTGACGGCTGACAGCTGACAACTGACGCCTGACGGCTGCCGGCTGACAAAGACCCAAACTCAACGTATCCGCCCCGTCAGACTTTTGTCAGCTGTCAGTTGTCAGCCGTCAGCTGCATTCAATCAGCACGGCTCGAAAGTCGCAGGATCAGGCGACTGGAAAAACTCGTTGTGAAGCGCGCGGACCGCTTCTTCCATTTTGTTTCCGCCTACCAGGAAAGTCACGTTGATGCGGGAAGCACCCTGCGAAATCATCCTCACGTTGATACTGCTCACGGCACTGAAAATCCGTCCCGAAACCCCGGGAGTATTCCTGAGGTCATCCCCCACGACGCAGATCACGGCGGCATCCTCTTCCACTTCCACGTCCGCAAACTTACGCAACTCTTCCAAGAGCGGCTCCAGACGTGTCGTCGAGTCGATCGTCAGGGAAACGTTCACTTCGGATGTGGATACGACGTCGACGACCGTCTTGTACTTCTCAAACGCCTCGAAAATGCGCAGCAAAAAGCCGTGGGCGAGAAGCATTCGGGTCGAGTAGATGTTGATAATCGTGATCCCCTTCTTGCACGCAATCGCCTTGACAGGCGTTTTGCTCGGCACGCTATTCGCGGATATGAAAGTGCCTGGCTGATCGATTGCGGCTGAGTTGCACACCTGAACTGGGATGTTCCGTATCACGGCAGGAAGCAGGGTACTCGGGTGGAGGACCTTCGCCCCAAAATAGGCCAACTCAGAGGCCTCGGCAAAGGAAATGGTTTTTATTTTGTAGACCTCCGGAACGATCCTGGGGTCCGTGGTGAGAATACCCGGAACATCCGTCCAGATTTGGATTTCATCTGCGTTTACGGCTGCGCCCACAAGAGACGCGGTGTAGTCCGACCCGCCCCGGCCGATGGTCGTCGTAATGCCGTCCTGCGTCGCCCCGATGAATCCCTGGAGGACCGGGATCTGCCCAGCCTCGAGCAACGGCTGAAGCCGTTCGCGCAGGAGCGGAAAGGAGACATCCTGTAGGACGACTGCCTGGGTAAAACTGCTATCCGTCTTGATCAGCTCGCGCGAGTCGACCAAGACCCCGGGGTATCCCTTTTCGACGAGAGCTTCGGCAAATATGAGGGTGCTCAGTCTCTCTCCGAATGAAGCCAGCGCATCCTTGGTGCGAAGGGAACACTCACCCAACAGGTAAAGGCCTTGGATGATGTTTGAAATCTCTCCGAAACAGGCGGATATAGACGCTTCAGTTCTGGAGATCCGAGAACCGGTGAGCAATTGCCGCGCTACCGACAGGTGGTGCTCGCGTAGTTTGTGGCTGATCGCCTCGGCTTCTTCGCGTTTTCCCCGATAGGCCAGGTCCCCTATTGTCAGGAGTCCGTTGGTTGCACCCGCGACCGCTGAAAGGACGACGATAGGGTGTCGGTCCCTGAACTTCGCTACCGCTTCAATAACGCGCCACATGGCGGTTTGGTCCTTCACGGAGGTACCGCCGAATTTCATGACAATCATGCTTTACAACCTTGGGTGTAAGACTATTGACCAGGGGGCAACCGACTGTCAAGCAGGGACCAACCGGGTTAATTCAGAGCCGCAAACGCAGCGTTTTTTGCGGAGCGACCCGGCCCGTTCGTTTGGCACCACCAGGCGGAGCGCCGGGTGTTGACCGTAAGGGCCGGGTCGCTCCGCAAAAAATGCTGCGCTTCCAGGCTCTGATTAACGCCGCGCTTCCGGCTCTGTCTGCCTTCGCGACAACACCGAGGGAGCAAGAAACCTACTGAACGTGCTATCTTTATGCCGATGCCCGAGTCGAGAAAAGCGCGCCTGGCGCTGCTAAAAAGACTCTTCTACGACTACCTGTCCGGCAAAGGTCTCAAAAAGACCCAGCAAAGGGATCTCATCCTCGACATTTTCCTTGCCTCGGAACATCATGTAAACGTCGACGAGCTGATTCGACGAGTGCGGGAGATCGATCCCACGACCGGGTATGCGACGGTCTACCGCACCGTGAATCTCTTTCTCGAAAGTGGAATCGCGCAGGAAGTCCAGCTGAGCGACAGCGTCCGGCGCATCGAACCCTTCTATCAGGACGAGCATCACGACCACCTGATCTGCGTCAGATGCGGAAGCACCACCGAGTTTTTCAGCAGCCAGTTGGAATCGGTTCAGATGGCTGCGGCCACCGAGCACGGCTTCCGTCCACTGCGCCACTCGCTGAGGATTTACGGCCTGTGCCGGAGGTGTCACGAGTGAGAACCGCCAACACAGGTATACCGAAGTTCCAGCGTTGTCACCTCTTCGGAAGCAAGGTCGGCAACACGAATGGCATGGTTGTTGGTGTCGGCAATGTAGATCTTCCCGTCGCTGTGACTCAGGCCCCCGGGGTCATTAAAAGATGCGTGGCGGCCGTCTTTGAACCCCGCCGCCCCCGAGCCGAACCGCGTTCGAATCTTCAGGCCGTCCCCGGTTGGCGTCATCGATTTGATCTTGTTGTTGTAGGAGTCGGCCAGCAGGAACTGGCCATCGGCAAAGACGATGCCTGAGGGGTGCTGGAGGCGGGCGGTCTCCGCAGCGCCGTCCTCGTCCCCGAAATTGAATGGATCGCGACCTATCAGGGTGGTGACCTCGGGGTAAACGTCGACCGAGAGGCGACGCACGGCGCTCGCATCGCTATCGGTCACATAGAGGTGCTTCGAGTCCGAGGTAAGTCCGGTCGGTTGGGCAAAACCCGCCTGGTTGTAAGGCCCATCGATTCTCCCCGGGAATCCGGTTCCCGCGTAGGTGCCAATCTCCTGGGTGACCAGATCGAACAGCCACAGCTGGTGCAGGCCCGGCATCGTGATGAAGAGGCTCCTTTGGAGGCGGCAAAGCCCCCACGGCGAGCTGAGCGGAATCTGCAGGGGCTTTCCAGGCCCAACCGCGCGCGGCTTCATCTGCTGTTCCCCGGTGCCTGCGACCGTCGAGACTATCCGCCGTCCCAGGTTGCACCTCCTCAAAAGATGATTGCCTGTATCCGCCACATAGAGGTGATCCTCGTCAACTGACAGTCCCCGGGGCCAATTAAAGGCCGCCTGCTCGAACGTACCGTCCTGACGCGATGCGACTCCGCTACCTATCGTGTCAATGCATTTTCCCGCAAGGTCGCAAATGAGAACCCGATGGTTACCGGTGTCCGAGATAAAAATCCGTTGAGAGGGGGCGTGTACCAAGACGCCTGAAGGAAAGTGGAGCGGGCCCGAACGCCGCCGGCGGCGCGGCGACGGTAACTGTCTTCCCGATACCTCGGCTGTACACTCCTGGAGGAGCCTTTCCGCCTGGTGCTCCAGAAACTCCACGCTCTCCCGACCCGAGAAGTACGAAGCGATTCGCCCGGAGTTGTCAATAAAGACAAAGGTCGGCCAGTCTCGGACCGAGTACGCTTTCCAGGTCTCAAAAGCGTGGTCATTCAAAAGGGGACAGGTTAATTCGTACTGCCACGCCATATTCTGCAGGTTGCGGAGTCTGCGTTCGGCCGGGAATCTGGGGCAGTGAACACCTATGATGACAAGACCGGTCGAGTGCTTCTTCTCTAACTTCTGCAAGGCCGGAAGAATGGAAAGACATTCGATGGACGAGTAAGTCCAGAAGTAAAGCAGGACCGCCTTCCCGGCCAGTTCCGATAGCAGCAGCGGACTGTCGACATTGAGCCAGCTGCTCTCGAGGGGAAACGGGGGGGCCTGCGGACGCGATACTGATAACGGCATTCGCTCCCAATTATAATCTGCAAGGTGATTTTGGCCGGAATGGCAGCCCCAGCCGGAGGCGGGCAAAAAAAAGTCCCAAGTGATATTCGAGTGATCGTGAGCCGCAGCCGCGCCCAAAGCGTCCGTCCAGATAACTGGTTTCAGCTTCGGGGGTAGATTCAAGGTCAGGACCGTGTTGCCACAGGCTCGAACTTGACTCTCTTCGGTCGGACTTGGTTGCTGTTAGTCTCGCGACCAGCGGCAAACTATCAACCGAAACTGCATTGCCTGGCGACAGCGTCCGTTTACCGGAACGTGGTTCCTCGGCGAACCGTGGTTTCTATCCGGCATCAGTTCGAAGTAACCAGCGAACTGGCCTTCGCTCCCCCTCGCACCTGGTCGATTCTGACTTGCGCCGGAACCGAATCTCGTAGCGACTGGGGGTCGCTGTCTCAGGGGCTTTCGTATCTCTCGTTTACCCCTTGGGACAATTCCAAGTATACACAGACCCGAAGGTGAACCAAGAACAATCCGCGCCATTTTTGCGTGCACAAGACGGAGGCATTTGGGACGGCCCGAGCTTCCTTAAGAACAGAGAACAAATAGGATCGATCCTCCACAGGTTTTGCACACTTTTCCCACAAATGGCCTTCTTCGAATTTCCCGATTAAGCGGCCGGGAGAAGCGTAAGTGAGTCAAAGGCCGGTTTGGCCGGTTTGGGTGGTCAATTCGCGCGTTGGAGGGAACGTCCCACGGGAAAGGTCGGCGCAGCGGCGTCAGGTGGAGATAAAAGAAGCGATTTCAGTCTTTTACGGGTCTAAACAAGAATGTTCAACGCCGGTATCATGGCTCTTGAACAGCGAAATTCCACGCTCTGACATGGGGGAGTGCGGAGCGGGAGCCGCATTACCGAGCCGCGCACGCAGCGGAGGGCCGCGCAGCGTTTTATGCGGAGCGAGTCCTGGAGCGAAGTAAGCGGGACCACCCGATGAGCCTCTTATGTTTGTGGGGTCGTCCCGCTTACTTCGCTCCAGGACTCGCTCCGCATAAAACGCTGCGCGGCCCTCCGCTGCGTGCGCGGCTCGGTAACGCGGCTCCCGCACCAAACGGGGACCAGCAGGCTTCTAGACGGGGCACACAGTCAAACCTTCTTCACGTACTCGACCTGATTCTTCGCAGGGTAGAAACGGGCAACAAATTCTTCTTTGCATTTGCGGCAGGAACAGAACACCTCTACAAATTCGCCCTCCCGGTTACGTTTGATCTCGGTCTTGTCCCGTTCCTCAATTGCGAGCGATCCGCATTTCTCGCAACGGAGCCGTCCGACCTGAATCACGATCTGGTCGGCTCGTTTTTTGGACTGTACGGCATCCATCCCGGGTTTGTGGACTTCCTCACGGAAATCAGGCCCGGTTACCTCGACGATTTCCGCCATCTCCATAATCCGCGAGAGCAGCCGGACGGTGATCCTCTCTGCAAGGCTCTGTTCCCCGGTTTCCCCCGGTTTTCGGGCGGTCAAGCGGACTGGCCAGTTCGTGGTAAAAACCGTTTGCTTCTGAAACGTGTACCGGTGATTGAGTAGTGTCCTAATCGTTTCCATCGCCCATTCAGTCGGTCTTCCCGTACCCAGATCATCCCAGACGAGCAGGTCGGCCTTCATCAACGGCAGCAGGACCTCCCTCTCCGTTTCGGGGGAATCCGGGCCGTACGAGTACTGAAGACGGCGCAGGAATTCTGTTTCATCGATGAATTTGCCGGCCACGTTCTTCTCCAAAACCAGTCTCTTCAGAATCGCTACCGACAAGTGGGTTTTCCCCACTCCCGGCTTCCCCACAAAGAGAAGGCCTCTGCGAACGTCGGGAAAGGCTTCGATGTATTCGGCTGCTCTCTTCAAGGCCTGTTCCTGACTGCTCCGGGGATCCGGAAAGTACACGTCAAGGCCTTTGTCGTAGTATCGGGGCGGTATCCCCGCGTCTTTCAGGAGCCGATTAGTGGTGCGGGTTGTCCGGCAGTCCGGGCACGGAACGACCGTTTCGACTGGTTCGCTTTGGTTCAAGATCCAGCCGGAATCCCGACAAGACGGGCACGTGTAGACGTCGGGGCCTCTCATGGTTTCCCTCTCCAAATCTCTTCGGAGCCGCCGGCTTTCAGATTCTCGAACCGGGCAAGCACGAAGAGAAGGTCAGAAAGACGATTCAGGAAGATCAGCAACTCGGGGTTGATTTCCGTGTCTGCCTTCATAGCCCGCACGAGCAGTCGTTCCGCTCGTCGGCACACGGTACGAGCGAGGTGCAGCTGCGAGGCGCCGGCAGAACCACCGGGCAGGATGAAGTTACGAAGCTCGGGCAAATCCTTCTCGTAATCGTCGATCCAGTTTTCCAGCCTTTCCCAGTCGGATGTTTGCACGCGCAGTCGATTGTCCGAGGAAACGTTGGCGAGATCAGCCCCGACGAGAAACAAGTCATTCTGGAGCGACTTCACGGTTTTCCGGACTCTCGAGGAGACTACGGACAACACAGCGACACCCAAAACGGAGTTCGTCTCGTCGATTGTTCCGTACGCGTCGATCCGCGGTGAGTCTTTGTCCACCTGGCTTTCGCCTAACAAGCCGGTTTTTCCCTTGTCGCCTCTGCGCGTGTAAATCTTCATACGAATCGGTTCACGATAGCATGAACGAAAGACGGGGGAAGAGGGGATTTTTTTGCGATCGGACGGGTGCACAACTCTAGAGCTGCAGGCGCTCAAAAAGGCCCGCAGGATCCAGCCGGATGCCAACGAGGAAGTCGCCGAACCCGGCGTATCGCGCGCTCACTTCGTCGAAGCGCATGTCGTAGACAACCTTCTTTAAATAGAACGGATCGTCTGCGAAGAGAGTGACCCCCCACTCCCACTCGTCCAGTCCCACGCCTCCAGTGACGAGCTGTTTGACTTTCCCAGCGAATTTCCGGCCAGTGATCAGGTGACCGCTCATCAGTTTCTTGCGGGTATCGAAATCGAGCGAGTACCAGTTGTATTCGCCGCTTCGCGTTTTGTTCATGGGGTAAAAGCACATTACGCGATGCTCAGGCAGTTGCGGATAGAGTCTCTCATTAATGTAGAAACGCATCCTCTCCCGGTAGGACTCCATTTTCGTCTGGTACTCGGGACTCTCGGGAGCCAGTCCCTCTTTCTCGCGCAGCGTCCGGTCATAGTCCTTCTCTTGAGTCATGTACTCGGAGACTTCCGACAGCGAGAAAAACGAGTAGACGGGTCGGACGGCGCCGGGCTCAAAGCATCTGAAGATCCGATTCTCCACCTCGTTCAGATGGTGCAACTCCGGATCGACAAACATGATCCCAAAGTCGGCTTTGTGCCCAAGGACGGCGTAGCAATTCGCCTGACAGTTTTCTCCGAGCCTGAAGTTCCTGAGAAGTTCTTCGAGGTTTTCCCTGCACTCCAGCTGCCGAGAGCTGGGCAATTCAGCCCAGAGGCGGCGGTCAACCTGATAGAAAGCATGAAGGACGAACCATCCCTCTTCCGCTCGAATGGGTTCCATGTTCTTCAAATATAGACAATCGCAGCTTCATGCATCAACCGAGTCAATGACTTGACGGTGAATTGACCAAGGCCCTGTGCTATTCTCCAACCATCAGGAGGAGAAATAGTTATGACGAGACCTGTGACCCTTTTCACCGGACAATGGGCGGATCTGGGGTTCGAAACTATATGCGCCAAGGCAAAGCAGTTTGGCTATGACGGGGTCGAATTAGCTTGCTGGGGTGATCACTTTGACGTGACCAAGGCGCTCGAGGATGCGGCCTACTGCAAAGGGCGCTGGGAGGTCCTGAACAAATACGGCCTGAAGTGCTTTGCGATCAGCAATCATCTGGTCGGCCAGGCGGTCTGCGACAATATCGACAGCCGACACAAATCAATTATTCCACCCCATGTCTGGGGAGACGGGAAGCCGGAAGGCGTCAAGCAGCGCGCAGCCGAGGAGATCAAGAACACGGCTCGGGCAGCGGCCCGATTCGGCGTGAAAATCGTCAATGGATTCACGGGCAGCAGTATCTGGCCGTTGCTTTACTCGTTCCCTCCGGTCGATCCGAAATCGATCGCGGGAGGCTTTCAGGACTTTGCCGATCGCTGGACCCCGATCATGGACGTCTTTGCGGAAGTGGGCGTACGCTTCGGCCTGGAGGTCCATCCCACCGAAATCGCGTTCGACATTTCAAGCGCCCAGCGGGCACTCGATGCGATAAAGGGTCACAAGTCTTTCGGCTTCAATTTTGACCCAAGCCATTTGGGCTACCAGGGGGTCGATTACGTCGCCTTCATTCGCACGTTTGGCGATCGGATTTTTCACACCCACATGAAAGATGTGTACTGGTCGGATGTCCCGACCCGAGCCGGTGTCTTCGGAGGGCACCTCGATTTCGGAAACCCGGACCGCTTCTGGGATTTCCGCTCGCTGGGCCGTGGGAAAGTCAGATTTGAAGAAGTGATTCGGGCGCTGAATGACATCGGCTACGAAGGACCACTTTCGGTCGAGTGGGAAGACGCCAGGATGGACCGCGAGCACGGCGCCGCGGAAGCCGCCGCATTCGTCCGGCGCATCGATTTCAAGCCTTCTGCAGTAGCTTTCGATGCCGCTTTTGCGAGGGAGTAAAGCCAGGGGCAAAGGGAAAAAGGGGCAAAGGGGCAGAGGGGTAAAGGGGCAAAGGGAAAAAGGGAGACACCAAAGAGCTTCGTCCCTTCGCCCCTTCGCCCCTTCGCCCCTTCGCCCCTTCGTCCCTTCGCCCCTTCGCCCCTTCGCCCCTTCATCCCTTCGCCCCTTCGCCCCTTCGCCCCTTCGCCCCTTCAT